>WNGG01000223.1_pt1 | contig 115549 bp, 100 predicted proteins | sample 5400661 | NCBI WGS metagenome assembly WNGG01 (sample SAMN13153372, study PRJNA577476) | soil metagenome | isolation source: 100 cm soil or saprolite under Garry oak tree replicate 1 | place: USA:California | collected 2016-06-15
GTGTGCTCCCGCCCCTTCTTCTTCGCCATCGGCCACGCCCTTTCGCCGGTGCCACTCGCAACGGTTGAGCACGCCCTGCCGGTGCACGGATGCAGTGTGGCCGATGTCACATCCCCTGGCGAGCGAGGGCATGGCTTCGACAGCTTCGATCTGCCGCACGGCGGCAGGGGGCTGTGGGCCGACACGGCTGCTTCTGGGGTACGTGACCTTACGCTAATTGCAGGTATTCTCCTCATAGGGAATGGAGCATCTTAGCTCCACAAGTCGCTCGTAGCGGGCTGGTTGCTCATTCTGCTTGAAAGCCCGCATTAGCCGAGTTCCGCTTCTGAGCCGCCGTGCACGGCGTGATAGGTGGCACGCGGGCCAACCGCCCATCGGCGTCTTTCCGCATCGGGTAATCAGGTGGATCGTGAGGGGAGAGGAAGACGCGGTGCCGCCACGTCTCAGCAAATTCATCATGCGCTGTCGCCCGGTCCTGCCCGCCAGCTTGATGCTGGTTGTCGCGACAGGATGCGTCCACTCAGCGCCGACCACAAAAGCCGCGCTGTGCCAGAAGTTCGATGCCCTCGGTGAGGAGCTGCTCAGCACGCACCTGTTCTCCGACAACGCGGTCTTTCGTCGCGCGGGCGATTTGGCCGACGCAGCGGAGCGGTACGACGCGTCAGCGAGCGTCAAGGGACCACCTGGTCGCCGTCGAGACCTCAAGTCACTCGATTGCGTCGCTAGTAGCAGGAGTCGCTGAGCGATACCATTGAGGCCCTCCCAGGGCCTGGGAGCCACTGCACTTCCGGGTTGCCGGGGCCCACACGGAGACGGGCTGGGCGGCGATGGGCATGACGCAGCACTACCAAGCCGGTGAGTTGTCGCTGCTGCTGGCGCGGCTCCTCCAAGGGTCCCGGGCTCGTTACTCGGCCTGACCGAACCTCTTGATCTCCTCGAGCTCCTGTGGCGATAGTTCGCGCGGGACCTCGCCGCGGGCGACCTTCTCGCCATGGACATGGTGGCGGATGTCCTCGACGATCTCCGGGTTCGCGAGGGTGCTCACGTCGCCGACCTCGGCGAAGTTGGAGATCGAGGCGATGACCCTGCGCATGATCTTGCCGGAGCGGGTCTTGGGCATGTCCGTGACGATCCAGACGTTCTTGGGCCGGGCGATCTTGCCGATCTCTGTGTCGATCGCCTTGGACACCTTCTCCTCGAGGGCCTTGCTCGGCGTGTACCCCGGCTTCAACGCGACGTACATCTCGACGGCCCGGCCGCGGATCTCGTCGATGACCGGCACCGCGGCGGCCTCGGCAACCTCCTCGACGGTGATGGTCGCCGACTCGAGCTCCTTGGTCCCGAGCCGGTGGCCGGCCACGTTGATGACATCGTCCACCCGGCCGAGGATCCGGAAGTAGCCATCGGCTGCCTGGACAGCGCCGTCGCCGGCGAAGTACGGCCAGTCGCGCCAGTCCTTGCTCTCTCTGTTGCGGCAGTACTTCTCGTAGTAGGTCTGCACGAAGCGCTCGGGCTGACCCCAGATTGTCTGGAAGATCCCGGGCCACGGGTTGCGGATGCAGATGTTGCCGGCACGGCCGCTCCCGGCCGCCACGACATTGCCGTCTTCGTCGTAGATCACCGGGTAGATCCCAAGCACCCCCGGCCCACAGCTGCCGGGCTTCATCGGCTGCAGGGCGGGCAGGGTGCTGCCCAGGAAGCCGCCGTTCTCGGTCTGCCACCAGGTATCGACGATGACCGCCTCGCCCTTGCCCACGACACTGTGGTACCAGCGCCATACATCCGGCTCGATCGGCTCGCCCACCGTCGTCATGTGCTTGAAGTGGTAGTTGTAGTTCTTCGGCTCTTCCGGGCCGAGCTTGCGCAGCATGCGGATGGTCGTGGGAGCGGTGTGCAAGATGTTTACCCCCAGCCGCTCGGCGATCCGCCAGGGACGGCCGGCATCCGGATAGACGGGCACGCCCTCGTACATCACGCTGGTCGTCCCCAGCGACAAGGGGCCGTAGACGATGTAGGAGTGCCCGGTGATCCAGCCGATGTCAGCGAAGCACCAATAGGTGTCCTCGGGGTGGATGTCCTGATAGTACTTTGACGTCCCGGTGACGTAGGCGAGATAGCCGCCCGTGCTGTGCTGGCACCCCTTCGGCCGGCCCGTCGTGCCGCTGGTGTACATCAGGAACAGCGGCGCTTCGGCGGGCATGGACACCGGGGCGACCTTGCTCCCGCGGTAGCCCTCGAGGAGCTCGTCGACGAAGTAGTCGCGGCCCTCGACCATCGGGCTCCTGGAGGCATACTGGCCGGGGTGGCGCCGCCAGACCAGCACCTTGTCGACCTCCTGGCCCTCATCATGAGCCCTCGCCAGCGCCTCGTCGGCCTTGACCTTGTGGTCGATCAGTTCGCCGTTGCGGTAGTAGCCATCCATGGTCACCAGGATGTGGCTCCGCGAGTCGGCGATCCTCTCCCCGCACGCCGCGCCGCTGAACCCACCGAACACCTCAGAGTGGATGACGCCCAAGCGGGCGCAGGCGAGCATCGAGACCGGCAACTCGGGCACCATCGGGAGGTGGAAGGTCACGCGGTCGCCGGTCTTCACTCCGGCGAAGCTCTGCAGGAGCGCGGCGAACTCGTTGACACGCGTGTAGAGCTCCTGGTAGGTGATCGCCTTGGTGCCCTCGCTCTCCGGCTCGGGCACCCAGATGAGCGCCGCCTTGTTCCGGCTGGTCGCAAGGTGACGGTCGACGCAATTGTAGGAAGCATTCAGGCGGCCGCCGACGAACCACTTCCAGAATGGCGGATCGCTGGTGTCGAGGGTCGTATGCCAGTAGGCATCCCAGTCCAGCAGGTCGGCGTATTCCTTGAAACACTCGGGGAATTGCTCCTCCCTGAATCGCTCGAGGATCGCCGGGTCGGCAGCGTTCGCCTGGGCGATGAACTTCGCCGGAGGGAAAAAGTATTCCTCCTCACGCCAGTGAACCGCGATCTGCGCTTCGGAAAGCTGCGACTCCTGCCCTGATGTCATGACTCGACCTCCCACCGGAAGGCGGCTTCGAGGACACGTTGTCGACGTCCGTCAGGCACCCATGCGACCCTTGCCAGATCACGTCCGATGCCCATCCGGGACTGTGTACCGACATGACGTTGGACGCGAGGGCTGAGCCGGCAAGTTCGGGAAGCAACTTCGTCGCCGCACATCATTCGCAGGCTTTCCCTCGGGTCCCAACAGTCTCCCCCGCCGATGCCGGCGAGTAAAGGCCATGGTCGTCCCTGCGCTGATGTGGAGGGTCAGACCATCCCCTCGTTCCGCTCGACAACGGTCGCAAGCCAGCCACGACAATCTCCGCTCGATCCACCACCAGTGGCGTCCCAATCGGGTCGAGGGCTCCACCCCACGCCGCGCGATCCGCGGCATGATCCCCCGGCGACGCAGGTAGGTCCGGTTGGCCGCATGGTCGTCGGCCTTGTCGGCGTCGGGTCAACTCCCGCAAGTCGTTGACCAGATGCTCCTGGTCGTAGAAGCCGTGCTCGGCGGCGCCCGCCGCTCAGTCGACCAGGGGGTCTCGCTCGATGCGGTGAGCACCCGCTGCAGACGACGCACCCGGGAGAACCGTTTCGGGGGTCAGGCCCACCTGCGGACCGAAGCGGCGCACAAACCGCTTGGGCTTCGACGCGAGGATGGACCCACGGGTCGCTGACGGTTCAAGGAATGAACTTGACCGGCTGGTGGGAGCGGCCCAGGCTCCTGGCATGCGAGGGTACGGCCAGTTCTGCCCGGTCGCGCTGGGGGCCGAGGTGTTCGCCGAGCGCTGGACGCCGCTGATCCTGCGCGAGCTGCTCGCCGGCAGCCACCGGTTCAGCGAGCTGCAGCGAGGGCTGCCCCGCATCCCGCGTGCGCTGCTGGCACAGCGGCTGGGGTCCCTGGAGCGCGCCGGGCTGATCGAGCGGCGCCCGACCCGAACCGGACGGGGCTGGGAGTACCACCTCAGCCCGGCCGGTCTGTCATTCGGTCCGGTGGTCGAGGCGCTGGGCCAGTGGGGCTACCAATGGGCGGCCGAGCGGCTGCGACCCGACAACCTGGCCGACAAGCATTGCTTCTGGCTCGTGCTGCACCGACCCGAGGTCGACCTGTGCCTTGCCGATCCCGGCTTCGACACCGACCTGTGCGTCACCACCGACGTGCGCACGTTCACGCCGTGTACCTGGGCCGCGTCAGCATCGCGCATGCGCTCGGTGAGGGGTCGGTGACCGTGGCGGGACGCAGCGACCTGCGCCGCGCCTTCGGCGGGTGGCTCGGCCTGAGCCCGTTTGCCAGCCCGCGAGCATAGGCCGGTCCCCGGGAAGCGGGGTCTCGCACATCCCGCGAAGTTCACTTTTTAGGCTTTCTGTTCAGCTCGGGCATTCCCAGTATTCCTCCGGAGAAGTCCCCGAAGGAGGGATGCCCTCGTGCCAGGGCTCGGACTGCCCACGGCGCGGTGTCGGGTGGCCCGCTGTGGCAGCCGGGATCCTCCCCCGAGAACCCGACGCAACGCTCGCAGCACGCCGCATCACAAGGAGGAGCCATGCACCAACTGACCCATCGGCCGCTGCGTCTCGCCGCCGCCCTCACCATCCTGGCCGCGGCGCTGGTCGCCGCCCTGATCGCCCTGCCGCGCGACCATGCCAAGGCCACCCCGCCCTCGGGCATCGCCGCGGAGCTGCTGGCCCGCGGCACCATCGCCCACGCCAGCCACGTCCATGTCGCCGGCGTCGAGCTGGAGACCCGCGGGCCGATCGACGCCGCCACCGTGCACGTCACCTTCCAGCCGGGCGGGAGCACCGGCTGGCACGTCCACCCCGGCCCGGCATTGGTCACCGTCAAGACCGGCCAGCTCACCCTGTACCGCGCCAAGAGCTGCCGCACGCGCGCCTTCAGCGCCGGGCAGACGTTCCTGGAGTTCGGCCCCAACGACGTCAACCTCACCCGCAACGAGACCAGCGGCGTGACGAGACGGTGGTGACCGTCCTACTGCCGGTGGGCGCGCCGATCACGGTGGACGCGCCCGCCCCCAAGCACTGCCCGCTGTAGCCCAGCCGAGCGTCCCGGGCCGGAGTCCTGCTCCGGCCCGCTGGGCCGACCCGAGGGCACGGACCAGCGCCACGAGCTGAACGCCGCCGCGGCGTCACGGTGGCGGTGGGCAGCCCGCTCCGCCCGCTCCTGGCGCCACGCGGCGGCACGGCAAGCGATGTCACCCCCCACTCCGGGCTCACCCAGGAACGCACGGCCGCGTTCGATGTCGGCCAGCCTGGACACCGACCGCCAGTCCCCCTTGGTGAGGACGTTGCTGACCCGTGGCAGTCCCTTGGAGGCGTTGGTCGTCGCGGTCTGCGAACGCGACGACCTGCATCCCGACCTGCAGCCGACGCCAGCAGGTCGCCGGCGGGTCGCACCGGAGTTCGCGGGCGCGCAACAGCCGCCGCCGCTACAGGAACTCGAACAGCTCTCTGACTTCGAAGTCGTCGACGCGTTCGGTCCAGTCGGCGGCGGTGTAGTCCAGGGCCTGCTCGGTGGCCTTGGCGACCTCGTGGCGCTTGACCGCCAGGAACACCCGGATCAGCTCCTCGCCGAGCAGCTCCCGCAGGGCGCCGTCCTTCTCCAGCGCGTCCAGGGCTGTCTCCAGGCGGGCCGGGATCGCGGTGGGGCCTTCCATGCCGTAGGCGAGGCCGTCGATGGAGGGTGGCGGTTCGATGTGGTTGCGGATGCCGTCCAGGCCCGCCGCGATCGCCGCGGCGCCGACCAGGTAGGGGTTGGAGGCGCCGCAGGGCACGCGGTTCTCGGCGTGCAGTCCGGCGCCGGCCAGGCCCTTCACCCGGATCGCGACGGTGCGGTTCTCCAGACCCCAGGTCGCGTTGACCGGCGCCAACGCAAGGCTACGACCTGCGGGTTTCTCGCCGCATGGCACTGAGCAGCGCAATCCGGGTTCGCTCAGGTCGATGCGCTGAGGCTGGCTATGCCGGATTGCAGGCAAGGCGCGTGGGCCGACGCTCAGGCATCCACGCCGGCGGTCATCATATGCGGGATGCCCGCTCAGCTTCCCGCAAGGTCGAGGGCGGGTTCCACATGATCTCCCCCAGATGGCCGTCCGGGGCGGGACCCGGTCTGCGCTCGCGTCAGGCGGACGGCGCCGGCTCAAGGGCCGCCTGGGTCTGCGCGGCCTGCAGGTTGAGCGAGTCGACCGTCGGCGTAAACCAGTGGCCGCGCTCGCAGCCGACCTTGACGTGCTCGACCGGGCCGTCGGTGGACCCGAACGTCCAGCGGTCGACGATGCGGGCGGGCGCCTGGCAGGTCGGGTCGGGGCATGCGATGAGGTCGGACATAGCGATCCTCCTTGTCTGACACCGCTCTGGCGGTCAGCGATGATCTGGGTCATACCTGGGTGCGGGTCTGGGATGCGGTGGCGGTTCGCAGCAGCCGGCCGGTCCAGACCAGCCACCCCCGGCTAAGGCCCGGCTAAGGCCAATGCCATCCGGTTAGCCGGAGTTGCGAGCACAAACTCCCTGGTCAGCGCGGTCAAATCAGGGCGGACGGACCCTTAACCGGATGGCATTGCGGCTAAGGCGGCGAGCGGCACCAGGCACAGGAAGCCGACGATCGCGATGCCCGCGTCGAGGCGCTCCTGCGGGAGGGTGGGTCATAAACCAGTTGAACCAGCGGTGAAGCTCGGCGTCGAGTGGGGTGTCGGGGTTGAACGCAGGCGGTTTGGCGACGGTGATGAAGCGGGCGGTGAGCCCGTACCAGGCGGCCGCCACGACGAAGGCGGCCGCGTCCACGTAGGAGACCAGGTCGGCCACCGGGGCCGGGACCAAAGCCGGGGATGCCCGCCTGGGCGGGGGCCTCGCATCGGTATCGTCGGTGGCTGCGGTCATGACGGTCTCCTTGCTCCGAGGGCACCATGGCGGTGACCTTGCCTGGTGCGTGGCGCCTGGTGCGGCGACCGCACGGGCGGCGCGGTTGCGGGCCTGGCGCGCTCGCGGATCAGGTCGGCGGCCTTCTCCGCCAGCATGATCACGGGGGCGTTGGGGTGGCCGCGATTGGTCGTGGGCATGACCGAGGCATCGACCACGCGCAGGCGATCGACGCCGCGCACGCGCAGCTCGGGGTCGACCACGGCCTGGTCGGAGGCGCCCATCGCGCAGGTGCCGCTGGCGTGGTAGCTGGTCTGGGCGTGGGCGCGGAGGAACGCGGCGACGTCGGCGTCGCCTGGGCCCGGGGCGGGCCGCTCGGCCAGGTAGCCGCGCAGCGGCTCGGTGTCCAGCACACGCAGGGCCAGCCTGACGCCGTCGGCGAGCACCCGCAGGTCCTCCCCGTCGGGGTCGGACAGGACGTTCAGCCGGATGGCCGGCGGCTGGAATGGGTCGGCCGAGCGCAGCTCGACCGCGCCGCGGCTGCGGGGCTGCAGCACCACCGGCGCGACGGTGACGCCGTGCTCGGCCGGGACCGCGCCCTCCCCTGGGTCGGGCCAGAGCACGGGACTGTACATCAGCTCCAGGTCGGGGGCGTGCAGGTCTGGACTGGTGCGGGTGAATGCGGCCGCCTCGACCACGTTGGAGCTCAGCAACCCCCTGCGGCGCAGCAGGTAGCGGACCAGGTTGCGGAGGGACTCGGCCGAGGCGAGCGACAGCGGCCGGTTGACCCGCACGCGCATCGGGGCGCACGGGTGGTCCTGCAGGTTGCGGCCCACCCCCGGCAGGTCGTGCAGCACCTGGATGCCGTGCGCCCGCAGCTGCCCCGCGGGGCCGATGCCCGACAGCATCAGCAGCTGCGGGGAGGCGATCGCGCCGGTGGCCAGCAGCACCTCGCGGTCGGCGAGGGCGCGCCCGGCCCGCCCGCCGGCGACGTAGTCGACCCCGACGGCGCGGCCGCGCTCGACCACTACCCGGGTGGCGTGGGCGCCGGTGACCACGGTCAGGCTGCGGCGGCGGCGCGCCGGGCGCAGGTAGGCGACGGCCGTACTGCAGCGCCGGCCGCCGCGCTGGGTGACCTGGACCAGGCCGATCCCGTCCAGCTCGGCGCCGTTGAGGTCGTCGTTACGGGCCAGACCGGCCGCGACGCCGGCCTGCACGAAGGCCTGGCTGAGCGGGTTGGGGTCGCGCTGGTCGGCGACGTCGAGGGGGCCGTCGCCGCCGTGCCAGGCCGACGGGCCGTGCTGGTGGCGCTCGGCGCGGCGGAAGTAGGGCAGCACCTCGTCCCAGCTCCAGCCGTGGTTGCCGAGCGCCGCCCAGCCGTCGAAGTCGGCCGGGTGGCCGCGCAGGTACATCTGGGCGTTGATCGACGAGCTGCCGCCGAGGGTCCGGCCGCGCGGGTAATGCCACCACCGGCCGCCGAGGGCCGGGTCGGGCTCGCTGGCGTAGTCCCAGTCGTACCTGGTGTTGAACAGCTTGACCCAGGCGGCGGGCACGTGGATCTCCTGCTTGCGGTCCGGCGGGCCGGCCTCCAGCAGCAGCACGCGGGCGTCCGGGTCCTCGCTCAGCCGGTTGGCGAGCACGCAGCCCGCCGACCCGGCGCCGACGATCACGTAGTCGTACACGGAAGCCCCCTCCGTAGTGGCCCTGGTTCGCGCCGCCGGGCTGGTGAGATACCAGCCGGACTCCTGCCGAGTTCTGCTAGGTTGCGAGGGGCCGGTGCCTGGTTCGCGGGACGATGCTGCAGTCGACCATCGTTTCTCCCTGCTTTCGTTCTGCGGCGAGGATCGCGCGGCCGCATCGCTTTCGCGCCGTGGGAGACCACCTGCTTTTGCAGGGGTCGACCGAGGACTTTGCCGGCGGTACGATCGGCGCCAGTGGCCGCGGTTGATGGTGCGCAAGCGCTTCTGGAGCGAGACGCCGCTCTCGCCCGGATCGATCGGCGCCTGCGTGAGGCGATCGCGGGCGGTGGTTCGCTGCTGCTGCTCGAGGGCCCGGCGGGCATTGGCAAGACGCGCCTGGTTCTGGCGGCGGGACGGCGCGGTCGCGAGCTCGGCCTCGCAACGCTTAGCGCGCGCGGCTCGGAACTCGAACGGGACTTCGCATACGGCCTGGTCCGCCAGCTGTTCGAGGCTCCGCTGGTCGCGGCGTCGCCGCCGGAGCAGGCAGAGCTCCTCGCCGGCGCGGCCGGGCGCGCGGCGGCGCTGTTCGGCGTCGCGGCGCCGCAGGATGACGTCGCCGACGCGCTGCTCGACCCCTCCTTCGCGATCCTGCACGGGCTCTACTGGCTGTCCGCGAACCTCGGCCGGCGCTCCCCGCTGCTGCTTTGCATCGACGACGCCCACTGGGCCGACCAGGCCTCGCTGCGCTTCCTCCACTACCTCGGGCGAAGACTTGAGGAACTGCCGATCGCGGTCGTCGCTGCGGCGCGGCCGGCCGAATCGGCCGAGGGGTCGCCGCTGCTTGCGGCGCTCGCCGCCGACCCGTCGGCCGAGGTCTTTGCGCTTGCACCGTTGAGCGAGCAGGCGGTGGCCGAGCTCGTGCGGCTGGGGCTCGGGGCCGAAGTGGACCCGGCTTTCGCGAGGGCGTGCCATGCGGCGACCGGCGGCGTTCCGTTCCTCGTCCAGGAGCTCGTCCGCGCGATTGCTGAGCAGGGCATCAAGCCGACGGCGGCAGCCTGTTCCCGCGTCGCGGCGCTCACCCCGCGCGCGGTCTCGCACTCGGTCGTGCTCCGCCTGAGGCGGATCTCCGCCGCCGCCCGCCAGCTGGCACGCGCGACCGCCGTGCTGGGCGAGGCCGACCTTCGGCTCGCAGCCCGCCTCGCCGACGCGGACCCCGGCGCCGCCGGCGCAGCCGACGAGCTCGCCTCCGCCGGGATCCTCGAGGAAGGTCGGCCGCTGCGCTTCGTCCACCCGATCGTCCGGGCGGCGGTCGAGGCAGATCTCTCGCCCGGCGAGCGGGCCGGCCTGCACGCGGCGGCGGCGCGCCGGCTCGCCGACGACGGCACGTCTGCGCACCGCATCGCAGCCCACCTTCTGGCGACCGACCCGGCCGGGGACGATTGGGTCGTCGATTCCCTCAGGGCGGCCGCCAGGACCGCGATCGCCAACGGCGCTCCAGACTCGGCCGCCGCCTATCTGCGGCGGGCGCTGGCCGAGCCGCCCTCCGAGCGGCTCCGCCCCGACCTCCTCCTTGAGCTCGGCTTCGCCGAGTCGTACGCGGGAGACCCACAGGCGGCGGCTCATCTCAAGGCGGCACTCGATACCGCAACGGGAACGACCGCTCAGGTCTCGATCACCCTCGCGCTGGGGCGCATGCTCCAGATCGACGGCCGCAACCGCGAGGCGCTAGAGGTGTTCGACCGGACACGCGCCCGCCTCGGCAGCGCCGACCGACGCGCGGCGCTGACGCTCGAGGGCGCCGCCCTCGGCGCGGCCCAGCTCGACACAGAGACCGCCGACGATGCCGCCAAGCGGATCGCCCACCTGCGCCGGCTGGCCGAGGAAGCGCCCGACATTCCATCGAGCGTCTTCGGCATGCTGGCGGTCGCAGCTGAGCTCGCGAACGAGCCTGCGGAGACGGCCGCGCGCCTCGCGCTCCGCGCGCTTGACAAAGCGCCCAAGCTGCTGCCGGAGGCGGTCGACCGACCCCCGTTCTTCTACCACGCCTGCATCGCGCTCACCTTCGCGGCACGCTACGAGGAGGCGCTGCCGCGGTTCGACGAAGCCCTGGCGGACGCCCGCCGGCTCGGCTCGCTCCCCCACGTGCTCGGACTCTCGTGCTACCGCGCCCTTCTTCATCTCCACCTCGGCAACCTCGCCGACGCCGAGGCGGACGCACGCGTCGCGCTCGAGACCGGCCCCCGCCCACCCGGAATCCACGCCGCCCTCGCCCTCGCCGTGCTGCTCCAGACGCTCGCCGAGCGCGGGGAACTCGAGGCCGCCGAGGCGGCCGATGAGCGCTACCGCCTCGCCGAGCAGTTCCCGACGATGATCCACGGAGGATGGCTGCTCGCGGCCCGGGGCCGGCTTCGCCTGGCCGAGCATCGCCCCGCCGCGGCCCTCGGCGACCTCCTCGCCGCCGGCGACCTTTTCGCTCGCCTACGCAGCCCCACCCCGTCGCACGCGCCGTGGCGCTCCGACGCCGCCCTCGCGCAACTCGCGCTCGGCGCACGAACCGAAGCCAGAGCGCTCGCGGCCGAGGAGGTCGCGCTCGCCCAGGTCTTCAACGCCCCACGCACGCTCGGGATCGCCCTCCGCGCGGCCGGCCTCGTGGAGGGCGGCAGGCGCGGCATCGAGCGGCTGCGCCAGGCGGTACGCGTGCTCGAGGGCTCCGGCACGCGACTGGAGCACGCCCGCGCCATGGCCGACCTGGGCGCGGCCCTCCGACGCGCGGGACAGCGGACCGAGAGCCGCGAGATCCTCCGGCCCGCGCTCCACCTCGCGCACCGCTGCGGAGCGCTTGCGCTGACAGAGCGAACCCGCACCGAACTCGTCGCCGCCGGCGGGCGACCCCGACGGCTCGTCCTCAGCGGGCTCGACTCGCTAACCCCAAGCGAACGTCGCGTCGCCCAACTGGCCGCCGCCGGTCTGTCCAACCGCGACATCGCCCAACACTTGTTCATCACCGCTCGAACCGTCGAAGGGCACCTGACCCACGCCTACCAGAAGCTCGCTGTCACCTCCCGCGAGCAACTCCCCGCCGCCCTCGCAATCCCGACGGCGAGGTGACCGCCCCCGCTTCGAGACTCAGCTGACTCAGTTAGGAAAAGCTCTCCCAAAGGAACTCGAACGACTCCGCGATCTCGAACTCATCGACGTGTTTGGCACGTCATGGGTTGGGAGTGGTCTTCGTCGACCTCCACGGCCAGGCTGCGGCCGTCCCGGCTTGCGAGGACATCAATCCCTGGCTCATGGCTTGCCGTGTCAGCCTCGCGCTCGATCGTCCACCCGTCGCGCTCGAGGTGCGCGCCGATGGCCGCCTGCACGTGGCCTTCCAAGACCACTCCTTGGTAACAACTCCCGGCCCTCGGTCTCTACAGGAACTCGAACAGCTCGGCGACCTCGAAATCGTCTACCCGGTTCACCCAGTCGTCAGCGGTGTAGTCACAGGCGTGCTCGGTGGCCTTGGCGATCTCGTGGCGCTTGACCGCCAGGAACAGGTGGATCAGCTCCTCGCCCAGCAGGCCGCGCAGCACCATGTCCTTCTCCAGCTCGTCCAGCGCGGCCTCCAGCCGCGTCGGGATCGGGGTAGGGCCCTCGATGCCGTAGGCCAGGCCCTCGGTGGGCGGTGGCGGCTCGATGCGGTTGCGGATGCCGTCCAGCCCGGCGGCGATCGCCGCGGCGCCGACCAGGTAGGGGTTGGAGGCGCCGCAGGGCACGCGGTTCTCGGTGTGCAGGCCGGCGCCGGCCAGGCCCTTCACCCGGATCGCGACGGTGCGGTTCTCCAGACCCCAGGTCGCGTTGGTCGGCGCGAACGACCACAGCTTGAAGCGCTTGCCGCAGTTGACGGTTGGCGCGAAGAACGCGGTCAAGGCGGGCAGGTGCGCGAGCTGCCCACCGATCCACCAGCGGCCCAGCTCGGAGAGCCGGCCCGGCGTGGTGTCGTCCTCGGCGAAGGCGTTGCGGCCGCTGGCGATCTCGACCAGGCTCTCGTGCAGGTGGCACCCGCAGGCGCTGTGGTCGGCGTACGGCTTGGTCATGAACGAGGCCATGTAGCCGTGGCGGCGGGCGATCTCCTTGATCCCGTTCTTGAAGGTGAACGCCTGGTCGGCGGCTGCCAGGCCGATCGCGGGGGCGAAGTTGATCTCCATCTGGCCAGGCCCGTACTCGGCGTTGGAGGTGATGATGTCCACGCCGACCTGTGGCATCGCCCGCAGGACCTCGGTGACGAACCCTTCGTCGAAGCTGTTGCGCAGGGTCGCGAAGATCTGGATCCCGGTGAAGGGTGGCTGCCGGTCCTCGGACCGCACCAGGTACAGCTCGTACTCGTAGCCCGCCAGGTGCCGGTAGCCCTCTCCTGCCAGCGCCTCGCACAGCCGCGCCATCGCCAGCCGCGGCGAGGCGGGCGCGGGAGTGCCGTCGAAGAAATGCGGGGTGCAGAGCAGGCGGGCGGTCGAGTCGGCCCACGGAAGCACCGCATAGGTGTCCAGATCGGGGAACAGCTTCGAGTCCGGAAAGCCGCGATCCTCCAGGTACCCCGTGCCCGGCGCGACCCCCGCCTGCGCGTCGAAGCCGAGCTGGCCCAGCAGGAAGTTCAGACCGCCCCTGGAGAAGAACTCGACGTGCTTGGCCGGGATCGTCTTCGATCGCGAGATGCCGTGCAGGTCCGTCTGCTCGAACCGCACGAACTCAACGCGGTCTTCCGCGATCCTCGACAGGACCTCCTCGAGCTCCATCCGCTTTTCCTCCGCAGAGTCTGCTGTTGCGGCGATGGTAAGACTCTGCTGTTGCCGCGACGGTGAAAGGCTCCGGTGTTGCGGCGCAGGTGAATCAGCGTGGCTGTTTGGCTGGGAGCAGGGCGGGCAGCACGTCACGGACCGACAGCACCCCGAGGAGCTGGCCGCCGTCGTAGACCACCAGGTGGCGGATCCGCCTCCGTGCCATCTCGCCAGCCGCCTCGATCAGGTCCCAGTCGGGCCCTACCGTCACCACGTCCGGGGTCATCAGCTCCTGCACCGTCACGTCCTCGGGCACGATCCCCGCCGCGACCGCCTTCAGCACGTCCCGCTCGGTGAGGATGCCGGCAAGGTGCTCGGCGTCCTGGACCACCGCCGACCCGACCCGATGCGTGGCCATCAACCGCGCCGCCTCGCGGAGCGTCTGCATCGGCCCCACCGTCACCACCGCGCTGCTCGCCACCTCCCGGACCTTCATTGGCACATCCCTCCTTCGGGTAGCGGCCGCCGGCGCTCAGGCGCCTACCTTAAAGGTCCGCCAGAGCCCGGTCGAGTAGCCGCTGCTGCTGCCGTAGATGGATCGACGGGCTGCCGGTCGCGGGCGCCGCGGCCTCGTCGCGGCTCGCCACCTCGATCCGAGCGCCCAGCACGCGCTCGAAGCGGGCCGCCAGATAGCCCCAGGCGCCCATGTTCTCCGGCTCCTCCTGGACCCACAGCACGCGCTCGGCGTTCGGGTAGGCGTCGAGCTGCTGCCGGATCCGCTCGGCCGGGAACGGGTAGAGCTGCTCCACCCGGACCAGCGCCAGGTTCTCCAGATCGGCGTCCGCGCGGCGCTTGGCGAGGTCGTAGAACACCTTGCCGCTGGCCAGCAGCACCCGCCGGACCTTCTCGGGATCCGGCTGCGACGGATCGGGGAGCACCTCCTGGAAGCGGCCCGCTGTCAGCTCCTCGACGGTCGAGCGTGTCCCCGGGAGCCGCAGCAGCGACTTCGGCGTGAGCACCACCAGCGGCTTTCGGCTCGCCCGGAGCGCCTGCCGCCGCAGGAGATGGAAGTACTGGGCGGCGGTGGACGGCCAGGCGACCTGGATGTTGTCCTCGGCCGCGAGCTGCAGGAAGCGCTCGACCCGCGCGCTGGAGTGCTCCGACCCTTGTCCCTCGAAGCTGTGGGGAAGCAGCAGCACCAGCCCGGAGCGCTGGCCCCACTTCTCCTCGGCGGCGATGATGAACTGGTCGACGATCACCTGCCCGCCGTTGATGAAGTCGCCGTACTGGGCCTCCCACAGCACCAGCGCATCGGGGTTGGCCACCGAGTAGCCGTACTCGAACCCCAGCGCCGCGAACTCGCTCAGCAGGCTGTCGTAGACGAAGAAGCGTCCCTGTTTGGGGCCGAGGTGGGCCAGCGGCGTGTACTGCTCACCGGTCTGCTGGTCCACCAGCACGGAGTGTCGCTGGCTGAAGGTGCCGCGCCGAGTGTCCTGGCCGGTGAGTCGGACGACGCGACCCTCGTCCAACAGCGACCCGAGCGCCAGCGCCTCGCCAAGCGACCAGTCGACCGCGTTGCGGTCCAGCGCCTGCCGACGGTCCTGGAGCCACCTGGTCAGCTTGGGATGGACGGCGAAGCCCTCGGGGACCGTGGTGAGCCGGTCCACCACGTGGTCCAGCCGCGCGCGGTCGACGGCGGTCGCCACCTCGGGGTCGGTCGCCATCGGCGCGGGCCGCTCCAGCTCGATCTCCGGCGTTTCGCCGTCCTCACGGAAGTCGTCGAAGGCCTGTTGCAGTCGCTGCCGGAAGGCCTCCAGCGATCGCTCGGCGTCCTCCAGGGAGAAGTCACCGCGGTTGACCAGCGCCTCGGTGTAGAGCTTCCGGACGCTCGGGCGTGACTTGATCCGGGCGTACATCAGCGGCTGGGTGAACGCCGGCTCGTCACCCTCGTTGTGCCCGAAGCGCCGGTAGCACCACATGTCGATGACAACGTCCTTCTTGAAGGCCTGCCGGTAGTCGAAGGCGAGGCGGGCGATGCGCAGGCACGCCTCGGGGTCGTCGCCGTTCACGTGCAGGATCGGCGCCTGGATCATCTTGGCCACGTCGCTGGCGTAGGTGGATGAGCGGCCGTAGTCGGGGCTGGTGGTGAAGCCGAGCTGGTTGTTGACGATCACGTGCACGGTCCCACCGGTGCGGTAGCCGCGGAGCTGCGAGAGGTTCAGCGTCTCGGCCACCACGCCCTGCCCCGCGAACGCCGCATCGCCGTGGATCAGCACCGGCAGCACCGGCGCCTCCTCGCCCCGGTCGAGCAGGTCCTGCTTGGCGCGGACCAGACCCTCGACCACAGGATTGACGGCTTCGAGGTGGCTCGGGTTGGAGGCCACCTCGACGCGGATCTCGTTGCCCGAGCGCGCGGTGTGCTTGCCGGTGGCCCCGAGGTGGTACTTCACGTCGCCCGACCCCTGCGACAGGGCGGGGTCCAGATGGCCCTCGAACTCGTGGAAGATCTCGCTGTAGCTCTTGCCCACGGTGTTGGCCAGCACGTTGAGCCGCCCACGGTGCGCCATGCCGATGACCACGCTGTCCATACCGGCGTCGGCCGCCCTGTCCAGCACCCCGTCGAGCATGGGGATCAGGCTCTCGGCACCCTCCAGGCTGAAGCGCTTCTGCCCCACGTACTTGTTGTGCAGGAAGCGCTCGAACACCTCGGCCTCGATCAGCTTGTGGAGGATCTGGAGCTGGTCCTCCTGGGCCAAGGCTGGCCGGGGACCCTCGACCCGCCGCTGGATCCACGCCTTCTCGTCCGGGTGCGAGATGTGCATGTACTCGATCCCGGCGGTGCGGCAGTACGCGTCCCGCAGGATGCGCAGGATCTCGCGCAGCGGCAGCTCGCGCTGCTCCGAGACGCCCCCGGTGAGGAACGAGCGCTCCAGGTCCCAGATGGTCAGGCCATAGCTGGCCGGGTCCAGCTCAGCATGCATCGTCGGCGACTTGGTCCCGAGCGGGTCGAGGTTGGCGATCAGGTGGCCGCGCACCCTGTAGATGTTGATGAGCTGGTAGATGCGCGCCTGCTTCTCGGCCATGTCGAGCGAGTCCGGCGCCGCACGCCGGTCGGGGCGCCATGCGACCGCCACGTACGGCACGCCGACGCTGCGGAAGAGCTCGTCGTAGAAGCCGTCGGAGCCGAGCAGCAGCGCCTGCACCTTGGCGAGGAACTCGCCGCTCTCGGCGCCCTGGATCACGCGATGGTCATAGGTGGACGTCAAGGTCACCGTCTTGCCCACCGCGAGCTCGGCCAGGGTCGCCGGGTCGGCGCCCCGGTACTCGGCGGGATAGCCGATCGCGCCCACGCCGATGATCGCCGCCTGGCCGGCCAACAGCCTGGGGACCGACATCACCGTGCCCACGGTGCCCGGATTGGTGATCGTGACGGTCGTGTCCGCGAAATCCTCGACTGTGAGCTTGTTCGCCCTGACCTTGCCGACGAGCTGCTCGTAGGCGCTGATGAACGCGGCGAAATCGAGCGTCTCGGCGGCCTTGATGTTCGGCACCAGCAGCGTGCGGCTGCCATCCGGCCGCCTGGTGTCCACCGCCAGGCCGAGGTTGATGTGCTCGGGATGGCGCACGTGCGGCTTCGAGTCCCGCTCGACGTAGATGGAGTTCATCACCGGCATGGCCTGGATCGCCCTGACGACCGCGTAGCCGATGACGTGGGTGAAGCTCACCTTGCCCCCACGCCGGCGGCGCAGGTGGCTGTTGAGCACGTCGCGATTGACCTCGAGCAACCGCGCCGGGACCACACGGAACGAGGTGGCGGTCGGCACCTGGAGGCTGGACTCCATGGCCTGCACGATCCTGGCCGCCGCCCCACGGAGCGGCTCCCCGCCGTCGCGCCCAGCCGCGCCATCCCCGCGCGCGGCCTGCCCGTCGGCTCGCGGCTCGGCTGCCCGCTCCGCGTCCCGGACGGCAGCTCGCGGCTCGGGCGCCCGCTCAGCTTCCTGGCCAGCCGCTCGCGCGGGCGGCGGCTCCTGGGTCCCGGCTCGGGGAGCCGGGGCCGGGGTTTCCCGCGCCTGCTCGGTCGATGCTCCCTCGGGCTGCTCGGGCTGCTCGGGCTGCTCGGGCTCGTGCTCGGCGAAGAACTCGCGCCATGCCTCACTCACCGAGGTGGGGTCGTCGAGGTACTGCCGGTAGACGTCATCGATCAGCCCCACGTTGGGACCGAACTCCGGCCGATCGAACCATCCCATGTCGTTGCCACACCCCTCGGTCAAGCGCTCGAACACCCTCGGCCGGCCGGCGCATATCCCGACCTACCAGCATGAATGGCGTCCCACGACCAGTGTGCCACCTTGCTCCAACCTCTCCGAGAGGGTTCGCCGAATCTGTGGACAACCAATCGCGACGGCCAGCCCCCGATGGGATCGCCCCCTCTGCCTGCCATCGGCGATCCTGACGTTCCCGCGTACCTCGCGGGGCAATCTAGCCCGCGCGGGTTCCGCCCGGAGACCCCGCGCGGCCGCGCGGCGCACGAGCCCGTGGTACGGATCGTCGCTGCTCGGAGGGGATGTGGACAACCATCAGCGGCTGTCAGGGCCGCGGTCTAGCATGGTCGACATGGCAGCTTCAGCAGACTTCCAGCCGGTCGAGCACGCGCTCGGACGCTTCTCCATGCTCACGCGAGCGTGGTTCGAGAATGCCTTCGCCGCCCCGACCCCGGCGCAGGTCGGCGCGTGGGAGGCGATCGCGGGTGGCGGCAACGCCCTGGTAGTGGCTCCCACCGGCTCCGGGAAGACGCTGGCGGCGTTCCTCCAGGCCATCGACCACCTGGTCGGCGCCCCGCCGGTCGACCCGAAGCGACGGCTGCGGGTCCTCTATGTATCCCCGCTGAAGGCGCTGGCCGCCGACGTCGAGCGGAACCTGCGGGCGCCACTGGCCGGCCTGCGGGCGGTGGCTGCCCGGCTCGGACAGCCGTTGCCGCAGCTCACGGTGGACATGCGGACCGGCGACACGCCAGCCGACGCTCGTCGCCGTTTCCCGGTCAAGCCGCCCGACATCCTCATCACCACGCCGGAGTCGCTCTTCCTCCTGCTCACCTCGCAGGCGAGGGAGGCGCTCCGCCAGGTCGAGACGGTGATCGTCGACGAGGTGCACTCGGTGGTCGGCACCAAGCGCGGCGCGCACCTCGCCCTCAGCCTCGAGCGGCTGGACGAGCTGCTGGCGCGGCCGGCGCAGCGGATCGGCCTGTCGGCGACGGTCCGCCCCCTCGACGAGGTGGCCCGCTTCCTCGGCGGCCAGCAGCCGGTGACGGTGGTCGCCCCGCCCAGCCAGAAGTCGTTCGATCTCAACGTGGTCGTCCCGGTCGAGGACATGGCCGCGATCGGCGAGCCGCCCGCGGTGCCGCCACCCTCGGAGCAGCCCCGGGAGCCCCGGACCTCGACGCCTTCATCGCCCGGCGCGGCACCGTCCTCCTCGCCGCCGGGACCACCCCCGCCGTTCGCCGGGCCGGACGGCCTGGATGGGCTCGCCTTCGGTGGTACGGAACCGGCCGACGACCCTGAGCGGCGCAGCATCTGGCCCCACATCGACGAACGGCTGCTGGAGCTGATCAGGGCGCACCACTCCACGATCGTGTTCACCAACTCGCGGCGCCTCGCGGAGCGGGTCTGCGCCAGGCTGAACGAGCTGGCTGGTGAGGACATCGCCCGCGCGCACCATGGGTCCGTCAGCCGGGAGCAGCGCGTCCAGATCGAGGAGGACCTCAAGGCGGGCAGGCTGCGTGCCGTGGTGGCCACCAGCTCGCTGGAGCTGGGCATCGACATGGGCGCCGTCGAACTGGTGGTCCAGGTCGAGGCGCCCAGCTCGGTGGCGCAGGGTCTCCAGCGCATCGGCCGGGCGGGCCACCAGGTGGGCGCTGTCAGCCGCGGCGTCATCTTCCCGAAGTTCCGCGGCGACCTCGTCGAAGCCGCGGTGGTGGTGGAGCGCATGCGCGCCGGCGCGATCGAGGCGATGCGCTATCCGCGAAACCCGCTCGACGTGCTCGCCCAGCAGATCGTCGCCATGGTCGCGATGGAGGAGTGGACCGTGGAGCGGCTCGAAGCGCTGGTGCGTCGCTCGGCGCCCTTCGCCGAGCTGCCGCGCAGCGCGCTCGAGAGCGTGCTCGACATGCTGTCGGGGCGCTATCCCTCCGACGAGTTCGCCGAGCTCCGCCCGCGGCTCAACTGGGATCGGGTGGAGGGCCGCCTGGTGGGGCGGGCTGGGGCGCAGCGGCTGGCGGTGACCTCTGGAGGCACCATCCCCGACCGGGGCCTGTTCGGCGTCTACCTGGTCGGCGAGCGCGAGACGCGGGTCGGCGAGCTTGACGAGGAGATGGTCTACGAGTCACGTGTCGGCGAGGTGTTCACGCTCGGTGCGTCGAGCTGGCGCATCGAGAGCATCAGCCATGATCGGGTGCTGGTCAGCCCGGCTCCTGGCCAGCCTGGCAAGCTGCCCTTCTGGCACGGGGACGCCCTCGGCCGCCCCATCGAGCTCGGGCGGGCGCTCGGCGCCTTCCTGCGGGAGCTGGTGGCGCTGGAGCCCGAGGCCCGCATGCGGCGCCTGGCCGACGCTGGGCTGGACACCAACGCCGCCACCAACCTGGTCCAGTACCTGGGCGAGCAGCTCGATGCCACGGGCGCTCTCCCGGACGACCGCACCATCGTGGTGGAGCGGTTCCGGGACGAGCTGGGGGACTGGCGGTTGTGCCTGCACTCGCCGTTCGGCGCCCAGGTCCACGCCCCGTGGGCGCAGGCGATCGAGGCGCGCGTGCGCGAGCGCCTCGGCCTGGACGTGCAGACCATGTACACCGACGACGGGATCGTGGTGCGGCTGCCCGAGGCTGACGAGGCGCCTCCGTCGGATTCGGTGCTGTTCGATCCCGAGGAGGTCGAGGACCTGGTCGTCGGCCAGGTGAGCGCCTCGACCCTGTTCGCCAGCAGGTTCCGCGAGTGTGCCGCCCGAGCCCTGCTCCTGCCGAGGCGCCGGCCCGGTCAGCGCACCCCGCTCTGGCAGCAGCGCCAGCGCAGCGCGGGCCTGCTTCAGGTGGCCTCGCGCTACGGCTCCTTCCCGATCGTGCTCGAGACAGTCCGCGAGTGCCTTCAGGACGTCTTCGACGTGCCGGGGCTGGCTGAGCTGATGGCCTCTGTCGCCCGTCGCGAGGTCCGGGTCGTAGAGGTCGACACGCCCTTCCCCTCGCCGTTCGCCAGCTCGCTCCAGTTCGGCTATGTGGCCGCGTTCATGTACGAGGGCGACGCGCCGCTGGCCGAGCGTCGCGCGCAGGCCCTGTCGCTGGACCGCTCCATCCTTGCGGAGCTGCTGGGAAGAGAGGAGCTGCGCGACCTCATCGACCCGGCGGCCCTTGCCGACCTCGAGCTGGAGCTGCAGCTTCTGACCGCCAATCGCAAGGTCCCGGGCCCGGATGCGCTGCACGACGCACTGCGCATGCTGGGGGACCTGTCGGTCGACGAGGCGGCCGCGCGGGCGGCCGATCCGGAGGCGGTCGGCGGCTGGCTCGCCGAGCTGGAGGCGTCGCGGCGCGCGCTCCGCCTGCGCATCGCCGCACAGGATCGCTGGGTCGCGATCGAGGACGCCGCGCGGTTCCGCGATGCCCTCGGCGCAGCCATGCCGACAGGCGTGCCGAAGGCGTTCCTGGAACCGGTCGACGATCCGGTTGGCGATCTCGTCGGCCGCTGGGCTCGAACACACGGGCCGTTCCTGCCGGACGAGCCGGCACGCCGTCTCGGCCTGGGCGTCGCGGTGGTGGCCGACACGCTCGCCCGGTTGGAGGTGGCCGGGCGGGTGGTCCAGGGCGAGTTCCGCCCGGGTGGGTCCGGGCGGGAATGGCTCGATGCCGAGGTGCTGCGGCGGCTGCGGCGACGCTCGCTGGCCGCGCTCCGCAAGGAAGTGGAGCCGGTCGCCCAGGACGCGCTGGCCCGCTTCCTGCTGGCCTGGCAGGGGGTCGGCACGGCTGGTCCGCGACGCGCGGACCTCGACGCGCTCTACCAGGTGATCGAGCAGCTCCAGGGTGCCGCCGTGCCGGCCTCCGCGCTGGAGCGGCAGGTCCTGCCCGGTCGACTGCCCGAGTACAGCCCTGGACTGCTGGACCAGCTCTGCGCGGCGGGCGAGGTGGTCTGGGTCGGGGCGGGACCGCTCGGCTCCGACGACGGCTGGGTCAGCCTGTACCTGGCGGATCAGGCGCCTCTGCTGCTACCCGAGCCGCTCCCGGTCGAGCTGTCACCGCTGGCGATCGCCGTCCGCGATGCGCTCGCCGGCCACGGTGCAATGTTCTTCCGCCAGCTCTCCGACGCGGTCGGCTCGACCAATGACACCGAGCTGCTGCTGGCGATCTGGGAGCTGGTCTGGGCCGGCCTGGTCACCAACGACACCATGGCGCCGCTCCGAGGCCTGCTGGCCGGTGGCGTCCGCTCGGCCGGCAGGACCGCGCGCAGCCGGCGGACCGGGCGGCCGCGGCGGCCGGCGCTGCCGAGCCGGCTGGGCCCACCCGCCGGGGCCGGGCGCTGGAGCCTGGTCCCTGAGCGGTCGTCGGACGGCACCCGTCGGCTGCACGCGGCGGCCGAGCAGTTGCTCGAACGCCACGGCGTGGTGACCCGCGGGGCGGTCATCGCGGAGCGGGTGGCGGGCGGGTTCGCTGGTGTCTACCCGGTGCTGAAGGCCATGGAGGAGGCTGGGCGGTGCCGGCGGGGCTACTTCGTCGATGCGCTCGGCGGTGCGCAGTTCGCCGTGCCCGGAGCCGTGGACCGGATGCGATCGTTGGCCGACCGGGCATCGGCCCAGGACCGCCGAGAGCCCCAGACCGTGGTCCTGGCCGCTGCCGATCCCGCCAATCCCTACGGGGCGGCGCTGTCCTGGCCGGAGCGGTCGGCGACCGCGGCGGATGGCCAGCCGGCGGCGGAGCGCCCGGGTCATCGCCCGGGGCGCAAGGCCGGCGCGGTCGTCATCCTCGTCGATGGCGAGCTGATCCTGTACGTGGAGCGTGGTGGCCGAACACTGCTCACCTTCAGCGACGAGCCAGACCGGCTCCGCCGGGCGGCCGACGCGCTGGCACTGGCCGTCCGGGATGGCGCGCTCGGTCGGCTTGCCGTCGAGCGGGCTGACGGTGGCGAGGTCTACTCGAGCCCGATGGCGAGAGCACTGACCGAGGCCGGGTTCCGGCCCACCGTCCGTGGCCTGCGGCTGGCCGCCGGACCGGGTGCCGAGCGCTGGGGGAGGTGACCGCCATGCGCGCCCAGGTGGCCGGCGCGTGGCGCGGCGAGGAGGTGATGCGATGCCGGAGGGGGACACGGTCCATCTGACCGCTGCCAGGCTGCACCGCGCCCTGGCGGGCCGAACGCTGGTCTCCACCGACTTCCGTGTGCCGCGGTTCGCCAACGCCGACCTGTCCGGTCAGCGCGTGCGCGAGGTGATCGCGCGCGGCAAGCACCTGCTGCTGCGCACCGACGCCGCGGTGACGCTGCACAGTCACCTCAAGATGGAGGGCGCCTGGGACCTCTATCGGCCAGGGCAGCGTTGGCGGGGGCCGGCGTTCCAGGTCCGGGTGGTGCTCGTCACCGAGCCGTGGACGGCGGTGGGCTCGCAGCTCGGCATCTGCGAGCTGATCGCCACCGATCGGGAGGACGAGGTCGTTGGCCATCTCGGACCCGACGTGCTCGGACCCGACTGGGATCTGGAGGAGGTGGCTCGCCGCCTGCGAACCGACCCCGATCGGTCGATCGGCGCGGCCCTGCTCGACCAGCGGGCGATCGCGGGTGCGGGCAACATCTGGAAGAGCGAGATCTGCTTCCTGCGCGGGGTCAGCCCCTGGACGCCGGTCGGCGAGGTCGACGACCTCGAGGCGATGCTCGGGTTGCTGAAACGCATGATGGAGGTCAACCGGCCGATCGGACATCAGGTGACGACCGGTGACACCCGTCGAGGCCGCACCCACTGGGTGGCCGAGCGCGGAGGCGAGCCCTGCCGGCGCTGTGGCACACCCATCCGGCGCGCACTCCAGGCCACCGGCACCTCGGAGCGGGTGACCTACTGGTGCCCAGGCTGCCAGCGGGGCCCCGCCCCGCCGCCCGACAGCCAGACCGGAGCGCCGCAGGGCGCCAAGCCACGCCGTCGGGCGGGCGCGTCCACGCGCCCGCGTTCGACGATCTGACCGTACGGCCGATGAGCCCTGGCGGGCCGGGCGATCAGATCCGGTTGAAGGAGCGGGTGGGCATGCGGGGGCCGAACCGGGGTGCCCACTGGCCGGCTCTGGCGAGCAGGCGGATGACACGGCCGCGCTGGCCCGCGTAGGGGGTCAGCAGCTCGAGCATGCGCTCGTCGGTGCCGCGCGGCTCCCCGGCGAGTGCCCAGCTCACCATGTGCGGCAGGTGGAGGTCGCCGACGGGTACGGCGTCGGCGTCGCCGAGGGCGATGAGCGCGACCTCTGCCGAGGTCCAGGGACCGACGCCGGGCAGCGCCTGGAGCAGGCGGTGCGCCTCCACCGGGGGCAGTTCGACCGTGCGCTCGACCCCGTGCGCCTGGGCGGCCGCGCCCCGGATGACATTGGCGCGGCGCATCTCGATCCCGAATCGGTGGAACTGCCAGTACGCCTTTGCGCCCAGCGTCTGCGGGTCGGGTGGCAGCAGCAGCGGCCGCGGCCCTCCGCGACCTGGCGCCGGCGGGCCCGGCGCAGGGGTTCCCCAGGCGCGCAGCATGCCGCGATAGGAGCGGCGGGCCTCGATCCCCGCCACCTTCTGCTCCAGGATCGTGGGCACCAGCGCCTCGAAGACCGCCTGCGATCTGCTGATGCGCAGGCCCGGCATGGCGCGGTGCAGCCGCCCGATCAGCCCGTCGGGCGCGAACCCGTCCACGCCATCGCGAGCGCCCAGCAGGTCCGGAGCGCTGGCCAGGCACCATTCGGCGCCGGGCCCCCAGGCGAGGACCTCGATCTCGCCGGCGCGAGTGGCGTAGCGCGCGGTCGCCGCGCCGGCCGGCGTCCGCGTGGCGCGCCACCACACATTGGGCCGCTCCGCCCGCATCGAGGGGTCGCCGGTGCCCCGTCGCAGCGGCCACAGGGTCATGCCGAGATCGACCTGGAGCCTTGGGCGAAGCGTCGTCTGGAGGTGGCGGTCGCTGGAATGCATGGAAGCGATCCTAGCCGTCGGCGACGACAGCGCCGATCCTTCGCCAATTACTCTGTGGAAATCGGTGGGTGGAGTGGATGCTCCGGGTAGAATTCGCGGGACCCCCGCAATCCAACGCGGGTGGCGGGTGCGGCGATGCGTTGCACCGCCGTGCGGTTCGTTCGAGCGTTGGGAGGACCCAACATGCCTGGACGCTTCGGTCGCGTGCTCACCGCGATGGCGACCCCGTTCACCGCCGATGGCGCCCTGGACCTGGGCGGTGCTCAGCGCCTGGCACGGCACCTGCTGGACCATGGCACCGACACGCTGGTGATCGCGGGCACCACCGGCGAGTCGCCCACGCTGACCCATGACGAGAAGGCTCGCCTGTGGGCCGCGGTGGTCGAGGCGGCGGGTGACTCCCGCCAGGTGATGGCCGGCACCTCGACCTATTCGACCGCCGAGTCGATCGAGCTGACACAGCTTGCGGAGAAGGCAGGGGTTGGCTCGCTGCTGCTGGTTGCCCCCTACTACAACAAGCCGCCGCAGGAGGGCCTCTATCTCCACAGTCCAGCCGCCTGTACCGGGACACCGGCGGCGCCTTCGAGCAGTACTCGGGCGACGACAAGAACCTCCTGCCGCTGCTGGCGGTCGGCGGGGTCGGCGTGGTGAGCGTCGCGTCCCATCTCGTCGGTCCGGCGCTCCAGGAGCTCGTCCAGGCGTTCGAGCGCGGCGACACGCGCAGGGCGCTGGAGCTGCACACCAGCCACCTGGACCTGTTCGAGGGGCTCTTCGCCACCTCCAGCCCGATCCTGCTGAAGGCGGGGCTGAACCTGCTGGGGCTGCCAGGCGGCCCGCTGCGCCCGCCGCTGCTGGACGCCACGCCGCCGCAGGTCGAGTTCATGCGCGGCCTGCTGTCCGGCGTCGGCCTGCACCCCGGCGAGGGCGCCGGTGGCTGATCGGGCGGTCGACGCCGCCGGTGGGCCGGCCAGGATTGCCTTCCTGGGTGGCCTGGGCGAGATCGGGCGCAACTGCGCCGTGGTCGAGCTCGCCGGCTCCCGGCTGCTGATCGACTGCGGGCTGGCGTTCCCCGACGCGGACCAGCCAGGCGTCGACATCATCCTGCCCGACTTCGCCTACCTCAACGATGAGCCAGAGCGTGTTATCGGGGTGGTCCTCACCCACGCCCACGAGGACCACATGGGCGCCCTGCCCTACTTCCTGCGCGATTTCGACGTGCCGGTGTACGGGACGCGGCTGTCGCTCGGCATGCTGTCGGCGAAGCTGGAGGAGTACAACCTCAAGCCCTCCCTGGTCGAGGTGCGGCCGGGGGAGCGGGTCTCACTCGGCCCCTTCGACCTCGAATTCTTCGCGGTGTCCCACTCGATCCCAGACGGGATGGCCGTGGCGTTGCGGATGGCGGCGGGGACGATCGTCCACACCGGGGACTTCAAGTTGGACCTCACCCCGATCGACTCCCGGCCGACCGATCTCGGCGGGCTCGCGAGGCTGGCCGGTGAGGGCATCGACCTGCTGCTGTCGGATTCGACCAACGCTGACCAGGCCGGCTACATCCCCTCCGAGATCGAGGTCGGACGGGCCCTCGGCGAGATTTTCGCGGCCGCCGAGCATCGCGTGGTGGTGGCCTGCTTCGCCAGCCACGTGCACCGCATGCAGCAGATCCTGGACAACGCCTCCCAGCTCCGCCGCAAGGTCGCCCTGGTGGGCCGCAGCATGCTCCGCAACGTTCGGGTGGCCAGCGATCTTGGCTACCTGCGGGTGCCGGTGGACCTGCTGATCCCGATCGAGGATCTCGGCTCGCTGCCGCCGGAGGAGACGCTGGTGCTGTGCACCGGCTCGCAGGGCGAGCCGTTCTCCGCGCTCACCCTGATGGCCGGCCGTGAGCACAAGTGGGTGCATATCGAGCGGGGCGACACGGTCGTGCTGTCCTCGTCACTGATCCCCGGCAACGAGGCTGCCGTCTACCGGACCATGAACGACCTCGCCAGGCAGGGCGCCGAGGTGTTCCATCGTGGCAACGCCAAGGTCCACGTGTCCGGGCACGCGGCGCAGGGCGAGCTGACACTGCTGCTGGCCACGTTGCGGCCCCGCCATTTCGTGCCGGTCCACGGCGAGTACCGCCATCTCGCCCAGCACGCCCGCCTCGCGGAGCAGACCGGCATCCCGCGCGACCGCGTGTTCGTCTGCGAGGACGGCGACGTGCTCGAGCTGGAAGGCGGCCGGGTCCGGCGAGCTGGGGAGATCCGCTCGGGCATGGTGTTCGTCGACGGTCTCGGCGTCGGCGACGTCGGCGACGCGGTGCTGCGCGACCGGCGGCGCCTTGGCGGCGAAGGCTTCGTGCACGTACTGGCGACGATCGAGGCGCAGACCGGCAAGGTCCTGGCCGGTCCGGACATCGTCACCCGGGGGTTCGTCTACGAGCCGGAGTCCGTCGACCTCATCGAGGAGGCCCGGGCCCAGGTGCTGGCCAGCCTCGATCGCGCCGCGGCCGAGGGGGTGAGCGACCCCAGCATCCTCAAGCAGCGGATGCGTGAGGTCGCCTCGGCGCTGTTCCGCGAGCGCACCCAGCGGCGCCCGGTGATCATTCCGACCGTGATGGAGGTGTAGGGATGGCCAAGACGCGGACCCGACCCTCCAGCCGGCGGCCGCCGGCAAAGAAACGCCGGACCACCGCGAGCTCGCGGGCCCCACGGTCCAGCCAGACCGCCAAGGCGCTGTCGCCGCACAAGGGCGATATCCAGGGCGTGGCGCTGCTGCTCATCGCCACCCTGCTCGCCCTGGGCGTGTGGTTCCACAACGGCGGCAACGTCGGGGTTTTCCTCGAGCTGTTCCTGCGCGGCCTGTTCGGCTACGGCGCCTACGCCGTGCCGGTGCTGGTCGCCGGACTCGGCATCGCCATGTTCCGGCGCTCGGTGATGCCGGCCGGGGACCCGATCGCCGCCAGGGTCACGATCGGGCTGCTGGCGGTCCTGCTGGGCGGGCTCGGCCTGATCCACCTGTCGAGGGGCAATCCGCCGATCTCGGCCAGGGCGTCCGTGCTGCAGGGCTCCGGCGGCTGGGTCGGGGCGGCCATCGCCCACCCGACCGCGCGGCTCCTGTCGCTCTGGGGCAGCCGGGCCGCCTTCGCCTGCCTGCTCTTCCTCGGCCTGCTGATCAGCACGCGGACCTCCGTCGCCGCGGTGGGACGGGGGATGGCACGGCTGCTGCGGCTGCTGCGAACGCTGCTGACGCCGCCGCCCCAGACCGCCCCGGACCAGCAGGCCGCCGAGGCGGGGGGCAAGGGCGCTGGCCGGCGCGCGGCGCTGCCGGCCCCATCTGCGCGCAAGCCGGTGGGACCCGAGGCCGACTCGGCCACGGTGCTCCAGGACCTCGGCGTGGACGTCGACGACGGCTCCGCGAAGCGGCGCTCGCGACGGCGGGCCGCCACCGCCGACGCCCTCGACGGCGAGACGGTCGAGGTCTCGCTGCCATCCAAGGCGGGATCGCCGCCGACGCCGTCGATACCTCCCAACGCCGGCGAGGCGGTCCAGCTCGCCATGACCCTGAAGGCCGAGGCGGGCGGGGCGTACACGCTGCCGCCCGACTCGCTGCTGCGGCGCAGCCACGCCCGGCCGGTCGACGCCCGCCGCCTCGACGAAGTCGCGCAGGTGCTCCAGAACACCCTGGAGCAGTTCGAGGTCGACGCGCGCGTGGCCCGCTACACCCGCGGGCCGACGGTGACCCGCTACGAGGTCGAGCTCGGCCCCGCCACCAAGGTCGCCAGGGTGGTCGGGCTCTCCAACGACATCGCCTACGCGGTCGCCTCACCCGACGTGCGCATCATCGCACCCATCCCGGGCAAGTCGGCGATCGGCGTGGAGATCCCCAACCGTGACCGAGAGCTGGTCACCCTCGGCGACATCCTCGGACCGCTCGGCACCAAGGACGACCTGCACCCACTCATGGTCGCCCTCGGCAAGGACATTGGTGGCGAGCCGGTGCTCGCCAACCTCGCCGACATGCCGCACGTGCTGATCGCGGGCGCGACCGGAGCAGGCAAGTCGGTCTGCCTGAACGTGCTGGTCACGAGCCTGCTGATGCGCAACGCGCCCGAGCAGGTGCGGCTTATCCTGATCGACCCCAAGCGCGTCGAGATGACCAACTACGAGGGCGTCCCCCATCTCATCACCCCGGTCGTGACCCATCCCAAGCGGGCCAGCGAGGCGCTCGCATGGGCGGTCCGAGAGATGGAGCTGCGGCTGGAGACGCTCGCGCTGGCGGGTGTGCGCAACATCGCCGCGTACAACAGTGCGGCAAAGGAAGGCAAGCTCCCGAAGCTGCCCTCGGGCAGTCTCGACGACGACGGCCGGCCCGATGGCGAGCAGGACCGGTCGACCCTGCCCTACATCGTGGTCGTGATCGACGAGCTCTCCGACCTCATGATGGTCGCCCCCAGGGACGTGGAGGACGCCATCTGCCGGATCGCCCAGATGGCCAGGGCCGTCGGCATCCACCTGGTGGTGGCGACCCAGCGCCCGTCGGTCGACGTGGTCACGGGCCTGATCAAGGCGAACATCCCGAGCCGCATCGCCTTCATGGTCGCCAGCTCGCAGGACTCCCGGGTCATCCTCGACTCCGGCGGGGCCGACAAGCTGGTCGGCCACGGCGACATGCTCTACCTGCCAGGCGGGACCTCCAAGGCTCGGCGCGTCCAGGGCGCGTTCATCACCGAGAAGGAATGCGAGGCCGTGGTCGCCTACTGCAAGGCGCAGCAGCACGCCGCCTACCAGCCCGGCGTGGTGGTCGAGGGCCGCGCCGCCAGCGACGACGCCGACTCCGACGACGACGAGCTGCTCAACCAGGCGATGGAGTACATCGTGCGGTCAGGGCTGGGCTCCACGTCGATGCTCCAGTCCAAGCTCAAGATCGGCTTCTCGCGCGCCCGGCGGATCATGGACCAGCTCGAGGACAAGGGCGTGGTCGGGCCGTCGGAGGGCTCGAAGCCGAGGGACGTCATGATGACCGTCGAGGAGCTCGAGGAGGTACGCGGCCGCGAATCGACGTATGGCGAGATCGTTGGAGAATAAAGGGAAACAAAGTTCCCGAGGTCGTTGAACCCGGCCTGTGAGCTGACTACAATCCGCCCTCTCAAGGTGTCGCAAGGTGACCGATCGGGTCGCTTGCCCGACTCTCAGCGGCGCTCGCAGCCGCCCTACTGAAGGGGTGTGCCGGCCTGAGCAACATCGGCGAGGAGCTCCGCTCGGCGAGAGAAGCGCAGGGGAGGACCATCCAGGAGGCCTCTGCCGCAACTCGAATCAGGCCGAGCTATCTCGAGGCGCTCGAAGCTGAGCGCTTCGATGAGCTGGGCGGAAACGTCTACGCCAAGGGCTTCATCCGCTCCTATGCAGGCTACCTCGGGCTCGACCCGACGCCGCTCGTGGACGCCTACCGGTCCCAGCAGCAACCCGAGGCACCGGTGTTCGAGCGCGCGCCACGAGCGCTCACCGGGGGCCTCGGGGTCGAGCGCCGGCGGCGCGGCCGTTCGAGCTGGCTGCTGGTCGGGATCGTCGGGGTGTCGATCGTTCTGGTGGCCTCGCTGTGGTCCCTGCTCAAGCCGCCGCGGACGACCCAGACCTCATTGAGCGCGACCCCGCCGGCCACCGCGCCCTCGACCACGCTCCCGCAGCCGACCACCACCACCATGCCGAAGCCCCAGGGCGTCACGCTGGTGCTCCATTACGTTGGCGCGTCATGGACGAGGGTGGCCATCGACGGCAAGGTATCGTTCCAGGGCATCGGCACCGCCTCCGATCGGCGCACCTTCAAGGCCAAGCGCACGATCGATCTGACGCTGGGCGCGCCGGGCGAGGTCCAGGTGAGGGTGAACGGCCAGTCGATCGTGCCGGCCAAGAAGGGCAGCGTCTGGCACCAGTTGTTCACCGTCGACTCGACCAACCAAGCCGCGACCAACTCCGCGGAGGGAGCCACCGGCGGGTCCTCGGGCCAGTCTTCCACGGGCTCCAGCGGCGTCACGACCTCGACGCGGTCGAGCATCGGCTGACCGCGGGGTTGCCCCGCTCAGCTTCCGATCCAGGCTGGCTCGCTGCGTCCCGTCCGGTCCCGGGTACGTCCCGGCGGCGCCGGCTCGGCCACGTGGCAGGCGCGGCCGAGCCGGAGGGGGCCGCCGGACGTCGCGGCCATGCAGCGCATTATTCAGAACAGTGGCGTACTTCCCGTCCAGTACGCAAAAGAACTGAGACCCTCAGCTCCGCCAGGTCAGGTCCAATGGGCCGTGAGGGGCCTGCCCGCGGATCCGTCGCACAACGCGACGGGGGCTGTGGACAACGAAATCACGGTCCACGGCAAGCCTGGTAGCGTCATGGGGCTTCGCCACCTTCCGATCCGACCGAGGAGATGCACGATGCCCGACCACGACCGGCCGCCGACGGTTGCCGTGGTGACGCTCGGGTGCGGCCGCAACGAGGTCGACTCCGAGAACGTCGCGGGCCTCTTGTCCGCCTCGGGGTTCCGGATGGTCGCCGATCCGGAGCGGGCCGACGCGGTGGTCGTCAATACCTGCGCCTTCATCCAGGCGGCCAAGCGGGAATCGATCGACACGATCCTCGCCGCAGCCGACCTGAAGGAGCAGGGTAGGGCGAGCGCCGTGTTCGTGACCGGCTGCCTGGCCGAGCGCTACACCCGCGAGCTGCGCGAGGAGCTGCCAGAGGCCGACGCCATCGTGCCCTTCGCCGACTACAGCCGCCTCCCCGAGCTGCTGCGCTCACGCCTTCCCAACGGTTCGGCCCTGGGGCCCAGGGCCGGCGCCGCCACCGTCGCACCCGCCGCCGCGCCGCCCGACCGTGGCGAGCCACCCGCTCCACCTGCGAGTCGTGCCCTCCCGCTCGTCTCGCCTGGCGGCGCCTCGGCTCCGCTGGTCCCGGCTGGGCGCCGGGCGCTTCCGATGGTGTTCCCCGCGCCGGCCGGGGAGCCCTTCGCGGCGCGGCCGGTACCCACGGGACCGGTCGCTCTGGTCAAGCTGGCTGAGGGATGTGACCGTGACTGCTCGTTCTGCGCCATCCCGTCCTTCCGCGGCCGCTTCCGCTCGCGGCGGCCGACCGAGGTTCTGGACGAGGTGGCGTGGCTCGCCAGTCATGGCGTCTCCGAGGTCGGCCTGGTCGCGGAGAACTCCACCAGCTACGGCAAGGACCTCGGCGGGCGCGAGCTGCTGATCCGCCTGCTCCGCGAGCTGGCGGGCGTGGACGGCCTTCGCCGGGTGCGGCTCAACTATCTCCAGCCGGACGAGATCACGCCCGGCCTGCTCGAGGAGATGGCCGCCAACCCGGTGGTGTGCTCCTACTTCGACCTCTCGCTCCAGCACGTCAGCGAGCCCGTACTGCGCCGGATGCGCCGCGGGGGCTCCACCGCCGCCTTCCTCCGGCTGATCGAGCGGATCCGATCGCTGGACCGCGACGCGGCCTTCCGCTCCAACTTCATCCTGGGGTTCCCCGGCGAGCGCCAGGCCGACGTCCGCGAGCTCGAAGCGTTCCTCGAAGCGGCCCGCCTGGATTGGGTCGCCTTCTTCCCGTATTCGGCCGAGGACGGCACCGCCGCGCTCGACCTCGATCGGCGCGTGGCCTCCCGCACCGCCCGCGCCCGCGTGGAGCGGGTCCAGGAGCTGCAGGAGCGCGTACTGGCCGGGCTGCAGGCCGCCTGGATCGGCCGCAGGCTTCACGTGCTGGTCGAGCGCGTCGACGAGGCCGGCACCGCCGAGGGCCGCAGCTTCCGGGAAGGCATCGACTCGGACGGGATCGTTCGGATCGAGCAGGCCGCGGCCAGGCCGGGCGACTACGTTGAGGTCGAGGTCACCGCCGCCGAGGGACCTGAGCTGCTTGCCGGACCGATCACGGTCTGACGAGAGAACAGAGAGGCAGGAGAGCGTGCGCTGCGAGATCATCGGGGTCGGCACCGAGCTGCTGCTCGGTCAGATCGTCAACAGCAACGCCGCGTGGATCAGCGAGCGGCTCGCCGACGTCGGTTGGGACTGCCTGCGGCACACCGTGGTGGGTGACAACGAGGAGCGGATCGCCACCGCGATCCGCGAGGCACTAGGGCGGGCCGATTCGGCGATCCTCACCGGCGGTCTCGGTCCGACACAGGACGACGTCACCCGCGAGGCGATCGCCGCGGTCGCCGGGGTACGCCTGGTGCGCGATCCGGAGATCGAGCAGTGGCTGCGAGAGCGCTTCTCCCGGTTCGCCGGCGCCCGGATGGCGGAGATGAACCTCAAGCAGGCGGACGTGCCCGAGGGCGGCCGCGTCATCGACAACCCGGTGGGCACCGCTCCTGGGCTGGTCGTCGAGGTCGGCGGCAAGCCGATCTACGCCGTGCCAGGCGTGCCGCGTGAGATGGAGCGGATGCTGGAGCAGGCGGTCCTGCCGGACCTCGCCATGCGGGCGGGCGAGGGTCGGGCGATCGTCTCGCGGACCCTGCGGACGGCCGGGCTCGGCGAGTCGCTGCTGGCCGAGCGCCTGACACCGCTGTGGGATTCGTTCGCTGCCGGCGGCGTCACCATGGCCTACCTCGCCGGCGCCGGCGAGGTCAGGATTCGCCTCACCGCCGTCGGCGGCACCCGCGACGAGGCGCTCGACATGATCGCGCCGGTGGAGGCCGCCATCCGCGACGAGCTGGGCGACATCGTCTACGGTCTGGACGACGAGACGCTCGAGGCGAAGATCGGCCGCCTGCTGGCGGGGGCCAAGCGAACACTCGGCTGCGCCGAGTCGCTGACAGGCGGGCTCGTGGGTGGGCGTATCACCACCGTCGTCGGAGCCAGCGAGTACTACCTCGGCGGAGTGGTCACCTACGCCACCGACGCCAAGGCCGCCGTGCTCGGCGTCGACCGGGACCTGCTGACCGAGTTCGGTCCCGTCAGCGAGGCGGTCGCGGGCGCCATGGCCGAGGGCGTGCGGCGCCTGCTCGGCGCGTCGGTCGGCCTGGCCACCACGGGAGTGGCCGGTCCGACCGAGCAGGCTGGTCAGCCGGTCGGCACGCTGTGCCTGGGGGTCGCCGACGCCGAAGGCACCGTCACGAGCAAGCTCCGTGCCCCAGGGGATCGCGCCCAGATCCGGGCGTGGGCCACGACCAGCGCCCTCGACCTGCTCCGGCGCCGCCTGGAGGGTACGGCATGACGCCACCGGGCCCTCGCGCCGGCGATCCAGATCCGGCTCGCGACGAATCGGGCGCCGCCTCGGACGATCCCCGCGCGGCTCGCGACGAATCGGGCGCCACTCGGGACGAGGCAGCGGCGAGGCGCGACGCGGTGGTCGCCGATCCGGACCTGCTGAGCGGTCGGCTCTTCTTCGCCGTGCCACTGCCGAGCCCGACCAAGGCACCGATCGAGGCGCTGCTGCCGGAGATCTCGCGCTCGATTCCGGACGCCCGCATCGCGGCGGCTGCCGGCTGGCACCTCACGCTGGCGTTTCTGGGCCAGGTCCGCCCCGAGTCGGCGGCCGACGTTGTCAACGTGGGCGAGACGGCGGTTACCGGGCTGTCACCCGCCGAGCTGCGCCTCGAGGGTGCCGGGGGCTTCCCCAACATTCGTCGAGCGAGGGTGCTCTGGGCCGGCGTCGCCGGCGACGTGGAGGTACTCGCCAGCCTGGCCGTCACGCTGGCCACCGAGTCTCGCCGCGCCGGCTTGCGGTTCGAGGAGCGCGAGGTGCATCCGCATTTGACCCTGGCCCGACTCCACCGGCCAGCTCCGCTGCCGGAGCCGATGGTGGAGCGGATCGCCGCGGCCGCCGCCGCCAGCCCTCCCTGGCGAGCCCGCGAGCTGTGCTGCTACCGGAGCACGCTCACCCGCGGTGGAGCCCGCTACCAGGTCGTGCGCACCTTCGCCCTGGCCGGCTGACCGCTCGGGCCGCTCAGCGCCGCCACCCGTGTCTGGCTGACGCTCCACCCCCGCGGGCACGGCGGAAGGGCACCACCAACGACCAGGCGCCGACCACCAGGCCGCCGGCCGTGATGGCAATCGCCACGGCGATCGCGGCCAGCACCGTCCCGGCCAGGGCGGGGAAGGTGACTGGGTCGATGACCGAGTCGTAGGGCGGGATCACCAGTCCGGGCCCGACCACCAGCGCGCACCAGGAAGACAACCGGCGCGGCCGCCGCCAGCCGCGTCCACCAGCGCCAACGGGGCGAGGGCAGTGCCCCGCTCGGGGTGAGCAGCAGCACGAAGCCGACGCAGACGAACCCCAGATAGATGGTCGCGGGGCTGTAGACGGCGAGCCAGCGGGCGGCGGGGAGCGCTCCGGGCCGGGCCACCAGCCCGTAGCGAGCGTACCCATCGACCGGCACCCCGCCGATGGGGCCCGGCCCCTCCTTGCGCGGGCGGGGATAATCACCTGATGCGAAACCACGAGACCGCCGCCGACGCTGCTCCTGGTTGGGAGGCGATCGATGAGGCGATCGCCCCGCTCGTCGAAGGCGTCGCACCCGTCCACTGGGGCGTCAGCACGATGATCCCGGACCAGGACGGGCTGTGGGGCGTGAGCGCCTACCCGAGGCCAGACCATTGGTTCTATGTGACCTACGGCCTGTCGGAGCTGTTCACCAAGATCAGCCGCGACGTGGCCGTGAGCGGCTGGGGCGAGGAGCTGACCATGCGGGTCCACCGCGGGCCCGCCAGCGAGGCCCCGGGCTGGCCGGCGCGCCTCCTGGCCCGCCTCGGCGAGCTGGTCTTCGAGCGGGCGAGGCCGTTCTGGCCCGGAGGGCGCATCGAGCTGGGCGACGGCGGCGACGAGATGCCGCCCGCGGTGTGCTGGACCCCCGACCCTGAGCTGGGCGAGATCACCACCCCGAACGGCAACCTGGAGTTCGTGGCCACGGTCGGCGTCAGCCGCGACCTGCTGGCCCGCCTGCGTGCGCAGGGCACCGAAGCGGGGCTCGCCGACATCCGGACGGTCAACCCGCTGCTGGTGACAGGCGCCGCCGGCCTGAGCTGGTAGGCAGCCGTCGGCCGCGGCCCCGACGCGCCCTGCCGGCCGTCGTCAACGCGTCCGTCGAGCAAGTTATCCACAGATTTCCGAAGCGTGTTGTCCCGAACACACGTTCGTAGTACGTTGCTTCCGCCACACCGGCGGGATCCTCGCAGCTCACCGCCGCCGCCCTTGAGACCAGACCGAGATCCCATCAGAGAGAGTCGATGAGCACCCGATGACGAAGAAGCCGGTGGCGAAAGGAACTGTCATGGCCACGACCTATACTTCCCGCAACGGCAGTGTTCGGGGAGGGACCGTGGAACGCGAGAAGGCGCTGGAAGTCGCCCTGCTCCAGATCGAGAAGCAGTTCGGCAAGGGCGCGGTGATGCGCATGGGAGAGGCGTCGATTGGACCCATCGAGGCGATCCCGACCGGAAGCCTCGCCCTCGACCTCGCGCTCGGTATCGGTGGGGTCCCGCGTGGCCGTGTCGTCGAGATCTTTGGCCCAGAGTCGAGCGGGAAGACCTCCGTTTCGTTGCACATCATCGCCGAGGCGCAGCGAGCGGGCGGCATCGCCGCGTTCGTGGACGCCGAGCACGCCCTCGACGTGGCCTACGCCCGCAATCTCGGCGTCAATACCGACGAGCTGCTGATCTCCCAGCCCGATACAGGTGAGCAGGCGCTCGAGATCGCGGACATGCTGATCCGCTCAGGCGCGATCGACGTGGTCGTGATCGACTCGGTCGCCGCCCTGGTGCCTCGAGCTGAGATCGAAGGCGAGATGGGCGACTCCCACGTCGGCCTCCAAGCCCGCCTGATGAGCCAGGCCCTGCGCAAGCTGGCCGGCACGATCTCCAAGTCCAAGACCACCGCGATCTTCGTCAACCAGCTTCGCGAGAAGGTCGGGGTCCTGTTCGGAAGCCCCGAGACGACCTCCGGTGGCCGGGCACTCAAGTTCTACTCCTCGGTCCGCCTCGACATCCGGCGGATCGAATCGCTGAAGGACGGCACCGAGGTCGTGGGGAACAGGACCAGGGTCAAGGTCGTCAAGAACAAGTGCGCGCCGCCCTTCAAGCAGGCGGAGTTCGACATCATCTACGGGCAGGGGATCTCCAAGGAGGGCAGCCTCCTCGACGTCGGTGTGGATGTCGGCCTGATCAAGAAATCCGGCGCCTGGTTCACCTATGAGGGCGATCAGCTGGGGCAGGGTCGCGAGAACGCGCGCAACTTCCTGCGGGACAACCCGGAGCTGGCGCGCGAGATCGAGGAGAAGGTCAAGGCGCAGCTCGGGGTCGGTGTGCCCAGCGACGTCTCCGGAGAGGTTGGCGGCGTCCCGGGGGACCTTGACGGGGACGAATGATCGGCCGCAGAGCCACCGGCTCGCGTCCGGTGCGGCGAGCTGGCGGCGACCTGGAGGACCGCACGGCCGCGTCCGAGGAGGCGGCACATGCCGCGGCCCTCTGGCTGCTCGAGTCGCGAGCGCGGACGAGGCTGGAGCTTCGTCAGCGCCTGGAGCGGCGAGGCTTCGAGGCTGAGGCGATCGAGCGGGCACTCGACCGGCTCACCGGGGTCGGGTTGGTCGATGACGAGGCGTTCGCGAGAGACCTGGCGGCCAGCCGGGTGGAGCAGGGCGTGGACGCACCGAGGATCATCGTCGAGCTGAAGGACCGTGGAATCGCTCCTGACCTGGCGGTTCGAATCGCGGGGGAGTCGGCGCCGCCAAGTGATCGGGCGGAGCGGTGTCGCGAGCTCGCCGAGGATCGGCTCTCGAAGCTCAAGCGGCTACGCCCCGAGGTGCAGTACCGGCGGCTCGCCGCATACCTCGTCAGGCGGGGGTATCCGGGCGATGTGGTCGAAAACGTCGTCAGCGAGCTTGTCGATTCGAATGCGTATGAGGAAAGCGAGGAGGAAACGGACTACGGCCAGATCTAACCTTTCATGAGTGGTCTTGACCTGCCGTTCCTTGACCGAGCAACTATCACGGCCTACGCTGAGCCTGCCCGGTCCTACCGAGCCTAACTCTAGATTACGTAACCTTGGTGCCTCGATCGTCCAGCAGACAACCTACTTCAGGAGGCAGGGGACTGCCCTCTTGGTCGCCCGTCCCTCACATGTAGCAGTCTTCATGGACGCGGCCTTCGGGTCGTAATCGAGAGATGCCTCGCAGCGCCGGGCGGCCGCTCGGCGCTGTTGCCGCTCCAGGGGGCCTATGGTCGGCGGCCATGCCCAGCGGCCTTGAACCGGCTGGACGTTCCGGCCGGGTGGAGCGCAAAGGAGGCCGTTGTGCTGGCCGGCATCATCGTGGGAATCCTCGTTGGCATCATCGTGGGCTTCGCCGTGGGCGCGGTCTACCAGCGGAAACAGGCGGCCGGTCTGCTCGGTTCGGCGAAGGAGCAGGCGCGGGCAATCTTGGATGACGCACGTCGGCAGGCCGAGACTTCTCAACGAGAAGCAGCGGTAGAGGCGCGAGACGCGGCGCTGCAGAGTCGCCAGGCCGCGGAGGAGGAATCGACAAGGCTTCGATCTCAAGCTGAGGGTGAGGCACGAAACCGACTGCTGGAGGTCCAGCGCAGAGAGGAGCGCCTTCTCGTCCGCGAGGAAGCGATCGAGGGCAAGCTGATCACGCTCGACAGGCGCGAGAGCGGCCTGGAGGAGCGTGAGGCGGCCGCCGACGCGACTCGGCGCGAACTCGACCAATCGACGGAGGAGCAGCGTCGCCGGCTCGAGCAGATCGCCACGATGACCGCGGTCGAGGCCAAGAGCCTCCTGATGAAGCAGGTGGAGGAGGAGGCCAAGCGCGACGCGATGGGTCTCGTCCGCGACCTGGAGCAGCAGGCGCGCGAGGAGGCCGAGCGGCGGGCGCGCAAGATCGTCACGCTGGCGATCCAGCGAGTGGCGTCCGAGCAGACCTCCGAGTCGACCGTAGCGGTCCTGCCGTTGCCATCGGACGACATGAAGGGCCGGATCATTGGCCGCGAGGGTCGCAACATCCGCGCCTTCGAGGCCGTGACCGGCGTCAACCTGATCATCGACGACACGCCGGAGGCCGTGCTGCTGTCCTGCTTCGACCCGGTCCGCCGCGAGGTGGGCCGGATCACGCTGGAGAAGCTCGTCTCCGACGGCCGGATCCATCCGGCGCGCATCGAGGAGACCTACGACCGCGCGAAGATCGAGGTCGAGAGCGAGGTGCGCCGCGCGGGCGAGGACGCCTGCATCGAGGTGGGCATCACCGACCTGCACCCGGAACTGGTCCGGGTACTCGGTCGGCTGAAGTACCGCACTTCCTACGGCCAGAACGTGCTGCGCCACCTGATCGAGACCGCGCACCTCGCCGGGATCATGGCATCGGAGCTCGGCATCGACGTGCAGCTCTCCAAGCGCTGCGGCTTCCTGCACGACATCGGCAAGGCGCTCACCCACGAGGTCGAGGGCTCGCACGCGATCATCGGCGCCGAGCTGGCTCGCCGGCTGAAGGAGCCGCCGGAGGTCGTGCACGCGATCGAGGCCCACCACGGTGAGGTCGAGCAGCGCACGGTCGAGGCGGTGCTGTGCCAGGCGGCGGACGCGATCTCCGGTGGTCGTCCCGGAGCCAGGCGGGAGACGCTGGAGTCCTACGTCAAGCGGCTCGAGCGCCTGGAGGAGATCGCGGTCAGCTATCCCGGTGTGGACAAGGTCTTCGCCATGCAGGCCGGCCGCGAGGTGCGCATCATGGTCAAGCCGGATGACATCGACGACGTCGCTGCGCAGGTGCTGGCGCGCGACGTGGCCAAGCGGGTCGAGCAGGAGCTGCAGTACCCAGGGCAGATCAAGATCACCGTGGTGCGCGAGCTGCGCAGCGTGGAGTACGCGAAGTAGCGGCAGGACCGAGGTCGGGCCCCGGCGACCCGCCGGGCCCGACCAACGTCGGCCGAGGGTCGGGGCCCGCCAGTGCCGGGCAGAAGCGCTCGGGTGGGTCGGGCCCGCCGGCACCGGGCGGGAGCTACCATGACGGGCTGATGAACGAGCGCTATTACATCCGCACCTTCGGGTGCCAGATGAACGAACACGACTCCGAGCGGATCGCCGGCCTGCTGGAGGCGCAGGGCATGGAGCCCGCGAACGGGCCGGACGACGCCGACCTGGTCGTGCTCAACACCTGCGCGGTCCGGGAGAACGCCGACAACAAGCTCTACGGCACCCTCGGGCATCTGGCCACCACCAAGGCCCGCCGGGGGCTGACCATCGCGGTCGGAGGCTGCCTCGCCCAGAAGGACCAGGGCCGGGTGCTGGAGCGCGCCCCATGGGTCGACGTGGTGTTCGGCACCCACAACATCGGCAGCCTGCCGGCCCTGCTCCGGCGCGCCAGGGAGCAGGGCGTCGCCCAGGCGGAGTTCTTCGACGAGATGCAGGCGTTCCCGTCGGCGCTGCCCGCCCGGCGCGAGGCGGACTGGTCCGCCTGGGTCGCCATCAGCGTCGGCTGCAACAACACCTGCACCTTCTGCATCGTGCCCAAACTGCGCGGTAAGGAGCGAAGCCGCCGGGTGGGCGACGTCGTCGCCGAGGTCGAGGCGCTGGTCTCCAGCGGGGTCGCCGAGGTCACCCTGCTCGGACAGAACGTCAACTCCTACGGCACCGACCTGCCCGGCCACCGCCAGCTCTTCGGCGACCTGCTGCGGGGCCTGGACAGCGTCGACCGCCTGGAGCGGCTGCGGTTCACCAGTCCCAACCCCAAGGACTTCCGCGACGACGTGGTCGATGCCATGGCGAGCTGCCGGCCATTGTGCGAGCACGTCCACTTCCCGCTCCAGTCCGGCTCGGACCACGTGCTGCGCCGCATGCGCCGCGGGTACCGCCGGCGCCGTTACCTCGAGATCCTCGGCAATCTGCGGGCGGCCATCCCGGGGGTCGCCTTCTCGACCGACATCATCGTCGGCTTCCCCGGCGAGACCGAGGAGGACTTCCGCCAGACGCTGGAGCTGGTCGAGGAGGCGAGGTTCGACTCGGCCTTCACCTTCCAGTACTCACCGCGGCCAGGGACCGAGGCGGCCGGCATGCCGGACCAGGTTCCGGCCGAGGTGGTCGGCGAGCGCTTCCAACGCCTGGTCGCCCTCCAGGAGCGCATCGCCCTGGAGCGCAACCGCGCGCTGATCGGCACCGAGGTCGAGTTGCTGGTCGAGCGGGCCAGCTCCAAGACGGACGCCACCCGCATGTCCGGCCGCACCCGCACCAACAAGCTCTGCCACTTCCCCGCGCCCGGGATGGCGGATCGGATCGCCGGGCCGGATGGGCCCACCCCGGCGCCGGGGGCGTGGGGCGAGGCCCGGATCGCCGGGCTGGGCGGGACCACCGCGGCGTCGGCGGGGCGGGCCGGGGCGCCGGCGGGCATCGCCCCTGGTGACCTGGTGACGGTGCGGGTGGAGCATGCCGCCCCCCACCACCTGCTGGCCGGGCCGGTGCTCAGCCACCGGCCCCGGACCGCGCCGGACTCCTCCTGTGCGGTCGCTCCGCCACCGCGGCCGCTGCCAGCCGGAGCGGTGCCGCTGCCGCTGGTCGGCTGATGGCCATCACGGCCGCGGCGCTGGTCCCGCACCCGCCGCTGCTCGTACCGGAGCTGGGCCGAGGCGCCTCACCCGAGCTGGACCAGCTTCGCTCGGCATGCCGGCGCGCCGTCGGAGTGACCCTCGACCGTGTCGACGCGCTGCTGATCGTCGGCCCCGCACCCTCCTGGGGTGAGGTCGAGCCCGGCGCCACCGGCTCGTTCGCACCCTACGGCGCGGCGGTGACCACCCGACTGCCTACCCCCGCCGACGACGTCCCATGGCACGGCGTGGCCGGCGTCGGCCCGGCGCGACCCGGTCTGGGACCGACCACCCCCGGGGACGACTGGCTGGACCGCCGCGACCTGCCCCCGGGCCGGCTCACGGAGCTGCCGCTCTCCCTGGCGGTCGCGGCCTGGCTGCTCGGCCTGGAGGCGCAGGTGCGCCAGATTCCGCGGTTGGCGGCCTTCGGCGTCCCGGCTTCGATGCAGGTCGGGGAGGCGGCGGCCACCGGGCGCGCCCTGGCCGGCGCCGTGCGGGCCCGGCTCCACGCGGGCCTGCTGGTCATGGGCGATCTGTCGGCCCGCCGGACCCTGAAGGCACCGGCCAGCTTCCACCCGGCGGCCGAGGAGTTCGACCGCCAGATCGGCGACGCCATTCGGAAGGCCGAGATGGGCCGGGTGCTCGACGCCGACGCCGAGCTCGCCGCCGAGCTCCGGGTCGGGGGGATGGCGGTGCTCTGGCTGCTGGCCGGCGCGCTCGAGGACGCCGGCGACTTGCGGGCCGAGGTGCTCGACGAGGCGGCACCCTTCGGAGTCGGCTACCTGGTGGGGGTCATCGAGTCCCGGTGAACGCCGAGCGCCCCGGCCCGGTGCTCGCCCTGGTCGGTCCGACCGCGGCGGGCAAGACCGCGCTGGCGCTCGAGCTCGCGCCCGCCCTCGATGCCGAGATCATCAGCGCGGACGCCATGCTGGTCTATCGCGGCATGGACATCGGAACCGCCAAGCCGACCCCGGAGGAGCGTGCTCGCGTCCGCCATCACCTGGTCGACGTGGTCGACCCCGGCGAGGAATTCTCGGTCGCGCGGTTCCAGCCGCTGGCGCGCGCCGCCATCGCCGACGTGCTCGCTCGCGGTCGCACGCCGCTGCTGGTCGGCGGCTCCGGCCTGTACTTCCACGCGGTGGTGGACGAGTTCGTGTTCCCCCCGACCGAGGAAGCGGTCCGCCGCCGGCTGAAGGCCGAGGCCGAGGTGGTGGGCCTGCCCGCCCTCTACCAGCGCCTCGTCGACCGGGACCCGGAGGCGGCCGCCCGCGTCCAGCCGGCGAACCTGCGCCGGATCGTTCGCGCGCTCGAGGTCATGGAGCTGACCGGTCGCCGCTTCTCCTCGTTCAGAGGCGCGATGGACGCGCCGGTCTCGCGGTACCGGCTGCTCGTGCTGGGACTGGACCCTGGGCAGGAGCTGCTGCGCGCCCGAGCCGCCGAGCGGGTCGCCGCGATGGCCGCGGCCGGCCTGGTGGAGGAGGTTCGCCGGCTCGCCCGCCGTCCCCTGTCGCGGACGGCCCGCCAGGCGCTCGGGTACAAGGAACTGCTGGACGCCCTGGAGGCCGGCACGGCGCTGGAGGCCGCGCTCGACGAGGTGGTCGCCCGCACCCGCAACTACGCGCGCCGCCAGCTCGCCTGGTTCCGCAGGGATCCGCGGGTGCGATGGGGTACCCTTCCACCCGGGCCAGACCTGGCAGCATGGGCGATGCGAGGGTTCACCGAGCAGGCTGGACACGAGGGGTAGCTGTGGAGTTCGTCAAGGCGCACGGGACCGGCAACGATTTCGTGGTCATCGAGGACCTCGAGGACCGCCTCGAGATCGGGCCCGAGTTCGTGCGCCAGGTCTGTGACCGGCATTTCGGCATCGGCGCCGATGGGGTGATCCGGATCGCCCCGGGCTCCGCGGCTCCGTTCTTCATGGATTACCGCAACGCCGACGGATCGCTGGCGGAGATGTGCGGAAACGGGGTCCGCGTGGTCGGCAAGTACCTCGCCGACCGCGACCTCGTCGGGAGCGACCTCGATCTGGAAACGCGCGCCGGGGTCAAGCACCTCGAGCTGACCGTCGACCGCCATGGCATGGTCGAACTGGTGTCGGTCGACATGGGAGCGCCCAGCTTCAACCGCGCCGATCTGCCGATGACCGGTGAAGGCGAGGCGCTCAAGGAGCCGCTGGAGGCGGGCGGGCAGGTCTTCGAGGCCGCCTGCCTGTCGATGGGCAACCCGCACGCGATCGTGTTCGTCGACGACGTCGATGCCGCGCCGGTGACCAGCGCCGGTCCGCTGCTGGAGCACCACCCGGCCTTCCCCAACCGCACCAACGTCGAATTCGTGCAGGTTGTGAGTCCGCAGCGGTTGCGGCAGCGGACCTGGGAGCGCGGTGTCGGCGAGACGCTCGCCTGCGGCACCGGCGCCTGCGCGGTGGCGGTTGCCAGCCAGGTCCGCGGGTTCGCCGGTCAGCGAGTCACGATCGAGCTGCGGGGCGGGCCCCTGGAGCTCGAGTGGGCGCCGGGCGGCACGGTGCGCATGACCGGCCCCGCCCGCGAGGTCGCCCACGGGACCCTGACTCCTGACTTCCTCGCCGCCATCGGCGACCCCAATTCCTCACCCAAGGAGTGATCGCTCGAGATGCAGACGGCGCGTCGGATCGCAGCGCTTCCCCCGTACCTGTTCGCCGAGATCGACAAGCGCGTCGCGGCCGCCAAGGCCGCCGGCGTGGACGTCATCTCGTTCGGGGTCGGCGACCCGGACCTGCCCACCCCCGGCTTCATCGTCGAGGAGCTGGCGCGCGCCGCTCGGGACCCCTCGACCCATCAGTACCCGAGCTACTTCGGCCTCCCCGAGCTGCGCGAGGCCATCGCCGGCTTCTACGAGCGCCGCTTCGGCGTGAAGCTGGACCCCACGACGCAGGTCCTCCCGCTGATCGGCTCGAAGGAGGGCATCGCCCACCTGGCGACGGCATTCGTCGACCCGGGTGACCCGGTGCTGATTCCCGAGCCCGGCTACCCGGTCTACGAGATCGGCACGATCCTCTCCGGCGGGCAGCCGGTGCACATCCCGATGTCGGCCGCCGAGGGCTGGTATCCCGACTTCTCCAAGGTCGATGGTGCCGTCGCCGATCGGGCCAAGATCCTGTGGCTCAACTACCCGTCCAACCCGACGGCGGCCGTGGCCACGCTCGACCAGTTCGAACGGGCGGTCCGGTTCTCCGCCGACCACGACCTGCTGCTCGCCCACGACAACGCGTACTCCGAGATCACCTACGACGGCTTCGTGGCGCCGTCGATCCTCGAGGTGCCCGGAGCGCTCGACGTCGCGGTCGAATTCGGCTCGCTCTCCAAGATCTTCAACATGACCGGCTGGCGGATCGGCTGGGTGGTCGGCAGCGAGGTGGCCATCGAGGCGCTCGGCCGCGTGAAGACCAACATCGACTCTGGCGTCTTCAACGCCGTCCAGCGCGCGGCGGTCGCCGCCCTGGAAAGCGGGATGCCGCACCTGCCCGAGCTGGTCGCCACCTACCAGCGCCGGCGCGACCGCATCATGGAGGTCTTCTGGGACGCCGGCTGGAAGGTCGACGCGCCCAAGGGCGCCCTCTACATCTGGCTGCCGACTCCGCCGGGGGAGTCCAGCGTCGCGTTCACCGCCCGCCTGCTCGAGGAGGCCGGGATCGTGGTCGCCCCCGGAACCGGCTACGGGCCGAGCGGCGAAGGCTTCATCCGCCTCTCGCTCACCATCCCCGACGCCCGCCTCGAAGAAGGCTGCGAGCGCGTCCGCAAGGCCCTGGTCGGCAGCTAGTTCTCAGCTAGCCCGGCTCCGGTCCTGCTCGCCGGCGCCGGGCCTCCTCGAACCGCGCCCTGCCGGGCACCCGTGGCGCTGCGCGAGAAGAGCCCAGGTCAGGTCCGGACGACCTCCAGCATCGTCTGGTAGGTCTCGGTGACCAGGCCGTTGGGGAACTCCGCGAGCAGCGCTGTGCGCTCGGCCTCAAGGAAGGCCGCCGCGGCATCGGAGCCGAGCGTCGCGACGTAGGACTTCGAGTTGAGATTGGCCAGGTGCGCCTCCAGCGGCACCTGCCGCGCCCAGCGGAACTCGGCGGTCCGCATCGGAAGCCCGTAGGGAGGGGTGGCCGGATCGTTGCTGCGGGCGTTCGGGTAGTGGGCTCTGGCCTGGTGGTAGGTCGGGCATGCGGCGACCAGTCGCTGCTCCCGCGCGGCAGCCCGCGGCTCCTGGCGGTCGGTGACGTTCCACCACGCCGCGAGGGCCCCGCCAGGGCGCAGGACGCGGCGGAACTCCGGCACCGCGCGGTCCGGGTCGATCCAGTGCCAGGCCTGCGCATAGGTGACGAAGTCGACGCTGTGATCGCGGAGCGGCAGCGCGTTGCCATCACCACGGACCACGTCCACGCCCGGGGACGATGCCGCCAGCGCGGCCAGCATGCCCTGCGAGGGCTCGATGGCCACCACGCGAGCCCCCCGGTCACGGAGCTGCCGCGCCGCGATCCCCGTGCCCGCCCCCACGTCCGCCACCAGCGCCCCGTCCAATCCGCGCCCCGCCAGCTCGGCCAGCCGCTCGTACAGCTCCGCCGGATACCCCGGTCGTGCCGCCGCGTACACGCCAGCCACCGAGCCAAACACTCCTGTCACCGCCGTGCCGATCCCTTCACCGTGCCCTTTTTCACCCCTATAGGCAATTCTTGCGGGCCGTTGAGCGGCCCGTCGCCTGACGCCGGACGCATCTCGTGAGGCCGACCGTATCCTCCTCGCTCCGCGGCAGGATTCGAGCCTACCCACCCGCGCTGCCGGATCGCGGTCGTTGCACGCGCGGGCCGGACGGCGCTCGAGAATTCCCGCGACGGATCGGCCGTGGCTCGCTACCGTGGGGGCATGGCTGACATCACAGAGCGGACGAGTCCGACCGGGACCCGACGGGACGACGCAGAGATCAAACTCGTCGAACTGCGCAAACTGCGGCTCGAACGAGTCATCCTCGTGGGCGTGGCGGTCGGTGGATCGATCGAGGCCACCGAGCGCTCGCTCGAGGAGCTCCGCCGCCTCACCGAAACCGCGGGCGCCGAGGTCGTCGACGCGACCTTGCAGCGCCGAACCCGTCCGGACGCCGGCACCTTCGTCGGGAAGGGCAAGGTGCTCGAGGTGGCCGAGATGGTGAAGGCGCAGGGCGCGGACACCGTGATCATGGACGACGAGCTGTCCCCGGGCCAGCTCCGCCGGCTCGAGGAGCTGGTCGACGCCAAGGTCATCGACCGCACCGCCCTGATCCTCGACATCTTCGCGCAGCACGCGACCAGCCGCGAGGGCAAGGCCCAGGTCGAGCTGGCCCAGCTCAATTACCTCCTGCCCCGGCTGCGTGGCTGGGGTGAGAGCCTGAACCGCATGGGTGGCGGTATCGGCACCCGCCGGGGCCCAGGCGAGACCAAGATGGAGGTCGACCGCCGTCGCATCCGCCGGCGCATCACCAGGCTGCACCGTGATCTGGAGGAGATGGCCAAGACCCGCGACGTGAAGCGTCGCGGCCGCGAGCAGGCCGGTCTGCCCGGCGTGGCGCTGGCCGGCTACACCAACGCCGGCAAGTCCACGCTGCTCAACCGCCTCTCCGGAGCTGGTGTGCTGGTCGAGGACAAGCTGTTCTCCACGTTGGACCCAACCACGAGGCGACTGGACCTTCCCGCGGGACGCTCGGTGACCCTCACCGACACGGTGGGCTTCATCGCCAAGTTGCCGCACGACCTGGTCGAGGCGTTCAAGTCGACGCTCGAGGAGGTTGCGCTGGCCGATCTCGTCGTGCATTTGGTCGACGCGGCCCAGTCGGACCCCGTGGCGCAGGTCGAGGCGGTCCGCAAGGTGCTCACCGAGGTCGGTGCCGGCGACGTCCCCGAGTTGCTGGTGCTCAACAAGGGCGATCTGGTGGACGACCTCTCCCGCGCTCGGCTCATGCGGCAGTTCCCCGGAGCACCGCTGATCTCCGCGGCGACCGGCGAGGGAATCGACGAGTTGCTCATCGAGGTCGCCGCCCGCCTGCCGCACCCGGACGTCTACCTGACCGCGGTGCTGCCGTTCCAGCGCGGGGACCTGCTCGACCGAGCCTATCGGGAAGGCGAGGTGCTCGAGGTCGAGCACCGACCGGAGGGCACTCGACTCGTCGTTCGCGCCCCGGCCGCGCTGGCCCACGCGCTCGAGCCGTTCGCGCTGCCGACCGCCCCGTTGGCGGCGTCGGTGTCATCCGAATCGGCGCCGGCCAGCGGCGCTGCCGCCGCATCGCTTTCCGACAGCAAGCCGCCGCCCCGGGATGCGGTTGACGTCACCGCGGCCCAGATCCCCATGGCCCGACCTCCCAGCTCACGTTGATCGGCACGCGATCGGCACCGGGATCGCGATCGGCAGCGGGATCGGGATTGGAACTCCGATCGGAATGGCGATCCCCACTGCGCTGGTTCCGGCACCTGAGGGTGATCGGAGTCAGGGCCCGCTCTCGGCCGGGCTGACCGGCGTGGTCGTGGGCGCTACAGACGGCGTAGCACGGCGACCACCTTCCCCAGGACGGACGCCTCGTCCCCGTCGATCGGGTCGTAGGTCGGGTTCGCCGGCATGAGCTGGACGTGCCCGTTCTTCATCGACCAGCGCTTGACCGTTGCCTCGTCCTCCAGGTTCGGGACCAGAGCGGCGACGATGTCCCCGTTCTCCGCCGTGGGCTGCCGCCGGACGACCACGTAGTCGTCGCCAAAGATGCCCGCCTCGATCATCGAATCGCCTCGCACCCGGAGGACGAAGAGCTCACCCTGTCCGACGAGGTCACGCGGCAGGGGCAGCATCTCCTCGATCTGGTCGTCCGGCAGCACGCCGGTACCGGCGGCGATCGGACCGCTGAGCAGCGGGGCATATGCGGGCAGCGGCCGCGGCACCACCGGGGCCGGCCCGTCGACGTAGACCTCGATGGCCCGAGGTTTCGTCGGATCGCGGCGGATGAAACCCTTCTTCTCCAACGTCTGGAGCTGTGAATGCACGCTCGAGGTCGAGGTGAGGCCGACCTCGTCGCAGATCTCCCGAATCGAAGGCGGATACCCACGCTCGTTCACCGCGTCGCGGATGAACTCGAGGATGCGGTGCTGCCTGGTGGTCAGCTCCTCGCCCATCACCGTGTACCCCCTGAACACTCGTTCCGGACTCGCCTGACCGGCGACCGCTTCCTCCTCTGTGGATGCTGATTGACATCGAACACCTGTTTGGTCAACCATAGGCATCGAGTCGAACGCATGTTCACCCACGGGACCCAGATCGGCGGCTGCCGGATCGCTGGGCTCCTGGGCGACGGAAGGAGGGGTTGGCGGTTGGTGCGTCCCCGAACGCTCGTCATCCTGCTCTCGGTCGCGTTGCTGCTGCTGGTCGCGCCAAGCCTTCTCAGCGGGCGTGGCCCATGGCATGCGGAGAGCCGTGTGGCCTACGCGGAGCGCGGGACGATCAGCTACACGGTGAAGCCCGGCGACACCCTTTGGAGCATCGCTCGCCGGATCGCCCCCGACCAGGATCCTCGACCGGTGGTCGACGAATTGATCGCCGACAATCATCTCCAGGGAAGCCTGCAGGCGGGACAGGCCATCGAGCTCCCGGCCCCGATCCGCTGACCGCCGCCGCTGGCCGTACCGGCGGCTCGAGGTCACGGGTGGGTCCCGTTAGGAACGTGCCGCTCGGGATCGCGACCGGGGCTTGGGCGGGGTCGTCTTCCGCAGGGACTCGAGGGTGTCGAGTTCGCGCTCGAAGTCGCCTGGGTCCTGGAAGTCCTTGTAGACGCTGGCGAAGCGCATGTAGGCGACGGCGTCCAGGTCACGCAGGGCGTTGAGCACCTCGATGCCGATCTCCTGGCTCTCGACTTCCCGTTGGCCGCGAGCCCGGAGCGCCTCCTCGATGTCACCGGCGATGCGTAGGATGTCGCTCCGCGGGATCGGCCGGTTCTTCGAGGCCTTCTCCAACCCGGACACGAGCTTGGCGAGGTCGAACTGCTCCCTGGAGGCGTCACGTTTGAGGACCAGCAGCGGCGCTTCCTCCACCCGTTCGAAGGTCGTGAAGCGCCGGCCGCATGCGCCGCAGGCGCGGCGGCGGCGGATCGTCGTCCCGTCTTGGGACTCCCGCGAGTCGACGACCCGATCGTCGTCGACTGAACCACAGAAGGGGCAACGCACGGCTTCCTCCCCAACCGGCCCTCCATCGGGCCACCACAACATATAGTGGTACAATAGCTAACCTGAAGCCAGTTATCCACAACATCTTGTGTCAGGGGCTTGACCTCAGCCCCGGTTCGTTGCTAAATCACAGCGCTGTAAGTTCCGTCCGTCGTCCCGCCGGCACGAGCGGAGCCCGATCTCCGACACTCGGTGCCATCTTTCTCCGGGGACGTGAGTTTGGCCCTGTGGGGGGCCGCTAGGGAGGTCATCATCGTGGCGAAGACCAGGGATGCTCTGTCGGTTCAACAGGGCCAGTCGCGCAAAGGTCTGCAGGTCCGCCGCCTGTTCACGACCGATGACGCGCACCCCTATGACGAGCTGACCTGGGAGCGGCGGGATGCGGTCATCACCAACTGGCGCGATGGCTCGACCGCCTTCGAGCAGCGCGACCTGGAGTTCCCGGCCGCCTGGTCGCAGAACGCCACCAACATCGTCGCCCAGAAGTACTTCCGCGGACCGCTCGGCACGCCGCAGCGCGAGCACTCGGTTCGTCAGATGGTCGACCGGGTGGCGGGCACCATCACCAACTGGGGGGTCAAGGACGGGTACTTCGCCGGTCAGGCCGACGCCGAGGCGTTCCGGTCCGAGCTGACCCACCTCCTGGTCAACCAGCGGGCCGCCTTCAACTCGCCGGTCTGGTTCAACGTCGGCGTCGAGCCCCACCCGCAATGCTCGGCGTGCCAGCCCTACGACGCACTGATCAGCACCCCGACCGGCATGGTCCCCATCGGGGAGCTGGTCGAGCGACAGGCGGTCGGCACCGTGGTGTACGACGCTCACGGCGAGACCAGAGTCCGGGCGGTGAAGTTCAACGGTTCCAAGCGGGTCTACCGCGTTCGGCTCCGCAACGGCTCGTTCATCGAGGCAACCGGTGACCACGTGGTGTTCGCCACGTCAAAGCGCCGGTCAGGGGGTGCCTGGCTCCGGATCGACCAGCTCCAGCCGGGTATGCGCCTGCACCTGTACCCACACCGCGCCTCCAATGACGATGTGGTGGGCCGCCTCGCCCACGCCCTCGATTCCTCCGAGCTGCAGCGCGAGGCCCACGGCGGTGTCGCGACCCTCACCCGCACGGCGACCGAGACCAGGGAGGCCGCCGAGGCCGCACTCGCCGGATGGCTGCAGGCGGACGGCTTCGTCGGCCAGTACGGGACCGGGACCAATACCTCGCTCACCATCGAGTTCATGACGGTGAACGAGGACGAGTACGACTGGGTCCAACGCCAGCTCCAGGTCGTCTTCCCCGACGTGTACCAGCACGTCCGCACCTTCGAGACCGCCGACCAGGGCATGGTCGGCCGCCGCATCCGCCTCGACGGCGAGGTCCTGCGGCCGTTCGTCGAGGCATGGGGTCTGATGGCGCGCCAGCACGATCTGCGCGTGCCCGGCCGGCTGTGGACGGCTTCGAATGAGGTCGTCGCCGCCTATCTGCGCAGTGTCTTCCAGGCCGATGGCTACGTCACGGTGCAGGGCGGATCGAGCCGGGTGGCGGTCGGTGTGGTCAGCGAGGCTTGGACCGAGGACCTCCAGGTCCTGCTGCTTCGACTCGGGATCTACTCGAGGCGGCTGCGGAGGGGCGAGGCTCGTGCCAACCGCTCCGACCTTCACGAGATCCAGATCAACATGCGCTCCGAGCGCGTCGCATTCTCCGAGCGGATTGGTTTCATCTCAGAGAACAAGGCGGCGCGGCTCGCGGCCTCGCTCGACCTCGATGGCAAGTCCTGCCCGGACATGCGTGAAGAGGAGATCCTCGCCATCGAGGACCGGGGCGTCCAACCGGTCTACGACATCCAGACCGACAGTGGCGAGTACCTGTCGAACAACGTGCGGGTGCACAACTGCTTCATCCTGTCGGTCGAGGACACGATGCCCTCCATCCTCAACTGGTACGTGGAGGAAGGGCTGATCTTCAAGGGCGGCTCGGGAGCGGGCACCAACCTGTCGACCATCCGTTCCTCGAAGGAGCCGCTCGGCAACGGGGGGGAGGCCTCGGGCCCCGTCTCGTTCATGCGTGGTGCCGACGCCTCGGCGGGCACCATCAAGAGCGGCGGCAAGACCCGCAGGGCCGCCAAGATGGTGGTCCTGAACGTCGACCACCCCGACGTCCGCGACTTCATCTGGTGCAAGGCCCGTGAGGAGCACAAGGCTCGCGTGCTCAGGGACTCCGGGTTCGACATGGATCTGGACGGGCGCGACTCGATCAGCATCCAGTACCAGAACGCCAACAACTCCGTCAGGGTGACGGACGAGTTCATGCACGCCTACGAGAACGACGGCGAGTTCGACCTCAAGGCCGTGCTCGATGGCCACGCGGTGCAGCGGGCCAGCGCCCGTGAGCTCATGCGTGAGATCGCGCAGGCCGCCTGGGAGTGCGCCGACCCCGGCATGCAGTACGACACCATCATCAACGACTGGCACACGACGCCCGAATCGGGCAGAATTAATGCATCTAACCCCTGCTTCACGGGCGAGACGCTGGTCCACACCGACAAGGGACTCATCCGCTTCGACGAGCTTGCCCGCCGAGCGGTGTCGGGTGAGACCTTCGGGATCTACACGCACGACGCCACCAGTCCCGATGCTCCAGCCGAGACCGTCACCCTCAGCCGTCACGACGCGGTCATGGTGACGGGGACCAATCCCATCGTCCGCCTGACCTTCTCCAACGGATCGCAGATCCGGTGCACGCCCAACCACCGCTTCTGGACCGTGAATCGGGGTTGGGTCGCCGCCGAGGCCCTCGCATCAACCGACGAGATCCGGCTCCTCGACCAGGAGACGCCAGCCAGCGCGGCCGATCGTCGGCTGCCGGTCCCGACCGATGTCGCTGCGTACGTGGTCAAGGGCGACCACGCGGCGGCGATGGCCCTACCCGAGAAGTGGGATCCGGAGTTCGCCCACCTGCTCGGGTGGCTCGTTGGCGATGGTTCGTTCAGTGGCAACGTGATCTCGGCGATCTACGGCTCCGCCGAGGACCGCGAGGCCATCCTTCCGCGTCACCAGGAGCTGTTCAGCAAGCTGAACGGCGGCCGTGAGCCCAAGATCAGCGTTCAGGGGAACGGAACCGTCCAGCTCCGGCTGTCACGCCGAGCACTGGCCTCGTTCTTCGAGGCGCTGGGCCTCAAGCGGGTCAAGGCTGGCGAGAAGGACGTGCCGTGGTCGATCCTTCAGGCTCCGACCGACATTGTCGGTGCCTTCCTGCGCGGTCTGTTCGACGCCGACGGTACGGTCGTGAACGGGGCGACGACCCGCTATGTCGGCCTTGCCAGTCGATCCAAGTCGCTGCTTACGTCCGTCCAGACGCTCCTAGCGGCGCTGGGTATCGGAAGTCAGATCTATCAGACCGCGCAAGGCGGTGTCACTGAGTTCACGTACATCACCAAGCGCGGCCAAAGCCGAAGCTACAAATCCATCCCAGGTTATGACCTGCGTATCGGCGGCGGAGGCATTGACCGGTTCGGCGCTCTCGTCGGCTTCAACCTGCCGGGCAAGGCGAGGCGCCTTCAGGAGTTGGCTGGTGCAGCGAAGCGCCCGCAAAGGCGCATCGCCAAGCTTGTCAACCGAACGGACGACGGTTTCGCGCTCACCTATAATTTGAGCGAGCCAAAAAACCATTCCTATATTGTCCAAGGCGCAATTGTTTCTAATTGTAGCGAATATATGCATCTGGATAATTCAGCTTGCAATTTGGCTAGTCTGAATTTGCTGAAATTCCTGGGTGCGGATGGCGTGTTCGACGTCGAGGCGTTCAAGCACGCGGTCGAGGTGATGTTCCTCGCGCAGGAGATCATCGTCGGCAACTCGTCCTACCCGACCGACAAGATCACCAAGAACGCCAAGGACTACCGGCAGCTCGGCCTCGGCTACGCCAACCTCGGCGCGCTGCTCATGGCGCACCGCGATCACCGCGCTGATGACCGGTCACGCCTACCGGACCAGCGCCCGCGTGGCGCAGGTGATGGGCCCGTTCGCCGGCTATCCCAAGAACCGAGAGCCGATGCTTCGCGTCATCGGCAAGCACCGCAAGGCGGTCGACGGCATCGACGCCAGCCTGGTGCAGCCGAGCCTGCTCGAGGCGGCCCGCACGGCCTGGGACGAGGCACGCAAGTTTGGCGAGGAGCATGGGTACCGAAATGCCCAAGCTAGTGTAATCGCCCCCACTGGGACAATTGGCCTTCTCATGGATTGCGACACGACCGGGATCGAGCCGGACCTCGCCCTGGTGAAGACCAAGAAGCTGGTCGGTGGCGGGTCCATGTCGATCGTCAACCAGACCGTGCCGCGGGCGCTGCGCCAGCTCGGCTACGCGGACGAGCACGTCCAGGCGATCCTCGAGTACATCGCCGAGCACAACTCGGTGAAGGGTGCGCCGGCGCTGCGTGCGGAGCACTACCCGGTGTTCGACTGCGCCATGGGTGAGTCGCCTATCCAGTACATGGGGCACATCCGGATGATGGCGGCGGTGCAACCGTTCATCTCTGGTGCGATCTCCAAGTGTGTGACAGGAGAGACGCTTATCCCTACCACGGACGGACTGCTGCGGATGAGCAGCCTGCATGAGGGCGAGCCGGAGGATACGTTCCGCGACACTATCCTGGAAGTCGCATCGTTGGACGGTCCGCACAAGACCGACGCCTTCTATTACGGCGGTACGCGTCCTGTTCGTGAAGTTGTTCTACGCTCCGGTCACAAGATCATCGGGACGCCGAACCACCGCCTACTGGTGGCAACCGATCGGGGTCTGGAATGGAAAGAGCTGGCCGATATCGTCGCGGGCGATCGGGTCGCGCAGCAATACGGTGCGGAACTGTGGTCCTCACTGCCTGCCAGGTTCGATGACTTCATCGCATCCGCCCGCTATGGGCCGCAGAAGAAGGTCAACATCCCAAGCGAGATGACCCAAGAGCTGGCCTTCCTCCTGGGTGCCTTCGCTGCCGAGGGTCATATCACCCGGTCCAACTACACGATTGTTATCACAAATTCGACCGAGACTGTCCTCAATCGGATAGTAGCGGCCTGGCGGAGCGAGTTTGGTGTGGAGGCGCGTATCGCACGCGACGCTGGTAAGTGCCCTGCGGTCGTCATGGCCTCCAAGGAGATCGTCGAGTTCCTTGATCACCTTGGCTGCGGAGGCCGCGCGAGCGAGAAGCGTATCCCCGATTCGGTGCTTCGTTCACCTCGTCCAATGGTGCTCAGCTTCCTCCAGGGACTCGCACTCGATGCCTATGTGACCAGCTCTGGCATGGCCAAGTGGGCGATCTGCCTGGATGCACCCTCGCTGCTCGATGACCTCCAAGCAGTCCTCACGAATCTCGGGATCGTCCATAGCCGTATCAGCAAGCGCAACTCCAAGTACGGAAAGTCGTACGACGAGGTCTACGCGGCCGGTGAGGAGGCGGCTCGACTGGTCGAACTGGTCCCGTTCTGCGAGCCTGAGAAGGCCAGTCGAGCGAGCCGTCTCATCGGTAGGACTTTTGCCCAGAGCACTGCTGAGGTCATACCGGGGATCAGTGGGCCGGAGCTGTACGAGGCCATTCCAAAGGGCAAGCCAGGTCGGAACGGTTGGAGCCTGCGCCGCGGATTGGCTTCCCTGCTCGATCCCCGCACTCGGCACGTGAGCCGTCGCACCGTGGAGCGGGTAGCGGCCATTCCAGGCGTGGAGCTTCCGGGTTGGCTGCGTGCAGTGCTTCGAGACAACCTGCACTTCAGCCCCGTTGTTCAGGTGACCGACGGTGGCGAGCGCGAAGTCTTCGACTTGTCCGTCCCAGCGATTCATGCCTTCGTCGGCAACGGCATCGTCAATCACAACACCGTCAACATGCCCGAGTCGGTGTCGGTCGAGGAGGTCGAGAAGGCGTATCACGAGGGCTGGAAGCTCGGGCTGAAGGCGCTGGCGATCTACCGGGACAACTGCAAGGTCGGGCAGCCGCTGTCAGCAACCAAGTCGAGCAAGGTCACGGCCGCGGCCGACACCGAGGGCGACCGCAGGGTCGTCGCCGATACAGGGGCGGTGCTCGAGGTCGACAACGCTCCCGTCCGTCGCCGGCTGCCGCGGACCCGTCCGTCCAAGACGACGTCGTTCCGTGTCGGTGACATCGAGGGCTACCTGACCGCCGGCTCCTACCCTGACGACGGTCTCGGAGAGATCTTCGTCAAGGTGTCCAAGCAGGGCTCGACGCTGTCGGGCGTGATGGACGCCTTCGCGATCGCGGTCAGCATGGGCCTGCAATACGGCGTGCCGCTCGAGGTCTACGTGTCCAAGTTCTCCAACATGATCTTCGAGCCCAACGGCATCACCGACGACCCAGACATCCGCATCACCCAGAGCCTGGTCGACTACCTCGCCCGCCGGCTGGCCATCGACTACCTGGACGTCGAGAGCCGGCAGGCGCTCGGCATCAAGACAACCGCCGAGCGGATCGAAGAGGTGAACGGCGCTGGCGCGTCGGCGGCGGCGTCACAGCCGGGTCCGGAGTCGTCGACCGGCGCGTCGACACCGCCGACCGTGGCGCCGATCTCGCCTCGCAGCGAGCTCGCGTTCACACCCGGGATGTCCGCGGTCGACGCCCCCTTCTGCTCGACCTGCGGCGTCCGCATGCGCCCGGCCGGCTCTTGCTTCGTCTGCGAGTCCTGCGGCACCACGAGCGGCTGTAGCTGATTCCAGGGTCTTCTCCGGGAGAGGGAGCCGACTTGGCGGCGGCACCCTCTCCCGTGAGCTCTCGAGATTGGAGGATTGAATCCGTAAGGTCCTATTAGCTCCCGCATTCGCTCATATCAGGCGATTACGGCTCTCTGCCGCTTCTCTTCGCACAGCTTCGCCTTTCGGGGGTTCAAAGCTGATCTGGCTTGTGATCTTGTCTGGCTGTAGTCTCCAGCGATCGTGCTGTGGCGCGCCTCCGAGGTCTGACGAGACCCAATGCATAGTGTCGCGTCATTCCATTTCGTCCAGATAGAGAGAAATGCTGCGCACGATGGGCGCGGTCGCCTCGCGGTGGTGACGCAGCCCGTACGGCCCGTTGACGCCCGCGCCTGGCATGTCGATAAGCCAACGGAGCACGTCGTCACTCACCTGGTCAGGGTCGACCAGATCCTGAACCAGCATCTCAGAACCGCGCTCGTCGTAGGGAACAGGCAACGGCAGGCCAGCCTGCGCGGCATCGGAGACGATTCGGCGGCAGATCCCTCCCCATCTTCCCTGCCCCCACCAATGCCTTGTGTAGCTGGTCGATCCGCCGATCGTCATCAGCCGCATCATCGCCTCGGGGCCAACAAGGTCCTCATCGATTCGCTTCCAGAGCCGCACCTGCTCGCGGACGGTTCGCTGGACCTCTGGCCATCCCTCACCGAAGAGACTCGAAATAACTTGGCCGTCTGGCAGTGCCCGGGCTGCATCGGTCAGAGTGGACTCGATGTCCTTCCAGTCGATTCCCTCGTATAGATCGACGAAGGGCAGGATGGCCTTAGTGACAGCGATATTCACCCGAGCCATCACAACATCGCTGGCCAAGTGCCACGCCTCTACAGCGGTGTTGTTACGCCAGCACCATGCCGCGACACCGAGCGCAGCCGCCTCAGGTATCAGATCCGGCAATACATGGGAGCCAGCGATCTGAACGACCCATCGGACTGGGTGAACGGAGCAAGAAGCTGTTCCAGGTTGTCGACCCGCCTCGCCCACTCTTTGGCGCTTGGCTCCCCAATCCTCGGTGGAGGATGGTATTGCGGTTGGCTGGACAGGCCCGACAGAATCGCGGTCATTCTCCGTGAGAACAACGAGCCAGTGCTATCCCCAGGCTCAGAAGTCACACCCGTTACCTGGTCCAGGTAGGCAGTAGCATCGGCGATCTCCTGCTTCCGGCACCGTTGGCACAGGTATCGGTACGGCTTGCCGAACCGTTCCGAGTAGCGCGTCAGAAACCGGTCCTTGCCGCACCGGGGGCAGAGTCCGCGCCCCTTCTTCGGCCACCACAGCCACCACGTTCCGCCATAGTCATCAGACTCCGGCACGATCCCGCGGTGAAGCAGGGCCACCGCCAGCGACTCCAGTGGGTCCGAAGCCCTGTGCCGCATCGGACTTTCACAGAGCCTGTCGTGGACGGCCAGTAGCTCGTCGTTGCTGATCGCGTCCGAGCTGTGGGATCGACGCACGGCGCTGATCGCCAAAGCGACGATCCGTATGTCGTCCTCCACGGGCAGGGGTTGACTCCAGCGCGACAGAAGATCATGCGCCCTGTCCATGTCCTCGGGCGCGGGCTCAATACCGGACACAGGCTCCTCCCGGCAAGGCAGGTCCACGCGGTCCTGCACATCGAAGGCGGTGGGGAACTCAAACGGCACTCTGCGGTGGTTGCCGCGGGTCTCTATTCAATCCATATGCCCGGATGCTCGCAAAGAGCTTTCATCGCTCCCCGAGCCGAGGAATAGCGCGCATGGTCGAATACCTGCACTGCCCCCGTCCTGGTGGCGCGCGACCCCGAGCGGCGGGTGGTCGGGTCCCTGCTGTTTCGCGGTCCGGGCCCGGTCTCGGTGTTCGGGCCGCTCCTCGGCCCGATGGCCGGGACCATCGGCTGTGTGGGGGTCGCCAGCTATGCCCAGGACCGCGGGATTGGCAGTGCGATGGTCGCCCGGGCGTCGGAGCTGCTCCGGGACGCGGGTACCCATATGTGCCACATCAGCTGGGTCGAGCGGCAAGCCTTCTACGTCCGGGTGGGCTACACCCCCTGGCGGCGGTACCTCATGTCCCGGCGCCGTCTGGCAGGCCGACGCGAGGAATAGCGCCTTCCCTCGGCGCCACCAGCCGCGGGGGGCCAAGCGCTGTCAAGGATGGGGTCATCCGAGGGTCGGGGGGAGGCCGAAGGCGGGAAAGAGGGTGGTGCCGAAGGTGGTGATTTCGGCGATGCGGCCGTCCTCGATGCGGAGGACGTCGAGTTTGAAGGCTCGGTATTCGGCGTCGCCGGGTTCCCGCGCCACTCGCCCGGCTCCGAGAACGCCCGCTGGAGCAGGCGCTGAAGCGAGGCGAGTCCCTCGTAGCACCATGGATACGGGGGCATGGTGATCCGGATGTCCTCGCGCACCAGCGCGACCGCGGCGTCGGCGTCGGCGCGCTCGTGGGCGTCGATGAAGCCTTCGAGGAGCGCGCGCTCCTGGTCGCTCGGCTCGGAGCCGGACCACTCGGATGGTCGCGCCGGCAGCTGCTCCCGGAGCGTGGCGCGGGCGCGCTGGAGGGCGCTGTTGGCGGCGGCCACGGTGGTGTCGAGCAGTGAGGCGGTCTCGTTGGCCGACCAGTCGAGCACGTCACGCAGGATCAGGACCGCCCGTTGCCGTGGCGGGAGGAGCTGGATGGCGGCGAGATACGCGAGCTCGATCGTCTCCTTGGCGACGACGAGGGCGTCCGGCTCGGTGTCGCTCGGCGCGATCTCGTCCAGCAGCCGATCCGGGTAGGGCTGCAGCCACGGGACCTCCGCGAAGGAGTGCACCTCCCGTAGCTGCCGGGACTTCCGGCGGAGCGCGTCGAGACAGACATTCGTCGCGATGCGGTACAGCCATGCCCGGAACCACGAGCCGCCCTCGAAGCTTTCGCGCTTGCGCCACGCCCGCAGGAACGTCTCCTGCACGAGGTCCTCGGCTTCCTCGAACGAGCCCACCATCCGGTAGCAGTGCACGTGCAGCTCGCGCCGGTGGCGGTCGACGAGCACGGCGAACGCGGACTCGTCGCCGGCTCTCGCGGCGGCGACGACGGCGTCCCAGTCCTGCCCGGCGGTGGTGGCCTTCGTGGTCTGGATGTTGGGCACGACACGGCTCTCTGAGTCGGGGCGGTGGCTCAACAGTAGAGCGGGACCCGCCGGTCGCGGCAAGGGAGTCCGCCGTATCGCCATCCCGAATATCGCGTTGGAGCCGTTCGTCGCGTGCCTTGGCCAGAACGACGAGGCGACGGGGATCTTCGGATCCGCCGTCGCCTCGTCTGCCTGAAGGGACCGGGTACGGCTAGCCGGGGACCAGGCCGCAGGTTACGTTGGTGATGGTGGCGGTCATGGCGCCGGCCCGGTCCGAGGCCAGGAACGCCGCCACTTCCGCGACCTGCGCCAGCGCTGGCGACCGGCGGAGCATCGTCATCTGCGCCATACCCTCGACGAGGCGCTCGACCCCAGCGGCGTCCAGCTCCATGGCGCTGTTGACGGAGGCGAGCTTCTCTGGCGTGAGCGTCTCGGGGACCCCGGCGGTGTACAGGCCGAGGACCCGGACGCCGTGGGGCCCGACTTCGGCCGCCAGGTAGCGCATGAATGCCTCGACCGCGGCGTCGGCGGGGCCGGTATTGCCCATCATCGGGGCGCTCCCCCTGGCGGATCCGCTGGTCAGCGAGAGGATCACGCCGGAGCCCTGCTCGACCATCTGGCGCGCGGCCGCGCGGGCGGTGAGGAACTGCGTCGTCAGCCCGGTCGTAACGGCTCGGGCGAAGTCCGCCGCCGGGATGTCGATCAGCGGGACCCCCTGCACGTCCCCGCGCGTGATCAGGTTGAAGGAAACGTCGATGCTGCCGGCCCGTGAGGCCACGGCTCGAGCGTGCTCGTCGACGGCCTGCTCGTCGAGAGCGTCGAGCTCGGCCACCTCGGCGGAGCCGCCGTTGGCCGCGATGTCGGCGGCGACCGCCTCCAGTGGCTTTCGGGTGCGGCCGGCCAGGAAGACCCTGGCTCCCTCCCGAGCAAACGTCCGGGCGACGCCGCCGCCGATCCCTCCGCCGGCGCCGTAGATGATCGCGTTGTTGTTCTCGAGCAGCATCTGGTTCCTCCTGTCCGTCGAGGTCGCGGTCGGGCGCGCCTCACTGTCGGTTGCCAGGTGAAACGTCGGACGGCCCGAGAACTCATCGGTGGCGCCACAGAGCCCGGCCCATGGCCGAGCCGCTACCGGGATCGGTCAGGCGTCGACGCGGAGAAGGACGACGGTGATGTTGTCGGGCCCGCCGGCGGCGTTGGCGGCGTCGATCAGGGCCTGGCAGGTGGTCTGGCCGTCGAGGCGCTCGCCGAGGATCTCGGCGATACGGGCGTCGTCGATGGCGTCCGTGAGCCCGTCGGAACACAGCAGGAGCTGGTCTCCGGGTACCAGCTCCAAGGGCGGCGGCGTGTCGACCTCCAGGTCGGGGTCCAGGCCGACGGCGCGGGTGACCACGCTGCGCTGGGGGTGGTGGGCGGCCTCCTCCGGGGTGAGCCGCCCCTGGCGGACCAGCTCACCGACGATCGTCTGGTCCTCGGTGACCTGGCGCAGCCCCTCCCGCTCCCGCATGAGGTAGGCGCGGCTGTCGCCGACCTGGGCGAGCTGGGCCCAGCGGTCGCCGACCAGCGCGACGGCGGTGATGGTGGTGCCCATGCCCCAGGAATCGGGGTCCCTGGTGGCCTTTTCCAGGATCGCGCGGTTGCCTTCCAGGATGGCGCCGACCAGCGCTTCACGCGCCTCCTCCGGGGTCGCGAACTCGCGTCCGTCCAGCTCGGCGATCGCGGCGATCGCGATCGCGGAGGCCACCTCGCCGGCCAGGTGCCCGCCGAGGCCGTCGGCGACTGCCAGCACGTTGCTCCCACGGAAGCTCGAATCCTCGTTGCCGGTCCGCACGAGACCGGTATCGGTCGCAGCGAACGTGCTGGTGCCCATTGAGGATCCTCCGTCCGGACGGGTCGCGGCTGACAGCGGCTGACATAGGTGACGACAGATTGTGCGCGCTGTGGCGCTCCGTGGCCACCTGACGCGGTCGAGTAGTCTGTAGCGTGAGACTTGGTAAGAAGGAGCCCCGAGGAGCCCGAGGAGCCAATGACGGACAAGCTGAGCGGCTACGCACATCCGGAGCGGCTGGTCACCACGGACTGGCTGGCCGACCACCTCGACGACCCGCAGGTGGTGGTGGCGGAGTCCGACGAGGACGTGCTGCTGTACGAGACAGGCCACATTCCCGGTGCGGTCAAGATCGACTGGCACGCCGATCTGAACGACCCGGTCGTCCGCGACTACGTGGACGGCGAGCATTTCGCCGAGATGATGGCCTCCCGGGGCATCACCCGCGACCACACGATCGTGTTCTACGGGGACAACTTCAACTGGTGGGCAGCGTACGCGCTGTGGGTCTCCACCCTCTTCGGCCACGCCGACGTCCGCTTGCTGGACGGCGGCAGGCAGAAGTGGATCGAGGAGGGCCGCCCGCTGGTCAGCGAGGAGCCGAAGCGCGAGCGCGCGAGCTACCCGGTGGTCGAGCGTGACGATTCCCGCATCCGGGCCTTCAAGGACGACGTGCTGGCGCACGTCAGCGGGGGCCTGCCGTTGGTGGACGTCCGCTCGCCCCAGGAGTACTCGGGCGAGCTGCTGCACATGCCCGACTACCCGCAGGAGGGCGCGATCCGCGGTGGCCACGTCCCGGGGGCGCGCAATGTCCCCTGGAAGAAGGCGGCCAACGACGACGGCACCTTCAAGAGCGTCGACGAGCTCCGCGCGCTGTACCAGGGCGAGCTCGGCCTCGACCCCGGTGACGACGTGATCGCCTACTGCCGCATCGGCGAGCGCTCCAGCCACACCTGGTTCGTGCTGAGCCAGCTCCTCGGCTTCCAGCGGGTCCGCAACTACGACGGCTCCTGGGTCGAGTGGGGCAACGCGGTGCGGGTGCCGATCGAGCGCCCCGTTGCGACGCGGGCGACGACGACCAGGGACTGAGGCCGATGCCGGTGCCGGAGCGCTTGGAGGAGATCGTCGAGGAGTTCGCCGACCTCCCTGGGAACCTGCGGCTGGAGGCGCTGCTGGACTACTCGCGGCGGGTGCCGCCATTGCCGCCGGAGCTGGCCGCCAACCGCGACGCGCTCGAACAGGTCCACGAGTGCCAGACGCCGTTCTTCGTAGCCACCGAGCTGCGGGACGACGGCGCGGTGGAGCTGTACTTCGACGCGCCGCCGGAGGCGCCGACCACCCGGGGGTTTGCCGGCATCCTCTACGAGGGGCTGAACGGCTCCAGCGCCGAGGAGGTGCTGGGGACCCCGGAGACCTTCTACGCGTCCATGGGCCTGGACCAGGTGGTCTCGCCGCTGCGGCTACGTGGCATCGCGGCCATCCTCGCGAGGCTGAAGCGCCAGGTGCGGGTCAAGCTGGAGGCCTCCCGCGCGGAGCCGGCGTAGGGCCTGGCCCGCCTCTGGCCCCGGGTCCCTGCGGCGCTTGGCCGCTCCGTGCCCCCGGGTCCCTGCGGCGCCGCGCCCGCCCGTGGCCCTACGGCTCCAGCACGATCTTGCCGAGCTTGCCGCCGGCCCGGAAGCGCTCGTAGGCCTGCTCCGCCTGGTCCAGGGGATAGGTGGCGGCGACCGGGACGCGTACCCGGCCGGCGGCCACGGCGGGGAGCACATGCGCCTCGACCCGGCGGGCGGCGTCGGCCTTCTGCTCGAGCGGGCGGGAGCGCAGGGTGGAGCCGAGCACCTGGGCGCGTCGCACCATCAACCTGCGCAGGTCCAGCTCGATCCTCCCGCCGGCTCCGGTGCCGATGATCGAGATCCTCCCACCGGTGGCCAACTCGTCCAGGTTGCCCGGGAAGTTCGGCGCGCCGACCAGCTCCAGGATGACGTCGAAGGGGCCGCTGCCCGGCAGCTCGTCGGGGGTGAGGACGCGCCTCGCGCCGAGGTCGGCGACGGCGCGGTGGTGCTCGGGGTTGCGGACGGTCGCGGTGACCAGCGCCCCGGCGGTGGCGGCGAGCTGCACCCCCGCGGAGCCGACCCCGCCGGCCGCGCCGTGGACCAGCACCCGTTCGCAGAGCTGCAGGCCGCACTGGGTGAACAGCGCGTCGTGGGCGGTCGTGAACACCTCAGGGAAGCCGCCCGCCTGCGGCCAGGAGAGCGCCTCGGGCACGGGCATGGCGAGGCGCTCATGGACCAGCGCCAGCTCGGCCTGGGCGCCACCGCCCACCACCGCCATGACCCGGTCGCCGGGCCGGAAGCGGGTCACGTTGGGACCGGTCGCGACCACCTGGCCTGCCAGGTCGAGCCCAGGGATGTCGGCGGGGCTGCCCGGCGGCGCGGGGTAGCCGCCGCGCACCTGGTGCAGGTCGGCGCCGTTCAGCCCGGCGGCGCGGACGCGCACCAGCAGCTCGCCGGTGCCGGGGATGGGATCGGGGTGCTCGCGGATCGCGAGCTTGCCGTCCTCGATGGTGACTGCGCGCATCGGCCTCCTCGCGGGTCTGGTCGCGGTCGCCCGGGCCGGGCCCGCCAGCCGGCCGGTCCGGTCCGGGCGGGCGCCACGCTACCCGGGCACGCTACCCGATCGGATCGAGCCGGTAGACGGCCCGCATCCAGATGGCATGCAGCACCTCGGTCGCGTTGGCCGGGTCGCCGGCGCCCGGCCGGCCGAAGGTGATGGTCAGGTAGCGCTCGGTCATCCAGCACAGGGCGATGCCGGTCTCCTGGATGTCGGACACGACCGCACGCCCGGCGGCCACGTCGCGCCGCAGCCGCTCGATGGTGGCGTCGATGAAGACCTGCACCAGACCGCGGTAGACGCGCTCGACCTCGTCGTCGTGGCTGGCCGCCTCGCCGATCGCGCGCAGCAGCGGACCGTGCTGCGCCCACGCGCCCACCAGCCGGGCGGTGGCCTCGCGGCCCTCGACGAGCGGGTCGCCGCTACCGGAGAGCCAGCTGGAGGCGGTCTCGAAGAGCTCGGCGGCCAGGTCGCTGAGCAGCCGGATGACCAGGTCCTGACGGTCCTTGAAGTGGCGGTAGAAGGCGGTCCGGGACTGGCCGGCGGCCGCCATGACGTCGTCGACCGTAAGGTCCCGGTATGGGCGCTCGCGAAGCAACGCCTCCGCCGCGTCGAGGATCTGGCGCTCGGACTCCTCACGGCGCCTGCGGCGGCGGTCACGGAGCTCGATCCGGCTGCTGGTGGTCACGGACGGAGCCTAGCAGACTCGGTGTGACGGACTGTTTGACGCGCCGTTACAGTCTCCCGTACCCTCCGGCTGACCAGGGTATTGGTAGACAGCATGGGCACCGGTCCTGTCCCGCAAGCAGGTCGGCAACTGGGGGAGGAGATCGTGACCACACGGATCTACACCCTGCCCATCGAGCAGACGGGCTGGCAGGTTCCTGGCGGCGGCACCACCTCGTTCTCGTGGGAGTACGACCAGGGCCGCGACCGGCTGCTGAACCTCTACGAGAAGGGCAAGCACCGGCAGTGGGACGCCTCTGAGCGGATCGACTGGTCGCACGAGGTCAACAAGGACGACCCGCTCGGCGCGCCGGACGAGGTCATCTCGATCTACGGGTCCCCGACCTGGGAGCGCCTCGGCACCCGCGAGCGCGCCCAGGTCCGCCTGCACACGTCGGCGTGGCAGTTCTCCCAGTTCCTGCACGGCGAGCAGGGGGCGCTGATCTGCGCCTCCAAGATCGTGCAGACCGTGCCCGAGATGGACTCGAAGTTCTACGCCGCCACCCAGGTCATGGACGAGGCCCGTCACGTCGAGGCCTACTCGCGCTACCTGCACGACAAGCTCGAGCTCGCCTATCCCATCAACCCCCATTTGCAGGCGCTGCTCAACGACGTCGTCAGCGACCCCCGCTGGGACATGACCTACCTCGGCATGCAGGTGCTGATCGAGGGCCTGGCGCTGGCTGCGTTCGGTGTGATCCGCGACCTGACGCAGGACCCCCTGGGTCGCGCCATCAACGCCTACGTGATGCAGGACGAGGCAAGGCATGTCGCTTTCGGGCGCTTGGCGCTGCGTGACCTCTACCCCCAGCTAACACAAGCCGAGCGCGACGAGCGCGAGGAATTCTGTGTCGAAGCCTGCCTTCTGATGCGGGATCGCTTTACCGGTGAAGAGATTTGGCGCACACTCGACTTCGATGCAGACGAATGCGTCGAGTACGTCTCCAAGAGTGAGACGTTGCAGCAGTTCCGTCGCATGCTCTTCAGCCGGATCGTTCCCACGCTGCGCGACATCGGCCTCTTCGGCCCCAAGGTCAAGGCCGCGTTCGCCAAGATGGGCGTGCTCGGCTTCGAGCAGGTGGACGTCGAAGGCCTGATGGCCAACGACGAGCGCGTCGCGGAGGAGTTCGACGCCGAGCGTGTGCAGCAGGTCGATGACACCATCGCGGCAGGAGCTGACGCGGGATAGAGGATTGCGTCGGGCCCCAGCGAGCCCGACGCGACAGAGTTGCCGCCAGGGGCGGGTTCGGCCCCCCCGCCCGTCCCTGGCGGCACGCTCGTGAAGCTGATCCCAGAGGGATCACGGGGCGTTCGCCTCAGCCCAGTCCTCGATCCATGGTCAGGCTGGAGGTGGAGGGATTGGCGCGGCCGCCCGCCTGAGCGCAGTCCTCGATCCATGGTCAGGCTGGGGGTGGAGGGATTGGCGCGGCCGCCCGCCTGAGCGCAGTCCCCACACCCCCCCAAGAGCGCCTGTGCCATGGTGGCGGTGGGCTGAAGGATCAACTGCGTGACCCATCGTGTGTGCGTCTTCCGGGCCGGGTGGGTGCGGTCGATGGCGGCGGGCGACTCCGGTGTCGAGCCCGAGGCGTTCGTCACCGTCGGCGACCGGGTGGCGGCGACCGGGACGTCCGCGGAGCTGGGCGAGCGGTTCCCTGGGGCTGAACGGGTGGACCTCGGGGACGCGGTGGTGGTCCCCGGGTTCCACGACGCCCACATGCACCCGTCGATGACGGCGGAGGACCTGCTGCACGTCGACCTGTCGGCCGAGCGGGTGCGCTCGCCCGACCAGCTCCGCGCCGCGCTGGGCGAGCGGGCCGCCCGCGTGCCGGCTGGCGGCTGGGTGCGCGCCAGCCGCTACGACCACGTCAAGACCACCGGCGGCGTGCCGATCGACCGCCACGGCCTGGACCGGGCGGCCGGCGGCCATCCGGCGCTGGTGGTGCAGGTGGCCGGTCACTGGGCGGTGGCCAGCTCGGCCGCGCTGGCGGCCGCCGGCATCGATGACGACACCGTCCCGCCGCCCGGCGGCTCCTACGGCCGCGACGCCGCGGGGCACCTCAACGGGATCGTCTACGAGCGGGCCATGGACCGGGTGTTCGCGGCCATGCCCGCCACCAGCCTGGCCGAGCGCCTGCGCGGCCTGGCGATGGCGCTGGAGATGTTCCACGCGGCCGGGCTCACCTCGGTCGGCGACACGCTGGTGGACGCCGGCGGGCTGGAGCTGTACCAGGAGGCCGAGCGGCGCGGCCAGCTCAGCATGCGGGTCAACATGCTGCTGGTCCACGAGCGCTTCGAGCACCTGCGGCGGCTCGGCCTGCGCACCGGGATCGGCTCGCACCGGCTGCGGCTGGCGGGGGTCAAGGCGTTCGTCGACGGCGCCATCGCCGGCCGGACCTGCCTACCGGAGGAGCCGTTCGAGGGCAGCGACGACCACGGGATGCAGACGACCTCGACCGCGGAGCTGCACGCGCTGGTGCTGGACGTCCACCGCTCCGGCAGCCGGCTCGGCGTGCACGCCAACGGCGACCGCGCGATCGCGCTGCTGCTGGACGCCTTCGAGGCCGCGCAGCGCCAGGCGCCGAGGGGCGACGCGCACCACCGCATCGAGCACTGCACGGTGATCACGCCGGAGATCGTGGCGCGCATGCGCCGCCTCGGCCTGGTCCACGGGCCCGGCGCCAAGCCCCCGACCTCTACGCGGCCTCGCCCTCGCCCTCACGATGGAGTGGGGCCAGGTCGAAGGGGCGCAGGAACGTCGCCGGCTGGAAGCTCTCGTACGACGGGCCGGCGGGCACGCCCGCGGCGATGATGTTGAACTGCGAGCCGAGCGCGGCGGCGCGGGCGTTCAGCGCGGCCGGGTCGGTCCGCACCCCGCGCCAGGAGTGGCTATGGACCCGGTCCAGCAGAGTCTGCACCGCCGCCAGCGTCTCGGCCGGGGTGAAGGCGCAGTGCCCGGCGCGGTTCACGAACGCCTGCCGCAGCAGGTCGCTGTCGCCGGCGCGGCCGACCGCGGAGGCGTAGGCCTGCTCCTGCTCGACGTCGACCAGCGGGTCGTTGGTGGTGTGGATGGACAGCACCGGCACGCCGCCCAGGTCACCGTTGAAGGAGACGTGGTCGCTGAGGTACTGGACGGCGCCCGGGTCGGCGCTGATCCGCTGCGCCTGGTTCAGGGTCTGCAGGTCGGCGTGCAGGTCGAGACCGGCCGCGTCGTAGAGCGCCTGGACCTCCGCGAGGTCGATGGAATGCGAGAGCTGGTGCGCGTAGTCCACGCCGGTGTTCCAGGAGGGGTTGCCGCCGGCGCGCGCCTCCAGCTCCGCCCTGGCGAAGAAGCCGAAGGGGATGCCGAAGCTGCCGATCGAGCCGATCTGGTTGGCGAGCCGGGTGGCGAAGTCGTCGGGCGCCGGCTCCGGCTTGGTCGGGTCGGTCCAGCCGGGGGAGTCGCCGAGCGCCGCGACCAGCCCGAGCCGCGCGCGGCCCTGCGGGGTCGACCGCGCGGTCGCCAGGATCTGGCTCGCGAGCTGGGCGTTGGTCACCGGGTCGGTGATCCGCACGATGTCGAGCGGCGCGCCACCGCCGAGCAGGACCTTGAAGGCGAACAGGACGTCCAGTGTCAGGTTCCAGGTGCCGACGCCACCGGCCAGCACGCCGCACATCGGCAGGGCGCCGTCGAAGCGCTCCGGAGCGGCCTGCACCAGGCCGGCGGTCATGATGCCCCCGAGCGAGTGGCCCCAGGCGATGGTGGTGGTGGGGCGGCCCACCTGCGCCCGGAACTCGTCCAGCACGCCGAGCTGGTCGCCGATGCCCTCCTGGAGCGCCCAGCCGGTGTGGGCGTACGACGAGCCCGCCAGGGCGAAGCCGTTGGCGAGCAGGAAGCCGCCGGTGAGCGGGTCGCCGACGTCGACGGCCGGGTTGGCCCCGGGGAAGCGGTAGCCATGGCTGTAGAGCAGCAGGGTGCCGTTCCAGTTGGGCGGCACCTCCGCTTTCCAGGTGGCCCCGTCAGGCAACGTGCCGGTCAGCGTCCTGACGGTGTCGGCCTTGGCGCCGGACACGACAGTGAGCACGGTGGCGGCCACCAGCGCCACCACGACGAGCAGACGGAGCTTCGCCTTCACAGGGTTCCTCCCTACCGCCGCTTCGCGGAGTAACAGAGCAGTAACAGAGCCTACTGCGCGGTTGCCACAAAAGGGAATGCACGCCTCTTGCGCGAGGGTGGCCGAGCGGGGATCGTGTGGCCATGCTGCCTGCCGGCGTCCCAGTCCCAGAGGACCTGCGCCTGTTCTCCGTGCCGGAGAACGGCGCCGCCTCGGTTCCGGAGCGGACCCGGCGTCGGCCGGCCCGCCCCCGCGGCCCCCGGCGGCCGGCCCCGCTGCTGCTGGCGGTGGACGGCAACGGCCTCGTGCACCGGGCGTTCCACGCGGTCGGCGGCCCCGACGGGGAGCCCGGCGAGGCGGTCGAGCGGGTGCTGGCCATGCTGGCCAAGATCGGTGCCGAGGTGCGGCCGACCGCCTGCGTGATCGGCTTCGACGACCCCGTCCACAGCCTGCGCCGCAGCCGCCACCCCGCCTACAAGGCGGCCAGGCCGCCCAAGTCCATGGAGCTGCTGGAGCTGCTCGACGAGATGCCCGAGCTGCTGGGTTCGCTGGGGTTCTCGGTGGTGGTCCCCGACGCGCTGGAGGCCGACGACGTGCTCGGCTCCGCGGCGGCGCTGGCCTCCAGGCGACTGGTGGCCGCCACGCTGGCAACCGGGGACCAGGACGCCTTCGCGCTGGTGCGCCCGACCGTCCGGGTGCTGCTGATGGTCGCCGGCGGGCGTCTCGAGCAGGTGTCGCCGAGCTGGCTGCGCGCCCGCTACGGGGTCGGGCCCGAGCAGTACCCGGCGTTCGCGGCGCTGCGCGGGGACTCCAGCGACTGCCTGCCGGGGGTGCGGGGCATCGGCGCGGTGACCGCCGCCAAGCTGCTCGGCGCCTACCCGGACGTGGAGGCGGCCATGGCCGATCCCGCCGGCGTGGCCCGGCTGCTCGGGTCCTGGGTTGTGGAGGCGCTGGTCAACGACCGCGCCACCTATGAGGTGAACCGCGAGCTGATGGCGATCCGCACCGACGTGCCGCTGGACCTCAAGGCCTGCAACCGCCGGCTGGACCGCCGCGAGGTCACCGAGGTGCTGGCGGGGCGGGGCCTGGACGACCTCGCCGACCGGTTGCTCGGCTGCTTCGCCTGGCTCGGCAGGGCCGCCTGGCGGCGCGCCCCCGACCTCGCCTGAGCAGCGGAAGGCGCGCCGCGCTCCGCGGCGCCGCAGGTTGTGCGAACTCGCGCCGCAGGCGGGACGATACACATCGTGGCCGCCCGGTCCGGCGGTCGCCAGTGCATGCCGTGCTCGCGCCCGGTCCAGGGCGTAGGACCTGAGGAGCCAGAAGGTGCGCAGAACCTGGGTGACCATCGCTGGAGTCGTGCTCGCGCTGCTGGGGCTGCTGTGGTTCCTCCAGGGCGTCGGCCTGATCGGTGGCAGCTTCATGTCCGGTGAGCCGGTTTGGGCGATCATTGGGCTGGTGCTGCTGCTCCTGGCCGGACGGCTGCTGGTCGAAGCGCTCAGGGGAAATCGGTCGTAGGGTGGAGCACGGCGTTTTCAGGATCAACCCGCGGAGAGACTCATGACGACTCCAGCCGCTCCCGCCCTGGCGACCCTGGGCGAGCTGCGCGCGTCCGGGCACCAGTACAAGGAAATCAAGCAAGAGCTTCGTGACAATCTTCTGACCAAGCTGGCTGGTGGCGAGGAGCGCTTCCCCGGGATCATCGGCTTCGACGAGACCGTGCTGCCGGAGCTGGAGCGCGCACTGCTGGCCGGCCACGACGTGGTCCTGCTCGGTGAGCGCGGCCAGGGCAAGACGCGGCTGATCCGCTCGCTGGTGCACCTGCTCGACGAGTGGACCCCGGCGGTGGGCGGCTGCGAGGTCAACGACCACCCCTACGCCCCCATCTGCGTGTCGTGCCGGCGGCGCGTGGCCGCCGAGGGCGACGACCTGGAGATCGTCTGGCGCCACCGCTCCGAGCGCTACGGCGAGAAGCTGGCCACCCCGGACACCAGCGTCGGCGACCTGATCGGCGACGTCGACCCCATCAAGGTGGCGGAGGGCCGCACCCTCGGCGACCCCGAGACGGTCCACTACGGCCTGGTGCCGCGCACCAACCGCGGCATCTTCAGCGTCAACGAGCTCCCCGACCTCGCCGAGCGGATCCAGGTGGCGCTGCTCAACGTGCTGGAGGAGCGCGACATCCAGGTGCGCGGCTACCAGCTCCGCCTGCCGCTGGACCTGGTGCTGGTGGCCAGCGCCAACCCCGAGGACTACACCAACCGGGGCCGCATCATCACCCCGCTGAAGGACCGCTTCGGCGCCGAGATCCGCACCCACTACCCGCTGCGCCTGGACGACGAGATCAGCCTGGTCCGCCAGGAGGCGGTCCTGCGCTGGCAGGGCGGCGCGCTGGGCGAGCCGGTCGTGCCCGACCACATCCTGGAGATCATCGCCCGCTTCACCCGCGCGGTGCGCGAGGCGCCGCAGATCGACGCGCGCTCCGGCGTGTCGGCCCGCTTCGCGATCGCCGCCGCCGAGACCGCCTCCGCGTCCGCGGTGCGCCGGGCGGCGGTCACTGGGGAGTCCGTGCCGGTCGTGCGCGTGGTGGACCTGCCGGCGGCGGTGCCCACCTCGCTCGGCAAGGTCGAGTTCGACGAGCTGGAGGAGGGGCGCGAGCTGGAGCTGCTCAAGCACCTGCTGCGCCGGGCCGTGGCCGAGACCTTCCGCGCGCGCCTGGCGGGCCAGGACCTTTCCGGCCTGCTGCGGCGCTTCGACGAGGGCGAGACGGTCGAGAGCGGCGAGCTGGTCTCCGCGCCCGAGCTGCTCCAGCGCATCGGGCCCGTCCCCGGGCTGGCGCAGCTCCTGCGGCGGCTCGGCGACGCCGAGACCGAGACCCCAGGGCTGGCCGCCGCGGCGCTGGAGTTCGCCATGGAGGGCCTGCACCTCGGTAAGCGGCTCGGCAAGGAGGAGCTGCCGGGCAGGGCGGTGTACGGCAGGTGACGTCCGGAGGGGTCCGGGGAACCCCAAGGGGGTGCCCCGGTGAGTAGAAGATCCCGCTACGGGCCCTGGCAGGGCGGGCCGGACCCGCTGGAGCCGCCGTTCGACCTGCGTGAGGCGCTCGACCGCATCGGCGAGCGGGTGCTGGAGGGCGATCGGCCGGGCGAGGCGCTGTCCTCGCTGCTGCGCCGGGGCATGCCCGGCATGCGCGGCCTGCGGGACCTGATGCGCAACGCGCGGCAGCAGCACCGGCAGCTCCGCGAGCGCGGCCGCCTCGGCGGCATCCTCGAGCAGGTCCGCGAGCTGCTTGACCAGGCCGTCGAGCAGGAGCGGAGCGCGCTGTTCCCGGACGCGTCCGACGCCGCCCGGCTGGCCGAGGCCGAGCTGGACCAGCTCCCCGACGACACCGCCCGGGCGGTGCGGCAGCTCGCCGACTACCAGTGGCGCTCGCCGGAGGCGGCTGCCACCTACGAGCAGATCCGCGACCTGCTGCGCCGCGAGGTGCTCGACAGCCAGTTCCGCGGCATGCGCGACGCGCTCGCGGGCGCGGGGCCCGAGCAGATCCAGCGGATGCGCGACATGCTCGCCGACCTGAACGAGCTGCTGGAGGCCGACGCGCGCGGCGAGGACACCCAGGAGCGCTTCGACCAGTTCATGGGCAGGTACGGGGACTTCTTCCCCGAGAACCCGCGCAACCTGGAGGAGCTGATCGACTCGCTGGCCCGGCGGGCGGCCGCGGCCAGCCGGCTGATGGCCTCGCTCTCGCCGGAGCAGCGGGCCGAGCTGGCCAGCCTGGCGCAGGCCGCGCTCGGCGACCTCGGCCTGGAGTACGAGCTGGACCGGCTCGGACAGTGGTTGCGCCAGCGCCGCCCGGACCTGCCGTGGGGCGAGCGCGCCTCCATGAGCGGGGAGCAGCCGCTCGGGCTGGGCGACGCCACCAGCGCGCTGGAGGAGCTGGCCGACCTGGAGGCGCTGGAGGCGAGCCTCTCGCAGGACTACCCGGGCGCCTCCCTCGAGGACATCGACGTCGACGCGCTGCGGCGCAACCTCGGCCCCCGGGCGGTCGAGGACCTGGAGGCCCTGCGCGCGCTGGAGCGCGAGCTGACGGAGCAGGGCTTCCTCACCCGCGAGCACGGGCGCCTCAAGCTCACCCCCAAGGCGATCCGCCGGATCGGCGCCACCGCCCTGCGGCGGATCTTCCGCCAGCTGGAGGCGCGGGACCGCGGCGACCACGACACCGAGGGCGCCGGGGTGGCCGGCGAGGCGACCGGCGCCACCCGTCCGTGGCAGTTCGGCGACGAGCAGCCGCTCGACATCGTCGGCACGCTCAAGAACTCCGTCCTGCGCCAGGGCCCGGAGCTGTTCCGTGAGTCGCGCGGCGGCTCGGCCCTGGTCGGGCCGGGCGGGGCGTCGGGGCTCGCCGGCCCGGGCGGGCCCGGAGGCGGCGGCGCCGCGGCCGGCACGGTCGTCCGCCCCGGCCTCACCCTGGAGGCTGGCGACTTCGAGGTGCTGGAGACCGAGCGTCGCAGCGCCGCGGCGGTCTGCCTGCTGATCGACCTGTCCTACTCGATGGTGCTCCGCGACGCCTGGGGGGCGGCCAAGGCGACCGCCCTGGCGCTGAACAGCCTGATCTCCACCCGGTACCCGCAGGACGCGCTGCAGATCATCGGCTTCTCCGCGATGGCACGGAACCTGCGCGCCGGTGAGCTGGCCGAGCTGGAGCCGGACATGGTCCAGGGCACCAACCTCCAGCACGCGCTGATGCTGGCCGGCCGGCACCTCGACCGCCACGCCGACGCCGACCCGATCGTGCTGGTGGTCACCGACGGCGAGCCGACCGCGCACATCGAGCCCGGCGGCCGGCCCTGGTTCGAGTGGCCGCCGCTGCCGCGGACCCTGGAGCTAACGCTGGCCGAGGTGCTGCGCCTCACCAAGCGGGGAGCCACCATCAACGTCTTCATGCTGGACGAGGAACCGCGCCTGATCCGGTTCGTGCAGACGCTCGCCCGCCTCAACCATGGCAGGGTGTTCGCGCCGGCCACCGACCGCCTCGGCGACTACGTCGTCAGCGACTACCTCCGCACCCGCCGCGGCCGCCGCCCGGCGTGAGCGGCGGCGTCGCCGGGTGGACGAGCGGCTCCGGGCGCATGTGCCTCCGGCACCGCGGACGCGCTATGCTTCCACCCGCCTGTGACAGTGGTATAGAATCACAGCGATGTAATTCTCCCGCCGGGTTCGTAGTGTGGGCCCAGGTCGGAGACGGGGATGGGCCTCGGGCCGCGAGGGGAAGCGTGGTCGGGGGCCCTTTCCCATGCTCAGCACGTTCCAGCGCAAGGAGGGCCGTGCCATGGACCCGGTCGAGATCGCCGTCCGCCAGCTCGTCCCGGAGCAGCCGCCGCCCGCCTACGCGCACCCTGGCGACGCCGGCGCGGACCTGTGCGCCGCGGTCGAGGTGGTGCTGCCGCCGGGCGGTCGCGCCGTGGTCGGGACCGGATTGGCCGTGGCCGTGCCCGAAGGCTACGCGGCTTTCGTCCATCCCCGCTCGGGCCTCGCCGCCCGGCACGGCATCGCGCTGGTCAACGCGCCCGGCACGATCGACGCCGGCTACCGGGGCGAGGTCAAGGTGATCCTGATCAACACCGATCCGGCCGAGCCCTTCACCGTCCGGCGCGGCGACCGCATCGCCCAGCTCGTGGTCCAGCCGGTCGTCCGTGCGCGCTTCGTCCAGGTCGAGGAGCTGCCACCGCTCCACTCCGGACGGTCCGGCAACGGCGCCCGGGGCAGCGGCGGCTTCGGCTCCACCGGCGGCTTCGGCGCCGCCCCGTAGCGCCGCCCCGTCGAGCCGTGCGGGGCGCCGCACGCCGGCGGGGCCGACCATTCGGGCGGGGAACCGATAGGCTGGTACCCGGTGGCGGGTTCCACCCGCTTACCCACGGTTTCCCACGGGAAGGCAACCAGCACCATGGATCCTCGTAGCGAGCGCCCCTGGGGAGAGCGGCTGGCCGACGAAGGCGTCAGCGCTGGCGACGACCGTTCCACCGGGCGGCTCGTCATCGATGCGATGAAGGTGGTGCGTGGCCGGCTCGGCGACGTCCGCCGCCAGGGGATCCAGCCGCTGCTCGACGAGGCCGCCGCGCAGGTCCGCCCGTCCACGCTGGTGGAGCTGCGCGCCCGCTACCCGGGACTGCACGACGACGAGGTCGCCCGCCGCCTGATCGACCGCGCCGCCCGCACCGCCGGCGGCGTGGCGCTGGCGATCGGTGGCCTGCTCGCCGCGCAGGAGGCGGCCGCGGTGGTGTCGTCGGCCGCGCCGCCCGCCGGTGGCCTGGCGCTCGGGACGGTCGGGATCACCGCCCTCGCCGAGGTGCTGGTCCTGTTCGTGCTGGAGGCCAAGCTCCGTGCCGACCTCGGCGCGCTGGCCGGCCAGCCGAGCCTCAGCCCGCGCGACCTGGTGAGCGGGGTCGTGTCCGAGGTCCAGGCGGCGGGCGGCTGGACCAAGCTGCGGGGTAGCGGGCTCCGCAGGGCCCTGCCAGAGGCCGCCGCCCGCCGGATCGCCGCCCAGGTCGTGCGGCTCGTGCCGGCGCGCTTCGCCCGGATCGTGGTTCCCGAGGTCGTCGCCCCGCTGATCGGCGCCGCCTTCGCCGCCAGGCTCGCCATCCGCCAGGTCCGCGCCGCCGGCGAGCAGCACTGGGGAGAGCTCCGCTCCATCCCCGGGACCACCGTCACCTGGGGCAGCCCGACCGCCACGCACCCGAGCGGCCACGACCCCTCCGGCCAGCATCCCAGCGCCGAGCCCCACACCGGCCACCACGGCAACGGCCACCGCAACCCTCGGAACCAGGGCGGCCGCTCCCACCCCTCCGACTGGGGCCCCGGCCCGGGCACCCGCTCCTGGCGCCGGGAACCTCCCCCGCCGGAGTAGCGCTCCAGGCGGCGGACGCGGCGGGCTGCGGGTACAGTTCCACGCGAACCAGCTGTGGCGCAGAGGGGGGATCCGGTCTGAAGGCGAGCGCGGCGAACCAGCGGATCGTGCTCGGGATGACCGGGGCGACCGGGGTGATCTATGGCATCCGGTTGCTGGAGGTGCTGCGCGACACGCCGGTCGAGACCCACCTCATCATGAGCCACTGGGCGCGGCGGACCATCATCGCCGAGACCGACCGCAACCCCGACGCCGTGACCGAGCTGGCCGACCAGATCCACGACGAGCACGACCTCGGCGCGCCGCCCGCCAGCGGCTCGTTCCTCACCGACGGCATGATCATCGCCCCGTGCAGCATGAAGTCGCTGGCGGCGATCGCCAACGGCATCTCCGAGAACCTCATCCACCGCGCCGCCGACGTGGCCCTCAAGGAGCGGCGGGAGCTGCTGCTGCTGGCGCGCGAGACGCCGCTGTCGGTCATCCACCTCGAGAACATGCTGCGGGTGGCCAGGGCGGGCGCGCTGGTCGTCCCGCCGGTGCCGGCGTTCTACGCGCGTCCCCGGTCGCTGGAGGAGATGGTCGACCACACCGTCGGCAGGGTCCTCGACCACTTCGGGATCGAGGTCGGCCTGGTGCGCCGCTGGGGTGAGCAGCCCGCCCGCGCCCCGGGCCTGCGCGCTACTCCCTGAGCGCCGCCAGCTGCCGCTGCCAGCCGGCGGTCACCTTGGCCGGGTCGAGATCGTCGATCCCGAAGGTGATGCCGGCGGTCACCGGCATCCCCTCGTGCCGGTCGGACTCGACCGCGTGGACCTGGATCTCGAACCGTTCCAGCTTGGAGGAGGCCGCCGGCGGCAGCGCGCGCGGCGTGCCCTTCACGTAGTACAGGTCGCGTCCGACCACGTAGCAGAACAGGACGGGGCCGCCCCGGGCCAGGTTGCGGCAGGTGGTGCTGCCGGTCCACAGGATCAGGCGCAGGCGGTCGTCGCCGGTCGCCAGCACCTCGCCGGCGCTCAGCATGCACGGCCGCGGCGTCCCGTCCTGGTCGGTGGTGACCAGCAGGTGGGCCGGCCCGATCTTCGATTCCAGGTCCTGCCCGTCGAACGCCCTGGTGATCTGCTCGGGGAGCCGGTCGCCCACCACGTTCGACATCTGACACCCTCCATGCGTCTAGCGTCCCAGGACCGGACCGCGCGGGATCGCGAACTGGGCCAGCAGCCCGTCGATCACCTCGTCGTCGGCCTGCTGGCCCGGCCACGACACCACCACGCCGGGAACCGTGGCGGCACGGCGCAGGTTCTCGACCTGGATGGGGCTGAGCGGCGACTCGTTCACCAGCAGCACCAGCGGCCGCCGCTCCTTCAGGGTGACGTCGGCGGCGCGCGTCACCAGCGTGGTGGCGTAGCCGTTGACGATCGCCGACAGCGAGCGGACCGAGCAGGGCGCGATCACCATGCCCTTGGTGAGGAACGAGCCGCTGGAGATCTTCGCCGCCTGGTTGTGCGGGTGGTACGAGCGAGTGGCGAGCTTGCGGATCAGGTCTGGGTCCATGCCCGTCTCGGCGCGGATGGCCTGGCGGGCGCAGGCGCACATCACCAGGTGCGATTCCACCGAGGTCTGGCGGAGCGCCTCCAGCAGGCCGATCCCGTAGCGCGAGCCCTCCACGCCGGTCATGGCGACGATCAGCCGTTCGGGCGCCGCTCTGGGGCCGAGGGCCGGGGGGTTCTCGAGGGGAGCTTCCATCAGCCTCCTGTCCGGGCTCCGTGGTCTGACGGTATCACCTCGAACCGGGGGGAGCCCCCGATCGCTAGGAGGGCCCGGCCGCTCTGGCGCGGCGCACGGCCTCGGCGCTGCCCTCGGTGTAAGGGTCCCCGTGGCCCGGCAGGAGCACGTCGGCCGGGATGCCGTCCAGGCGGTCCAGCGACCGCATCGCCAGCGGCGTGTCCTGGTTGAGGCCGGAGGGCATGATCTGCGGACCGAGCCGGCCGGTGAGCGGGTTGCGGGTCACCAGCGAGTCGCCGGTCAGCAGCACCCGCCGGCCCTCCAGCAGCATCGCGGCGCTGCCCGGGGTGTGCCCGGGCGCGTGCACGACGCGGGGCCGGCCGGGCACGTCCAGCGTCTCGCCGTCGGCGAAGCTCGACACCTCCTGGATGGGGATCATCTTCGTGGCGCCGCGGCGCGCGAGCGACAGCAGGGTCCGGTAGAACTCGACCCTCAGGAGATAGGCCGTGGCCTTGCCGTCGTTCTTGGGGGGCGGCGTCGCGCCCTTGGCCACCGCGGCGTCCTGCTGGTGGATCCACACCGGCGCGTGTGCGGTCGTGCGGGCGCGCTCGGCGAACCCGGTGTGGTCGGAGTGCGCGTGCGTGACCACCACCGCCTCCAGGTCGTCCAGCGTGCGGCCAAGCGTGGGCAGGGTGCGCACCAGCAGGTTCCAGTCGGCCGGCGTGCCGGCGTCGACCAGCACCAGCTTGCCGCCCTCCTCGATCAGGTAGAAGTTGCAGACGCCCCGCGACAGCCGGTGAATCCCCTCCGCGACCTGCACGTGACCACCTCCAGCCGTTGGCGCTCAGCGTTCGCGGGGCAGCATAGCCTGGACCCGCGGCGGCGCGGGACCCCGGCTCAGTGGTCGACCAGGCCGGGCCGGGAGGACGGCAGCATCCTGCGGCGGGGCAGGCGGACGCGGATCGCGGTCCCGCCGCCGGGGGAGGAGAGCAGGCGGTAGCGGCCGCCGGCCATCTCCACCCGCTCGCGCATGCCGGCCAGGCCGAAGTGGCCGCGGCCGGTCAGCCCGTTCACGCTGGACGGGTCGAAGCCGATGCCGTCGTCGCGCACCTGCATGTCGGCGCGGTCGATGTCGGTGCGCAGGTAGACCCACACGTGGTGCGCGCGCGAGTGCTTGGCGACGTTGATGAGCGCCTCCTGCGCCACGCGGTACAGGACCGTCTCGATCTCCGGTTCCAGCCGCGCGTCACGGTCGGTGTCCAGGAAGCACATGATGCCGGTGCGCCGCTCGAAGGAGTCGAGCTGGTCGGCCAGGGCCAGGCCGAGCCCCAGCTCGTCCAGTACCGGCGGCCGCAGCGTGGCCATCAGCCCGCGCAGCTCGTTGATCTCGGCGTACAGGTTGCGCTGCGCGGCGCTCAGCAGCTCGTCGACGTCGGCGTGATCGCCAGCGGGCAGCGTCAGCGACGCCTCCTCGAGCTGGTAGCCGACCGCGGTGAGGCGCTGGATCGGGCCGTCGTGCAGCTCGGCCGCGATGCGGCTGCGCTCCTCCTCGGCGCCGCGCATCGTTCTGTCGAGCAGGTGCTTGCGCTCGGTCTCGACCTTCTCGAGGTTGGACAGCGCCGACTGCAGCGCCAGGCCGCGCTCGCGGAGCTCGGTGGCGCTGGTCTCGACCTGGCGGATCAGGCCGGACATCCGGTAGATCACCAGCAGGAACAGCAGCGTGCAGGCGACCGCCAGCACGGCCGTGTCGTGCTGGTTGCCGCGGAACGCCTGCACGATGATCGCCGCCGGCGTGAGCAGCGCCGCGCTGGCGAGGAAGACCAGCCGGCCGCGGGCGAGCCGCGAGTGGGAGCGCAGGTCGCGCTCGGACAGGGTCCGCATCGAGGGGTGCAGCGCAGCGGCGCCGAGCAGCAGGTAGAAGCTCAGCCAGCCGGCGTCCAGCAGCCTGCCCACCAGGCTGTCGGTCTGGTAGCGGCCCATGAGCTGGAGGAAGATGTAGCCGGTGTCGGTGGCCAGCAGCACCCCCAGGCTCGAGACCAGCAGGTAGAAGGACGGCCTGCGCAGCCCGGCGCCGACCGCCAGCCGCGCGGCGACCGCCAGCACCAGCATGTCCATGATCGGGTAGGCGGCGGCCGCGGAGCGCGTCAGCAGCGGCTTCTCGGTCGCGGCGACGGCCGGCTCGATCAGGAACACCAACGACAGCACGCCCACGCCGATGGCGATGATCGACCCGTCGATCAGGCTCTCGCGGTCGCTGCCACGGCTGCGGCTGCGCGCGAGCTGCAGCACGGCGACGACCACCAGCGGGTAGTGGCCGAGATAGAGCAGGTCCGCCGCCGAGGGGAAGGCCGTGGAGTGCAGCAGGTCGTGGAGCGTGGAGAAGGTCAGATCGGCGACCAGGTAGATGGCCTGGCCCGCGATCAGCAGGTACCAGGGCGTCGGATTGCTGGGGCGGTGGCGGCGCACGCCGACCACCAGCGCAACCACCGCCGAGGCGCTGACCCCCTGGTACAGCAGGAGTCTGGGGACCAGCGCGGGCAGCGGGATGCTCGAGGGCATGACCAGGTAGATGAGCGCGGCCGCGCTCCCGCCGACCACGTACCGGAGCCAGGGCGGCAGCGGCCCCAGGCGACGCCCCGGCAGGCTCTCATGCGCCCCGGCGGCGAGGGCATTCGGCACCGATACATCGATCCTTCCTGAATGGCCCTGGAAGGGCGTATTCTCCTTTCCCATTCGCGGTGGTGGCAACCCTCGCGATGACCAAGAGCCACAAGCGCCTCAACCCCAGCTTCGCCCGCAGCGCGAGTCCACCCGTGCCCGCGACGCCCGCCTCCTCAGCGCGTGGCGTCGGCGGAGGGGTTGCGGGAGGGGGTTGGGACGACGTGGTCCTCGAACTGGAGCAGGAGGCGGCGGAGCAGGTCGGCCAGGGCCGCGCGGTCGTCGGGGGCGAGGGCGGAGAGCAGGCGATGCTCGTTGGCGGTGTGGGCGTCGACCGCCTCGTCGATCACCTCGTGGCCCTTGCTGGTGAGGGCGACCAGCAGGCCGCGGCCGTCGCCGGGGTCGGGCATCCGCCGCACCAGACCGGCGTCCTCGAGCCGCCGCAGCCGGTTGGTCATCGCCCCGCTCGACACCAGCAGGGAGTTGTAGAGATCGGTGGGGGACAGGCAGTGCGGTGGTCCGGCGCGCCGTAGGGCCGCCAGCACCGCGAACTGCGGTTCGTTCAGCTCGTGCCTGGCCAGCAGCTCGGCGATCGAGTGCTCGAGGAAGTGCGAGAGCCGCGAGATCCGCCCGATGATCCCCATCGGCGAGACGTCGAGGTCGGGCCGCTGCGTGCTCCACTGGTCGAGGATGTGGTCGACGTGGTCCTGATCTCGGTCACTCGACATGAAGATATTCTACCGGCCGGGCCGCTCTGGCTCTCGCGTGCCGCACCGAGGCCTCGAAGTGACACTCGATGAGGCCGAGCGTGGACATGACCAGTGCCCAGAACGTCCACGCCAGCACGGCCGGCCACCAGCGTGGCCGGTCCGGTTGGGCGGCGGCGCTCACGGCCACCATCCCTGCGTGCGCACCTCCGGCACCGCCACCATCCCCCAGCGTCGCGGATCACGTCCCAGCGTGGCCGACCTCCGTCTCGGAAACGTTACGGACCAGGGACCCGCGGAACCAGGAGTCAGCCGAGGCTTGGTCGGGTAGGATACTGGTGTTCAGGACCCCTTCCCGCTGAGATGGCGCTCGACCTTCAACGACGAACCGGTCGCGCGGCACCCGCTCTGGCTGGAAGGGCTGGAAGGGTTCGAGCAACGGCGCCCGACCCAGCTCTTCAGTTGCACGCAGCGGCGCGCGCCGATCTGGCGTGCGCGCTTCTCCGTCCGAAGGCGCGACCTCCACCGGCCTCCGTAACATTCTCTTAATGTTAAGATACATCCCTGTCCAATCCGTCCGGGATGTTGAGAGAGAACCGAGGGTCGATGTCGCAACTACCCGAGCAGCTCGCGTCAGTTTATGCCGATGTGCTCCGCCGTAACCCAGGAGAGCCGGAGTTCCACCAGGCCGTGTTCGAGGTGCTGTGCAGCCTCGGTCCGGTGCTGGTCAGGCGGCCGGAGTACACGCGGGCGCGGGTCCTGGAGCGGCTGTGCGAGCCGGAGCGCCAGGTGATCTTCCAGGTCCCCTGGGAGGATGACAACGGTGACATCCAGGTCAACCGGGCGTTCCGGGTGGAGTACTCGAGCGCGCTCGGGCCGTACAAGGGCGGCCTGCGGTTCCACCAGTCGGTGTACCTGGGCATCGTGAAGTTCCTGGGGTTCGAGCAGATCTTCAAGAACAGCCTGACCGGCATGCAGATCGGCGCCGGCAAGGGCGGCGCGGACTTCGACCCCAAGGGCCGCTCCGAGCGGGAGGTCATGCGGTTCTGCCAGAGCTTCATGACCGAGCTGTACCGCCACCTCGGCCCCGACACCGACATCCCGGCAGGCGACATCGGCGTCGGCACGCGCGAGATCGGCTACCTGTTCGGCCAGTACAAGCGGATCACCAACCGCTACGAGTCGGGGACGCTGACCGGCAAGGGGCTCGGCTGGGGCGGCGCGCCGGTGCGGACCGAGGCGACCGGGTACGGGTGCGCGATCTTCGTGGCCGAGATGCTCAAGGCCCGCGGGCTCTCCTTCGACGGCCGCCGGGTGGTGGTGTCGGGATCGGGCAACGTGGCGATCTACGCCATCGAGAAGATCAGCCAGCTCGGCGGGCTGGTGGTCGCCTGCTCGGACTCGAGCGGCTACCTGGTCGACGAGCACGGCGTCGACGTGGAGCTGCTCAAGCAGGTCAAAGAGGTCCAGCGCGCCCGGCTGGACGCGTATGCCGCGGTGCGACCGCAGGCCAGGTGGGTGCCGGGCGGCACGGTCTGGGAGGTGCCCTGCGAGATCGCGCTGCCGTGCGCGACCCAGAACGAGATCAGCGAGGACGACGCGATCTTCATGGTCAAGCACGGCTGCGTGGCGGTGGGCGAGGGCGCCAACATGCCCACGACGCCGGAGGCGGTGCAGGTGCTGGCGGAGGCCGGGGTGGCGTTCGGGCCGGGCAAGGCCGCCAACGCCGGCGGCGTGGCCATCTCGGCGCTGGAGATGCAGCAGAACGCCGCCCGCGACTCCTGGTCGTTCGCCGAATCAGAGCGACGGCTGGAGGAGATCGTCCGGGCCATCCACGACCGGTGCGCCACCACCGCCGAGGCCTACGGGCTGCCGGGGGATTACGTCGCCGGGGCCAACATCGCCGGCTTCACCAGGGTCGCCGACGCGATGCTGGCCCTGGGGGTGGTGTAGGACCGAGCGCGCCCGGGCCTGGCGTTGACAAGCTGGCCGGCCGCCCGCTGAGCCCCCGGCCCCGCGGCGCCCCGGCCGACCGTTACCCGATGGCGTAGGGGATCAGCGGCGCCAGGGACTCGTGGGGCCGCGCGCCCGTCCGGGCGATGATGTGCGCCGCCGCGGCGGACCCGAGGCGCCCGCAGCGGTCCAGGCTCCATTCCTGCGCCAGCCCGTGCAGGAACCCGGCCGCGTACAGGTCGCCGGCGCCGGTGGTGTCGTGGACCGCCACCGGGAAGGGGTCGATGGTGTGCTCCTGGTCGCCGGCGATCACCACCGAGCCCTTGGCGCCGCGGGTCAGCGCCGCCACCGAGACGCGGCCGCGGACCTGGCCCACGGCCTCCTCGAAGCTGCCGACCTGGAACAGCGAGACGATCTCCTCCTCGTTGGCGAACAGCACGTCGACCGCGCCGTCGATCAGCTCAACGAAGGACTCGCGGTGGCGGTCGACGCAGAACGGGTCCGACAGGGTGAGCGCGACCCGCTGGCCGAACTCATGCGCCAGCGAGGCCGCCTTGCGGAAGGCGTCCTTGGCGCTGGGGCGGTCCCACAGGTAGCCCTCGAGGTAGATCAGCTTGGCGCGCGCGATCAGCTCGGGGTCGACGTCGCCGGGCCCGAGGTCGGTGGAGGCGCCCAGGTAGGTGTTCATGGTGCGCTGCGCGTCGGGGGTGACCACGATCATGCAGCGGCCAGTGGCCGGCCCGTCGGTGGCGGGTGGGACCGAGAACTCCACCCCGGTGGCGCGGAGGTCCTCCGCGAACGACTTGCCGAGCTGGTCGTCGCGCACCCGGCCGATGTAGGCGGCGCTGCCGCCCAGCGAGGCGATGCCGACCATGGTGTTGGCCGCCGACCCGCCCGACATCTCCAGCGCCGGGGCCATCGCGCCGTAGAGCTGGTGGGCCCGCCCCTCGTCGATCAGCGACATGGTCCCTTTGGCCAGATCGTGCAGGCCGATGAACTCGTGCGGCCTGTGGTCGAGGACGTCGACCAGGGCATTGCCGATGCCCACGACATCGAGACCGACGGTCATGCGGCCTTCCTCCCGGACGGTGGCGTTCGTTGCGGGAACGATTCATAACACACCAGGGGCGTGGACAAACGCCGGCGGCCCCGGCGCGCGGTGCGCCGGGACCGCCAGAGGCTCTGGCCGCCAGCTTGGGCGGCGGTTCGGTCAGCGCTCGATCGGAACGCCGACCAGCGAGCCCCACTCGGTCCAGGAGCCGTCGTAGTTGCGGACGTTGGCGTAGCCGAGCAGTTCGTGGAGGGCGAACCAGGTGTGGGCGGAGCGCTCGCCGATTCGGCAGTAGGCCACCACGTCCTTGCTGGGGTCCAGCCCCTGCGAACCGTACAGCTCGGCGAGCTGCTCGTCGGTGAGGAACTTGCCGGTGTTGGCGTCGACCGCCTTGGCCCAGGGGATGTTGGCGGCGCCGGGGATGTGGCCGGGCCGCTGGGCGGCCTCCTGCGGCAGGTGGTCGGGCGCCAGCTTCTCGCCCCGGTACTCCTCCGGGGAGCGCACGTCGACCAGGCTACGGCCGGACTGGCCGACGTAGTCGTTCAGCACCTGGTCGCGGAAGGCGCGGATGGAGAAGTCGGGCTGGTTCACCGGGTAGCCGCCGGAGACGCTGACCGGGGAGGTGTCGGTGGTGAGGTCGCGACCCTCCAGCTCCCAGGACTTGCGGCCGCCGTCCAGCAGCTTGACCGGAGCGTGGCCGTACACCTTGTAGTACCAGTAGGCGTAGGCGGCGAACCAGTTGTTGTTGCCGCCGTAGAGGATCACGGTGGTGGTCGGGGTGATGCCGAGCGAGTCCTGGAGCTTGGCGAACTGCTCGGGGTCGATGAAGTCGCGACGCAGCGGGTCCTGGAGATCGGTGTTCCAGTTGACCGCGACCGCGCCCGGGATGTGGCCCCGGCCGTAGGCGTCGGTGTCCTCGTCGACCTCGACGACCCGGATGCCGGGGTCGTTCAGGTGATCGGCGAGCCAGTCGGTGGTGACGAGCACTTCGTCACGCTTGGCCATGGGGTCTCCTCCTTGGAGAGCCGGCGAACGCGCCGGAGCGTGTGGACAGGGGTGAGCGAATTCAGGCCGCGCCAGAAGAGCGGAGGAGCGCGAAGGCCACGGTGCTGCTCAGGCGGCCAGGAGCCGCGCCGTGGCCCGGCGACAGGGGGGGCGACCCGCCGCGGAGTTGCCCGTCCCCAGGCCCATCGGCGCGCAGGCACGTGTCGTCAAGGCGGCCGGACCGAGCAGGTCTCGCCTGGCCCCTCCGGACGCCGACAGGTCCCACGACATCGGTGCCATCATTCAGCTGTACAGGCTGCCAGCTTGCGGGTCGTCGCGTCAATCGGGCTGCCGGGGAGGGTGGCGGCCGGGGTGAATCCGGGCAACGGCGCCACCTGCCAGCGCTGCTGGTTGCGCGCGCGGCGGTCAGGCCCAACACTGGACGGCGCATGGCCGGCCGGTGACCGCTGGCCGGGACGGAGGTGAGGATCAGCGTCGATGGCGTCCACGGCGGAGTCGAAGGCGCGCGAGTTCCGCGGGCATTGGGTCGACGAGATGAACGGCGCGGCGACGTACCGCGCCCTCGCCGAGCGTGCGCACGGCGAGCAGCGGAACATCTTCCTGGAGCTGGCCGAGGCCGAGGAGCGCCACGCCCGCCACTGGGCCAAGAAGCTCGTCGACCTGGGCGAGCCGGAGCCGGGACCCGGCGACTACCGCAAGGACCTGCGGACCAGGGTGATCTCCTGGCTGGCACGGCACCTCGGGCCGAGTGCCGTCCTGCCGATCGTGGAGCGCGCCGAGATCGCCGACGCCGGGCACTACGACAACGTTCCCGAGGCGACCGTCGCGATGGCGACCGACGAGCGCATCCACGCCCGCGTCCTGTCCGGCCTGACGCCGTCCACCGCCCTGTCGGGCATCCGCCGCGGCGAGCGCTGGCACCGCGGCGATTCCAGCGGCGCGCTGCGGGCGGCGATCTTCGGCGTCAACGACGGCCTGGTTTCCAACCTCTCCCTGGTCATGGGCGTCACCGGGGGCCAGGCGGACCGCAACTTCATCCTCCTGGCCGGGCTGGCCGGCCTGCTCGCGGGGGCGTTCTCGATGGGTGCCGGCGAGTTCATCTCGGTCACCTCGCAGCGCGAGCTGTTCCAGCGCGAGATCGCCCTGGAATCCGAGGAGATCCAGGCCATGCCCGAAGAGGAGGCAAACGAGCTGGCGCTGATCTACCGCGCCAAGGGCATCGGCCGCGAGGACGCCGAGGCCATGGCAGCACGCATCATGCGCGACCCGTCGACCGCCCTGGACACCATGGCCCGCGAGGAGCTGGGCCTCAATCCCGAGGAGCTCGGCTCGCCGACCCGCGTGGCGGCCTCCAGTTTCACCGCGTTCGCGATCGGCGCGGTGGTGCCCGTCCTCGCCTGGTTCTTCAGCGCCGGCACCGCCGCGTTCGTCACTTCCATAATCCTCTCCGCGCTGGCCTTGTTCCTGGTGGGGGCTGGCATCAGCCTGCTCACCGGGCGCTCGGCGATCCGCTCCGGGATCCGCCAGCTCCTGGTGGGTGGTGCCGCTGCCATCGCCACCTTCGGGATCGGCCGCCTGATCGGTGTGAGCGTGAGCTGACCGATGGCAACGTTTCCCTCTGAACTCCGGCACGTCCTGCTGGTCGGGCCCCCCGGGTCCGGGAAAGGCACGGTCGGGCCGCACCTCTCCGAGCTGCTCGGCGTCCCGCACGTCTCGTCCGGGCAGCTCCTGCGGGCCTCCGTCAAGGAAGGCGACCCGCACCACATCGGCGAGCAGGTCGCCCGCGGACACCTGGTCCCCGACCGGATCGTGGCGCAGGTGATGGCCGAGCACCTCGGCGACGGCTTCATCCTCGACGGCTATCCACGCAACGTCCGCCAGGCGACGGAGCTGGATCGCGTGCTCAGCGACGGCGGGCGCCGCGTCCAGCTCGTGCTGGAGCTGATCGTGCCGGACGAGGTCGCCTCGGCGAGGCTGTCACGCCGGGCGCGGATGGAGAGCCGCAGCGACGACAACCCCGATACGGTCGCCGCGCGCCTGGTCACCTACCGGCGCGAGGCGGTGGTGCTGCTGGCCCACTACGCCGACCGGGTGCGCCGCGTGAGCGCCTCGGGCGATCTGGACGAGGTCTTCGAGCGCGCCGAGCGCGCCCTGTCGTCGCTCCCCAAGGGCGCGCGGGCGAGCCAGGCCTGAATGGTTGCCGGGGCTCGCGATGGCGGCTGACCGCGTGGGGCCGGCGGGCGCCGAGGCGCGGGTCGCACGGCTGGCCTCGCTGGTGCCGGCGCTGGATCGCGCCGCTGAGAGGGCCGCCACCGAGCGCCAGTCGCGGCTGCTGAAGCCGGCCGGCAGTCTGGGCCGGCTGGAGGAGCTGGGCATCCGGCTGGCGGCCATCGCCGGCCGCTGCCCGCCGCCGGTGCCGGCCAACCCGGCGCTGCTGGTCGCGGCCGGCGACCACGGTGTGGTCGCCCAGGGCGTCACCCCGTGGCCGCAGGCCGTGACCGGCGCGATGGTGACCGCCATGACCGCCGGCCAGGCGGCCGTCAACGCCATCGCCGGCGCGATCGGCGCCGAGGTGCGGCTGCTGGACGCCGGGGTCGCCGCCGCGCCGGCACCCCACCCGATGGTCCGCCAGGGCAACGTGCGGCGCGGCACCGCCGATCTCGCGGTCGCCGCGGCGATGACCCGCGAGCAGGCCGCCCTGGCCGTGCTCGAGGGCGCGGCGGCCGCCGGCGAGCTGCTGGACGCCGGAGCCGACCTGCTGCTCACCGGCGACATGGGCATCGGCAACACCACCGCGGCGGCCTGCCTGATCGCCGCGTTCACCGGGCTTCCGCCCGTGGCGGTCACCGGGCGGGGGACCGGCATCGACGACACCACCTGGGAGCGGAAGGTCAAGGTGGTGGAGCGCGCACTGCAGCGGCACGCCCCCGACGCGGCCGACCCGCTCGGAGTGCTGGCCAGCGTGGGCGGGCTGGAGCACGGGGCGCTCGCCGGGCTGGCGCTGGCCGGTGCCGCAAGGCGCGTGCCGGTGCTGCTCGACGGGGTCAACGCCGCCGCGGCGGCGCTGCTGGCCGCCGCCATCCAGCCGCGGGTCACCGGCTTCCTGATCGCCGGCCACCGCTCGGTCGAGCCGGGCGCCAGCGCCGCCATGGAGCATCTCGGCCTGGAGCCGCTGCTGGACCTGCGGATGCGGCTGGGCGAGGGGACCGGTGCGCTGCTGGCCGTGCCGATCGTCAGGTCCGCCGCCGCGGTTCTCGGCGGCATGGCCACCTTCGCAGAGGCCGGCCTGGAGGGATAGCGCCCAGGCGCGGGCGTGGCCATGCTGGTGGTCGAGCAGAACGCGAACATGGCGCTGGCGGCGGCCGATCGCGGCTACGTCCTGCAGACCGGCAGGATCGTGCTGGCCGATCAGGCGGGCGCGCTGCGCGCCCACGAGGACCTGAGGAGGGCATATCTTGGCAGCTCGTGACCTGCCCGGCAGCGTGCGTGGCCGCTTTCCCATTTTCAAACACAAGGTCTACGTCAATAGCTGCTCGCAGGGCGCGCTCTCTGACAGCGTCCGCGCCGCCTATCAGCGCTACCTCGACGACTGGGACGAGCGCGGCGCGCCCTGGGAGTACTGGGTCGGGCTGATGGAGGCGGCCAGGTCCGAGTTCGCCGGGCTGATCGGCGCCGGCGAGGACGAGCTGGCGGTCACCACCTCGGTGTCGGCGGGCGTGAGCGCGCTGGCCAGCGCCTTCCGCTTCGACCGCGGCCGCGACACCATCGTGGTCAGCGACTTCGAGTTCCCGACCATCGGCCAGATCTGGCACGCCCAGGAGCTGCGCGGGGCCAGGGTCGTGCACGTGCCCGCCGACCCCGACGGCAGCATCCCGCTGGAGCGCTTCGAGCGGGTCGTGGACGACCGCACCGCGCTGGTCGCGGTGACCTCGATCTGCTTTCGCAACGGCTCCAGGCTGGACGTCGAGGGCGTGACCGGGCTCGCGCACGAGCGCGGCGCCCGGGTCCTGGTCGACGCCTACCAGGCGATCGGCGCGGTCCCGATCGACGTGCGGCTCCTGGAGGCCGACTTCCTGGCGGCCGGGGTGCTCAAGTACCTGCTCGGCTCGGCCGGGCTGGCGTTCCTGTACTGCCGGCGGGAGCACCTGGAGCAGCTGGTGCCGACCGCCACCGGCTGGTTCGCGGACGCCGACATCTTCCAGATGGACGTCCACGACTACTCGCCGTCGCCGACGGCGCGCCGCTTCGAGGCGGGCACGCCGCCGGTCCCCAACATCTACGCGGGCATCGCCGGGATCCGGCTGATGCGCGAGATCGGCGTGGCCGCCACCGCCGAGCACGTCCGCGGCCTGAACGACCTGCTGCTGGAGGGCCTGGACGAGCTCGGCGCCCGCGTGGTCACGCCCCGCGACCCCACCCGGCGCGGGCCGCTGGTCACCGTCGCGTCCACCGGCGTCCACGCGCTCGTCGACGCGCTCGCCGCCGACGACGTGGTCACCTCCTCGCGCGACGCCAACTTGCGGATCTCACCGCACTGCTACAACTCCACCGAGGACGTTCGCGCCGTGCTCGACGCGCTGGGCCGCCACCGGGCCCTGCTGGCTCCGCGCGGGTAGGCACCGGGTGGTCAGGGCGCGTCTCGCTCGCGGCCCTTGGCCATGGCCTCCCGCGAGCGCTCCCAATCGGTCAGCCGGTCGCTGACGATCTGGGCGGCGTCCGCCGGGAACTCCTGCACCCGCTCGCCCCATGGGATGACGCTGGCCCCGGCGACTTCGATGACCCCCGGATCGACGCGCACGGGCGCGTCCACCAGCAGCGCCAGGGTGAGCGCGTCGCTGGGCCGGGCGTCCACGCTCCGCTGGCCAGCCGCGCCGTCCACGATCGCCTCCGCGTAGAAGGTCCCCTCCTCCAACCGGGTGATCCTGACCTCCCGCAGCGAGCCGCCCGCCGCGGCCAGCAGGCCCGCGGCGAAGCGGTAGGTGAGCGGCCGCGGCAGGTCGATCTCCCGAAGGCCCAGCGCCAGGGCCACCGCCTCGAACGGGCCCACCCAGATCAGCAGGCGCCGGTCGCCCCCCGACTCCTCGAGCAGGACCACGTTGCGCTCCGGCTTGTCGTCGGTGGCGACCGCGCGCCGGACGTCCACCACCCGCATCTCGACCCAACCGGTGACCTCGTCCACGGGCATGCGCTCCTCCCTCCGCCATGGCCCGAGCCGCTGGCGCAGCCGCGCCCGTGCCTGGTGCAACTGCACCCTGATCGCTCCAGCGCTGGTCCCTACCTGGGTCGCGGTCTGCGCCTGGGTGAGGCCGGCCAGGTAGTGGAGGCGCACGGCTGCCTGTGTCGCCATCCCGGGCGGCGGCCACCAGCGCGGCGTGGTCCGGCTCCGCCACCGTCGTGCCCCACTCCTTCCGCCGGCCTCGGCACCGGTTACTCCATAGTCGCGGGAACCGGGCGGATGGTTAGCCCCGACTTGCGCCGGCGGCGCATCGCCTCAGGGCACGCCGCCGGTGAGGATCTTGGCGAGCTTGGCGCTGTCGATGTTGCCACCGGAGACGACGCAGGCGACCTGGGAGCTGTCCAGCAGGGAGGCGGCGGCGACCCCGGCGGCGCCGGCGCCCTCGGCGACCACCCTGGCGCCCTCGGCCAGCAGCCGGACCGCGCCGGCGACCGCGGCCACCGGGACCACCAGCGACCCGGCCAGCAGCTCCCGAGCGAGGTCGAGCATCTCCGGGAAGACCGTCTTGGAGCCGATCCCGTCCACGAAGGACGGCTGGTAGTCGATCGACACCACCTCGCCAGCCTCCAGCGATGCGGCCAGCGGCGCAGCGCCCTGGACCTCGACCGCGTAGACGCGGATCTCGGGCCGCAGCTCGCGCAGGCCGGCGGCGATGCCGCACGACAGACCGCCGCCGCCCCAGGGCACCAGCACCGCCTCGACGCCCGCCGGCAGGTCCTCGGCCAGCTCGCGGGCGATCACGCCGTTGCCGGCCATGACCTCGGTGTCCAGGAAGGGGTGGACGAAGAAGCGGTCCTCCATGCCGGGGTAGGCGCGGTCGACGAACGTCTGCCACCAGCGGTCGAAGCTGACCGGGATGGTGTCGGCGCCGAGCTCGGCGATGCGCTCCAGCTTGGCGGCGGGCGCGGTGGAGGGCACCACCACCGAGCACGGCACGCCGAGGTGGCGCGCCATCCAGGCGGCGCCCTGGGCCATGTTGCCCGCCGAGGCGGTGAGCAGGCCCGCCTTGGTCGCCTCGGGTGGCGCGGCCGTGACCGCCGCCGAGGCGCCGCGCAGCTTGAACGAGGCGATCGGCTGGAGCAGTTCGAGCTTCAGCCAGAGCGTGCGTCCATCGTGCTCCAGCGGCACCGTCGGGGTGCGCCGGACGATCCCGGCGGTTCGGGTCCGGGCGGCGTCGATGCGCGCCAGGTCCGGAGCGCCGGTCACGAAAGCGACGCCTGGGTGCCGAGCCCGCGGGAGGTTGCCTGCGACTGGATGTAGGCGCCGGCGATCACGTCCTCGATCGCCAACCCGAGAGATTTGAACAGCGTGATCTCGTCCGGGCTGGAGCGGCCGGCGTGGCGGCCGAGCAGCACCTCGCCGATCTCGGCGACGACGTGGTCCTTGGTCAGCTCGCCGGCGCGGATGGGGATCACCAGGTCGCCGGCCTCAGCAAGCGCCGACTCGCGGCTGTCGGCGAACACCGTGGCGGCGGCGACCGCGTCGGTCGACAGCTCGCGGACATGGGGGAGGCAGGCGCCGACCGCGTTGACGTGCGCGCCCCGCGCCAGCATGCCGCGGGTGACCACCGGCTCGACGCAGGAGAGCACCGTGCAGACCAGATCGGCGCCGTCCAGCGCATCGGCCACCGACTCGCGTACCTCGACCGGGGGGCCGAAGCGGTCGCCCGCCCATTCCGCGAGCGCCTTGGCGTGGGCGTCGGTGCGGCTCCACACGCGGATGCGCTCCAGCCGCCGCACCGAGGCCATCGCCTCCAGGTGGCTGCGCGCCTGGGTCCCCGCACCCACGATCGCCAGGTCACGCGCGTCCGGGGCGGCCAGCGCCTGGGTGGCCACCGCGGAGACGGCGGCGGTGCGGATCTCGGTGATCGCGGCCGCGTCGAGCACCGCCGTGGGGACGCCCGTCTCGCGGTCGAACATGGTCACCGTTCCCTGATGGGTGTCCAGGCCTCTGGCGGGGTTGCCTGGGTGGATGGTGACCGTCTTGATGCCGAAGCCGCGGTCGGGCCCGGCCCAGGCCGGCATGGCGGCCATCAGCCCGGGTGCTCCCGACGGCTGGACGACCGTTCGCAGCGGCTGGACGATCGTGGCGGCGCTGTAGCGCTCCAGCGCCTCGCGCATCTGCTCGATGGCCGCGCGCATCGGGAACAGCTCCCGCACCGCGGCCGCGTCGATGACCAGCATCGGCCTGGTTCGCTCCTCGGGGGGAATGGTCCATGGCGGCGAGCCGGGTGTCACGGCTCGTCCAAAGCACCTTACCGTGGCGGGGCGCGGAGGTCACCGCGGGTGGCCGCCGGCCTCGCCCGACCCGGTCTTCGTGGCGACCCGGCGGGCGAAGCCGGCGGCGCAGTCGGCGGCCGCCCGGCTCGACCCGGAGGTGAACAGGCAGCGGTCGAGCCGGGCCAGATCGCCGGCGCGCTGGGAGACCGACCCGTCGAGCCGCAGCGCGAGCACGCCCGACAGCAGCAGCGCCAGCGCGCCGAGCAGCAGCCCGGCGAGGGCCTGGCCGCGGTTGAAAGCCCGCCAGCGGGCCGCCCGGCCGATGCCGACCATGCCGAGGAGCATGGCGACGACGCCGAGCAGCCCGCCGATGGGGAACAGCATGACCGTCAGCACCAGGGTGAGGGCTGCCAGGCCGATGGCCAGCGCGGCGACGCCCGCGCCGTTCCTCGGGGCGAGCCGCAGCGTCGGCGGCGGTGGCTCGCGCATGGATCCTCCTCGAAGATGACCAAGGCGGCGGTCGGCCCTACGAGGACTATCGGTGCCGACGGCCGAGCGCTGGAGGGCTGGGGCTGGGGGGGCGCCCTCGGCTGTCGCGGGTTCGGGGCAAGATGACCGCTGCGGATGCGCAACCCGAGGAGGCTCCATGGTCGTCCGGTTCCAGGTCAGCTTCGACGCTGCCGACACCCAGCGGCTCGCCGCCTTCTGGCGGGAGGCGCTCGGCTACCAGGACCAGCGCCCGCCCGAGGGCTACGCCTCCTGGGAGGATTGGGCCCGCGCGGTGGGCATTCCCGAGGAGGCCTGGAACGACACGGCCGCGCTGGTCGACCCCGAGGGCGTCCTGCCACGGCTGTTCATCCAGCGGGTGCCCGAGCCCAAGACCGCCAAGAACCGCGTCCACCTCGACCTGAGCGTCAGCGGCGGCCGCGAGGTCCCGTTCGAGGACCGCCGGCCCAAGGTCGACGCCGCCGTCGAGCGGCTGATCGGCCTCGGCGCCACCAAGGTCCGCGCCAACGACGAGCCCGACCAGTACTGGGTGGTCATGCAAGACCCCGAAGGCAACGATCCTGAAAGACCCTCCACAACCGAACTGACTCCGGATTATACACACCCTCAGTATCATGAGTGTGTATAATCACAGTCATGCGACGGATCCAGATCCACATCGACGAGGCGCTCGACGCCGCGGTCGGAGCAGAGGCCGCCCGCCGGGGCATCTCCAAGGCAGCGCTCATCCGCTCAAGCATCGCGCGAGAGGTGGACGCCACCACGCCATCCCCAGAGGACCCGTGGGACGCCATGATCGGCTGGCTGGACGACGACCCAGTCGACGACATCGACGACGTGCTCTACGGGCCGAAGGCGTGAGGTTCGCCGACACCAGCTTCTGGTTCGCGCTCGCCGAGCGACGCGACCGCCACCACAACGACGCAAGGGCGCTGGTGCGGGCCGGGGTGGGTCGTGTCTGCGTCTCCAACCATGTCGTCGGCGAGACTTGGACGCTGCTTCGTCGGCGCGCCGGCCACTTCGCGGCGGTAGGGTTCATCGACCGCCTCGCCCAACTCCCCGATGTCGAGGTCGTGCATGTCGACGCAGCCACGGAGGCAGATGCCTGGCGCTGGCTTCGTCGCCACGACGAGCGTGAGTACTCCTTTGTGGATGCGACCAGCTTCGCGGTGATGCGCCGCCGCCGGATCCGCGAGGCGCTTGCATTCGATGGTGACTTCAACGCGGCCGGGTTTGTGGAGGTCCGGCCGCCGTGACAGCTCACTGACTGCAGGTCGTCCGCCAATCGATATGGGGGTATGGTTTTTCTGGATTGCTGACAGGGATCCTCCATGAGCCGATTTGGCCTCCGGCGCCGCCTGGCTGCTTCCCACGGATCCAGACGAGGTCTCCTCGCCGCCGCACTGATCGCCATCACCGTGATGGCGGTGCTGCTCGCGGTGGGCCCGGTCCACCTGCTGCACGGCGCGCGCGAGAACGGCGCAGGAAGCCAAAATCCAGTGGGCAATGTGGCTACCAGTGGGCGCTCGGGCCACGCCGCGGTCGTCATGGCCGATGGGGACGCTGGGCGGACGGGCCGCTACCAGGCGTCAGGCGTTCCGGACTTCCCTCGTGTGCGCTGGCGGTTCCCGCACGGACCCTTCTTCTCGTCGCCGGTCGTTGCCGCGGGCGTCGTCTACGTAGGCGGCACCGATGGCAACGTGTACGCGATCGATGCGGGAAGCGGCCGCGAGCGCTGGCACGTCGCGACGGGCAGCGCGATCCACTCTTCAGCGGCGGTTGCCGATGGCGTCGTCTACATCGGCAGTGACAATGGCCACCTGTACGCCATCGATACCACAACGGGGCAGACCCGCTGGCGGGTCCGTCTGGGCGACCGCGTTCCGTCCTCACCAGTGGTGGACCCGGACGTCGTCTACATCAGCAGCATCAATGGCGCACACGAGGTTGGCGACCGCGCTGGTTACCTGTACGCGATCAACACTGCTGATGGGCGGATCCGCTGGCGTATTGCGCTCGGGGCCTGGGGTCCTTCCGCTCCGGCAATGCTGGCAAGGACCGTCTACGTCGGCGCCGCGGACGGCGAGCTGTACGCCATCGATGCCGCCAGCGGCCACCCGCGCTGGCGCTTTCGAGTCGGCAGCGCCGCAGGCCCGCAGTTTCTGAGCCGGCAGTGGCCGGCGGAGTCGTCTACGCCGGCAGCAGCACTGGCGAGCTGTATGCCATCGATGCCGCCAGCGGCCACCCGTGCTGGCGCGTGAACACCGGCGATGGCGTCTCCTCGGGGCCGGCGGTCGCCCGTGGGATTGTGTATGTGGGCAGCGTGGTCAATGCGATCGAGGGTCGCTTCTCCGCGCTCGACGCTGCAAATGGGCGAGAGCTCTGGCGCTTCGACCCCTGGGCACAAGATCCTCGGCTCCTCGCCGGCGGTCACCGACGGTCGGGTGTACCTGGGTGCCTGGAATGGGCTCTATGCCCTTGAGTAGGACAGGGCCGCTGGATGGGTGCGGCACTTGACTTCCGGCTTCATGCTTTCGTCGGCCCGGGACCATCCACGCATCCCAGTGGCGAGCGTGTGAGGAGCCAGACGTTCCCTGAGCCCAAGGTCCGAGCAAAGTGGAAGTTCTACCAGCCGGCCTGCGTGTGGCGGGGCTCTGCTTTGCCACAGAACTCATTTGGCTCAAGCAGTACGAGCAACTACCTGAGCAGACGTTTCCCATCCCGAAGGCAACGAGTTCTGCCTCCAGTAGGAAATGGCCTTGCGGCCGGTCGTCGCAGCGGAGATATATACTCCTTCTTAGTTGATATCAAGAAGGAGCCAGATCATGAGCCGCACACTCATCGACGTCGATGATGACGCGCTTGCTCGGGCTGCCTCGGTGCTCGGGACCGCAACGAAAGTCGAGACCGTCAACAGGGCCCTGCAACTGGTGGCGGAGAATGCAGGCCAAGAGACGGAACGGGACCGCTTTGACGACCTGCTCGATCTGATCGGCGACCGACTCTCCGAAACCGACGTCAGGGCCGAGGCGTGGCGCTAGGACCGCTGCATCTCACCGACAAGTCCGCCTGGGAGCAGGCGCGGTACGACAAGCGCGCCCGGGAGCGCCTGCATGAGTTGCGTGAGGCGAGACAGCTTGCCGTCTGCGTTGTTTCCATGGCCGAATTGCTGTACTCGGCCCGCAACGCTGATGATTTGGCGAGGCTGCGTCTCGACCTCTCCTCACTGCCCTACCTGCACATGACTCCCGCCGCTGAGCAACAGTTGGTGGACGTCATGGCCGCGCTGGCGCTGCGCGGACAGCATCGGACACCGATCCCAGATTTGATGCTGGCTGCGATCGCCCGCGCCCATTCGGCGGTGGTCCTGCACTACGACGATGAGTATGCGCGGATCGCGGAGGTCACCGGCCAAGCTCATGAGTGGATCATCCCGCGAGGGAGCGGGCACGGAGGCCGTTCCTAGCCCTTTCCAAGCCCGGGCTTCCGGTAGTCCCCGGCTGGTGTCCCGAGCAGCTCGCGGCGTGCCCCGCCACCCACGGTGAGCGTAGCGGCTAGGCTGGAGGTATGCGAGGTTCCGGGGTGTTCTGGCCGCTGTCGCTGCCGGTGCTGGTGGTGCTGGGGCTGCTGCTGGCGGTGATGGCCGGGCTGGTGCAGGTCGGCACCCTGGTGTACGCGTACGAGCGCATCGGCATCGACCGGTCATGGCTGCTGGCGCTGCTGGGGCTGTCGATCGTCGGCAGCGCGGTCAACCTGCCGGTGGCGCGGCTGCGCAGCTCGGTGGTGCTTGGCCCGCAGGTGATCCGCGTCTACGGCATCCGCTACCTGGTGCCGGCGGTCCGCAAGCGGCGCGTGACGGTGATCGCGGTCAACGTCGGCGGAGCGCTCGTCCCCGCCGGAGTGGCCGCGTTCCTGATCGCGCACGAGCACCTCGGCGTGCGGGCGCTGATCGCGGTCGGGATCGTGGCGGCGGTGTGCCTGCTGCTGGCGCGCCCGGTCAAGGGGGTCGGCATCGTCCTGCCCGGGCTGGTCCCGCCGGTGGTCGCCGCGATCACGGCGCTGGCGATCTCCGAGCCGCTGGCGCCGGCGCTTGCCTACGTCGCCGGCGTGCTCGGCACCTTGGTGGGCGCGGACCTGCTCAACCTTCCGCGCATCCGCAAGCTGGGCGCGCCGGTCGCCTCCATCGGCGGTGCCGGCACCTTCGACGGCATCTTCCTGTCGGGGCTCCTGGCCGTCCTGATCGCCAGCATCTGAGCGGCGGACCGCCACGCCGGCCTCAGCCGTTGGCGGACTGGAACCAGGCGCGGGCGGGCTCGGCCCAGCGCTGGTGGTGGCAGCGGAAGACCTCGCGCGCCCGCACCCCGCTCCAGCCGGGTGGCAGCAGCGGCTCGGGCAGGCCGGGGTCGAGGAACGGGAACTTGCGCCACTGGTGGACCATGCTCGTCTGGGCGACGAAGACCTCCTGTGGAGCACGCGGCTCCGCTGTTGCAAAGGCACCGATGAACGCCTGGTAGTGCATGTCGAGCTGGTCGAGCCCGCCCCAGGCGGCGACCACCAGCTCCCGCTCGCTGCCGATGCCGCCGTGGCTGGCCACGAACGAGGTCGCCTGCGCGGCGGGGTCGAGGTCGCGCAGGGCCTCCAGCGCCTCCCGCTCGCGTTCCAGCCGAGGGCTGATCCACAGGCCCTGGCCGAGCGAGCCGAACCCCGCCCAGGCGAGCCGGGTGCGGACCTGGTGGCGGTGGTCGCGCCGGCCCTCCGGCACGCGCACCATGACCATCAGCCAGCGGCCGTCCCAACCGGTGGCGATGCCCTCGAAGTTGTAGATGCGCTCGCGGCCGCGGACCAGCAGCTCCCGGGTCGGGGCCGAAAGCCGCCAGCGCGCCTGCCGGCCGACCCGGTCCCGCTCCAGCCAGCCCTCGGCGGCGCTGCGGGTGACCGCCTGGCGCGCGGTGAGCTCGCGGATGCCCAGCGCCTCCAGCGCCCGCACCAGCGCGGCGTTCCACACCGGCTCGGCGTGGTCGAGCACGAACTCGCCCAGCACCGTCAGCAGCAGCGACCGCGCGGCAGGCCCGCCCAGGGACCGCCGCCGCAGCGAGTCTGGAGCCACCGCCGGGCTATCCATCGCCGGTCCAGACGCGGTCGGGATCGAGCGGCCGCAGGGTCTCCAGGGTCTGGCGGTCCGGCACCTCGGTCACCGCCACGCAGCCGGCGCCGACGAGCTGGTCAGTCATCGCGGAGCTTGTACCGCTGGATCTTCCCGGTGGCGGTCTTGGGCAGGTCGTCGACGAAGACCACCTGCCGCGGGCGCTTGAACGCCGCCAGCCGTTCGCGGCAGAAGTCGACCAGCTCCGAGGGCGCAGGGCTGCGGCCGGGCAGCCGCACCACGTAGGCGGCGGGCTCGTGCAGGCCCTCCGGGGTGCGGCGCCCTACCACGGCGGCCTCGAGCACGTCCGGGTGCTGGACCAGGGTGGCCTCGACCTCGGCGGGGGAGACCCAGATCCCGCCGGCCTTGATCATGTCGTCGGAGCGGCCGGCGTAGGTGAACACGCCGTCCGCCGAGCGGGAGTAGACGTCGCCAGTGCGCAGCCAGGGTCCCTCGAAGGTGCGCCGGTTGGTGGCCGTCCGGCACCAGTAGCCGGTGGTCACCGACTCACCGGCGACCAGCAGGTGGCCGCTGGAGCCATCGGGAACAGCCTGGCCGTGGTCGTCCACCAGGCGGACCTGGTAACCCGGCACCACCGAGCCGGTCGTGCCCGGCCGGATGTCGTCGGGACGGTTGGAGATGAAGATGTGCAGCGCCTCGGTGGTGCCGATGCCGTCGAGGACGTCGACGCCGAAGCGCTCCTTGAAGCGGTGGTAGAGGCCGGCCGGCAGCGGCTCGCCGGCGGAGACGGCCAGGCGCACCGACGAGAAGGTGTCGGCGGGCAGGTCGGCGGCCAGCACCGCGGCGTAGAAGGTCGGCACCGCGAAGAACAGCGTCGGGCGGTGCTCGGCGACCGCGGCGGCGACGCCTTGGGGCGTGGGCCTGGCCGGGTCGACGATGCTGCGCGCCCCGACCGACATCGGGAAGGTCAGCGAGTTACCGAGGCCGTAGGCGAAGAACAGCTTGGCGACCGAGTAGCAGCGGTCGGACGGGGTGATGCCGAGGACCTGCTGGCCGTAGGTCTCGGCCGTGTAGGGCAGGTCGATGTGGCGGTGCATGGCGGCCTTGGGCTTGCCGGTCGTGCCCGAGGTGTACAGCCAGAAGGCGGGGGAGTCCGTCCAGGTCGCGTACGGCGTCGCCTCCGTCGGCTGGCCGCCGGTCCACTCGTCGAAGCGGTGCACCCGCACCGGTCCGGCGATCCCCACCTCGGCCTCGCCGTCGCCGGCGATCACCAGGTTCCGCAGCTCGTCGCAGGCCGTCAGCATCTCCTTGACGGCCGCGCCAAGCGCGGCGGAGGCGATCACCACGCGCGCGCGGGCGTCGTTGCACTGGAACGCCAGCTCCGGGCCGGTCAGCATGGTCGACATCGGCACCGGCACCGCGCCGATGCGCAGCGCCGCGAGGAAGCTGGCCACCCAGTCGACGCCGTCGAGCATCACCAGCGGCACGCGCTCCTCCGGCCGCACGCCGATCGAGCGCAGCGCGTTGGCGACCCGGCCGACCCTGCCGGCCAGGTCCTCGTAGGTGATCTGCTCCTCGCCCTGCTCCAGCGCGACCCGGTGGCCCTCGCCGTCCTCCAAACGCCGGTCGAGCAGGTACTGACAAGCGTTCAAGAATTCCGCCAACTTGCCCACCCCATTCCCCTAAGCCACCCCGCACCCCTCATCCGCCCGCAGTCCTCGATCCATGTGGGGGGAGCGAGCTCCCCCCACGGCCCCCCAAGAGCGCCTGTGCCACGGTCTCGGAGGCCTGTCGCCGCGGCGCCGCTACCCTCGCGGCTCGAAGCGGACGTACTCGAACTCGACAGGCTTGCCGTTGATGCCGGTGGCCGGCGGCGCGATCCAGTTGGCCATCTTGCCCGGCTCGATCACCTGGGTCATCAGCGAGCCGACGTACTTCCGGTCCTCCTCGGTCGGCAGCCACTCGTGGACATTGGCACTCCATACCTGATCGTCGACCACCTGGCCGCCGGGGGACAGGTGCGTGCCCGCGAACACGCCGACCTGGCGGTTGAAGCCGCGGTGCGGCAGGCGCAGCTCGAAGTCCAGCCCCGCCCTGGCGATGATCTTGTTCCAGCTCGACAGGCCCCGCTGGCAGTCGACGATGTAGTCGTCGCGCAAGGTCTCGTTCATGGCGTTCAGCGCCGGCGCCTCGACCGTGCCGACCAGCCCGCCCTGCAGTCGCGGCACCTGGTAGGTCGCGTTGACGAGCCGGTGGTCGTCGTCGCGCTTGGTCTCCAGGAAGCGGCCCTTCAGGCCGCTGGAGAAATAGGTGGCCGCGTTGCTCGACAGCTCGCTGCCGAACAGGTCGAGCGAAACGCTGTAGTGGAGGTTGATGTATTTCTGCAGCAGGTCCAGCTCGATGCCGCCGAAGCGGCGCACGTCGCGGCCGTCGACGCCGTGCTGGCGGATCAGCTCGCAGGTGCGCTGCGCCACCCGGGCGATCCCGGTGGTGCCGATGAACATGTGGTGCGCCTCCTCGCGCAGCATGAATTGCACAGTGCGCGACAGCGGGTCGAAGGCGCTCTCGGCCAGGGAGGCGAGCTGGTACTTGCCGTCCCGGTCGGTGAAGAAGGTGAACATGAAGAACGACAGCCAGTCCGGCGTCGGCTCGTTGAAGGCGCCGAGGATCCGCGGCTTGTCGCTGTCGCCGGAGTGCCGCTCCAGCAGCGCCTCGGCCTCGTCGCGGCCGTCGCGGCCGAAGTAGGCGTCCAGCAGGTAGACCATCGCCCACAGGTGCCTGCCCTCCTCCACGTTCACCTGGAAGAGGTTGCGCAGGTCGTAGATGCTCGGGCAGGTGTAGCCGAGGTGGCGCTGCTGCTCGACCGACGCCGGCTCGGTGTCGCCCTGCACCACCACCAGCCGGCGCAGCGGGTTGCGGAACTCGCCGGGGACCTCCTGCCAGACCGGCTGGCCCTTGAACTCGCCGTGGCTGATGGTCCGGTTGGGGTCGGGGTCCAGCAGGAACACGCCCCAGCGGTAGTCCGGCAGCTTCACGTAGCCCCAGGCCGAGTCGCGCTTGATGTCGGTGGTGATAGCCGTCCGCAGGTAGACGTCGTCGCCCTGGAAGCCGAGCGGGCCCAGCTCGTTCCACCAGCGCATGAACTTCGGCTGCCACGACTCCAGTGCCTTGAGGAGCCTCCGGTTGTCGGAGAGGTTGACGTTGTTGGGGATCTGCTGGGAGTAGTCGATCCTGGTCACGGCCCTACACCCTCTTCCGGTCGAAGCGCGGACGCTGGCCGGTGCCGAAGCGGCGCAGCGCGCCGTCCTCGCCGGCGGCGTTGGGACGCTGGAAGACCCAGTTCTGCCAGGCGGTGAGCCGCCCGAAGATCTTGGTCTCCATCGTCTCCGGCCCGCCGCAGCGCAGGTTGGACTCCATGCCCGTGAGCGCGTCCGGTGACAGGCTCGCCCGCTCCTCGATCGCCAGGCGAACCTCGTCCTCGAAGTCGATGTCGTCGTAGATGAAGGTCACCAGGCCGAGCGCCTCGGCCTCGGCCGCCTCCAGCGGCTCGTCCAGCCGGGCGGTGACCGCCTCCAGCGCCTCTGGATGGCCGAGGAAACGGCGCTGGAGCCGGGTGAGGCCGTTGGAGCAGGGCAGTGGCCCGAGGTTCATCCCGTCCAGGCGCAGCGTGGCCGGGGGCTGGTCCACCCCCTCCAGTTCGCCTTCCAGCATGAACGCGCGGTCGGCGGCCAGCACCAGCTCGAGCAGGCTGCCCGCGAAGCAGCTCCCCGGCTCGACCAGCGCGATCAGGCTGCGGGCGGACAGCTCCAGCCGCTTCAGCGTGCGCTTGAGGTACAGGGTCACCTCGCGGACCAGCCAGTGGTTGGCGTGAGCGAGCAGGATCCGGTCGAACGCCGCCACCGCCTCGGGGTCGCCCCGGCTGCGCAGCACCCAGGTGCCGATCTCCGGCTCGTTGAAGCGCAGCAGCAGGATGGCGTCGTCCAGCTCGCGCGCAACCGCCAGCGGCCACCAGTCCGCGCCGAGCGCCTCGATCGCCGCGGGGTCGCCGCCGGCGGCGTCGCCCGGGGCGCCGGGGGCGCCATCGCCGGCCGTGGCGCCCGGGGCATCGCCCCCCGGGCCGCGCAGCGTGAAGGTGGCGACGCCGAGCGAGCGGTCCAGCTCCACGGTGAGGTTCGGGTACTCGATGCGGTCGGCGGCCAGCTCCCGCTCCAGCGGCGGCAGGGGCACGCCGGTTGCGGCCGTCGGGCGGTCCGAGGCGGCGGCCAGCTCCTCGGCCCTTTGTCTGGCCGCCTCGGCCAGCCTGGTGCGGGGGGCCAGCTCGTCCACCAGGCCCCAGTCGACGGCGCGCTGGCCGCGCACGCCCTCGGCCACGGTGGCGACGAAGTCGGCGCGGTCGGGCCGCACCTTGCGCTTGTCGGTGAGGCGGGTGAGGCCGCCGGTGCCGGGGAGCACGCCGAGCAGCGGCACCTCGGGCAGGGAAACGGCGCTGGAGCCGTCGTCGATCAGCAGGATGTGCTCGGTCGCCAGGGCCAGCTCGTAGCCGCCGCCGGATGCCGCGCCGTTGACAGCCGCCAGGTAGAGCTGCCCGGAGCTGCCGCTGGCCTCCTCGATCGCCAGTCTTGTCTCGTTGGTGAGTTTGCAGAAGTTGACTTTCAATGGATGCGAGGCCTGCGCCAGCATCTTGATGTTGGCGCCGGCGCAGAACACCCCGTCCTTGGCGCTGGTCAGGATGACGGCGCGCACCTCGGGGTGCTCGAAGCGCAGCCGCTGCACGGCGTCGTGCAGCTCGATGTCGACGCCGAGGTCGTAGGAGTTCAGCTTGAGGGCGTAACCGGGGTGCAGGCCGCCGTCCTCCGCGACGTCCAGCGCCAGGGTCGCCACCGGGCCGTCGATCGCCAGCTTCCAGTGGCGGTAGCGACCCGGATCGGTGTCGAAGCTGATCCAGGGCTCGCCCCGACCGCCAGCCGCGGCCGGGTTGGTGGTCTCCAGCAGCGTCATGGCCGCCCTTCGCGTCAGCGGAAGGATCCTATTCTGCTACAAATCAGCGACCAGCGTAAAGAGATCGTCGCACGTTCGGCCTGGCTCAGGCGTGCCCCGCGACCCTCGCGCCTGACCGGCCGCTGACGCACGCGGGCCAGCCTGGCACCTCGCGGGGCCTGGCGGACGATTCCGGACTTCCCGGGCGGCGGTTCACGTGTTTCTCTAGATGGATCGGGGGCGGGGGCTCTCGAGTGGTCTCCCACCGGACCATCTCGGAGGTTGGATGCGCGACGTCGCGCCTGTTTCCCTGGTCGACACCGTGGCCGCCCTGCGCGCCGGCCACCTCGACCTGCACGAGCACGTAGACGCGCTGCTGGACCGGATCGAGGCGCTGGACGCCGTGCTGCTCGCCGTCCTGCCCGAGCCAGGGCGCCGCGAGCGCCTCCACGCCGACGCCGCCGACCTGCTCGAGCGCTATCCTGACCCGGCCGGCCGCCCGCCGCTGTTCGGCGCGCTGGTCGGCGTCAAGGACGTGCTGCGAGTGGACGGCCTGCCGACCGCAGGCGGGTCGACCCTGCCGGTGGAGCGGCTCGCCGGCTCAGAATCGGCGGCGGTGCGCTCCCTGCGGGCCGCCGGCGCGCTGCCGCTCGGCAAGACCCGCACGGCGGAGTTCGCCTACGCGGCGCCTGGCCCGACCCGCAACCCCTACGATCCCGGCCACATCCCCGGAGGCTCCAGCCACGGCTCGGCCGCCGGCGTTGCCGCCGGCTTCTTCCCGCTGGCGCTCGGCACTCAGACGATCGGCTCGATCATCCGGCCGGCCGCCTTCTGCGGCGTTGCCGGGTTCGTGCCAACCTACGGCCGCATCCGGCGGACGGCACGCTGCACGTGTCGCGCAGCCTCGACCGGGTGGGGCCGTTCGCCGGCGACGCCGCCGGGATCGTGCTGGCCGCGGCCGCGCTGATCTCCAGTTGGCACCCGGTCGGCGGCGCGCCGCGGCCGGTCCTCGGCGTTGCTGACGGCCCCTTCCTGGAGGCCGCCGAGCCGGCCGCGCGCGAGCTGTTCGAGCGGGCCGCCACGCTCGGCCGCGACGTCGGCTTCCCGACCCTGCCGGCCCCCGCCCACCAGCCGCGGCCGCAGTCCTTCACCTGGTGGTAGCGGTCAGGGGATGGTGCTGCGAGCCAGGGCGTGCTCGACGAGGGCGACCAGGGTGTCCAGGCTGGAGCGGGACTCGCGCGCGTCCATCCACACCAGCGGGCAGTCCCCGGAGAGCACCAGGGCCTCGCGGATGGCCTGGTCGGGGAAGTGCCGGGTGCCGGGGAAGCGGTTGACCGCCACCACGAACGGCAGCCGGCGGTTCTCGAAGTAGTCGATCGCCGCGAAGCTTTCCTCGATCCGGCGCAGGTCGATCAGCACGACCGCGCCGACCGCCCCGCGCGCCAGCTCGTCCCACATGAACCAGAAGCGGGACTGGCCCGGCGTGCCGAACAGGTAGAGGACCATCTGCCGGTCCACGGTGATCCGCCCGAAGTCCATCGCGACCGTGGTGGTCGTCTTCTGCGAGACGCCGGTCACGTCGTCCACGCCGACCGACAGCACGCTCATGCTCTCTTCCGTGGTCACCGGCGGGATCTCCGACAGCGACCCGACGAAGGTGGTCTTGCCGACCCCGAAGCCCCCGGCCACCAGGACCTTGAGCGAGATCAGCTGCTCGTCCCAGCGGCGGGTCGGGCGGGTGTCAGCGGGCGCGAAGTCCATCGATCAGTCTCCCGAGAATTGCCTGGCCGGGACCGCTGTCGCTGTCCGCGCTGCGGGGCATGTGGACGGTGAGGTAGCCGGCGTTGGCCAGATCGCCGACCAGCACCCGGGCCACCGTGATCGGCACACGCAGCCCGATGCCGATCTCGGCGATGCTCATCGGCCGCGTGCACATGCCGAGGATGCTCCGCCACTCGACTTGGAGGGTGGGGTCGCGGTCCCGCCGCATGGCCAGGTCGGTGGCGATGACCAGCGCCTCGATCGGAAGCTCCTCCCCGGCGGAGCGAGTTCGCCCGCGGGTGAACGCGTACACCGGCACGACCCGGTTGCTGGTGCCCTGGTCATACCGGCCCTGCACGTAGGTGCCCTGGTCGGAGCCGCCCTGGTGATAGGCGGCCGATTCGTAGGTTCGCTCGTACGAGCCATCGTCGGAGCTCATGGCAGCACCCCGTTGACGCGCCGCGCCCGCGGCTGCGAGGTGATCACGTGACCGACCCGCGCCGCGAGCATGGTGACCTCGTAGCCGACCATCCCCATGTCGCAGTCCCGGTCGGTGAAGACGGCCACCGAGGAGCCCTCGTTCATCGACGTGAGGAACAGGTAGCCGCCGGCCATCTCGATGATCGTCTGCGCCACCGCACCGGCGCGGAGCGTCTGCGCCGTGCCGCGCGCCAGGCTCACCAGGCCGGAGGTGGCCGCCGCGAGCGAGTCGGCCAGCCCGTCGCCGACCCGGTCCGAGGCGGCCAGCGGCAGCCCGTCGGTGGAGACCGCCACGGCATGGAGCACCCCCGGCGTGCTGTGCGCGAATTCGGTGAGCAGCCAGTCGAGTTGCCGGCCGAGCGCGCCGTCCGAGGTCACGACTGGCCGTCCCCGCTGTCCGGCGGGTCGGTGTCGAAGTTGGCGGCATCGAAGTTGGCGGTGTCCTCGCCCTCGACCAGCGCCCGTGCCGCCCGGCGGCTGGCCTGGTAGCGCGAGAGCGCTTCGCGGGTCCGGTTGCCCTCGGGCACGGCGCGCTCCGGCGGCTGCGTGACCTGCGATTCCTCCCGCAGCTCAGGGGCGAGGTGCGACTGCGGGATCCGGCGGGCCAGCGGTGCCTCGTCCTGCGCAGCGGCCGGCGGGCCCGCGTGGAAGCCTGGGGCCTCGGCCTCCGCGCGGCCGTTTCCGGTGCGCACCGGCACGGAGGAGTCGTTCCCCGGCGTCGAGCCGTTGCCCTGGGCGAAGCCGTTGCCGGGGATCGAGCCATTGCCAGGCTCGGCGGGGCCGTAGGCCTCGGAGCCGCTGGTCGGTTCCTCCAGTGCCGACCCGTCCAGGACCGGCCCCTCGAGCACCGGCTCCCACCAGCCCGACCAGGGCTCGTCGTCGCCAAGGCCGAAATCCGTCCGCACGTCGAGGCCCTCGTTCCCGTTCCAGGGACGGACGGTCTCGCCGTTGCGGGCGCTGGCGGCGATCCGTGGGGGCGGGACCGGTGGCGCGGGCGGCGCGGGCGGCGCGGGTGCCGCCACCGCGAGCGACCCCACCGGCATGGCGTGCTGCCGGATCGCCGGGGCCGGGGCGTCGAGCTGGAGGTCGCCGAACAGGCTCTCGGGCAGCACCACCACAGCGGTGATGCCGGAGCCAGGCGTGAGCGTCAGCGAGACGGTGATGCCGTGGCGCTCGGCGAGCCGGGCGACCACGTGCAGCCCGAGACGCTGCGACACCGACAGGTCGACCTCCTGCGGGTGGGTGAGCAGCTCGTTGGCCGCGTTCAGGTCCTCGCGCCGCATGCCGATGCCGCAGTCCTCGATGGTGAGCACGTGCGAGCCGGGGGCGGCGGGGTAGGGGCGCAGCCGGATGATGACGCTGGCCTCGGGCGGCGAGAACCGCACCGCGTTCTCGACCAGCTCAGCCAGCAGGTGGGTGAGATCGGTGACGGTGTGGCCCATCACCGCCAGGCGCTCGTCCAGGTAGAAGGCGACCCGGTCCAGGTCCTCGGTCTCGGCGATCGCGGCGCGCACCACGTCGAGCAGCAGCACCGGCTCGCTCCAGGTGCGCGGCGGGCCCTCGCCCGAGAGCACCAGCAGGCTCTCGGCGTTGCGCCGGATCCGGGTGGCCAGGTGGTCGAGGCGGAACAGCTCGGCGAGCGCGTCGGGGTCGCGCTCCTGCTCCTCGAGCTGGTTGATGATGCCGAGCTGGCGGTACAGCAGGCTCTGATTCCGCCGGGCCAGGTTGATCAGCATGTCGGAAGTGAACTTTCGGCGACCAATTTCCGCATCGGCCAATTTCCTGGTCAGGCGGACCGACTTCTCCTGCTCGTCCTCGGTGGTCCGCCAGAAAATCACCACGCCGACGCAGGCTGCGAGCACGGCCGCGCCGTGGATTGCCGACCAGGTCCACGGGTGGAGCTCACCGGACCTGTGATTGAAGATCAGGTTCTGGCTCCACGCGGAACCCACGCCGTGGCTGACGACCGTGAAGATGATGTTCCAAAGGAACGGCAGCCAGTCCTGATACAGGGCGATGAACCCGATCATGATGAAGAAATGGAAATGCGCCTCGATCGAGCCCCGCGAGAAACCAACCAGCGCGGCCGAGCAGTAGACCAAGCCGGCGGTGACGAACAGCGAGCTCAAGCGCCTCTGTGGCGTGAAGTGCCCGGCGATCAGGCACAGCAGTGGCGGGACAAGGGCGAGGGCCGTGATCGCGGTGGTGTGGTGCAACGCCACCCCGAACACGAATAGCGAGGGAAGGTGGACGAGGAGTATCCACTGGAGGAACGAATGCCGCTTCTGCCACTCCTGTGGGTCCAGCATGTTGCCGCGCGGCAGGTAATCCAATAGCCAGCTCACCGTTGGTCGTACTCCTCCGGACTCGGATGGCCGACCAGCCCGACGGCCACGATCTCCGCTGACGAGCGTTGCTGGGCGCTCGTCCCCGCTGTGCCGTAACCCCCCGATGCGGCCCGCAGAATTTTGCGTTGACGCTGCTCGCGCATGCAAATTGGCTAACATGCGTGATGTTTCTCGCGAATCATATTTCGGTAGCGAGTGTCGCACACCCCTAGTACCGGCCAGCAGAGCGACCGAGCAGATCACCAGCGCCAGCTCGAGCACCGTCGCCAGGACGTCGAATGCCCCGACGCCCTCCGCCTGCCAGGGCTCCGGGCCGATCGGCAGGCCGGTCGTCCGCGTCACCCCCCACAGCACGACGATCAGGCCGTTGCCAATCGCTCCGCTCACCAGCAGCGCCCGGTCCGGCCGGCGAAGGACCAGCAAGCCCCAGATGAGCTGCGCGGCCGCGGACAGCACAAAGAACCAGCCGTACAACGTCGATTCCTGGAAATGGCTGCGGATCACCTCGGCGTGCACCAGGGCGGCCCCGACCGAGCAGGCCGTCAGCAGCAGCCGCGCGTCCAGTGAGAGCTCGAAGGGCACGGTGTCCCGGCTTGGGCGGTTTGCGCGGGCTCGGGCGAGCCGGGCCGCCCCGAACCAGGCGCCCAACCCGACCAGCGGCAGCAGGTGACCGGCGTGCACCAGAACCCACTCCATCCATCGCCTCCGATCCAGATCGATCTAGATCTGCCGCAAGCCGTACAGGACCCGCTCCAGCAGCGAGAGGTCCGGCCGGTCGTCGAACTGCGCGGGTCGATGGAGGTCGACCAGGCCCTGCTCGGCCATGTCGCCGACCAGCAGCCGGACCACGCCCAGCGGCAACCGCAGCTTGGCCGCGATCTCCGCCACGGAGAGGACGTCCCGGCACAATAACGCGATCGCGCGACGCTCGAAGCTCAGCCGCGACGCGTCCGCGCCGATCGAGGTGGTGGTCACCAGCGCCTCCACCTCGATCTCGTCCTGGTCGAGCCGGAGTCGGCCGCCCGTGATCGCGTACGGCCGCACGACCCGGTTCGCTCTACCTCCGCGATCCGTGGCCATCGTCAGCTGGCGCTCGGTGGCGGCCCTGGGCCGCCTTACCCCGGTTCGTCATGCTCGTTTCCCACGACCGCATCCCATCCGGCCGTCTCCCCGTCGATTGCCTCGCCGGCGCTGCGGCGCCCGCGTTCGAGCCCATCCCGGTAGTTCGCCAGCAGGCTGCGGACCTCCTCGGGCGAGCGCGCCGGCCGGCGTGGGTCGTCGTCCTCCTCCTCGCGCATGGCGCGTTCGCGCTGGGCGAGGATGCCCGGCGCCAGGTTGGCCCGCGGCACGCGGCGGGGCAGGCCGGTGGTGGTCTCGGGATCGTCCTCACCGGGGAAGTCGTCGGGCCCGCCCCGGGAGCGCTGATCCGGCTGGGGCCAACGGTGCTGGCCCGGCTCCGGCCAGCCGCGCTCGCCCGGCTGGGGCCAAGGGCGCCCGACCGGCTCCTGCCGACCCTGGAACCCGAAGGGCCGGGCCGCGCCTGGATCGGGCAGCGGGCCCTGCCGCCAGTCCGAGAACGGGTCCCTGTTCATCGGGTCGTGGGCGGGGAGGAACGGCTGCGCGTCCGGCACGGGCGGCGGGACCGATGCTTGGAACTCGCGCGGCCGGCTGACCGGCGGCTGGACGTGCTCCTCAGGGCTGGGGAACCTCGCCGACAGCGGCGGGTAGGGGGTGGGGGGCGTGGGCCCGGGGGCATCGAACCAATCCGATCGGGCCTGCTCGAAGATGGGCAGCGGCTCCGACATGACCGGCTCCGGATCCACCTCTGGGGCCAGGAGCTGGGGCGCTCCGAACGGGCCCGGCGCGGGCGCGGCAGGCACCTGCGGCCCCAGCGGCAGGACCACGCTGGACGGCAGCATCACCAGCGCCGTGATACCGCCATAGGTCGAGTGCCGGAGCTGCACGCGGATGTTGTAGCGCCGCGCCAGCCGGCCGACCACGAACAGCCCGAGCATGCGGGAGACCGCGAAGTCGATCGTCGGCGGGTTGGCCAGGCGCTCGTTGGCCTCCTGCAGCTCCTCGTCACTCATGCCGAGGCCCCGGTCCTCGACCTCGACGATGTAGCCGGTCGCGGCCGGCTGGCCGCCGACCCGCACCACCGTTCCCGGCGGCGAGAACGAGGTGGCGTTCTCGATCAGCTCGGAGAGCAGGTGGATGATGTCGGCGACCGCGTGACCGGGCACCGCGACCTCCTCCATCGGCACCAGCGCGACCCGCTGGTAGTCCTCGACCTCGGCGATCGCGCCGCGCGCCACCTCGCCCAGCGGGATCGGCTCGGTCCAGCGCCGGGGTGGCTCGGCGCCGGACAGCACGATCAGGTTCTCGGCGTTGCGGCGCATCCGCGTGGCCAGGTGGTCGAGCTGGAACAGGCTCGACAGGGTGCTCGAGTCGGCCTCCTCCTCGAGCTCGTCGATCAGCTCGAGCTGGCGGTCGATCAGCGCCTGGGAGCGCCGCGCCAGGTTCAGGAAGATGTCGCCGATCGACAGGCGCAGGGCCGCCTGCTCGGCGGCGACCCGCACGGCGACCTGGTTGACGGAGTTGAAGGCGGCGGCCACCTCGCCGACCTCGTCCCGCGACGGCACCCTGATCGGCTCCAGCTCGTGGGACAGGTCGGGCGCCTCGCCGGTGGAGCGCTGGAGCTTGGCGACCACCCCAGGCAGGCGGTTCTGCGCCAGGTCCTTGGCGGAGGCCTCAAGCACCCGCAGCGGCCGCAGCATCGAACGGGCCACCAGCAGCGACAGCCCGGCGGCCAGGATCAGCACCACGAGCACGGCCAGGCTGTCCTCCGCCGCCCGCGTGTTGGCGGAGCGCTCGATCCCGCGGCTGCGGTCCACCGCCGCGGTGCCGAGCCGCTGCTCCACCTGGTGCAGCAGGTCGATCTCGGCGGTGGTCACCGCCCACCACTCGTTCGGATCGACCGCCAGGCGGCCGCTGCCGTCGGTGGCGACCACCTCGGCCTGGAGCTCCTTGGCCCGCTGGACCTCCGGCCCGACCACCGACTGCACGAACACGTCGCGCTCGGATGGCGTGGCGGTCGCCTGGAACTCCGACAGCAGCACGTTGCGGGTCGCCAGCGTCGACGTGAAGCTGCGGTACTGGCCCGCGCCGAAGCCGCCCCTGGCGAGCACGCCGCTGACCAGCTCCCGTTCGAGCGCCGCCAGCTCCTTGATGCGCGAGACGGAGACGAACGCGCCCACGGCCTGGGCGAGCTCGGGGTCGGCGATCCGGCCGGACAGCTCGCGGTTGGCGTTCAGCAGGTCGGCGACGGTGGCGCTGTAGAGGTCGTTGGCGCCGGGGGTGGAGATGCTGCGCTCGCCGATGTCGTGGCGCAGGTTCGCGAGCCCGTCCAAGTGGCCGAGCGCCGAGGACAGCGTGTCCCTGGCGGGGGCGGTCAGCGACATGGCGTCGAGCTCATCGATGCTGCCGCGGTAGGCGTCGATGGCCCGGTCGGAGGCGGTCTGCTGGTCCTTGAGCGCCTGCGCGCCGGCCGGGTTCGCCGGCGCGTCGAGGAAGCGCGCGGCCAGGCCGCGTTCGTGCTCGAGCTCATGGGCGACGTTGGTGCCGCGCAGCGAGAACTCGGTGAGCTTGGTCACCCGGTCGGCCTGGCGGCTTGTCGAGATCCTGGAGGTGACGCGCAGCGCGCCGAGCACGGTGCACGCAAGCACCGGAAGGATCAGGATCACCGCTATTTTCGACCGGATCGATAGTCTGTCCAGCACACCATCCATCCTCTGGTTGCCGCGCGTGGCGTCACGCCATCGGGGCGCGGGATTCCTGCTTCAGGGTCGTCTCGATTCGGGGGTGGGAGCACCCAGGGGGGTGAATGGGTATTCTGCTGCCTCCGCACACACGCCGCAAGGCTTTCCGAAAACTCTCAGATTTGAAAATCGAGGGCAAAGCGGGCGTGCGGCGCGTCATGTCGGGCTCCGGTCGCCGGCCGAGCAATTGGGGGCTGGCGTCGCGCTCGCCGGACCGGTAGGGTGCCAGCGGCCATGAAGATCCCCCCCAGTCCGACGCGGCGACCCCGGATGCTGGTGCTGCTTGCGCTTGCCATCGCGCTCGCCGCCTCCGCCTGCACCTCGGGTTCCAGCACCAGGGAGGTGCTGCAGGCGCGGCCGGTCGGCGGTGGGCTGACGCCGCTCGGGCTCCAGCTCCCCCCGACAATCAGGAATGCCCGGGAAATCCGGGTCGGGTCTGATATCTCGTACGCGCCTGTCGAATTCTACGACGCGCTCGCGCCGGACGTCCTGGATCGGCCGAGTGGCGAGCCAGATCCGGGCGTTCAGGGAATCGATCCCGATCTGGCCGCCGAGTTGGGCCGCAAGCTCGGTGTTCGATTGACCTTCGTCAACGTGAAATTTGATTCGCTGCTGGACTCGCTACGTTCCGGCCGGATCGACGCGATTATCTCGGGCATGAGCGCGACCCCTGACCGGGCGCTGCAGGCCTCGTTCATCGAGTATTTCCAAGCCGGCACCTCGATCGTGGTGGCCAAGGGCAACCCCAAGGGCATCCGCGCGATCGGCGACCTGTGCGGCAAGACGGTGACCGTGCAGTCGGCGACCACCCAGGCCGACCTCGCCCAGGGCCAGGCCAAGCGCTGCCCGCCGGGCCAGCCGATGCAGGTGCGGCAGTTCGACTCCGGCAGCCAGGCGCTGCTCGAGGTGAAATACCACCACGCCGACGCCAGCCTCACCGACTTCCCGGTCGCCGCCTACAACGCCAAGGTGTCCAACGCCGGCCAGGACTTCCAGGTCGTCGGCGGCCAGATCGACCCAGGGCCGTTCGGGATCGCCGTGCGCAAGGCGGACGCTCCGCTGCGCGAATCGCTGCGCACCGCCCTTCGCCAGATCATCGCCGACGGCACCTACGACCAGGTCCTCGCCAAGTGGAACGTCACCGCCGGCGCGCTGAAGACCGCCCAGGTCATCGGCGCCCCGGTGGCCGGGTAGCGGCCCCGGCGGGGTCGAGGCGCCCTCACCATCGCCGACCACGCGGACTACCGCGGCCTCGGCTGGCCCGCACTGGCCGGTCCAGGCTCCTGGAAGCGCGCAGGGATCTGTAGTAAGACAAGCCCTTCAACGTTTCGTGGCAACCGGGGGGGCTTGGCCATGACGATGGTTGACGAGCTGCGCGAGCAGGTCCGCGGCGTGGTGATCACGCCAGACGACGATGGCTACGAGCAGGCCCGAAGGGTCTACAACGCGATGATCGAGCGGCGGCCGGCGCTGGTGGTGCGCTGCGCCAACGCCGGCGACGTGATGTCGGCGGTGCGGTTTGCCGGCGAGCACGACCTCGACCTGGCGGTGCGGGGCGGCGGCCACAGCGTGCCGGGCTTCGGCACCTGCGACGGCGGCGTGGTGATCGATCTTTCCGGCATGCGGGGCGTACGAGTCGATCCCGTCAATCGCACCGCACGCGCCGAGGGCGGGGCGACCTGGGGCGACTTCAACGCGGCCACCCACGCGTTCGGGCTGGCCACCACCGGAGGCATCGTCTCCACCACCGGGGTCAGCGGGCTGACGCTCGGCGGCGGCATCGGCTATCTCAGCCGTGCCTGCGGGCTGTCCTGCGACAACCTGGTGTCGGCCGACGTGGTGACCGCCGACGGCCGCTTCCTGGTGGCCAGCGAGCAGGAGCATCCCGACCTGTTCTGGGCGCTGCGCGGTGGCGGCGGCAACTTCGGCGTGGTGACCTCGTTCGAGTTCCGGCTGCACCCCATCAAGGACATCTACGGCGGGCCGATCTTCTTCGAGTTGCGGGACGGCGGCGACGTGCTGCGCTTCTACCGCGAGTTCATCGCCGACGCGCCGGAGGAGCTGGGCGCGTTCCCGGCGTTCCAGATCGCGCCGCCGCTGCCGTTCATCCCGGAGGACCGCCATGGCGACACCTTCATCGGCATCGTGGCGTGCTGGGCCGGGCCGCTGGAGCAGGGCGAGCGCGCCGTGGAGCCGATCCGGCAGGTCGCCCCGGTGGTCGCCGAGTTCGTCGGCCCGATGCCGTACCCAGCGCTCAACAGCGCCTTCGACGAGCTGGTCCCGCCCGGGCTCCAGCACTACTGGAAGGCCAACTTCGTCACCGAGCTCTCCGACGAGATCATCGAGGCCCACCTGGCACACGGCCCCAAGGTGCCGGCGGTCAGCTCGACGATGCACATCTATCCGATCAACGGCGCCTGCCACCGGGTCGCGCCGGACGCCACCGCCTTCGCCTACAGGGACGCGAACTTCGCCACGGTGATCGCCGGGATGTGGCCTGACCCGACCGACAACGATGCCAACACCGACTGGGTCCGCTCCTACTACGACGCGACCGCGCCGTACTCGGAGGAGGGCGGCTACATCAACTTCATGGGCGGCGACGACCAGGACCGCATCCGCGCCAACTACCGGGGCAATTACGAGCGGCTGGTGGCCGTCAAGCGGGAGTACGACCCGGGGAACCTGTTCCACCTCAACCAGAACATCAAGCCCTAGAGGCCCAGCCTGGTCGGCGAGCGCCGCCAGCCGCCAGGGAGCGACCAGCTCGGCGGCCTCGCCCCAGGTCAGCCTCGCTGGTAGACGGCGGGGGTGATCCCGTAGGTCCGCCGGAACCAGCGGGTCAGGTGGCTCTGGTCGGCGAACCCGGTGGACGGCGCGACCGTGGCGATCGACTCGCCGGCCGCCAGCCGGCGCCTGGCCTGGTGGAGCCGGAGCTGCCGCAGGTAGGCGCTGGGCGGGAGGCCGTAGGCCGCGCGGAACTGCCGGCTCACCTGGAAGCGGCTCAGCCCGACCTCGCGCGCGAGATCGTCCGCGCTGAGGTCGTCGGCGAACCGATCGTGGAGCAGGTCCCGGACCCGCGCCGCCGCGCCGCTCCCGCGGGCGCCACCGTTGGACCCGCCGCCGGTGATGATCCCGCCGGCGAGGCTCCCCGCGGCGGGGCTTCCGGCGGCGACGGCGCCGCCCCCGGCCGTGCCGATCGCCAGTGGCCGGGTGGCGTGCCGCTCGACCACGGCGAGGATGGTGCCCATCAGCAGCTCGTGGGCCTCCAGCCGCGTCGCGCCGTCGAGCAGCAGCGCGTGCACGCGCCACAGCCGCCTGGCAAGCGGGTCGTCCTCGACGACCGGCGCCGCGAACAGCGGCAGCCCGCCCGGGCCGCCGCGGGCGTCGGCGAGCACGTCGGCGATCAGCTCGGGCGGGAGGTGGAGCATCCGGTAGGTGAACCCGGCCGGCCCGTCGTTGTGCCCGTCGTGCGGGTCGTCGGGATTGAACGTCATGATCATGCCGGCATGGCTCGCATGCGCGGCACCGCGGCACCGGAACGCCTGGACGCCCTGCTCGGTGACGCCGAACGAATAGGTGTCGTGGATGTGCCGGTCGTAGACGTGCCGGTAGAAGTGGGCGTGCATCGCCTCCACCGGAGGATCCACCACCCGCCGGTACCTGGACCATTCCCTGGACCCCGGGACGGCCCCTGGTCGCTGCCTGGTTGCACCAGCGTTCAAGACGAGCCCCTCGTGTCGCGGCTACGGTCCCCACACCTGCATGCTTGCGGAAGGAGAGCGGTGCGGTTCGATACCAAGATAGCCATCGTCGTCCGCGACGACCTCGAGACCTGGCAGAAGCTGAACGTCACGGCGTTCCTCTCCGGCGCGGTGGCGGCCGGAGCCGACGGCGTGATCGGCGAGCCGTACGAGGACGCTTCGGGACGAAAGTATCTCCCGATGTTCGTCCAGCCGGTGCTGGTGTTCCGGGCATCCGCCGAGCAGCTCGCCCTGGCGTACCGCCGCGCCGTCGCTCGCGACCTCCGCCTGGCGATCTTCACCGAGGAGCTGTTCGAGACCGGCAACGACGTCGACAACCGGGCCGCCGTCGCCGCCGTGCCCTCCGACGAGCTGCGCCTGGTCGGGCTCGCCCTCCACCACGACCGCCGCGTCGTCGACAAGGTCCTGACCGGCCTCCGCCTCCACCCCTGACCGCCGACGCGCCGGCGGAGGCCGAGACAGCGCGAGGCGCCGCGAGGCCGTGGGCGCGCGGCCCGCCCGGCCTACCCGGGGGCCGGGGGGCCGGCGGACCGCCAGATTTCGAGCAGAATTGGCGCGACAATTGCTTTCGTCGTCAACTCGTGCTGGCGCCCAACCGGCCTGGAGAAGTTTCCTCGCGATGCCCGGGCCACCCTGCCCGCGTGTCGCCCCGGAAGGCTTGGGACGAAGCGGCTCCGACGGCCCGCTCGAAGGAACTCGGGGCCGTTCTTTGCGGAACGGGAATTGATCACCTACCCTCGGGCTGGGCCATTATGGACATCCGCGAGGGCACTGGCGCACGCGCCTGGGGAGGTACCTGACCGCATGGTGTCGGACAAGGAAGCCCAGCCAGACGGGGTGCGCGAGCTCGTCGCAAAGGGCAAGGAACGCGGCTTCCTCACCACTGAGGACATCCTCGACGCACTCGCGCCCATCGACCCCAGCGCCGACCAGATCGACGCCGTCTACCAGGCACTCCAGGACGAGAACATCGAGGTCGTCGAGATGGTGGACGAGCTCGACGCGGAGGAGTTCGCGCGCGAGGCCCGCTCTGCCAGGGACGAGGAGTTGGCGCTGAAGGCGCCGACCAACGATCCGGTGCGGATGTACCTCAAGG
>WNGG01000033.1_pt1 | contig 115479 bp, 103 predicted proteins | sample 5400661 | NCBI WGS metagenome assembly WNGG01 (sample SAMN13153372, study PRJNA577476) | soil metagenome | isolation source: 100 cm soil or saprolite under Garry oak tree replicate 1 | place: USA:California | collected 2016-06-15
ACATCGTCCCCGCGCCTGCGGCGCAGCTTGCTGTCGCGGTCCGACCGATGACGACGGCCGCCGGCAGCGCCATCAGCCCAGCCGTCGAGGTTGCAGTGCAGGATGCCTTCGGGAATACCGTCACCACCGCTGCGAATCTCATCACCGTGGCGATCGGCGCCAACCCTGGTGGAGGGATCCTCTCAGGCACGCTCAGCCGGAACGCGGTAAGCGGCGTCGCGACGTTCTCGGACCTGAGCATCAACAAGGCGGGGATCGGCTATACCCTCACGGCGACGGCGACCGACTTGGCGGGAACGACGACCGCGGCCTTCAACATCATCCCTGGGCCCGCCAGCGCGCTACTCTTCACCATGTCGCCCGGGACGAACGACAAGAAAATCGCCCTCCTGCCGGCGGTCCAGGTTTCGGCGTTGGATGCGTTCGGCAACTTGGCCACCGGCTTCACCGGCTCGGTCACGGTGGCAATCGCAAGCTCGAGCGCGCCCACGCCGACGCTAGCCGGAACGCTCACGGTGGCCGCGGTGGGCGGCGTGGCGAGCTTTTCCGACCTGACGCTCGACAAGCTAGGCACCTACACGCTCGGCGCGTCATCGAGCGGCCTCACCGGCGCCGCCAGCGCGAGCTTTCTCATCAACACCCCCACCGTGCTGGTGTTCATCGTGCAGCCGACGACGACGACGGCCAACGGCGTGATCGCCCCAGCCGTCCAGGTCGCCGTGCAGGACGGGGTCGGCAACACCGTCCTCAATCACGTCACGAACATCGGGCTCTCGATTACCAGCTTGACGGGCGCGCCGGGAGCGACCTTGAACGGTACAGTGACGGCGACGACGGTCATGGGCGTCGCTACCTTCTCGAACCTGAGCATCGACTTGGCGGGGGCGGGCTACACCCTCACCGCGGCTGATCTCATCACTCGGTTAAAGCCGGGGATAAGCGCTGCCTTTGATATCAAATAACCTTACCGAGCGCATGAACTGTTACCGTTGCGCGACCCCGATCCCCGAGAACAGCCGCTTCTGCCTGAGCTGTGGGGCGTTGATGCCGGACGCCACGCTGCAGACCCAGACGGCGGACGAGCTCGACGAAGCGGGCGCGCGCGAGCTGGAACTGCTGATTCGTGCCGAGACGGCCGGCGAGTACGAGATCCTGCGCGAAATCGGCCGCGGCGCGATGGGTGTGGTCTACCTGGCGAGGGAGATCGCGCTGGCCCGCGACGTAGCGATGAAGGTCCTGCCTCCCCACTTGACGTTCGGCAAAGGCGCGATCGGCCGGTTCCGGCGCGAGGCCAGGACGGCGGCCGCCCTCGAGCACCCCAACATCATCCCCGTGTACCGGATTGCGCCGGGCGGCAGAGTGTTCTGGTATACGATGAAGTACCTGGAGGGCCGATCGCTGGCGGAGGTGCTCGAGGAACGGAAGACTCTGCCGCTGGCCGCGGCGATCACGATCCTGGAGCGTATAGCCGACGCGCTGGACTACGCCCACACGCGCCATGTGATTCACCGCGACGTCAAGCCGTCCAACGTCATGCTCGACCCGCGCGGTCACATCCTCGTCATGGACTTCGGGATCGCGAAAGAGGCGGCGAGCGGCACCCTGGCGAGGTCGGACGCCATCATCGGTACCCCCTATTACATGTCCCCCGAGCAATGCAAGGGCGGCACCCTCACCGGAGCATCGGACCAGTACTCGATGGGGGTCATGGCCTATCAGATGCTCTCCGGTCGCGTGCCGTTCGACAACCGCACGGTCGTGGACATCCTCCGCCAGCAGTGCACGGAGGCCCCCCCGCCGCTTACGGACGTGCAACCGGCGTTGCCCCCGCACGTGTGCGCGGCCGTCGAGCGGGCAATGGCCAAGGATGCGAAGGAACGGTTCCGCTCGGCTACCGCGTTCGTCCACGCGCTGGCGGGGCCGAGGCTGGATTCCACGGTCAGACTTCCGGTCGGCTGGTCTGTGCAGCGTCGCGTGAGCGGTGCGCTTGCACGCGCCGGGCGCCGCCATACCAGTCGCGGCTTGAAGGGCGCGCTGTCCGTGCTCGTGGTTGCGGGTCTCTTCGCCGGCGCGTTCCAGTGGAGCGAGCGGACGCGGACGCTCGGCACGGAGGCGCCAGCGCCCGCGCCGGACACCGTCCGGACGGCGCTTCAACCCCCGCCGGTTGCGCAGCGGCGCATCGCGGGCGGGGCGTCCCTGGCTCACCCTGCCGGGACCGAATCCGCCGGCCGGATCGTGATTCCAGCGTGGCCCAAGGGGGGCGTCGGGATCGAGCGGCGAGCGGCCCCTCGTTCGGCGCTCTTGATCGTCCAGAGCGCCGGCGGCTGGGCGAAGATCTACGTGGACGGTGCGTTCCGCAGCGAGGGCACCGCCTACCGGGACACCGTGACAGCGGGGGAGCACCGATTACGCCTCGAACGCGAGGGCTATCTCTCGGTGGACACGACCGTGAGCATCCGGGTCCGCGACACCGTCCTCGTGCGCCTGACATTGCAGAGGGAGAGTCCATGAGAGCCGCCGTGGTAGGGTTCGCCTTGGTCGGCGTCCTGACCGGTGGCGCCCGCGGGCAGGACCCGCGCAGCCTGCTCCGCTTGGGCGCCCAAGCCTATGACTTCGCCGAATACGGAGCGGCCAGGGCGTTCCTCGCGGCCGGGCTCAATCCGGCCGCCGGCCCACGTGATAGTCTGTGGGTGGCGAGTCTGCACCGGTTGGCGCACATCCTGATCCAAGAACGAAAGGACTCGGTCGCCGCGGTGTGGCTTCGCTGGGGCGTACGGATGCAGCCCCGCCTCGTGGTGGACACCGTCAACTTCCCACCCGCGGTGCAGGACGGGTTCGCGCTGGCCCGGGACTTCGTCACCCCCGGGGCTTCCGGCGACACGCTCGCCGAGACGACGTGGGAATGGGCCCGAGCGCAGGGCGAGTCGAGTCAGGGCGGCCTTCGGATCGAGCGCTCGGGCGTGTCGGTGAGCGGGTTCGTCGAAGGAGTCGGCCTGCTCCCACCCGGAGAGGTGGCACCGCTGGCACCCGGGAGCTACACGATCGTGGCTTCCGCACCGGACTACTTTTTCCGCACGCGAGTGACCCGGGAAGTCCTGCCTGGGATCACGACCGTCGTCCGCTTCCGCCTCCGAGGGGTGTCGAGCCAGGCGCTCGGCCTTCTCTACGTCGCTTCCACGCCGTGGGGCTCGCTCTACGTCGACGGCGGGCGCGCCGGCTACACCCCCGTCGCGGCCCGCCCGGTTACGGTTGGTCCGCACCGGCTGCGCATCGAGCGAGCCGGATATATGCCGTTCGACACCCTGGTCACCGTGGGACGTGACCAGAGGCTGCGCCTTGGGACCATCCGCTTGAGAGTCCAGGGGAGCCACTGATGAGCACATGTCGCTTGGTCTGCGCGGTGCTCGCGCTCGGCCTCGTGGCCAGCGCGGTCCCCCTGCGCGCCCAGGGTCAGAGTCCCGACGTGATGCTCGCCCGCGCCGTCGCCGCCTTGGAGGCGACCGAGACGGAACGCGGCGTGGAGTTGTTGCGGCAACTGGTTGCGACGCTGCCCCCGACGGCGCCAGGGGCCTTGCGCCGTGACGCGCAGCTCCGCCTTGCTGTGGCCTGCGGATCGCTCGGCCTGTTCGACTCGGCGACCGTCCACTTTCAGGCTGCCATCGGCGCCGATCCGTTCGCGACCCTCGACCCGGAGCAGTTCAATCCGGACCTGCTCGCCGTGTTCCGGGCCGCCAAGCGCGCGACGCTCGCGCTTGGCGTGCGGGCGCCCCCGGACACCGCCCTCGCTCCGAGGATAGAACGGTGGCCCGTCTCGGTTGCGGTGACCCGACCCGGCACGGTGCGGTTCCGGCTGGCCCGTCCGGGCCCGGCGGCGGGCAGCCGCGATACGGTGATCGCGACGGCGGCGGTCGAGTCCCTAGCGACGATTGCTCTGCTGCTCCCTGCGGGCGACGGTGTAGCCAGCGCCGCCGGCGCTTATCGGCTGGCCGTCGACTATTCGGAACCGGGAGGCCGCACCGTCGCGGCGACCCTCTCGCTGGAGCTGACCGAGCAGGTCGCCGATAGCGCGCCTCACGAACCCCCGCCGGCGGACTCTCTCTATCGCCTGGAGGTTCGTTGGGGCGCCCCTTCCCGGGCGAGCCTCGCGCGGGGAATCGGCCTCGGGGTGGCCGCCGGCGCGATCCCGCTGCTCTTCGCCAATAGCCAGCTGCGGAGCGCCGATGGCCGAGCCCTGACCGTCGGTGTCGCGGTCAGCCTCGCGGGACTCAGCGGGTATTTCCTGGGCCGTCCCCGACAGCCTCTTCCGGAGAACATCACCTACAACCGGGCGCTGCGGTCGGCCTGGGAGGCCCGGAATCGCGCGATCGCGGCCGCCAACGAACGGCGCCGCGGCATGGCGTTGCTGCGAGTCCGCGTGGTATCGCAGCAATGACCTCCCGCTCGTCGCTCCGCCTGGTGCTGCTTGGCGTCGCCGGGCTACTCGCGCCCCGGCGGAGCCCAGCGCAGGGCGTCGAGGTCACGGGCCTCGGAATCGTCGCGGGGCCGCGGAGCACGGTGCTCAACCAGGGCGTGCGCGAGGTCATCGGCGGGGTCTGGATCGGGGCCGCGATCGAGGTCAAAGTCGATCGCCTCCTGATCGCGACCTCGGGCCTGCGCGGCACGCTCGACCCGATCGAGAACACGCCCTTCCAGAGCGACGCCGGCGAGGAAGGGATTCGCGTCGGGTTCACGCCGCGGAGCGGGTTCTCGGTCGAGGCCAGCTACACCGCTCGCGCGTTCAGCTCCGCCGTTGGTTACCAGCGGTGGAACATGCTGGGCGTCGGCGCTTCCATGTCCGTCCCGCTGGGCGATTCGGCGCTGAGCGCCCACGCGCGCGCATCGTACCTCCCGGTCGCGAGCGTGAGCGGGCGGTCGTCTCCGGGTGTCGCTCTGGCCGCCGAAGTCGGAGTGAGCGCCGCCCCCCGCCGCGCACCGCTGCTCATCCGGCTCACCTATCGCTTCGAGCGCTTCGACTTCCCCGGCGAACCGGCCAGTTTCGACCGGATCGCGCTGGAAGTGGGGTACCGGGTGAAGCGATAGGGCGCAAAGACGGCAAGGGCGGCAAGGTTCGATGACCCTGCCGCCCTTGCCGCCTCTGCCGCCCCTGCCGCCCTAGGTCGCAGTCGGATACACGCTGACTTTGTACCGCTTCTTGTTCTTGTGCTCGAACTTGACCTTCCCATCGACGACCGTAAACAGGGTGTCGTCGGACGCGCGGCGCACATTCATACCCGGATGGAACTTCGTGCCCCGCTGCTTGACGAGGATCGTGCCCGCGGTCACGAACTCCCCGGCGAACCGTTTCACGCCGAGGTACTGCGGGCCGGAGTCGCGGCCGTTGCGGGACGAGCCGACGCCTTTCTTGTGAGCCATGCGGCTTACCTCAGTCTTTGAGCTTCACGTCCGCGATCTTGATCTCGGTGAACTGCTGCCGGTGGCCGGCGTGGCGCCGGTACCCGGTGCGGCGCGCGAACCGATAGATCCGGATCTTCTCGCCCTTGGCGTGCCGCACCACCTCGGCCGTCACCTTCGCGCCCTTCAGCACCGGCTTCCCCGTCTGCACGTGCTTCCCATCGCTCGCCAGCAGCACTTGGTCGAACGTCACCTTGCTCCCTGGCTCTGCTGCGAGCAGCGGGATTTTGATCGTGACACCCGGCTCGGCCTTGAACTGGCGCCCGCCGGTGGCGAAAATGGCGTAGGTCATGAGGGCCGGAACGTAAATGGGGGCAATCGGTTAGTCAAGGACGCGGGCCCTTTACGCCACCGCGTATTGCTCCGTCACGTCTCTCCCCGCCGGCTTCGCCATCATCCGGAACTCATCCAGGCGCATCATCGGGTCGTCGCGCACCTCGAGCTCGAGCCCCGTCTGCTTCTCGAGCTGACGCAAGAAGTTCGGCTCCTGCTCCACGAGGTAGAGCGCCACCTCGGGGTGGAGCCGCACGGCGAGCTGGCGCTCCTTGTGCTCGGCGCCCGCCCGCTTGAGCGAGCGCTCCATGCGGCGAACCACCACCTCCGGGCGGAACACGCGGCCGGTGCCATGGCACGTCGGACACTCACCAGTCATCGACTGCCACAGCGACGGGCGCACCCGCTGGCGGGTCATCTCGATGAGGCCCAGCTCCGACACCGCGAACGCCCGCGTACGGGCGCGGTCGCGGCCGAGGTGCGCGCGCAGCTCCTGGAGCACCTTGTCGCGGTTGCCGCGCGACTCCATGTCGATGAAGTCGACCACGATGATGCCGCCGATGTCCCGCAGGCGCAGCTGCCGCGCCACCTCGCGCGCCGCTTCGACGTTCGTCTTGAGGATGGTGCTCTCGGGGTCCTTCTTGCCGGTGTACCGCCCCGTGTTCACGTCGATCGACGTGAGCGCCTCGGTCGGCTGGATGATCAGGTAGCCACCGGTCGGGAGCTCTACCCGCGGCTTGAAGAGGTTCCGGATTTCCGCTTCGATATCGTATTCGTCGAACAACGGCGCTTCGGCCTCGTACAGCTTCACCCGCTGGACGAGGTCGGGCTCGATCTGCTTGAGATACTGCACGATCTCGTTGTGCAGCATCTTCGAGTCGACGAGCAGCGAGTCGATCTTGTCCGAGAACAGGTCGCGGATGATACCGCGGGTCAGGCTCGTCTCGCCCTGCAGCAGCGCCGGGGCGCGCACCGAGCCGGCCTTCCGCTTGATCTTTTTCCAGACGCCGTACAGGTGGTCGATCTCGCGCTTGCAACTCTGCTCGGTGAGGTCCTCGGCCACGGTGCGGATGATCCAGCCGCCCGCGCCGGGGTCCTTGGGGACGAGCTTCGAGACCAGGTCGCGCAGCTTGGCCCGCTGCTCGCGGTTCTCGATCTTCCGGGACACGCCGACCTTGGAGGCGAACGGCATGTATACGAGGAACCGACCTGCGAGCGAGACCTGCGCGGTGACGCGCGGTCCCTTGGTGCCGATCGGTTCCTTGATGACCTGGACGATGCGCGCTTCGCCGCGCTGCAACTCGTCGGCGACGTTCGGCGCGCGGCGGCGGGCGGACCGGCTGCCGCCGTTTACGCCACCGTTGCCGTTCTCGTCTTCCCGATCGGACGGCTCCTCGTCGTCCTCCGACTCGATCAAGTCGGAGGCGTGGAGGAAGGCGCTCTTTTCCGCCCCGATGTTGACGAACGCGGCTTGGATCCCCGGGAGCACGGCCTCGACCGTGCCGAGGTAGATGTCGCCCACCATACGGCGGGCGTCGGGACGATCCACCAGGAGCTCAACAAGGCGGTCGTCCTCCAGGATCGCCACGCGGGTTTCCCGCGGGCTCCCGCTGATCAGAATTTCCCGTTTCAAAGCAAGTGCCCTCGACCCCGCTCGGCCAGCAGCCGGTCGGGGTCCTGCGATTGTTCCAACAAAAACTCATTCCGAGTAGATAGACTGAGGATGAGATGAACCGATTGGACGGGGTGCCCGAGCGCGACGCGGCGATAGCGCCGGGAAGCAGGGACCGGCCCGGAATCCAATGCATGGCCGTAAATCTAAGCGGGCTTGCGACTTACGTCAACCGCCCCGAGATTAATGTCGTATGATACACCCACTTACCGATTTGCTCGCGCGGAGTCTGATCCTGACCGGCACCCTGTTTGGCGGCGTGGCGCACCTTGCATCGGCGCAAGCCTTCCCGTATCCGCCCGCCCGCAAGAGCGACGTGGTGGACGACTATCACGGGACCAAGGTCCCTGACCCTTACCGCTGGCTCGAAGACCCCGACGCCCCCGAGACGCGGGCGTGGATCGAGGCAGAGAACCGGCTCACGGAGAGTTACCTGTCGCAGATCCCCCAGCGTGCGGCGCTGCGCCGGCGTCTCACCCAGCTCTGGAACTATCCCAAGTACGGCGCGCCGTTCCACAAGGCCGGTCGTTACTTCTTCTTCAAGAACGACGGGCTGCAGAACCAGTCGGTGCTGTACAAGCAGGCCTCACTCACGGCCGACCCGGAGACCCTGCTCGACCCGAACCTGCTGTCCGACGACGGCACGGTGGCCGTCTCCACCCTGGCGGTGTCGGAGGACGGGCGCCTCGTCGCGTACGGCACGTCCGCCAGCGGATCGGACTGGGAAGAGTTCCGCGTGCGCGATGTGGCGACCGGGCACGATCTCCCCGATCACCTCACGTGGATCAAGTTCTCCGGCGCCTCGTGGACGAAGGACGGCCGGGGATTCTTCTACAGTCGCTACCCCGAGCCCGGCGACAAGGCGCTCACCGACGTGAACCGGTTCCAGCGGCTGTATTACCACCGCCTGGGCACCGACCAGGCGGCGGACGTCCTGGTGTACGAGCGACCCGATCAGCCCGATTGGGGAATGAACGCCGACGTCACCGACGACGGCCGCTACGCCGTGCTCAACGTCTGGCTCGGCACCGATCGGCGGAACCGCGTCTATTATCTCGATCTGCAGGGCGCGACGCACCCCCGGGTCAAAGGCGAGGTGGTGCGGCTACTGGACGCCTTCGACGCGAGCTACGGGTTCATCGGCAACGATGGGCCGGTGTTCTACTTTCTGACGGATCGCGACGCCCCCAAGAAGCGCGTGATCGCGATCGACACCCGGCACCCCGAGCCGGGCCGCTGGCGGGAGCTGATCCCGCAGGGCGACGACGTGCTCGAGCGCGTGCAGATCATCCACGACACGTTCGTCGCGACGTACATGCACGACGCCCATTCGCGGCTGCGGTTGTTCGCGTTGGATGGGCGGTTCCTGAACGACGTGGAGCTTCCCACGCTCGGCTCCGTGGGCGCCGTGAGCGGCGAGCGCAAGGACAGCGAGATGTTCTACGCGTTCACGTCGTTTCTTTACCCAACGAGCATTTTCCGCTACGACTTCACCACCGGCCGCACCAGCGTCTTCAAGGCCCCGACGATCGACTTCGACCCCTCGGGTTACGAGACCGAGCAGGTCTTCTACCGGAGCAAGGACGGCAGCCGCGTGCCGATGTTCATCACCCACCGGAAGGGCCTGACGCGGGACGGCACGAACCCGACGTACCTGTACGGCTATGGCGGCTTCGACATCAGTCTGACGCCGAGCTTTTCCGTCGCGACGCTCGCGTGGCTCAAGATGGGTGGCGTGTATGCGGTGCCGAACCTCCGGGGCGGCGGCGAGTACGGCGAGGAGTGGCATCAGGCGGGGATGCACGAGAAGAAGCAGAATGTGTTCGACGATTTTATCGCCGCGGCGGAGTACCTGATCAGCGAACGGTACACCGCGCCCGCGAAGCTCGCGATCGCCGGCGGGTCGAACGGCGGGTTGCTCGTCGGCGCGGCGATCACGCAGCGGCCCGAGCTGTTCGGCGCCGCGCTGCCGGCGGTGGGCGTGATGGACATGTTGCGGTTCCACAAGTTCACGATCGGGTGGGCGTGGGTGACCGAGTACGGCTCGGCGGACAGCGCGTCCCAGTTCCCGTACCTGCACAAGTACTCTCCGCTGCACAATCTCAGGCCCGGAACGCGATATCCGGCCACCCTCATCACGACCGCGGATCACGACGACCGCGTCGTCCCCGGGCATTCGTTCAAGTTCGCGGCGGCGCTCCAGGCCGCGCAGGCGGGCCCGCAGCCGGCGCTGATCGAAATCGAGACGAAGGCCGGCCACGGCGCCGGGAAGCCCACGAGCAAGATCATCGAGGAGCAGGCGGACCGGCTGGCGTTTGTGGTGCGGAATCTCGGGATGACTCTTCCATAGCGGTCGGCGCGGGGCGCCCTAGTCGATTAAGTCCCCCAGCATCTGCCGCGCGATCACGATCCGTTGGATCTCGCTCGTGCCCTCGCCGATCTCGCAGACCTTGGCGTCGCGCATCATCCGCTCGACGGGATAGTCGGTCGTGTAGCCGTACCCGCCGTGCAGCTGGACGGCCTTGGTCGTGGCGCGCATCGCCAGCTCGGAGGCGTACAGCTTCGCCATCGCGGCCTCCCGCTTGAACGGCCGGCCCTGCTGCTTGAGCCAGGCCGCATGGTAGACGAGGTGCTTCGCGGCTTCGATCTCGGTGGCCATGTCGGCGAGCGCGAAGTGGACGCCCTGGAAGCTCGCGATCGGCTTCCCGAACTGCCGGCGGGTCGCCGTGTACTCGAGGCACTCCTCGAGCGCGCCTTCCGCGATCCCCAGCGCCAGCGCGCCGATGCCGATGCGTCCGCTGTCCAGGGTGTGGAGGAACTGGCGGAAGCCGTTGTTCACCGGCCCCAGCACGTTTTCGTTGGGCACGATCGCGTCCTGAAATACCAGCTCGCGCGTGTCGGAGGCGCGCCAGCCGAGCTTGTCCTCCTTCTTCGCCGCCAGGACGCCGCGACACTTGGGCAGGGACGGCTCGTGGCCGATGCCGACCCGCGTCGCTTCCGCGAGATCGCTGGTCTCCTTCGTCACGATGAAGGCGGTGATCCCGCGGGTCTTCTTGGCCGTGGGATCGGTGCGCGCCGTGACCACGAAAATCTCACCCACGCCCGCGTGCGTGATGAAGATCTTCGAGCCGTTGAGGACGTAGTGATCACCGGCGGCGACCGCCGCGGTCGTGGTGCCGCCGGCGTCCGAGCCGGCACCCGTCTCGGTGAGCCCGAAGCCCCCCAACACCTTGCCGGCCGCCAGCAAGGGCACGTACCGTCGCCGCTGTTCGGCCGTACCGAAATCGACGATGGGAGAGGTGGCGAGCGTTGTGTGCGCGCTGACGGTGATGGCGTGGCTGGCATCGACCTTGGCGAGCTCGTGGATCACGATGATGTAGGAGAGGTAGTCCATCCCGGAGCCGCCGAGCTCCGTCGGCCAGGGGACGCCGAGCAGCCCGAGTTCGGCCATGCGTTTCACGTTGTCCCAGGGGAAGCGGCTCTCGAGGTCGTAGCGGCGCGCGCTGGGTTTGACGACCTGGCGCGCGAAGTCGCGCACCAAGTCGCGGACCTGGAGATGGTGGTCGGAGAAGTAGAGGGCGTCGTGCATGGCTGGAATCTAGTTACACGTTTGCACGACGGCACGTCGCCCGACAGTGCAACCGGCCGGCGCGCGGGCAACGTGCCGTCGGGCCGTCGTGCGACGCCTCACCCCGTAGTGCCAAACCCCGCCGCGATGCAGTTGATGGAGAGGAGCAGCGCCGCCAGCTCGTCCTCTTGTGCCTTGCCCCCGCCCCCGCCCCCGTCGCCCGTCCGCGTCCGATGGCGCCGCAGCAGCTCGATTTGCGCCCGGTTCGCCTGGTTGAGGATCGGCAGACGGCGCGCCAGTCGCTTCCGGAACTGTGGGAACCGCGCCGCCAGCTCGCCGCAGCCGGCGATGCGCCGCACCGCCTCCACCGTGCGGCGGTACTCGTCGGCCACGAGGGTGAAGATCTCGGCGCGCACCCAATCGTCGGCGACGAGGTCCGCATACGCTCGCGCGATGTCGAGGTCCACGTACGCGAGGGTCTTCTCGACCTCGTCCAGAATCAGGCGGAACAGGCGGAAGTCGCCGAACATGCGCTTGAGCAGCGCCTCGCCGCGGGCGCCGCGCACCTCGAGGAACGTCGCGAGCCCCGTTCCCACCCCGTACCACCCCGGAACGACGTGGCGGTTCTGGGTCCAGGCGAACACCCAGGGAATGGCCCGGAGGTCTGCCAGCGTGCGGGCGCCGAACCGCCGCGCCGGTCGCGAGCCGATATTGAGGAGGGCGATTTCCTCGAGCGGGCTCGCCGCCTGGAAATAGGCCAACAGCGCCTGGTGCTCGGCGAGCCGGCGGTACGCGGCGTGCGCCGCGCCCGACAGCGCCTCCATCGCCTCATCGAACTCGGTCGTGGGCACGAGCGCCTGCTCGCGCTCCGACTTCAACGAGTGCTCGAGCACGCTCGCCGCGAGCAGCTCGGTTTGGTAGGCGGCGGTGCCGCGGTTCGCGTACTTGAACGACACGACCTCGCCCTGCTCGGTGATGCGCAGCCGCCCCTGGATCGAGCCCGCCGGCTGCGCCGCGATGGCGCGGCCGGTCGGCGCCCCGCCCCGGCTGACCGAGCCGCCGCGCCCGTGGAAGAACGCGATGGGGACGCCGCACTGCCGCCCCAGACGAGTGAGCCGGAGCTGCGTCTTGGCGAGCTCCCAGTTCGACGTCAGGAAGCCGCCGTCCTTGTTCGAGTCGGAGTAGCCGATCATCACCTCGAACACGTTTCCCTGCGCGCGCACGCTGCGCCGCACCAGCGGCACCTGCAGCAGCTCCCGCACGATCTCCGGGGCGCGCCGCAAGTCGTCGATCGCCTCGAACAGCGGGACGATCGGCAGGGTGCAGCTCTCGATGCCCGCGGCGTCCGCGAACAGCCCCGCCTCCTTGGCGAGGAGATAGACGCCGAGGACGTCGTGGACGTCGTGGGTCATGCTGAGGACGAAGCTGCCGATGGCCTCGCGATCGAGCTCGGCGCGCATCTCGCGGATCAGCCGGAACATCCCCGCCGTCTCCGCGGCGTCGGGTGGCAGCTCCGGCGCGACCCGGTCCGGCTGCAGCGGACGAGCCAGCTCGGCCAGGAGCCACGCGCGCCACTCCGGAGACGCCGGGGCCGGCGGCTCGCCCGCATTCCGCGTGCGCCACAGCGCCGCGAGCGCGGCGGTGACGCACGGGGAGTTTTCCCGGATGTCGAGCCGGAAGGTGCTGAAGCGGAACGCCTCGATGGCGCGGCGCACTGGCCGCACCAGCAGCTCGGCGGCGCTGCCGCAACGCGTTTCCACGAGGGCCGCCTCCAGGACGCGTAAGTCGCCGACGAGCTCGTCCGCGGTCCCGTAACCTTGCTCTGCGGCGGCGGTCTCGCCGCGCTCCGCGCTCGCGAGCGTGGCGTCGAGGCGGCGCAGCACGCAGGCGAGAAACTGCCGGAACACCTCGCCGGGGTTCCGCTGCACGATGCGCGCGCCCTCGCCGGAGCACTCGAGCTGTCGCGCGAGGGCCGCCCGGAACGCGGCTGGGATCGGCGCGGCGCGGTCGGTGATGCTAAGCGCGCGGAGCAGCTCCGCGAGGCTTCGCCGGTACCGCCGCAGGCTCGCGATGCGGTTGTCATACAGCGTGCGCCGCGTGACGGCGTTCGTCACGAACGGATTGCCGTCGCGATCCCCGCCGATCCAGGAGCCGAGTTGGAAGAACGGCGGCACCGCGAACGCCTCTTCCGGATAGGCGCGCCGCAACGCTCGTTCCAGCTTGTCCACGAGCTCGGGCACGACGTCGAACAGGTTCTCGTTGACGAAGTACAGCCCCCAGGCGAGCTCCTGCTCCACCGTCGGCTTCTCGAGGCGCAGCTCGCCGGTGAGCCACAGCAGCTCGACCTCGGTCCGGATGCCGTCGATCAGGCCGGCGCGCTCGCGCGGCGTCCAGCGCGGCGCCTCGAGGTCCACGAGGCGGCGGTAGATCCGGCGATGCCGCTCGAGCACCGTGACGCGCTTCGCCTCGGTCGGGTGCGCGGTGATGACCGGCCGCACGCGGAGATTCGCCACCAGCGCGCGCAGCTCCGCCGCCGGAATGCCGGCGGCCGCCGCCGCCGCGATCACTTGGGCGAACGTGCCGCGCACCTGCTCGTAGCCCCGCTCGACCTCGCTCTGGCGCCGCTGGCGCATGGCGGCGTTCTGCTCGGCGATGGAGAGCAGCTGGAACCACATGCCCTGCGCCTGGATGGCGCGGGCCAGGAGGTCCGGGGACGCGCCGGGGTCGACCGCCTCGCCCCGCAGCACGGCTTCCGCCTGGGGCTGATGCACCCGGATGATGTCGAGGAAGCAGTCGTACAGCAGGCCCGCCGTGCGCTCCAGATACTCGGCGGTGTCGACGAGAGCGAAGGTCTCCTGGCTCACACCACCCGGTCGCGGGGCGGCGTCCCGGCGAAGAAGGCCTTGAGGTTCTCGAGCGCACGGAGCCCCATGGCGACGCGCGTCTCCTGGGTGGCGCTGCCCAGGTGGGGCAGGAGGACGACGTTCTCCATCGTGAGCAGGTCGCGGGTGACCTGCGGCTCGCGCTCGTACACGTCGAGCGCAGCCCCGGCGATGGTGCCCTGCCGGAGCGCCGCGACCAGGGCGGCTTCGTCCACCACGTCGCCCCGCGCCGTGTTGATGAGAAACGCGTCGCGCTTCATCAGGGCGAGGCGCTGGGCGTTGATCAGGTGGCGGGTCTCCGGCGTGGCGGGCGAATGCAGCGACACGAAGTCCGCTTCGCGCAGCACCGCCTCGACGCTACCCCTCGGCTCGGCGCCGAGCTCCGCGACCTGGTCCGCCGGCGGCGGATAGGGGTCGTGGAAGATCACACGCATCGCGAATCCGTGGTGCGCCCGGCGCGCCACCGCCCGTCCGATCCGGCCCATGCCGATCAAGCCCAGGGTCTTGCCGCTGACCTTGGTCCCGAGCAGGTGCGTCGGCCGCCACCCCGTCCATGCCCCGGCCCGCACGTGGCGCTCCCCTTCCCCCGCCCGCCGCGCCACCATGAGCATCAGCATCACGGCGTCATCCGCCGTGTCGTCGGTGAGGACTTCGGGCGTGTTGGTCACCACGAGGCCGCGCGCCTTCGCCGCGGTGACGTCGATGTGGTTGAACCCGACACCGTAGTTCGCGAGGATCTTGGCGCGCAGCGGCTCGACCGACAGGACGTCCGGGGTCAACCGGTCCGTCACCGTCGGCAGCAGCGCGTCCGCGGCGCGCAACGCCTGCTGCAGCTCCGCGGCGCTGAAGGGATGATCGTCCGCGTTCAGGCGGGCGTCGAAGTCGCGGGTGAGCCGGTCTTCCACGGGCGCGGGGAGCCGCCGCGTCACGACGACGGCCGGGCGCGACCCATTTCCCCCCCCTCCCGCCGCCGAGCGCCCGGCGCTCACTGCTGGACCATCACCGGCCGTGACGGTTGCCGCGTGAGCGCGCGGGCTACGGTCGCCCCGAGCTCGGCGGGGCTCGGGGCCACGACCAGTCCCGCGGAGCGCATGATCTCGGCCTTTTCGGCGGCGGTATCGCCGAACGCGGAGATGATCGCGCCCGCGTGCCCCATCCGCCGCCCCTTGGGGGCGGTCAGGCCGGCGACGTAGCCGACGACAGGTTTCGTCATGTGGTCCTTCACGAACAGCGCGGCGTCCGCTTCCTGCGGTCCGCCGATCTCGCCGATCATCATCACTGCCTCGGTCTCGGGGTCCTGCTCGAACAGCGCCAGGATGTCGACGAAGGAGCTGCCGTTGATCGGATCACCGCCGATGCCGACGCTCGTGGTCACGCCGATGCCCAGCGCCTGCATCTGGGAGGCCGCCTCGTACCCGAGCGTGCCCGACCGGGTGACCACGCCCACCGGGCCGCGCGCGTAGATGTGACCCGGCATGATGCCCATCATCGCCCTCCCTGCGCTGATCACGCCGGCGCAATTCGGCCCGATGAGCGTCGTGCGCCGTTCCTTGGAATAGCGCCACAGGTAGCGCTTGACGGTCATCATGTCCTGGGCGGGCACGCCGTCGGTGATGGTAACGACCAGGCGGATGCCGGCGTCCGCGGCTTCCATGATCGCGTCGGCGCAAAACGGCGCGGGGACGAGCACCAGACTCGCCGCGGCCCCCGTGCTTGCCACCGCCTCCTTGGCCGTATTGAAGACGGGTCGGCCCAGGTGCGTGGTGCCGCCTTTACCGGGGGTCACGCCGCCGACGACGTTCGTGCCGTAGGCGATCATTTCCTTGGCGTGGAACGTCCCCTTGTCGCCCGTGAAGCCCTGGATGATGACGCGGGTCTTCTCGTCGAGCAGGATGCTCATGCCGCCCTCGCGGCATCGCGCGCCGCCACCACGCGGTCCGCCGCCTCCGACAGCGTGTCGGCCGTGACGATCGGGAGCCCGCTCTCCTTGAGGATGCGGCGGCCCTCCTCCACGTTCGTGCCGGCGAGCCGGACGACGAGCGGGACGGGCACCTGGACTTGCCGCACGGCCTGGACCACGCCCTCGGCGACCCAGTCGCAGCGGTTGATCCCTGCGAACACGTTCACGAGGATCGCCTGGACGTTCCGATCGGACAGCACCAGCCGGAAGGCCGCGGCCACGCGGTCGGGGCTCGCGCCGCCGCCGATGTCGAGGAAGTTGGCGGGGGCGCCTCCGGCGTGCTTGATCATGTCCATCGTGGCCATGGCGAGTCCCGCGCCGTTGATGATGCAGCCGATGTCGCCGTCCAGGGCCACGTAGTTCAGCCCGTGCTCGGCCGCCTCCGCCTCGCGCGGGTCCTCCTGAGCGTAGTCGCGCAGCTCCGCGACGTTGGGACGCCGGAACATCGCGTTGTCGTCGAAGCTCATCTTCACGTCGAGCGCGAGGACGCGCCCCTCCGTGGTGACGACGAGCGGATTGATCTCGACCATCGTGGCGTCGAGGTCACGGAAGGCGCGATAGGCGCCGAGGATGGCCGCCATGGCCTGGCTCACCTGCGGGGCGGTGAGGCCAAGGCCGAAGGCCAGCTCCCGCGCCTGGAACGCGCGCATGCCGACTGCGGGCTCGACCACCTCGCGCAAGATCGCGGCCGGCTCGCGCTGCGCGATGTCCTCGATCTCCATGCCCCCGTGGGGATGCGCGACCACGACGATGCGCTCGCGCTTGCGGTCCAGCACCAAGCCGACGTACAGCTCGCGCTCGATCGGCAGCGCCTGCTCCACCAGGAGGCGGTGCACCGGCAGCCCTTCCGGGCCGGTCTGCGTCGTGACCAGCGTCTTGCCCAGCAGGTCTTTCGCGGCCTGACGCACCTCCGCGTCGTTGGCGCACAGCTTGACGCCGCCCGCCTTGCCGCGAGCGCCCGAATGGATCTGCGCCTTCACGACCCAGCGACTGCCGCCGACTTCGACGGTGCGATAGACGGCCTGCTCGGCGCTGTACGCGACGCCGCCCCTCGGCACCGGGACGCCGAACGCCGAGAGCAGCTCCTTGGCCTGGTATTCGTGGATATCCACCGGCTACGCTCGGGTCCCGGCGGCCATGGTCGGAGCGGGGGCGGCCTGCCGCGCCGCGATGGCCGCGGCGATCTGGACGACGTTCTGCGCCATGCGCGCCGAGGCGGCGTCGATCATCCGCCCGTCCAGCTGGGCGGCGCCGCGGCCCTCGCGCGCCGCCTCGTCGAGGGCACCCAGGATCCGACGGGCTCGCTCGACTTCGACGGACGGGGGCGTGAACACGTCGTTGGCGAGGGCAATCTGGGACGGATGGATGGCCCACTTGCCTTCGTAGCCCAGTGCGGCCGCGCGTCGCGCGGCGGCGAGGTAGCCTTCGGGATCCCTGAAGTCGCCGTACGGGCCATCGATCGCGCGCAGCCCGTAGGCGCGGCACGCCGTCACCATCCGCGACAGCGCGGCGTGCCACTGGTCGCCGGGGTAGTCGGGGTTCAGGCCGCCGATGCTCACGGTGCGGGCCCGGAGGCTGGCGGCGAAATCGGCGACGCCGAAGTGCATCGCCTCGAGACGACGGCTCGCCTGCGCGATCGCCTCGACGTTCGCCATCCCCAGCGCGGTCTCGATCAGCACGTCGATCCCGATCCGATGCGGCAGCCCGCGCGCGGCTTCGATTTGCGTGAGCAGCGCGTCGATCAGATAGACGTCCGCCGGGACGCCCACCTTGGGAACCAGCACGACATCCAGCCGGTGGCCCGCTTGCTCCACGACGTCGACGACGTCGCGGTACATGTACGGCGTGTCGATGCCGTTGATGCGCACGCACACGGTCTTGGCGCGCGCCTGCCACTCCTGCTCCAGCAGCCCCGCCACCACGTTCTTGCGGGCCTCCTCCTTGTCGGCGGGTGCGACCGCGTCCTCGAGGTCGAGGAAGACGTAGTCCGCGTCGCTCTCGAGCGCCTTCCGGAACAGCCCCGGTTGCGAGCCGGGGACTGCCAGCTCGCTTCGCTGCAGCCGCGGATGCGCGGGGTCGTAGCGGGTGTGGCTCATGCCCTCGCGGCGACTCGGGGGGACGTCGTCTTGCCCGCCGGGGGCGGCTGCAGCGCGTCGGGCGACAGCGGCGCGGCGGCGCGCGCCGCGAGCGGGGTCGCAGTCGACCGGTAGTACTCTGCAGCGGCGGCGACGCCGGAGCCGGCCTCGATCTTGATCCCGACGTCGCGCATCGCCATCTCCGCACCGGCGATCGCGCCGAGCAGCATGAGCTCGTTCAGGTCACCCACGTGGCCGATGCGGAACAGCTTGCCGGCCAGGCGCGCGAGCCCCGCGCCCAGCGCCAGGTTGTAGCGGCGGAACGCGACGTCGATCACGTCGGCCCCGCTCTTGCCTTCGGGCACCAAGATCGCGCTGACCGTGTCCGAGTACCACTGAGGCGCCTTGGCGCAGAGCTTCAGACGCCAGGCTCGCACGGCGGCGCGCACGCCCTCCGCGAGACGGTGGTGCCGCGCGAAGACGTTTTCGAGCCCTTCTTCGGCCATCATGGCCAGTGACTCGCGCAGGCCGTAGAGCAGCGGGAGGGACGGCGTGTATGGGAAATAGCCGCTCGTGTTCGCCCTGGTCATGTCCCCGAAGTCGAAAAACACGCGCGGGCACTTGGCGTGCTCGCGGGCGGCGAACGCCTTCGGACTCGCGCACACAATGCCGAGCCCCGCGGGCAGCATGAGCCCCTTCTGTGACCCCGTGATCGCGAGGTCCACATTCCACTCGTCCATCCGGAAGTCGATGGAGCCGATGGAGCTCACGCCGTCCACGTAGAGCAGCGCCGGGTGGCTCGCCGCGTCCATCGCCTTGCGGACCGCGGCCACGTCGCTCGTCACGCCCGTCGCGGTCTCGTTGTGCACGATGAGCAGGCCCTTGATCTCGTGTTGCGTGTCCTGCGCGAGGAGCTCGTGGATGCGGTCCACCGGTGCGCCCTCTCCCCACTCCACGTCGATGATGTCCACGCGCAGGCCGTGGCGCTGGGCGAGATCGATCCAGAGATGGCTGAACTGCCCGTAGCGCGGCGCGACGACGCGGTCGCCCGGGGACAGCGTGTTCACCAACGCCGCCTCCCAGCCGCCCGTCCCCGTCGCGGGGAAGATGAACGCCTGCCCCGTGGTGGTCTTGAATATTTTCTTGAGATCACGGAACAGCCCGGTCGCAAGCTCGGGGAAGGCGGATGAGCGGTGGTCCTCCATCGCGCGGTCCATCGCGCGCAGAATCCGCTCGGGCACGTTGGTCGGGCCGGGGACGAACAGGAAGTTGCGGCCGGGCATAGGGCGTCCTTGGAGAGGGAAAAACAAAGCGAGAACCGCCGGCTCTCGCTTAAGTTACTGCAGCGTTCCTATTCTGCACCCCGGTCGCCGGGGCCGCAACTCTACGGTTGGGTAGGGATAGCCTGCCCAGCTTGGGGGCTCGGGACTCGGGGCTGGCCCCCGCCCCCGCCCCGCCCTCCGCCCCCGCCCGGGCCCCGAGCCCCTAGTCCCGAGGACACCGATCGCATCCCGCGCACCGCCCGATCCGCTCGCCGAAGTAGTGGAGCAGCATGCGCCGACGGCAGGCGCGCCCCTCAACGTACCGTCGCACCTCCGGGGTGCAGTCGTCCCAGTCGAAGTCCGACTGATGCCACAGCGTTACGCACCCGGCGGGCCGGCCGTCGCGCCCCGCTCGCCCGGCCTCCTGATAGTACGCCTCGAGGGTGCGCGGCGGACCCCAGTGGATCACCTGCCGCACATCGGGTTTGTCGATCCCCATCCCGAAGGCGCTGGTCGCGACCACGACCGGCGGGCGATCCTGGAGGAACGCCGCCAGCACCCGCCGTCGCGTGCCGGGCGTCAACCCCGCGTGGTAGGGCGCGGCGCGGACGCCGCGGCGCAACAACGCGCGCGTCACCAGCTCGATGAGGCGGCGAGTCGGGGCGTACACAATGACGGCCCCGTCCGCCTCGCGAATCCGCTGGCGCACCCGCGCGAACCGCTCTCGGTCGTCGCGCACCCGCTCCACCGCGAACACGAGGTTGGGGCGATCGAACGACGTGAGCACGACGTGGGCGTCTGGGATCCGGAGCGCTCGCAGGATCTCGCCGCGCGTGTCCGGCGTGGCGCTCCCCGTCAGCGCGATGGTGACCGGATCGCGCAGCAGGTAGCGGTACCGGTCGAGGCGCCGATAGACCGGGCGGAATTCGTTGCCCCACTCAACGATGCAGTGGGCTTCATCAACAGCGAGGAGGGATACTTCCCGCTCGGCGCGGCGCAACTGGCGCACCAGCGCGCCGAGCCGTTCGGGGGCGCAGTAGAGGAGTGCGAGGCTCCCGTCCAGCGCGGCGTCGAGAATCAGCCGCCGCCCATCCCGCGGCAGCAGGCTGTTCAGGCAAGCGGCCGCGATGCCGCGCCGTCGCAGCGCCGCCACCTGGTCCTGCATGAGCGCGACGAGCGGCGAGACGACGAGCGTGAGCGCCCGGCCCCGGGCCATCAGCGCGGGGATCTGATAGCAGAGCGACTTCCCCGCCCCGGTGGGAAGCACCGCGAGCACGCTCCGACCCGCGAGCAGGGGCCCGAGCACCTTGAGTTGGTGTACCCGGAACGCCGAGTGTCCGAACCGCTCGGCGAGGACTTCCCGGGCGCGCGCCAATCCGCCGGTGAACGGTCCCATGACCCAAAGAAAAAAGGCTCCGGCCAATCACCGAAGCCCTTCCACCGCACCGGGTACCGGAATTACGCGGCTAAGCTGATGGCGGATAACTGATAACTGATAACTGATGACTGATGACTGATGACTCGTGACTGAGGACCTTTCACGCCCGATCGCTCCAGTTGACGGCGTAGGTGTTGCCGCACTCGTAGCATTTTACTTCCTTTGGTTGTCCGGACGTGTGCCGGCGCTTGTGACAGCCGGGGCACACCAGATGCGGCTCGTGGACCACGCTCCAGGCCTTGGGTGCATCCTTGCTGATCTCGATGTTCTCCTTCGGAACCCGCACCTCAACGCGATGCACGTCGAGCACGACCCACGTCTTGCCAGCGTCTTCCACGACGCGATACCACGCGCCGCGGCGCAGGCCTTCCTTCTCGGCGCGCTCGCCGCGGCTCCGGGCCCATCCGATGTCGGCCATTGGCACTACTCCAATTCCTCGGCAGTCCGCTCCCGCACGAGCACGAGGATTGCCGCCTGCGGGACCACGAGGTACTTCGTTCCCTCGAAGGTGATCTCCACCGCCGCTTTTCGAAAGAACAACGCGTAATCGCCCGACTTCGCCTGCATCGGGAGGTACTTCACCTCCGGACCGTGGATCTTCCACGGCTCGTCGTCCATGCTGGCGGGCTCGGTCATCGGCGTGCCCGGCCCCGTGGCCACGACCCGCCCGCCCTGCACCTGGCGCGTCTCGATCGCGGTCGGCGGGAGATACAGGCCGACGTTGGTGCGTTCTTCCCCCTCCTCGGGGGCGATGAGCACCCGATCTCCGACGACGATCAGGCGCTTGGGAGGCTCCTCCGGCATGGGCAAGAGTATACAACGACTCGTTGGCGGCAGGCGAGCCCGGCCGGGTCTGCCGAAGCGACCGCGTCGTTTTGTCGTGGAGGCAGACCCGGCTGGGCGAGCGCTGCCGGCCTCCCCGGTGGGGGCATAGTGACCCAGATCACGCTACCGGCTTGACAGGGCCGGACGCCGCACTATTAATGCGCCCTCGCCGCGGACCTCGCGGCGTCCACCCGGGTAGTCGCCTCCGAGTCGCGCCCCCCCAGCGACGCCCGAAATGCTCTCCCTTGGAGGTGAGCAGTTATGCTTCTGTCCCTGCAGCAAGCGCTCCCGCAGACGTGGCGAGACACGTTTCAGCTGCTCGCCAGCGGGTTCACGTGGACCCTCGAGCTGAGCAAGCCCGTGCTGGACTTCGCACTGTTCGGCAGTACGCCGTGGGAGAGAGTGTTCAAAGCCGTCCTGATCGTCCTCCCCTGCTTCGTCCTGGTCGTGGGGATGATGTGCACGATGGCCTCGCTGTACACCCTTCCCTTCCGCTCGGGGCGCGGGGGCTTCCTCGTGGCCGTGGTCATGTCATGGTGGGACTGGCTCCGCATGACCTGGTTCTACTGGGCGGGGCTGCTCCGGTTCGTCCTGGTGGCGCTGGGGTGGATCTGGGGGCTCCTCAAGCTGGCGGGCTCGTTGTTCCTCCGGTTCGTGAAGTTCATCTTCACGCGCCCGCTCGCGCTGCTCGACTGGGCGACCCGACAGTACTTCCAGCCGGGGGTGCCGTGGCTCGCGTTCATCTTCATCATCTTCTGGTCGGCGCTGGAAGCGACCATCTTCACGTTCACGCTACGGCCCACGATCACGGAGGTCCTGGCGGACCTGACCGGCAGCGAGCTGTCGGGGTGGGGCGTCAGCCTGATCCTGTGGCCGTTCCTGTTCATCCTGATCTCGGGAAGCTTCGCCGCGATCCAGGCGCTCTCGGACGCGATCAAGGCGAAGAAGACGTCGCAGATCGTCTCGATGGCGCTGGTCGAGGGCTTCGTGATGTTCTTCGAGGTGATGTTCCTGTACCGCGAGCTGATCGACGCCATCACGCCGTGGATCTCCAGCCAGACGGGGTTCCAGCTTGGCTTCTTCTCGACGCTGACGCTGGCCTCGTTCGGGTGGGTGGGCGTGCGCGCCATGACGTGGTTCCTGTTCGGCCGGTTCGGCACGCCGGCGCTGCTCGGCATTCTGGAGCGCAAGAACATCGCGGGCGCCCACGGCGGTGCCGCGGCGGTCGCCCCGATCGAGCCCGATTTCTGGAAGGGCCCGATCGACGCGCTCAAGCGCGAGGCGGAGTGGTTCAAGAAGGAAGCACGCGAGGTGTTCGAGCTGATGTCGCTGCCAGTGCTGCAGCTCGGCGCCGCGATGGTGAACTTCGCGGTGGTCGTGATCCTCGGCCATCCCACCTTCACGCTGCCGTTCCGGAGCCTGGACCAGCTCTTGGCCAGCACGCCCCTGCTCTCGCACAGTGGCAAGCACGTGGTCCCCGGGAGCGCCGCATGAGCGCCCGGCGCGGATGGCGTCGCATCGTCCTGGCGGCAGTTGCCGCCGCCGCGTGTGGCGGCGGGACGGAGCAACAGCAGCCGGCCAAGCCCGCGAACTGGACGATGGTTATCGGGATCGACGTCAGCGGCTCGTTCCGGGACGCGAAGCTGTACGACGATGCCGCGGAATTCGCCGGCTACTACCTGTACGCTCATCTCCACGGCCTGGGTGGATTGCGTGTCCCGACCGCCGTCTTCGTGGGCCCGATCGGCGGGGCCCGAGCGAGCGAGCCCAAGCCGTTCCACCCGATCAACGACCTCCAGGGCCGCACGGTCGAGCAGATCGCGAGCGATCTGAGAACCTGGTTCCCCGCGACGGATACCTACACCGACTTCAACGCGTTCTTTCAACGCGTCTCGCAGCTCGTGAAGGAGCGAGGGCTGATCCTCGCCCCGCTGAACGTGATCGTGCTGAGCGACGGTGTGCCCGACGTGCCACCCGGAGCGAGGCTCGTGGCGGGACAGAACCCCTACTCGCGCATCGACCTCGGCCCGCTCGAGTTCCTGTCGCGCAGTGTCACGGTGCGACTGCTGTACGCGAACCCGCAGGTGGGAGAGAACTGGAAGCGGCTCATCCGGCACAAGCGCGTGCGCCTCTGGACCCAAGAGTGGCAGGTGATGGCCGGCTGGCACCGGCAGGTCAAGCCGGGCATCCAGCTCGAGCGGCAGGACGACCTGTGGAAGTGGGTGCGGGACAACGTGGACTTCCGGGCGCGGGCGGGGAACCTCTTCTAAAACGTGATCGGTTGTCCGTCATCCGTTTTCCGTAGGCTCCACTTCGCCGGAGGCCACGGAGAACGGATAACGGACGACGGATAACGGATGACGTTCCTCGTTTCACGCCCTCGTCACGAGCTCGGCCCAGGCAACTGGGTCCACGTCGCCGTGCGGCACAAGCGCCCGCAGCAGGTTGTAGCGCAGCTTCGCGAGTCCCTGCAGGTCGCGCCCGCGCGCCGACAGCCCGATGAGCCGTGCGGCGCGCCGCGCGAGCGCGAGCCGCCGCTCGCGAAACTGCGGCACCGTACCATCGCGCGACCGGTACTGCGCCCAGCCGATCGAGCCGCAGAATCCCGCCGGACCGCAGCGATCCGATCTCAGCACGTCCTCCACGAACACCTGGATCGGACCCTCGAAGCTGTGCAGCACGTCGTGCAAGGCGATGATCCCGCCATCGACGACATGTGGCGCGAACAGGTCCAGGTCTTGCTTGGCGCCGGCGTAACTATGATCGCCGTCGATCCAGAGGAACCGGATCGGGCGGTTCCACCCACGCGCGAGGTTGCTGGAGAAGGTGACGTGCACTTCGACCTGGTCGGCGAGGCCGGCCTGCGACAGCGTCCGGCGAAAATCGTCGTACGACGAGGTCCGACCGCCCAGGTCGGGGTCGGTGCACGAGGGCGCGGTGAACGGGTCGACGGCGACGACCTTGCCGAGGCCATAGCGCGCGGCTACCGACGCCAGACCGACCGTCGATTTCCCCTTGAAGCTGCCGATTTCGAGGATCGTCCCACGACCGGGAGCTGTCGCCGCGACCAGCGCGAGAAAGCGGGCTTCCCGCTCGGTCAGGAAGCCGGGTGCGGCCCGCACGCGCTCCCACGCTTCCGCAGCGGCGGCGCAGAAGTCGGGAGGGAGGCTCACGAGCGCCGCTCGACCGGCTGGGTCTCCCTTCGCGACAAAACGACGCAGTCGCTCCGGGAGACCCCGCCGGCGTCGCCGCTCGCCGTCACCCGCAGAAGCGCTCGAACGCCGCCGTGAGGTCCGCCGCGATATCCGGCGCCGGTCGCCCCTCGATGTTCTTCCGCTCGAGCATGAACACGAGCTTTCCGTCCCGGAACAACGCCATCTGTGGCGACGACGGCGCATAGCCCGTGAAGTAGCTTCGGGCGCGCGCGGTCGCGTCGGCATCCTGGCCGGCGAAGACGGTGAACAGCTTCCGCGGGCGCTTCGCGTGGTTGACGGCGAGCGTGGCGGCCGGCCGCGCGTTGCGAGCGGCGCAGCCGCACACCGAGTTCACCACGACGAGCGTCGTGTCGGTGGTCGTGCCGAGCGCGGCGTCGACCTCCTCCGGGGTGCGGAGCTCCTGGAAGCCGATCCGCGTCAGCTCGTCGCGCATCGGCTGGACGAGGCGGGGGTCGTAGAGGGGTACGTTGAGACCGGCCATGGCGTGCGTGCTCCTGAAGGATGCTTCTGGAAGTATAGCTGGCAGCGACCCTCTGGCGCGCGCCCCCGGGCCCTCGCGATTGTTCCATCCATGCGGGTGCTGATCGTGGAAGACGACCCGGAGCTGGCAGGGCTGTTGCGCGACGGCCTGCGCGCGCAGCGAATCGATCCGACGCTGGCCACGACCTTTGCCGACGGCCGCGACCGCGCCGCGCTCGCCACCTATGATGTGATCATTTTGGACGTCCGCTTGCCCGGCGGGAACGGGTTCGAGCTGTGCGGTGAGCTGCGACGCCACGGCGTGACCACGCCGGTCATCATGCTGACGGCGTTGGATGCCGTGGACGACCGGGTGCGCGGGTTGGAAGTCGGCGCGGATGACTACCTGACCAAGCCGTTCGCGTTCCGGGAGCTCCTCGCCCGGCTGAACGCCTTGGCGCGCCGCCGCCCGGCGTTGGTCCCTGTGGTGCATCGCATCGCGGACCTCGAAGTCGATCTCACCGCCCGCCGGGTGCGCCGCGCAGGCCGGGCGCTCGCCCTCACGGCGAAGGAGTTCACCCTGCTGGAGCTGTTCGTCAGTCATCCGGGACAAGTGCTCGACCGCGCGACGATCACGGGACACGTGTGGGACGACAACCACGACCCGTTCGCCAACGTCCTCGACGTGCTGGTCCGGCGCTTGCGCCGCAAGATCGACGACGGCTTCGCGCCGAAGCTGATCACCACGGTCCGAGGCGCGGGGTACCGGTTCGGCACGTGAGGCCGCACTGATGCAACCGCTCGCTCGCTTGCGGCTCCGGCTCACGCTGTGGTACGCGGGGGTCTTCCTGTCGATCCTCGGACTCCTGGGCGGCGGGCTGTTTCTCGCCGTCAGCCGCCGCGCGTCTCGTCAGCTGGACGCATCGCTCCGCGCCGCCACCTCCGCCTTGATACGAGCGGCCCGCATTCGTGAGACCGAGCAGGCGAGCGCGCGGGGGATCGTCGCCGACGCCGTCGATGAGCTGCACATCCCCGATCGATCGCTCTACGTGTTCGATGCGGCGGGGCGGGCGATCAAGCCGCTGCGGGCCGCCGACTGGATCCAGGACGCGGCTCGCGAGGCGGCGCGCGTAGGGTGGGCCGATCGCGATTTCGAGACGCCGAACGACCACGTCGTACGGCTCCACGCCGAGCGATTCGCAGGAGCGGGCGATCGGTCGTATGTCGCCGCCGTCGTGGCCGACCGGTTGGAGCTCGACGATGAATATGCGTCCCTGATCCGCGCGTTCGCGGGGGCCGCGTTGATCGCGCTGCTGCTCGTGGCGGGCGGCGGCTACCTGCTCGTGCGCCAATGGACGACCCCGATCGAGCGATCGATGGTGCAGATGCGCCGCTTCATGGCGGACGCGGCCCACGAGCTGCGCACGCCGATCACGATCCTTCGGACCCGGGCCGAGGTCGCCGCCGGGCAGCAGCGAGAGCCGTCCCGCGACGCGGCGACGTTCCAGGCGATCGAGCGGCAGACGGCCCGGCTCGGTGAAATCGTCGGCGAATTGCTCACGCTGGCGCGCGCCGACGCCGGCGAGCGGCCGGTCGCGCGGGACCCGCTGTACCTCGACGACGCGGCGGCTGGAGCCGTGGACGCGGCGCGGACGCTGGCCGAGTCCAGGCGGGTCGTGCTTGAGGTGGGCGCGTTCGACGAGGCGAAGATCGTCGGCGACCCGGCGCTCGTGCGCCAGCTGCTCCTCATCGTGCTGGACAACGCCATCAAGTTCACGCCGGCCGGCGGCCGGGTGCGTCTCGGCGTCTCCGCCCAGGACGGCCGCGGCGCCGTCGTCGTCACCGACACGGGGGTCGGCATCCCGGCTGAACAGCTCCCCCACGTGTTCGAGCGGTTCTACCGTGGCGACCCGGCTCGCCGCGAGGTGGAAGGCGCCGGCCTGGGCCTTTCCATCGCCCGCTGGATCGCCGACCTGCACGGCGCGCGGATCGACCTGACCTCTCGGCCCGGCGAGGGGACCCGGGTTGCGATAGACTTTCCGCTTGCCGGGTAGGGGGGCTGTGCTCGTGACCGTCACACTTCGCAAGGGGGTAACCGTGAACCGACTGTCTCGCGCGCTTGCGTGCGGCGGACTCCTGCTGTGCGCCGGCCTGCCGGCCGCGCGCGCGCAATCCTACCACCTGGCCAACACCTTCACGCTCGGCGGAGATGGCGGCTGGGACTACCTCGCCCTCGACACCATCGGCCATCGCCTGTTTATCGCACGCCAGAATCGCGTCATGGTGGTGGACCCCGACAACGGGAAGGTGCTGGGCGAGATCCCGGGCCTCGACCGGGCGCATGGGATCGCGTTCGCCGATGAGACCGGCCACGGCTTCGCCACGTCCGGGGCCGACAGCAGCGTCACGATCTTCGACCTCAAGACCCTCCGGGTGCTCGGCCGCACCACGGCCGCCCCGGACGACGATGCGGTGCTGTACGACCCCGCGACGAAGCGCGTCTTCACGTTCAACGGCGACGCTCACTCGTCGACCGTGATCGACGCGGCCTCGGGCAAGCGAATCGGCACCATCGATCTCGGCGGCGGCCCCGAGTTCGGTGTGTCCGCCGGCGACGGGAAGCTCTACGTCAACCTCGAGGACAAGAACGCCGTGGTCGAAATCGACGCGAGCGGCATGCGCGTCCTCCGCCAGTGGTCGATCGCGCCGTGCGAGTCCCCGACCGGGCTCGCCATCGACCGCCCGCATCACCGCCTGTTCAGCGGCTGTCGCAACAAGCTGATGGCGATCTCCGACGCGACGGCCGGAAAGCTGATTGCCAGTGCGCCGATCGGCCAGGGAGTCGACGCGTGCCGGTTCGACCCGGGCACACAGCTGGCCTTCGCCTCGAACGGCGACGGGACGCTGACCGTGGTGCACGAGGACGCGCCGGAGCGGTTCACGGTGGTCGGCAACGTCGCGACGAAGCGCGGGGCGCGGACCATGGAGCTCGATCTGAAGACGCATCGTGTGTTCACGGCGACCGCCGACTTCGGGCCGCCGCCCCCACCGACTGCAGAACGTCCTCACCCGCGGCCCAGCATCGTGCCGGGCACGTTCGCGCTGCTGGTGCTCGACCCGTAACGGGCTGCTGCAAAGGACGCGGCTACGGGGCGCTGCGGCGGTCCTCACGTCTCCCGGAGCGTGTACCGGCGTCCGCGGATCGCGACGAGGAGGGCGGGCACGGCGAACAGGGTGATCGGCGTTGAGAAGGCGAGCCCGCCGATGACGGCGAGGGCGAGCGGGCGCTGCAGCTCGCTCCCCGCACCGATCCCGAGGGCCAGGGGCAGCAGGCCGAACAGCGTGCACAAGGTGGTCATCAGAATCGGCCGAAGCCGGACCCGCGCGGCCTCACGGATCGCCTCCTCGAGTGCCACGCCCTCGGCCTGCATCCGGAGCCGGGTGAAGTCGAGCAGGATGATCCCGTTCTTCACGATCAGCCCGACGAGCAGGATCAGCCCCATGAACGACGACACATTCAGCGCCGTCCCGGTCGCCAGCAACAGCACGAGGGCGCCGACGAACGACACGGGCGCGACGAGGAGCACGACCAGCGGCTCCAGGAACGACTCGAACTGCACGACCATCACGGCGCACACGCTCACCACGGCGATGCCGAGCACGAGGAGCAGCGCGCGAAACGCCGCTTGCTGGCTCGCGTACTGCCCGCCCAACGTGACCCGCACGGCCGCCGGCGGCGGATGGGTGGCGAGCACGCGGTGGACGTCCTCCATCACGCTGCCCAACGACCGACCACTCACGTCCGCCGTCATCACGATCATCTGCTGCTGGTTTTCGCGGTCGAGACCGAGGCGTGATTCCGCGGGCTCGAAGGTCGCGAGGCTGCCGAGCGGGGTCATGCGACGCGCCCCGGAGGCCAGCACCGGCAGCGTGCGGAGCCGCAGCGGATCGAACCGGACGGAGTCCGGTGCCCGCACGCGCACGGCGACCGGTCGATCGCCGCTGCGGACCTCGCCGGCGTTAGCGCCGAGCAGTGCCGCGCTCACCGCGTTCCCCAGCGCCACCGGGGTCAGCCCGAGGCGATCGGCTTCCGCCTGGTTCACCCGCATCAGCAGCTCTGCGGAAGGCTCGCTGACGCCGTTGTAGAGGTCCTCCAGGCCGTCGATGCGCTCGAGGTCGGGAGCGAGCCGCCGGGCGTACGCCTCGAGCGTGTCGAGCTGCTCGCCGAACAGCTTGATCTCGACCGGCTTCGCCGCGCCCGCCAGATCGTTGATGACGTCGAACAAGATCTGCATGAACTCGATGTGCAAACGGGGCGCGGCGGCCGAGATCTCGCTCCGCGCCTCGTCGATCACGGCGAAGACGTCCCGCGACCGGCGGCTGCGCGGGACGAGCCGGGCCACGATGTCGCCGCTGTTCTGCGCCGTCGCGAAGAACCCGAGCTCGGCGCCGGTGCGCCGCGACGTCCCGGTGATCTCGGGCGTCCGCGCCAGAATCCGCTCCGCGATGCCCACCTGGCGGTTCGTCTCCTCCAGCGCGGTGCCGCCGGGCGTCCAGTAGTCCAGCACGAACGCCCCCTCGTCCATTTCCGGCAGGAACCCGGTGCCGATGAGGCTCCACAATCCGATCCCCGCGATGACGAGGGCGCCGGCGGCGGCCCCGATGCGAGCGGGGTGGTGTAGCATCGCGGCGAGGGCGCGCTCGTACCGGGGGCCGAGCGCGTCCAGCAGCCGCTGCACGCGAGCGAGCGGCCCGCTCGCGACCGGCTCCGCCTCGTGCGCCGTCACGAACTGCCGGGCGAGCAGCGGGATGATCGTGAGCGCCAGCAGCAGCGACACCAGGACGGCGACCGTCAGGGTGGTGGCCAGCGCGGTGAAGAACTGTCCGACGACGCCCTGCAGCAGGCCCAGCGGAAGGAACACGACGACCGTGGTGATGGTGGACGTGGTGACGGGCCAGATGAGCTCCTGGACGGCGTCGCGGATCGCGGCCGGGCGATCGGAAGTCAGGCGGAGGTGCCGGGCGATGTTCTCGGTGATGACGACCGCGTCGTCGATGACCAGGCCGATCGCGATCGCCATGGCGCCCAGCGTCATCAGGTTGAACGACTGCCCCATCAGCCGCATCACGAAGACGGTGATGGCCATGGTCAGCGGGATTGCCGTCGCGCTGATCGCGGTGATCCGAGCATGGCGCAGAAACAGCAGCAGGATCAGCACGGCGAGCCCCGCGCCGATCACCATGGCATCGCGCACTGCCCGGACGGCGTCGCGCACCAGCGCCGCCTGATCGTAGACCGGCTTCAGACGCACGCCGGGCGGCAAGGTCGGAGCCAGCGTCGCCGCGATCCGGGCGACGCTGTCCGCCAACGCGAGCGTGTTGCCGCCGAGCTGCCGCGTGACGTTGATGAGCGCGGCGGGCTTGCCGTCCCCCGCGATGATGCGGACGTGGTCCTCCCTTCCCAGCTGCACCCGCGCGAGGTCCCGCACCCGGAGACCGTTGCCCACCACCACGGCGCCGATGTCGTCCGGGCTGTGCGCCTCCTGATCGGTCACGATCAGGTACTGCCGGTAATCCTGGGCGACCCGCCCGACCGCCTGCACCGTGACGGCCTGCCGGATCGCGTCCGCCAGGTCGGCGTAGGACATTCCCTGCGCCGCGAGACGCGCGGGGTCGGCGATGACCTCGACCTCGCGCACGTCCGAGCCCTGCACGTCCACGCGCCCCACGCCCGGCACGCGGGAGATCAACGGCTTGATCTCGTACCGGGCGATGTCGTACAGCGTCGCGGCATCGCCCCCCTCGAGGTTGTAAGACAGGATCGGGAACAGCGACGGCGTCAGCCGCTCGACCTCGATGTCGAGGTCGCCCGGCAAGTCCCCGCGGACCTGGTTGACGCGGGCTCGCACGAGCTGCAACGCGTACCCCATGTCCGTCCCCGGTGCGAACGTGATCGAGATCTCACTCGCGCCGCGGATCGAGTGCGACCGGACCCGCGTCACGCCCGGCACGATGCTCACCGCCTCCTCGAGCGGGCGGGTGATGCTGAAGACCACTTGGCGGGCCCCGAGGGTTGAGCCCTGGGCGATGACCGTGATCCGCGAGAACTCGAGCTCGGGGTAAATAGCGGAGGGCAGGTTCAGGGCCGCCCACACGCCCGTAGCGCTGAGGAGCGACACGATCAGGTAGACGAACCGCCGCTGGCGGGACAGAAGGTCGAACAGCTTCACCGCGGCGTCCGGACGATTCGCGCGCCATCCTCGACGCCGTAGGCACCGCTGGTGACGACGGTCTCGCCGGCCGTGAGGCCGGAGACGATCTCGGCGAGCGCCTCGGTGCGCGCCCCCACGGTCACGGTCCGCACGTGGGCGATGCCCGCGCTGTCCACGACGAACAGCTGATAGCCGTCGCCCGTCGGGACCAGCGCCTCGATCGGGACCGCGACGGCCGCCGGGTGCACGGCCGTCACGATGGCGCCGAATGCCGACTCGCCGATGCGCAGCGGCCGCAGCGGGCGGGCGATCCGGGCGCGCACGGCGACGGCGCGGGACACCGAATCCACCGCGGCCCCGACGCCGGAGACCGCTCCCTGTCCCAGCGGCTCGCCGCCCGCGCCTTCGCCCGCCCTGACGGTGACGGCATCGCCAACGTGGATCGCGGCGGCCTCCGCGGGCGTCACGTTGAAGACGACGTCCAGGGCGGCGGGGTCCGCGACCTCCACGAGCGGCTGGCTCGGGTCGACCGATGCCCCGAGGACGGCGCTCATGCGCGTGACCACGCCGCCGAGCGGCGCGCGCAGGGTCGCGAGTTGCTGCGACCGGCGGGCGGTCACCCCGGCCAGCTGCGCCTGCGCCAGTTCGGCCGCCGCCTGGTCGGAATCTTTCTGAGGCAGAATGCCCGCTTGCACGAGCCGCACCGCGCGTGCGTACGCGTGCTGCGCGCTTTCCAATGCCGCGGCCGCGCTCTTCGCCGCGGCGTCGAACGGCGCCCGCTCGAACTCGACCAAGTCGTCCCCCGGCGCCACCTGTTGACCGGGGGCGACGAAGATGTGCGCGACTCGCGTGGGGGCGGGCGCGGCCAGCTCGGCGAAGCGCCCCGGCCGCGGCGTCACGGTGCCGATCGCCCGGACGGCTTGCGGGAACGGCCGCGCGGTGGCGACCGTGGTTCCCGCGCCCACCACGGCCTGTCCGCCGGCGGGCGCCTGCGCGGCATCGTCCGCCGGTCGAGCTCCGTGGCACGCGGCGAGCGCCGCGACCACTGCGCCGACGGACGCGAGCGCGCGAGTCATGGCTGGTCCGATGCGGTGACGAGCCGCAGGGCCGCGGCCGCGTTGTTCGCCGCCGCGACGTCGTCGATGTAGCGGGTGAGCGCTTCACGCGCGTTGCGCTCCGCTTCCAACACGTTGGGAAGCGCGACCGCGCCCTCGGCGTACGCCTGCAGCGACATCGCCGCTACGCGGTCCGCGCTCGCGAGCAGTCGCCGGGCGCGCTCCAGGCGCGCCGTCGCGAGCGTGAGGCTGCGCTGCGCGCGTGCCAGCTCCGCGCCCGTTTCCCGCCGCACGAACTCCAGGTTGGCCTGCGCGCGGTCGCGCGCCGCCGTGGCCTGTCCGACCTCGCCGCCGTTCCAGTTGAAGAGCGGCACCGGCAGCGACAGCCCGACAGTCGGGAGCAAGCCCCCCGGACCCGTTGGATCACCGTGCTCGACTCCCACCTGGAGGCTCGGGGCGGCGAGCACGCTCCGATGCGCCAGCGTGAGCGCGCGCTCCCGCGAGCGCAGGCTCGCTGCGGCTGCCGCGACGGGGAGCGGCTCGGCCGACGCCGCCGGCACAGTGTCCGCGGAGTCGAGGGCGGGAGGAGCGAGCGAGTCCGCGAGGGAGATCGTCGGCGCAGCGGCGGGCAGGCCCATGGCGAGCTGCACCGCGAGGAGGGCCTCGACGGCGGCGAGCGAATCGTCGGCGGCGGCGTTCTCGAGCTGCCCCGCATTCACCGCCGCGAGACGCACGTCCAGGTCGCTGACGTCTCCCACCTCACGCCGCAGCTGCGCCATCTTGAGCAGGCTGTCGGCGTCGCCCGCGGTGCGGCGCGAGAGTCGTGCGCGAGCCAGGGCGGCGAGTGCTCTCGTGTACGTGGTATCGACGTCGAACCGGATCGTGGCCCGCTCGAAGGCAAACCCGTACCGGGCCGCGTCCCGCGCGGAGGCCGCCGTGCCGATGCGCGCCGACCGAAGCCACGGCACGTCCAAGGGAACATCGGCGATGACGTGGTAGTGCGGCACATCTTTGGTGTACGTCGCGGAAAGCAGAGGATTCGGATACAGCCGTGCCGTGCGCAGCAACGCGGCGGCCACCGCGGTGTCGGCCCGGCCGAAGGCCGCTCGCGCGCCCCGGCTGAGCGCAGCCGCTACGGCTTGCGCTCGCGTGACGGGTTGCTGGGCGGCGAGCGGCGTCGCGGCCGCGACGCCGGTCAAGCCCAGGACGAAGAGTGAAAGGCGCACCTCGCCGAAAGGTATTCGGCGAACCTGTCAGGAAGCTGACAGGCGCTCAGCGCCACCCCGCGGCGTCGCGCTGCACAGAGCCTACCTGGCTCTCGGTGGGCTCCGCTCAGCAGAACCAGGGCTCGGTGAGCCGCGCTGGGACCGGGCGCTCGGGGGGCGGCGCGCGGAACGCGCCGCCGGTCGGGGTTCGGGCGGCGCGCGCGTAGGCTAAGGTGCGAATCCGATCGAAGACGATGGCCGCATCGTCCCCCGCGCGCGCCGCGTCTTCGACCAGCGCGCTCACGTCGCGTTGCAGCACGTCCATGCGAGGATCCGGATGTGCCCAGCGGTACGTGAACGCCGCCGGGTCCAGCGCACCGAGGAAAGGCTGGATCGCGGGGCGCGACAGCAGCAGCGAGCCGGGAGGCACGAGCAGGCGGATGGTAAGCTGCACCGGATCGACCTGATCGATCAGACCCTCGCGCTCGATAAACTCGAATAGGTCGAGGTAGTCGTCCCACGTGGCCCAAGGGGTGAACGGCACGAACGACGGTCGCAGCGTGATTCCCGCCCGGCGCAGGATGTCGAGGGCGACACCCGCGTCGGCCCTGGTGTGCCCTTTCTCCAGGTTCGCGAGCACAACGTCCGAGAGCGATTCGACCGCTGAGACGACGAACAGGCACCCCGTGGCCGCGAACTCCGGGAAGGCAGCGCGCTGGCGGAGGATGTGCTCGATCTTGGTGGTGAAGTCGTACGTGAGCGCGGGGAATTCCGCGTGCACGGCCCGGACCAGCTTGCGTGCGTGGCCGGGACCGTTCAGGAAGTCGGGATCTCCGAACGTGACATGGCCGGCCCCGGCGGCCACCAGGTGGCGCACGTCCTCGAGCACGACGTCGCGGGGCACGGCGAAGAACCGGCCGCCGTATACCGGGGGGATCGGGCAGTGCAGGCACTCGTGCAGGCACCCGCGGCTCGCCTCGACGTAGCCGGCCGGCGTGAGGCGACCGGCGCGCGCCAGGCTGACATAGCGCGTGAGCGCGGGTAGCGAGCCCCGGCTCGGCGCGGGGAACGCCAGCCGGTCGAGGGACGTCTCGGCGCCCACCGGCGGCGCCGCCTGGGCCTCGAGACGATCAGCCAGCGCCACGAGCGCCGCTTCGAACTCTCCACCGAGCACCGCGTCGGCGACCCGGTCGCGCAGGTACTCCGCGTTGAGGAGCGCGTACAGCCCGTAGCACACGATGCGACACCCCGGGTTGAGCTCCCGGATCCGCTCGGCCGCCCTCACGCCGAGCCGCAGCGCCGTGTGCATCGGCACGGCGATGCCCACCAATCGAGCCCGCCGCACCTTCGTTTCGTCCAGCGGCTCCACCGCTAGATCGAGCGTGTCCGGCGCGTACCCTGCACGCTCGAGGAACGCGCGGGGCCACGCGGCGCCGAGCGGCTGGTGGCCCAGCTCGTAACAGGAGACGAGCAGAATGGCCCCCGGCGCGCGCAGGGAGCCCGGGGACGGCGTCACGACCGGTTGAGCTTGCCGCGCTCGGCGAAGCGCAGCAGGAACGCGACGGCCACTAGTGCCAGGGCGATCCATACGAGCCAGCGCCGCGCGGTCGCCATGCCAGCGAGCCCGATGGCCAAGCCGGTCCCGGCGAGCCACGCTTTGGCCGCAACGAGGTTGTGGGAGCCCAGCACGCTACGTCCCCGCCTTCTTGAGAAACGCCTGCAGCGCCGCGCGGAAGTCCGGGGTCGTGCGGCTCACGGCGTTCACGTCCGCCCCGAGACGAATCCCGTCCTCGAAGCCCAGCCCGTCGAGTTGATAGAATTGCTGCTTGGTGAACGCCAACGCCGAGGCGCTCGCCGCCGTGAGGCCACGGAGCACGTCCGCCGCCTGCTCCTCGAAGTCGGAGTCCTCGTAGACGCGCGAGACGAGCCCCGAGGCGGCTGCTTCGGTTGCGGTGAGCGTCCGCCCGGTCGCGGCGAGATCAAAGGCGACCTTCTCGCCCGTCGCGCGCTTGAGGAGGGTCAGGACGATCGCCGGCACGAACCCCCGCTGGACCTCGGGATAGCCGAACTGCGCCGACTCGGCCGCTAGCACCAGATCGCACGCGGTGGCGAGGCCGCAGCCTCCGGCGAGCGCCCGGCCGCGCACGAGCGCCACGATCGGCTTCGGCAGCTGCCGCATTCGCAGGAAGATCTCGGCGAAGTGGAGCGCGACTCGTCGGTTCTCGTCGACCGTCTTGTCGGCCGACGCGAGCAGCTCGTTCAAGTCCATCCCGGCGCAGAAATCCCTGCCCGCGCCGCGGACGGCGACCACGCGCACCTGCGCGTCGAGGTCGGCGCGCTCGAGCAGTGCGAGCAGCTCGTCGATCATCGGCGCGTCGATCGCGTTCCGCTTCTCCGGTCGGTTCAGCGTGGCGGTGAGAATCCCACCCTGCAACTCGGCGAGCACCCGCTCGCTCACCGGGGCACCTCGATCTCCATGCGCAACAACGCCGTCGACAAGACCTTTCCCTGTGCATCAGTCTTGAGCGAGATCGTGCCCCCGCCGTCGAGCGCGCCGTGGAGCAGGAAGTTGAGGGCGTGCAGGTTGGGGAGCTCGAACCGCTCGACCTCTCCCGTGATCATCCCCTTGAAGTGGCGGGCGACGCAGGCCGCGGTCACCTGCTTCACCAGGATGGGATAGTACTCGGGCTTCAACGCGATGAGCCCGATGTTCGCCGTGTCGCCCTTGTCTCCAGACCGAGCGTGCGCGAGCTCGAGGAGGCGGGCGTGTCGCTTCCGCGACCGCCTTCGACCGCCCGCGACCGCCTTCGCCCGCCCTGTCATACCTCCAGCACCTCCACGCATGGCTCCACCACGGTCTTGTCGATCAGCGCCGGCCAAAACGCGACGATCTCCTCGGGCTTCGGCCGCCCGCCCGCGAATCCGGTCACGCTCGGCGGGCCGTTGAGAATCAGCGGCGCGATCTCCCGGGTGAAGCGCTCGACCGCCGCCTGGTCGGGAGCGCGCACGCCGACCCGAAGCTGCACCTCGGGCAGGTGCTCGAGCGGCGCGCTGTGACGCGCCAGCGGCCCGTGCGTCGCGTCGACGCCCACGAACTCGGTCCGGATCGCCTCGAACTTGAGGCCGAGGGTGTCGAGGCGCTGCCGTAGGATCCGATCGGCCGCCTTCGCCTTCTGGTATGCGTCTGGCCAGGCGTAGACCAAGGTGCCGACCGCCTTGTACCCGTACAGGTACGCCACCGACACCTTCAGCTTGTCCGTCGCCGGTCTTCCCCTGACGCCCGATACCCGCACCCGGTCGCGCCCCGCCTGCGCGAGCCGGATGGTCGTGAAGTCGGCGACGCAGTCCGGCGTGATGTACTCGGTCGGGTCGCCCATCTCGTACACCAGTTGCTCCGTGACGCCCGCGACTGTGATGCGGCCGCCGGTCCCGGGGTGCTTCGTGATGTCGAAACTGCCGTCGGGGCGACCTTCGACGATGGGATAGCCCACGTTCGCCAGGTCCGGGATGTGCTCCCAGTCGACCAGACAGTTGCCGCCGCTGGCCTGGGCGCCGCACTCGATGGTGTGGCCGGCGACCGTTCCCGCCGCCAGCAGGTCCCACTGGTCCCGCTGCCAGCCGAAGTCGTGAATCATCGGGGCGAGCGTCAGCCCCGTGTCGGTCACCCGCCCCGTGATCACGATGTCGGCACCCAGGCGCAACGCGTCGACCACGGGCCAGGCCCCCAGGTAGGCGTTGGCCGAGACGACGCGCTCGCGCACGTCGCGCAGCGGGCGCCCCGTGTCGAGGTTGGCGAGCGCGTGGCCGCGCGCGAGCAGGCCGTCGAGCCGCGCCAACAGGTCGTCCCCCATCACGATGCCGATCCGGAGTCTCCCCGTGAGCCCCAGCTTCCGGGCCGTCTCTGCAACCGCCTGCGCGCAGGCGCGCGGGTTGACGCCCCCCGCGTTCGCTGTCACGGTGATGCCCCGCTCGACGAGGATCGGCAGGATGCGCTCCATCAGGGGAATGAAATCCTTGGCGTAGCCGAGCGATGGATCCCGCGACTTCTGCTTCTGCAGGATGGACATCGTGACCTCGGCGAGGTAGTCCATCATGAGATAGTCGATCGGGCCGCCGGTCACCTGGCGGTAAGGCGCCTCGAGCCAGTCACCCCAAAAGCCCTGGCCTGCTGCGATGCGGACCGTCGACGGCCCGCCGCGAGAGGTCACGGCCGGAGCACGACGCGTCGGATCGCCTCCGTGCCCGCGGGCGCGTGCACGCGCAGTTCGACGAGCGGCGCGAAGCCTTCGGGGAGGGCGGGGAGGACCGGCTCCGGGAGCTTCCCGATCGGCAGCGCCGCCCGCCCGCCTGCCACGACCGTCACGTCTCGACTCGCGTCGCTCACGAGGCGCGGGTCCTTGAGGAGAAACCGGACGCGGGCCGTCGCGCGCCAGGGCCGAATGCCGGTGACGCGTGCAAACGCCGGAAACAGCTCGACCGTCAGCGGGTGCCTCTTGAGACCCGCCGGGACGTCGAAGTGGTGGCGAGCGAGCGCGTAGTTCATCGCCCCCTGCCCCACCTGCTGCCCGGTCGAATCGAACTCGGTCACCCCGAAATCGGTGAAGACGTCCCATTGCTCGCGCGGCATCTGCACGTCGATCACGGCGCGCTCGGCCCAGTCCGGGACGCGCACCGTGAGGCTCTCGGGGGGCGCGCCGCGCCCCGCGACGTCGAAGCCGCGTTCGGCGCCGAGCAACGTGACGACCGCGCGGCCGCCGGCCGTGCCGTCCCCGGCGTTCGATGCCTCGACCCCACCCGGGGCTTCCGCAAGCGCCACCGCCGCGAGCGTTGCGCTCGCGCTCACGGTCAACGCGGAAAGCGGTGGGGCCAGGACGTCCAGCTCATAGACGCCCGGCACCAGGTCCTCCGCCCGTACCGTGAACCGTGCCGTTCCCGGATCCGAGCGGCCGAGCCCGACCTCCTCCCCGTCGCGGAAGGGCTGTCCGCTTGGCTCGTACAGCCGCGCCGTTGCGTGCTGTTGGGCGGAGTCGGCAAGGGTCACGCTGGCGTGCAGGGTCGCCCCCGGCTGCACGGCCCGCAGGAAGTAGCGCTGCACGCGCGCCGGGCCGATCGTGCGGTGCTGGTCGTCGAGCGGCTTCGCGGAGAGATCGTACGGCACCACGATGGTGTTCGGGAGCATGAACAGTGGCCCCGCCACCGAGTCACTGAGATTCCACGCGGTCACCGTCCCGGTATACACGCCTGGTCCGGTGAACGCGGAGCGCTGGTAGGCGACCGTGATCTCCGTCTCGCGGGCGCCGGCCGCCACGGTGGCCGGTACCGCGAGCCAGGGCACACTGCTCCGTAACAGGAACTGGGCGGCGCGCAGGCCCGCGACGTGCCGTACGCGGAACACCTCGAGCGTATCGCCCGGGCCTCCGGGGCCGTTCCGGCGGAACGCGGCCGAGCCGCCCTCCGGCGTCCGGACGACGTACTCCGAGCCTTGGTGTCCGCCCAACAGCCAGCGGTACGCCGCGTCGAGCCGCGGCAGCCCGGCGCCGTCGTCGATCGGGGTCTCGCCGGGGAGCGGCCTGGCGGACGCGCGCAGCGCCTGCGTGACTTCCGCGGCGCTCACGGTGCGGCCTCCCTGCAGCATCGCCGACAGCAAGCAGGCCGCGAGACCCGCCGCGTGCGGCGCCGCCATGCTGGTGCCCCCCTTGATCTCGTTCCCCATGTCCCAGCGGGGCACCGAGGAGAACGCCACGCCCGGCGCGACGAGATCGGGCTTTGCCAGCTCGCCGCCGCGCGAGCTCCACCACCCCATCACGTCGGCCACCGGTGGGCTCCCCGGTTGGGGCGGCCGCGCGAACGCGCCTGGGAACGCCGCGCCCACCGAGAGCGCGAGGTCCGCCGACGCGGGGAAGCCCATGGTCGACAGACCGGGGCCGTCATTGCCGGCGCTGATCGTGAACACGACGTTTGGGTGCGCCATGAGAAACGCGTTCACGATCGAGTCGATCACCGCGCGCCCTTCGAACTCGTTGCCGACACCGAAGCTCAGGTTGAGGACCAGGGGCATATTGCGTTGCTGGGCGTAGCGCGCGGCGTACTCCATCGCGCGCTGCATGCTGCCGTGCACGGAGATCCCGCCGCGCGCGGCGTTGGCGATCTTCAGGCCGAGCAGCTGCGCTCCGGGCGCCACGCCGTCGAAGCCGGCTACGTTGAAGAGGTCGTGCCCCGCCGCGATGCCCGCGACGTGCGTGCCGTGTCCGCCGGTATCGAAGAAGAAGTCGAGGATGGGGGCGCCGTTCACGTCGGCGAAGTTCACCGCGAGGGTGATCGACTGCGCGCCAAGCGAGATGGTCTCCCGACCCTGGCGGTAGTCGTGCAGCGGCATCTCGTCGTCGAACGAGCCGTTCAAGTTCGTGTCGAGGAACGCGACCCAGCCGTCGGTCGCTTTGACAACGATCACCGGAAAGACGTCAGTGTTGTCGCCGTCGCCGTTCAGGTCCGCCGCCGGCACCTTGCCGAGCGGCAGCTCGCGCAACACGCCCGCATACCAGGTCACGCCGCTCGCGAGTCGCCCGATCCGGCCCGCCCCCGTGAGCTGGCGCCCGCCGACCGACACGGTGCCGTCGCCGGACGGCGTCACGGGCGCGAGCGCCACACGCCCCTCGCCCGAGAAATCGCGCAACTCCACGATCTTCGGGGCACCCGTGCTGGTCGTGATCAGCCCGTCCACACCGGGATCGACCCCGGTGTCGAGAATGCCGATCAGCACGCCGCGCCCGTCGTAGGTCGCGTGCGCGGCGCGAAACTGCTCGACCCCGGTGCTGCGGAGCGGCATGAGACCCGCCATGAAGGCGACGGCGGGCGGGAGCGCGGGTTCCCGCGCTGGCGGCACCGTGGCGGAGGGCGCCGGGGGAGCGGGCGCGGGGGGCTGGGGGGGCGGAGGCGTCGCGGGAGCGGCCACGAGCGGCGGCCTCGATTGGGGCGTGGGAGCAGCGGCGGGCTGCGGGACGCCGCCGCAGGCCGCTGTCACCGCGGCGATGGTGACGCTCAACCAACGGACGGGGTGTGGCTTCATGGAGCGCTCGGCAGCACAAAGGCCCCGAGATGCGGGCCGGAGAATTCGGTCGCGACTTCCAGCAGGAACGCGAGGAGATCCCGGGTGTCCTCGGGAAGCACTATCGCGTCGACGAAACCGCGCGCGCCCGCGAAACGCGCGTCGAGCTGGCGCTCGTAGTCACTCCGCATCGCGTCGACCGCCGCGGCGTTGTCGGGTTTCCCGGCGTCGCTCCCGAACACTGCCTGGATCGCCGACTCGCCTTCCATCACGCCCATCCGCCCCGTGGGCCATGACAGGATGAAATCGGGATCGAACCCCTGGCCCGCCATGGCGTAATAGCCCGCCCCCGACGCGTGGTTCACGGTCAGCACGAGCTTCGGCACCGTCGCCGTGGCCATCGCCTCCACCAAGCGCGCCCCCGCGCGGATGATCCCGGAGTGCTCCGCCTCGGTCCCGACCATGAACCCGGACACGTCCTGGACGAACAGCAGCGGCAGGCGCTCGCGGTCGGCGTTCGCGATGAAGTAAGCCACCTTCTCGGCGCTCTCGGTGTAGATGATCCCGCCGATCTTCGGCGCCTCCCCCGTCTTCCCCTTGATCACGCCGCGCGAGTTGGCGATCAGCGCGACGGGCCGCCCCTCGACGGCACCGTGGCCGCAGATCATTTCGGGCGCGATGTCGGGCTGGAACTCGTCGAGCTGGCCGGCGTCGAGCAGGCACTCGAGCACCGCGCGCGCGTCATAGCTCATGCGGTGGTCCGCCGGAAGGAGATCGTACAGCTCCTGGGGGTCGCGCTTGGGTTTCCCGCCCGGGGCCGGCGGCCGCAGCGTGCGCGGCAACCGGGCCACGTACTCGCGGATGCGCTCGAGGCATTCCTGATCGTCCTTGGCGCGGTAGTGCGCCACTGCGCTGACGGCGGTGTGGGTCGTGGCGCCGCCCAACGATTCCGCGTCCACCACCTGCCCGGTCGCCCCCTTCACGAGGTTGGGGCCGCCGAGACCCATGAACGAGGTCCCTTCCACCATGAAGATCACGTCCGAGAGGGCCGGCAGGTACGCCCCGCCGGCGATGCAGGGGCCCATCACGGCGGCGATCTGCGGCACGCGGAGATAGTGTCGCATGATCGAGTTGTAGTAGAAAATCCGCGCGGCGCCGTACTGGCCCGGAAACACACCGCTCTGGTACGGCAGGTTCACGCCCGCGGAGTCCACGAGGTAGACGATCGGGATGCGCTGGCGCATGGCGATCTCCTGGGCGCGGAGCATCTTCTTGATCGTTTCCGGCCACCACGAGCCGGCTTTCACGGTGGCATCGTTGGCGACCACCACCGTCGGCCGGCCCGCGATGCGGCCGAGGCCCGTCACGACACCCGCCGCCGGCGCCTGGCCGTCGTACTGGTCGTAGGCAACGAGCAGGCCGACCTCGAGCCACTCCCCGCCGGTATCGAGCAGCGCCGCCACGCGCTCGCGCGCCGTGAGCTTCCCCTGTTCGTGCTGGCGACGGATCTTGTCCGCGCCGCCGCCCTGCTCCAGGCGCGCTTGCAGCTCGCGGTACTGGTCCGCGAGACTCTTGAGGCGGCTCACCGACGACGCAGGACGCGTGACGGGCGTGGGGGGTGGGGGGGCGGGGGCGGGCGCACGCGTCTTAGGCCGAGACATGGTCGGCCGCCCATTCTTCGATGTATTTCACCAGGTCCGCCGTCGGCGTGCCGGGGCCGAACAGCTTTCCGATCCCCTGCCGCTGCAACGCCTCCATGTCCGCCGGCGGGATGATGCCGCCGCCCGTCACCAAGATGTCGTCGCGGCCGGCCGTGATGAGCAGCTGTTTCACGCGCGGGAACAGCGTGAGGTGCGCGCCCGAGAGGATGGAGAGGCCGACGACGTCCACGTCTTCCTGGATGGCCGCCTGCGCGATCATCTCGGGGGTCTGGTGGAGCCCTGTGTAGATCACCTCCATGCCCGCGTCGCGGAGCGCGGCCGCCACCACCTTCGCGCCACGGTCGTGCCCGTCGAGCCCGGGCTTCGCGACGAGGACTCGGATGGGACGCTTGACGGGGGGAGGCATCAGCGGCGGAACCGCAGCAGCGCCGCCAGGCCGTCCACCGCGCGGCGGGCCTCGTCGTCGTACAGCACGTCCACCTGCGCCCGCTGGCGTAAGGCTTCTTCCACCGCTTCGTCGATCAGAGGATCGTCGTTGTGGCCGTCGGCGAGGAGCGTGCGGACCTGACCCCGGGCGAGCGCCTTGACGGTGGCGTCGATGCCGGTGATCGCCCAGCCGCTGCCGACGCCCTCCTGCACCGCCGCGGCGTGGGCCTGCTCCCTCGCGCGCTCGCGCTGGTCGCGCAGCCACAGCGCCGCCTCGCGCTCTTCGGCCGGGCTCGCCTTCTTCGGGTTGAGCTTCACGACGCCGAGCAGCAGATCGTGGACGTAGGTGTGGAGGTGCGGCACCAGGGCCGCCGCATCCACGCCGATGCCGGCCACCACGATCCCGGCGAGCGCGCGCTGCGTGTGGATCTGGTAGATATGGTCCGCGATGTTGGCGTAGTGACGATGTTTCTCTTCGCGGATCCGCATGTGGTAGTTGTGCTCGCCGGACCCCCCCGACCCCCCCGACCCCCCCGCCCCCCCCGCCAGGACGCCGCCGCGCCTCGCCTGGCGCCCCCCGTGGAACTTCCCGGCCCGCGTCGCCCCAGCCGTCAGGCTGGGGAGCTCAGCGACGTCGAACGCCGTCACCTCGAAGAAGCGCGCCCCGGTGCGGTCACACGCCGCCACCAGGATCGTCCCGAACTCCTGCTCCAGCGCGAGCAGCTCGCGAACCAGCGGCGTCGCCTCGACGCCCAGGCGCGAGCGGTGGACGTGCGGGAGGGCCACGACCTCGAACAGGCCGAGCGGCTGGCATGCGAACAGGGCGATGCCGCGCGACGCGGGCAACCCGCCCGGCTCCTCGAAGTGGCGCCGCACGCGCTGCAGGTCCGCCGCCACGCTGTCGCGCACGGCGCGGTCAAGCGGCTGCTGCTCGAGGGTAGCCAGTGCGTCGCGGACGCGGTTCTTCATCTTGATCAAGTACTTGCCGCGCGTCTTGTCGCGCGGCTCGAGCTTCAAGTAGCACGACACCACGCGGTAAGGGCCGGGCTGCACGGCGCTGAGTCGCCGCACGACGTCCCGCACCGCATTGAGGCCGGAACTGACGGGCAGAGCGGTCATGGTCTAGAAGAACACCGGCTCGCGATACGCGCCGTAGACGCGTTCGAGCGCGTGCCGGATCTCGTAGAGGGTGCAATAGGCGCGGGCGCACTGGAGCATCGGGCCGATGACGTTGCGGTCGTCGAGCGCGGCCTGGCGCAGCGCCTCGAGCCGCTCGGCGACGAGCCTCCCGTCGCGCTCGGCCCGCAGGCGCGCGAGTCGCCGCTGCTGCGCGCCTGCGGCGTCGTTCGAGACCTTGAGGATCTCGACCGGATGATCGTCCGCGCTCAAGAAGTCGTTCACCCCGACGATCACGCGCCGGCCCGCCTCCACGTCCCGCTGGCATTCCTCGGCGGACCCCGCGATCTGCCGCTGGAACCAGCCGCTCTCGATCCCCTGCACGACGCCGCCGACCGACTGGATCTCCGCGAACAACGCCTCGGCTTCGCGCTCCAGCTGGTCGGTGAGCGACTCCAGGAAGTACGAGCCACCCAGCGGGTCGATCACCTCCGCCGCGCCGGTCTCGTGCGCGATGATCTGCTGGGTGCGCAGGGCGAGCCGCACTGCCTCCTCGGTCGGGAGCGCGAGCGTCTCGTCGAGCGAGTTGGTGTGGAGGGATTGTGTGCCTCCCAGCACCGCAGCGAGCGCCTGGTAGGCGACGCGCACCACGTTGTTCATCGGCTGCTGCGCCGTGAGGGTCACGCCCGCCGTCTGGGAGTGGAACCGCATCATCCAGGACCGCGGGTTCTTGGCCTTGAATCGCTCCCGCATGTGCCGGGCCCAGATCCGCCGCGCGGCGCGGAGCTTGGCGATCTCTTCGAAGAAGTCGTTGTGGATGTCCCAGAAGAAGGAGAGCCGCGGCGCGAACGCGTCCACGTCCAGCCCCCGTGCCAGCCCTCGCTCCACGTAGGTCAGCCCGTTCGCGAGCGTGAAGGCGAGCTCCTGCGCCGCCGTCGCGCCCGCCTCGCGGATATGGTAGCCCGAGATCGAGATCGTGTTCCACAGCGGCGCGTGCTCCGCGCACCACTCGAACATGTCCACGATGACCTTGAGCGCGGGTTCCACCGGATACACCCAGGCGTGCTGGGCCATGTATTCCTTCAGGATGTCGTTCTGCACCGTGCCGCGCAGCTTGTGGCTCGGCACGCCCTGCTTTTCGGCCGCAGCCACGTAGAAGCAGAACAGCATCGCCGCCGGGCCGTTAATGGTCATGGAGGTCGAGACCTGATCCAGGGGGATGCCGTGAAACAGGACCTCCATGTCCGCCAGCGAGGAGATCGCGACCCCGCACTTCCCCACTTCGCCCTCCGCCCGTGGATGGTCGGAGTCGTAGCCCATCAGCGTGGGAAAATCGAACGCGACGGACAATCCCGTCTGACCGTGCTCGAGCAGGAACTTGTAGCGCTCGTTCGTGTCTTCGGCCGATCCGAACCCCGCAAACTGGCGCATCGTCCACAGCTTGCCCCGGTACATCGTTGGGTGGATGCCGCGGGTAAACGGGTATTCCCCCGGCGCGCCGAGCCGCGCGGCGTCGTCGAGGCCGGCGCGGTCGGCCGGCGTGTACAGGGGCTTTCGCTCGCTGCCGCTCATCGCGTCGCCTCGGCCTTCATCTGGTCCAGGATCTCCGCCGCCACGTCGTACGGACTGCGGCGGCCGCTTGCCACGTCGTCCAGCCGGGTCGCCAGCAGCTCCTCGGCGCGGGTGGCCTCCGCGATCCAGCGTCGCACGCCACGCTCCAGCGCCGCCCGGGTCCGCGCGGCAAGCCGCTGACGACGCCGCTCGGCGAGCGTGCCGCTCGACTGCAAGTACTGGTGGTGCCGTTCGAGCGCCGCCACGAGCTCGGCGATACCCTCGCCGGTCGATGCCACGGTCGGCAGGACGGGCGGCTCCCATGCGTCGGCCGGTCGGACCGTCGGACGGTCGGACGGTAACCGCCTTCGGTCCGACTGTCCGACTGTCCCACTGTCCGACAGGCGGTGGTGCGGGGCGGTATGGGCATAGGCGTTCCCCCGCCGGATCCCCAGCATCACCTCGACCTCCTGACGCAACTTGTCCGCTCCCGGCCGATCACTCTTGTTGACCACGTACACGTCCGCGATTTCCATCACGCCGGCCTTGAGGGTCTGGATGCCGTCGCCTGACTCGGGCACGAGCACGAGGACGGTCGTCTCAGCGCTGCGCGCGATGTCGAGCTCCGTCTGCCCCACGCCCACCGTCTCCACCAGGATGCGTGCGAAGCCGAACGCCTCGAGCAGGTCGGCCACTTCCTCGGTGGTCGTGGCGAGCCCGCCGTGCGCGCCGCGCGTCGCCATCGAGCGGATGAACACGTGCGGGTCGAGGCTCGCCGATTCCATCCGAATCCGGTCGCCGAGCAGCGCTCCACCGGTGAACGGGCTGGTGGGGTCGACGGCGACCACGCCGACCGAAAGCGCCTGGGCGCGAAACTGCTGGATGAGCCGTTCGGTGAGCGTGCTCTTGCCCGCGCCGGGGGGTCCGGTGATCCCGATGCGCCGGGCGCCGCCCAACCGCGTATGCGCGTGCGACAGGACGCGCTCGAACCCGTCCCGCTGGTTCTCGACCAGGCTGATCGCGCGCGCCAGCGCCGCCGGCTCGCGCCGGTCCAGTCCCTCGAGGATCGCTTCGAGTCGCATCCCCTCCCCTACGTTAACGATAACGAGGCCATGTGTAGCGGCGCAGCATGCTGCGCCGCTACTCCTCCCCGCGGTCGAGCGTCACCGTCCGCACCGGTCCCGCGCGCACCGCGACCCGCTCGACGCGCGTCGCGCTCGCCGCGAGGATGTCGAACTCCAGGCCCCGGAGCGCGAATCGCTCGCCGGAGCGCGGAATCCGCCCGAGGACCTGCACGAGCAGGCCCCCCACCGTCTGCGGGCCCCGATCGGCTGCGTCGAGCGTCACGTCGAGCGTCTGCTCCAGCTGGCTGGCGGGGGCGCTGCCCTCCAATTCCACGACGCGGACGGGCGCGGCGCTGCCCGGGGACGGCGCCTCGGGCTCGAAGATCTCGGAGACGAGGTCGCGCAGCAAATCCTCGAAGGTCACGAGGCCCGCCGTGCCGCCGAACTCGTCCAGCACGACCGCGAGGTGACTGCGCCCGCGCTGCATCTCGAGCATCAAATCGGCCGCGCGCGTCGTGCCGGGGACCACGAGCGTGGGCCGAACCGGCACCGGGGCGTCGGGCGGGAGCTTGAGTAGGTCGAACGCGTGCGCCACGCCCACGACCTCGTCCAGCGAGCCGCGGTACACCGGGTAGCGGCTGTAGCGCGACTGCATGCACACGTGCGCCACTTCGCCGGCGAGCAGACCTTCGGGAATCGCGACGATCGACGTGCGCGGCGTCATCAGCTCCTTCACCGGCCGGTCGGCGAACGCGAGCACTCCGGAAACGACCGCCATCTCGTCCGCCGAGGCGAGGGCCTCCGTGTCGGCGTTGGTGAGCACGGCGGCCAGCGTCGTGCGCTTCGAGGGATCGCGCGCCGGAATGAACGGCGCGAGCGCCTTGCCCAGCTGCTCGAGGCGCGGCACGGCGCGTGCCACGATGGGCTCGGCCCAGCGCCGGCCGACCACGCGCGGCACGAGGAAGGCCGCGCTCACGAACAGCGGCACGCCTACGCCTACGGTGACCGCTCCCAGCACCGTGGGTGTGGTCTCGGCCAGGAGGGCGGGCACCGCCGCGGCGGCGCACACCGTGCCGAGCGTGGTCAACGCGTTCGCGGTCGCCAGGACCCGTCCTGGGTTCTCGAGCACGCCGGCCGCGCCGCCGGCGCCGCGCAGCTTGTACGACACCCAACGGGTCAGCTCGAGCTGGCTGACGGCCGCCGCGGCGACCCCGACCGCCGCCGACCCGCCCGCGAGCAGCAACCCCGAGACCAGCAGCACGAGCGGCAGGATCACGATTGCCTCTGGAACGACACGCGCATCACCCGCCGCCGATCCACGCGCTCCACCACGACCCGATAGCCGTCGAGCGTCAGCTCGTCGCCGGCGCGGGGGACGCGTCCCAGCACCGAGTAGATGAGTCCGCCGACGGTCGAGACCTCGGCGTGCTGGAAGGCGCGGCCGAGCGCCTGCGACAGATTGTCGAGCGTGACGCGGCCGTCCACCCAGTAACGGTCGCCGTCCTGGTGGATGGACGGCGGCTCGGCGATATCGTGCTCGTCGCGGATCTCCCCGACGATCTCCTCCAGGATGTCCTCCAAGGTGATCAGTCCGGACGTCCCGCCGAACTCGTCCACCACGATCGCCAGGTGCGCGGGTCCCCGCTGGAAGTCGCGCAACTGGCTGTCGAGGGTCTTCGTCTCGGGGACGTACGCGGCGGGCCGCACCAGATCTTGCCAGGGCCCCGGGGCGGGGGTGGCCCCGACTCCCATCGCGAGGGGGACGAGATCCTTGGCGAACACCACGCCGGCGATGTTGTCCGACGTACCGTCGTAGACCGGCAAGCGCGAGTGCTCGCTCTGGCGGAACGCCTCGACGACGTCGTCGGTCGAAGCCGCGAGATCGACGGCCGCCATGTCGAGGCGCGGGGTCATCACTTCGTCCACGCGCGTGTCGGCGAGCGTGAAGACGCCCAGCAACATGTCACGCTGCGCCACTCCCAAGTTGGGCTCGAGGGGGCGCGGCGTCGCGACGAGCGAGTGCAGCCCTCGGTCGACCCAGCCGAGCAGCCAGAGCAGGAGCCCGAACGGCGCGAGGGTGCGCCGCGCGAGCGGCAGGGCGGCGGCCGTGAGCTCCGGCGCGAGCCGCGCGACGCTGCGAGGCAGCGCGTCGCCGACGACGAACAGGAACACGACGGCGACGGCCCATGTGCTCAGCGCCTCCGCCCAGGGGCGCTGCCACCAGTGGAGCGCGTCCGCGCCGGCCACGGCGCCGAGCACGAGCAGGGCGAGCCGCGCGACGTGGAACGCGCGGTGCAGCGGCACCCGCCCCGTCACCACGGCGGGCGGCGCGTCCCCGAGGGTGTGCAGGGCCTCGCCCACGGCCGCCTCCTCCCCGAGCGCCAGGATGCCCGCCCACAACACGGTGGCGACGGCGATCACCACCTCCGCGACGGACAAAGCCGCGTCGGTCGGCATCACCGTCCCCCCTTCCCGGTGCGTAGCCGTCGCACGTAGCGCTCCTGACGTCGCCACATGGCCGAGCGGGTCCGGCCTCGCCCGGTGGGGTGGTCGTATCCGAGGACGTGCAGCGTGCCGTGCACCGTCAGCCGCAACAGCTCCTCGTGCACGTCATCCGTTGTCCGTCGTCCGTTTTCCGTGGTGGCCACCCAGCGCGCGGCGGCCGCGGGGCAGATGTAGACGTCCCCGAGCAGCGTTCCGTCGGGCTGCGGCAGCGCGAACGCGATGACGTCCGTCAGGGCGCGACGGCCGAACGCCCGCCGGTTGAGGCGGCGCATGGCGGCGGCGTCGAGCAGGGTCAGCTGCACCCGCGTGCCCCGGGCTCCCTCCCACGCCAGCACGCGCCGGGCGGCGCGTTCAAGCCTTGGCCGCCGGCTGCCACTGCGCGGTGATACCGCCACTGGATTCCGGGTAGTCGATGCGGTTGTGGTACATCCCGGTGATGATGCGCACGAACTCCTGCTTCACCTGATCGACCTGACGCAGGGTCATCGGCGCGTCGTCGAGCTGGCCCGCGTTCAGTTTGGTGCGGACGATGTGGCTGATGACCTCCTCGATCTTCTGCGGCGTCAAGTCTTCGAGCACGCGCAGCGCGGCCTCGACCGAGTCGGCCAGCATCGTGATCGCCGTCTCGGCGGAGCGCGGCTTGGGGCCGGGGTACACGTAGTCCTCGGCGCGCGGCGACCCGCCGTCGCCGCTCTTCTTCGCGCGGTCCAAGAAGTAGGTGATCTCCGTGGTGCCGTGATGCTCCGGGATGAAGGCGGCCACGACTTCGGGAAGCCTCGCCTCGTGCGCGAGCGCCAGCCCGTCGGCGACGTGCGCCCGGATGATCTGCGCTGACTGATAGGCTTTGAGCCGGTCGTGCGGGTTGTTGCCGCGCGTCTGGTTCTCCACGAAGTACAGCGGATTCTTGACCTTGCCGATGTCGTGGTAGTAGCAGCCCACGCGGCCGAGCAGCCCGTTGGCGCCGATGCGGTTGCACGCCGCTTCGACCAAGTTGGCCATGGCGACGGAGTGGGCGTAGGTGCCGGGGGCTTCCAGAGACAGCCGCCGCAGCAGCGGGCGGCTGGGGTCGGATAGCTCGAGCAGCGTGAGATCGGTCGTGATGCCCGTGAGCGACTCGGCCGCTGGCAGGAGGAAGAACGTGAGGCCGGCGCACACCAGCCCGTTGGCGGCCCCCCACACGCCACGCAGTCCGATCTCGACGACGCTCCACCCGCCCATGAGACCGAGCGCCAGGGCGGCGGCGAGATAGCCGAGGGCGATGATCAGCACCGGCACGTAGAAGTTGCTGCGCCGCCGCAGCACGCGCACGGAGACGGCCGCGGTGACGCCGGCCACCATGCAGAGGAACAAGGCGGGCACGTCGTGGAGCACTCCCTGCAGGCCGATGACGGTGGCGAGGATCATCGCGGCGACCATGGACACGCGGCCGTTGAAGAGCACGGTCAGCATCATCGCCACGAACGGCAGGATGACGATCTCGGTGTGCTGCGGGAAGAAGCGCGCCACGGCGGCCGCCTGGAGCAGCACGAGCGCGAACAGGCTGCCGATGAGGGTCACTTGCCGCTGCTCGCGATACGTCTCGCGGCGATAGAGCAGCAGCAGCACCCAGAAGATCGCCAGGATCAGGGAGTCGCGGAGGATCGCGCCGAAGACGCCGCCGGCCGACCGGCTCGTCGCCGCGCCGCGGCGCACCATGTCGCTGTGCAGCGCCACGAGCTTTTCGTGTGCTTCGTTGGTCACGACCTCGTGCGCGCCCACGATCCGGTCCCCCGCGCGCACGATGTACTTGCTGGGGTCCACGCTGCGGCGCAGCTCGTCGCGGCGCCGCTCGGTCTCGAGCGTGTTGGGCACGAGCGTGGCGCGGAAGAAGTGGTTCGCGAGTCGCAGGTACAGCTCGTCGCCGACGCTCGAGCTCTTGTCGGGATGCACCGCCCGCGCGCGCACCAGGTATTGCGCGTAGGACAACACCTGATCGCGCTGCACCGACTGCTCTGACGAGCGCCGCCGCACGATCAGCTCCGGCGCCTGCTCGACCTGGAGCACGCCGGGGCCAGTCACGCCGACGGCCAGGGTCCGCTCGAACAGCGCGTCCAGCGCCCGCTGCAGGTTGTGGCGCTTCCCACCCTTCCCGAGGTATGCCGCTTGCGCCCCGCTGACGCTGACGCCTTGCGCCTTCGCGGCTGCGATGAGCGCCGCCGCCCCGCCTTGACTCGCCGCACTCTCGAGGGCGGAGAAGAACGCCTGCAGCGCGGCGGCGGCGCTGTCGAGGGCGTGCTCGTGGAACTGATAGATCGGCTTCACCGACGCGGCGAGCTCCTCCGCCTCCCGCGCCAGCTCCTCGTCGGACTTGTTGACCGGGAAGGCGAAGGGCGCGATCACGTCGCGCTCGGCGACCGCTCCGGGCTCGAGCAACGGCGCCACGTTCGCGGCGCTGGACGGGAACGCCACGTACGCCAGCACCGCGAGGCCCACCACCCAGGCCCAGCGGGCGCCGTGATAGCGCACTTGGTCCTTCGTCGGGGGTCTCATCTCAGCCCTGGGCGTCCTCGGCGTACGCGCGAACGATGTCGCGTACCAGCCGGTGGCGTACGACGTCCGTGTCGCTCAGATAGCAGAATGCGATGCCTTCGATGCCGGGCAGGATGCGCTCGACCTGCAGCAGCCCCGAGTCCTCCCGGTTCGTGAGGTCGATCTGGGTCTTGTCGCCGGTGATCACGGCGCGCGAATTCACGCCCAGGCGCGTGAGGAACATCTTCATCTGCATCCCGGTCGCGTTCTGGGCTTCGTCCAGGATCACGAACGCGTCGGCCAAGGTGCGCCCGCGCATATAGGCGAGCGGCGCGATCTCGATGGTCCGCGAGTCGATCGCCTTCTGCACGCGGTCGCGCGGCATCATGTCCTCGAGCGCGTCGTACAACGGCCGCAGGTAGGGGTCCACTTTCTCCTGCAGGTCGCCCGGCAGGAACCCGAGGCTCTCCCCCGCCTCCACCGCCGGCCGCGCCAGCACGATGCGCCGCACGCGCCTGCGCGCGAGCGCGTCGACGGCAGCCGCCACCGCCAGATAGGTCTTCCCCGTCCCCGCCGGCCCGATCCCGATCACGATGTCGTGCTGCGCGATCGCCTCCAGGTAGTCCCGCTGTCCCGCGGTCTTCGCCTGGATCACCCGGCGCAGCCCGGGCAGGATGATCTTGTACTCGCCCTCTGCGCCCTTCCCGCGCGGCAGCGCCTCCGCCGGCGCCGCCGCCCCGGTCGCTCCCGGCTCCTCGCTGGCGATCCGCTCGACGTCCGCCACCTCCAGGGTCTCGCCCATGCGAGCGAGGTCCACCAGCGCCTGCGCCACCTGCGTGGCGCGCTCGACTGCCGACAGCGAGCCCTGCAGCATCAACGTGTCGCCCCGCAGCGAGACCCGCACGCCGAGCCGCTTCGCCAGCTCGATCAGATTGCCGTCGTTCACGCCCGCCAGCGCGAGCGGGTCGATGCCCTCCGTGGACAGGCGATGCGTGATCTCGTCGCTCATGCCTTGACCTCGAGATGGAGGGACGCCAGGTCGGCGGCGTCGGCGGGAGCGGGAGCGCCTTCGAACAGCGCGCGGGCCGCGGTCGTCTTGGGGAACGCGATCACGTCGCGCAGCGAGCCCGCTCCCGCCAGCAGCATGCCCACCCGATCGAACCCGATCGCGAACCCGCCGTGCGGCGGCGCCCCGGCGCTCAAGCCGTCGATCAGAAAGCCGAACCGCGCTTTCCACTCGTCGTCGTTCATGCCGAGCTTCCGGAAGATCTCCACCTGCAACTCCCGATCGGTGATGCGGATGGAACCGGAACCGAGCTCGTGGCCGTTGTACACGGCGTCGTAGTGCAACGCGCGACAGGCGTAGGGGTCGCTGTCGATACGCGCGCGGTCCTCCGGGCGGGGGGACGTGAACGGGTGGTGCGCGAACATGGGCTTCCCGGTCTCGGGATCCGGCTCGAACAACGGAAAATCCACGACCCAGCAGAACGCGTGCGCCTGCTTCGGCGACGGCGCGAGCCGCCGGATCACTTCCTGGCGGACCCGGTCGAGCACCGGCGAGGTCACCCGGTCGGGACCCACGGTCATCAGCGCCGCGTCCCCGTCGCCCACGCCGAGGGCGCCCAGCGCCGCGGTCGTGAAGTGCTTCGCCACGGACCCCGAGACTTGCTCGCCTTGCCGCTTCACCCACGCGAGCCCCGCGCCGCCCAGCTGCTTCGCCGCCTCGGCGAGCTGATCCACGTCCTTGCGCGACAGCGCGCCACCGCCCTTCACCGCCAGACCGCGCACCCGCGCGCCGTCCTTCAGCGCCGACTCGAAGAACGGCACGCCCAGCGGCTTCACCTGGGCGGTCCAGTCCGAGATGGGCAGGTCGTAGCGCAGGTCCGGCTTGTCGGTGCCGTACCGCTCCATCGCGTCGTGCCAGGTGATCCGCGGGAACGGCTGCGCCACGCGGTGCCCCGCCTCATCCCACAGGGCGGTCAGCACCGCTTCGACGTAGCCGAGCACATCCTCCATCCCGACGAACGAGGCCTCCAAGTCGATCTGCGTGAACTCGGGCTGGCGGTCGTTGCGCAGGTCCTCGTCCCGGAAACAGCGCGCGATCTGGAAGTAGCGGTCGAACCCCGCCACCATCAGCAGCTGCTTGTAGATCTGCGGTGACTGGGGCAGCGCGTAGAACTCGCCGGGGTGCACGCGCGACGGCACGAGGTAATCGCGCGCCCCTTCCGGGGTGGGCTTGGTGAGGACCGGCGTCTCGATCTCGAGGAAATCGAGGTCGGAGAGGGTCCGGCGCGCCCGCTGCAGCAGCCGGTGACGGAGGATCAAGTTCGCCTGCATCTCCGGGCGGCGCAGGTCGAGGTGACGGTACTTGAGCCGCAGCTCTTCCGCCGGGAGCTCGTCACCCTTGCCGCGCGCCACCGGGATCGCGGGCGTGACGGCGGGGCCCACGACCGCGAGCTTCGTCGCCCGCACTTCGACGTCGCCGGACGCGAGCTCGGGGTTCTTCATGTCCGCAGGCCGTGCCGCGACCTCGCCCTCGACCTCGACCACCGTCTCGCTCGAGAGCGCGCCCGCGATCCGGCGCACGGCCTCCGGGGCGTCCGGGCCTACCGCGATCTGGACGAGCCCCGCCCGGTCGCGCAGGTCGAGGAAGACGATACCTCCGAGGTCGCGCCGCCGGTGCACCCAACCGCCCAACCGCACCCGCTGCCCAACATGTTGCGCCCGCAGCTCACCGCAACGGTGGGTGCGCCTGGATGTGCCACTCACGCTGTCTATGATACCTCCGCCTCGCACAAGGCGCGGTAGAATTCTTCCGGCGTGCGCGCGTCGAGCAGCAAGCCCCGCACCAACTCGCGGCGCACCAGTCGCGAAATGCGGCTCAGGGCCTTCACGTGCGCTCCTGCTGCCGACTCGGGGCCCGCCAGCAAGAAAAACAGCCGCACCGGCTGGCCGTCGATCGTTTCATAGGGAACCGGAGCCGGCGTCGTCCCCGCCACCACCACGAGCGCAGACAAGGCGGGGGTCTTGCCGTGCGGCACGGCCACCCCGTAGCCGATGCCGGTGGGAAACTGGCGCTCCCGCTCGAGAATCGCCCCCAACACCTCGGCGCACGCCCCTCCGTTGCCACCTGCCATCACGTCCACCAACTCCCGGAGCACGCCCTCCTTGTCGGTCGCGTGCAGGGGGACGCGGATACGGGCGGGGGTGAGCAGCTGTGACAGGCGCACGCTGATCCAAGTGTCCTAAACGCTTGAAGATAGTTAAGTTATGTGCGATATGCAACGTATTTGTCGAGCGCGACTTACACTGGTCCCTTCGTGGCTGCCGTGAGCGATCTGCTGTCGCTCTCGCCGGACGCGGCGCGCGGCCAGCTCGCGGACTGGCTCGCGGCGCGCGGCGAGCCGGCGTATCGCGCGAAGCAGATCCTGCCGCGGCTGTGGCGGCGGCCCGTTGCATCGTGGGAGGACGCCACCGAGCTCCCGGCGGCGCTGCGCCGCGGGTTGGCGGAGGCGTACCCCATCGGGCGCTTGACGCTGGCGGCGCGCCAGGTATCGCGTGACGGCACCGAGAAGTACCTGTGGGATCTGGGCCAGGGGGAGGCGATCGAGTCGGTGCTGATCCCGGAGGGGAAGCGCCGCACGCTTTGCATCTCGTCCCAGGAGGGGTGCGCCCTCGGCTGCGTGTTCTGCGCCACCGGGCGGATGGGATTCCGGAGAAACCTGACCGCGGGGGAGATCGCGGGTCAGGTGCGGGAGCTCCTGCTGCTCGACCCGGCGCTCCGGCCGACCAACGTCGTGTTCATGGGAATGGGGGAGCCGCTCCTCAACTGGGACGCGGTAGACTCGGCCCTCACCATCCTGAACCATTCCGACGGCTTCGGCATCGGCGCGCGGCACATCACGGTCTCGACCGTCGGGATCCTGCCGAACCTGGCGAAGCTCGCCAGGCGCGCCGAGCAGTTCCGGCTGGCGCTCTCATTGCACGCCCCTACGCCGGAGCTGCGCTACGAGCTGATGCCCATCGAGAAGAAGTACCGGCTCGCCGACGTGCTGGCGGGGCTGCGGCAGTTCCGCCGCCGGGTCACGCTCGAGTACGTTCTGATCGGCGGGAGGAACGACGCGCTCGAGCAGGCCGACGCGCTGGCGAAGCTCGCCAGGCCACTCGCGGCGCTCGTGAATCTGCTGCCCCTCCACCCCGGTGGCGCGCCCGATCTCACGCCGAGCGGGCGCGCGCAGATGCTGGCCTTCGAGCGGCGGCTGAAGCAGCACGGCGTGGCAGCGGTGCTGCGCCGCAGCCGCGGGCTCGACATCAGCGCCGCGTGCGGGCAGCTACGGGTGGAACTCGAGACGCGCGGGCGCAAAGTCCGCGCCGAGGAGCACGCTGGCATCGAGTAGCTTGCGACTGTCGAGCTCCACGGCCACGCGTCCTCTCCCCAGCGCCTTGCGCACCCTTTCACCCACTGCGGCGCTGCCTCGTCGCACCAGAATCCGTGTCGAGTCGAGCGTTCCCGTGGACTCGGGCGCGTTGCCGAAGGCGAGCACGTCGATCCCCGCCCGGCGTAGCAGGCGCGTGGCGGTCTTCGCGAGGCCGGGCCGGTCGCTCGCATTCAGCACTTCGACCGTCACGTGGACGCCGTTCTCCCCCGGGATGGCGAGATGGCTCGCGCCACCGCGGTCGCCGCGGCACCCGACGGCCGCGCCGAGCGCGCCCAGGGCCAGCGTCAAGGCCGGACGAGCGAATTCCAGAAGTCGACCGTTTCTGCCGGCAGGCGCCAACCCGAGCTCAGCGCCCACTTGATCCGGCGTCGCGCCACCTCGACGAGCACCTCGTCCCGCGCCTGCGGGACCCTGGCCGCCAGCGCAGCCCGGTCGGGGCGATCGAACTCCCGCCCCGGCTCGAGAAAGTCGGCGATGTAGAGCATCCGGCCGGCATCGTCCCAGCCCGCATAGCCGATGGAGTGGTAGCGCACCGCGTCCAACACGCCGCGGTCCCGCTCGCCGTCGGCCGCCGCGCGCGCCGCCGCCATGGGACCGTGCTCGAGCTCCGTCGCCGCGGGCGCGTGGCGCAGCGCGTCGTGGAGCCAGGCTGCCCTGAGCCAGCGGGCCCGCTCGGCGTCGGGGACGCGCATCGCCGTCGCCCACGCGGCGAGCAGTGCCGCGACGCGCTCGATGTGCGCCACGCGGTCCGGGGTCGCGACCGCCCACGACGGCAGGCTCAAAGCCCAAAGTCCCCGCTCTGAAGAGCGGGCTCGGCCCAGCGTGCGTCCTTAAGGACGCGCCCTGAGCCAAGCCGGCGCTTCAGCGCACGGACCTCACGAGACACGGACCGAAACGTCACCCGCCACGCCCTCCCCGAGCACCACGTTGTCGATCAGCCGGGTCGCGCCCACGCGGGCGGCGATCACGACGACGGAGCGCGCGTCGGCGCGCGCCACCGGGCGCAGCTGGTCGTCCACCAGGACGACGTACTCCGGAGTGACGCCCGGCGCCGTCAGTGCCTCCAGGCCGCGCCGCTCGAGCGCCCCGGGGTTCGCCTCGCCTGCGCGCCACGCCTGCTCCACGGCGCGCAGCGCGCGTGACAGCGCCAGCGCCGAGCGACGCTCGTCGCCGTTCAGGTACGTGTTGCGGGAGGACAGCGCCAGGCCGTCCAGCTCCCGCACCGTGGGCGCGACGTCGATCTCGAGCCCGAAATCCAGGTCCGCCGCCATCTGGCGGACCAGCATCGCCTGCTGGAAGTCTTTCCGGCCAAACACGGCGATGTCAGGCTCCACGATGTGAAACAGCTTTGCCACCACGGTCAGCATGCCCGCGAAATGCCCGGGCCGGGCGACGCCCTCGAGCGTTTCCGCCAACGGCCCGGGGGTGACGCGCACGACGGGCTCGCTCGGATAGATCGCCGTGGTGTCGGGGACGAACAGGCAGTCGACGCCGCGCTCCGCCGCCAGTTGCGTGTCGCGGCCCAGATCGCGCGGATAGGTCCTGAAGTCCTCCTGCGGTGCGAACTGCAGCGGGTTCACGAAGACGCTGAGCACCACGCGATCCGCGCGCTGCTTTGCCCGGTCCACGAGCTGCAGGTGCCCTTCGTGCAGAGCGCCCATGGTGGGGACGAACCCGATACGGCGACCGTGGGCGCGCTCGACTCGCGACCAGGCGCGCATCTCGCGCGGCGTGGCGATCTCCCGCATGCTATTTCGGGAACGAATGCTCCGGGCCGGGATAGCGCCCCTCGCGCACCTCGGCGGCGTACAGGCGCACCGCCTCGCGCACGTCCTCGGCGAGCGCCGCGTAGCGCTTGACGAACTTGGCCGTGAAACGGTCGTTCAAGCCCAGCATGTCGTGGAGCACGAGCACCTGACCGTCGCAGGCCGGGCCCGCCCCGATGCCGATGGTGGGAATCGCGAGAGACTTGGTGATGTGCGACGCCACCGGGGCCGGGATCAGCTCGAGCACGACGGCAAACGCGCCGGCGTCCTCGAGCACCTTCGCGTCCGCCCGCAGCCGCTCCGCCGCCGTGTCGTCCCGCCCCTGCACCCGGTAGCCGCCGAGGGCGTGCACCGACTGCGGCGTGAGGCCGAGGTGGCCCATCACGGGAATGCCGACGTCCACGAGCGCGCGTACGGTCCCAGCCATCGGCGCGCCGCCTTCCAGCTTGACCGCGTGGCACCCCGTTTCCTGCAGCACCCGGCCTGCGTTGCGAATCGCGTCTTGCGGCGAGACCTGATAGGTGAGGAACGGCAGGTCGCACACCACCAGCGCCCGCTCGGCGCCGCGGCGCACGATCTTCGTGTGGTAGATCATCTGCTCGAGCGTGGCGGACAGCGTCGTCTCGGCGCCGGCCAGCACCTGGTTCACCGAATCGCCGACCAGCAGGATGTCGACGCCGGCCTCGTCCAGCAGGCGCGCGAACAGCGCGTCGTAACACGTCAGCACGACGATTCGCTCGCCCTGCTGCTTCATCCGCAGGAGCTCGTGGATGGTCACCGGCTTTCCCTCGTCAGCCACGGGTCGATGGCTCGGGGAGGGCGGCCAGCTCGGCGATCTCGCGCAGCCAGAACTCGCGGTTGGGCAGCTCGGGATGCGGGATGGTCAGCTCCGGGTGGCGCACGGCCCGGTCGCCGTAGCGCACGATGTCCAGGTCGAGGGTGCGCGGGCCCCAGCGCACGGTGCGCTCGCGGCCCCGAGCCGCTTCGATCCCCTGTAGCTGGCGGAGCAGCTCCACCGGCTCGAGCTCGGTCTCGAGCAGCACCATCTGGTTCAAGTACGGCTCCTGCGGCACGGGCCCGAGGGGGTCGGTCTCCTCGACGCGGGACAGCTTGAGCAGGCGGGTGCGTGGCAGCGCCGCGAGGCGCGCCCGGGCGTAGGCAAGGTGCGCGGCGCGGTCCCCGACATTCGACCCCAGCGCCACGTGCACCCGCTCCCTCCTGGACACGGGGGAATGGTAAGCGGGCTACGCGACGCTGGCAAAGCCGCGCGTCAAGTGCCGCAGACTGGCGGCCACCTCCTCGAGCTCGTGCGTGGCGCGCTCCAGATCGGTGAGGCCGCGGGCCGCCTCGTCGGCACGGGTGGCGACGTCGTCCGCCTCGGCGCGGTTCTTCCCGGCGATCGCCGCCACCGCGTGGATCCGGTCGCGGAGCGCGGCGAACGCCTTGTCCTGCTCGCCGGCGGCGGCGGCGATGCGGCGCGCGTGACCCGTAGCCTCGGCGGTGGCTGCGACGATCGCGTCCAGCGCCTCGAGCGCCGCCGACGAGAGCTCTTCCACACCCCCGACGTTCACCTCGCCGCGCCGCATCTGCTCCACCACTTCGCCCACCTGGCGATGAATGTCCTGGACCAGGTCGCCCGCCTCGACCGCCGCCGTCGCGCTCTGCTCGGCGAGCCGGCGCACCTCCTCGGCCACCACGGCGAACCCTTTGCCGTGCTTTCCCGCGCGCGCGGCCTCGATCGCGGCGTTCAGGGCCAGCAGGTTCGTCATATCCGCGAGCTCGCGGATCGACGCGATGAACCCAGTGATGCGGCGGCTCACCTGGCCGAGCCGCTGCACCTTGGCCGAGCTCTCGCCGACGAACGCCTTGAGCGCGACGAGGCGGCCCAGCGCGTCGCGGATCTGGTGGCGGTTCTTGTTCGCGACCTCGCTCGCCGTGCTCGACGCCTGGGCCGCTTCCGTGCCGTCCTCGGACACACGCCGCGACACCTGGGCCAGGCTTTCGGTCGCCTCGAGCCCGCCCGACACCTCCCCCTCCTCCGCGAGCACGCCCTGGCGGATGGCGGCCGTGGACTGCGCCACCGCGCTCGCCGCCTGGCGCAGTGACTCGGCCGCCCGGGCGAGTGTGGTGAGCTGCTGCGTCATCGTGTCGACCGTGTCGAGCAGCGGGCGGCGCAGCTCGGTGATGTGGATCGCCGTCGCGAGCTGGTTCGCGAACGTGTACACCGTGAACACATCCTTCGGTCGGTACACCTTGCGCTTGTGATGCTCCAGCTCGAGCGTGCCGATCACCTGGTCGCCGAACTTGAGGGGTACCATCACCAGGCTCTGCACGTGGAGCGGCGCGTCGGCCACGCGCTTGTCGCGGGTCACGTCGTGAATCACCACGGCTTCACCGCGGTGCGCCACGTCTTCCCGCAGCGCCGCGATGTCCGGCGTCGGCTCGCCCCGCTCGGCGCGCCCGACCTCGCCGCGATACGCCAGCCGCAGGGCCCCCTCCTGCCGGCGATAGATGCGGAAGTCACCCCAGTCCACGAGCCGGTGGGCGAGCCGCTCGATGCGCGCGAACGAGTCCTGGAGACTGATGTTGCTGGTGATCACCGCCTCCATGGCGTGGATCTTGTTCAGCTCCTCGGCGGCGATCGCCTCCTCCAGGGTGTGCTTGAACAGCAGGCCGAGCGCGCCCAGCGCGGCGAGGACGAACAGCGAGGCGAGCGGCGGCCAGTAGACCACCGTCCCTACGATGATGCCGGTGGCGACCAGGGTCGCGCCGTAGGCGATGCACTCGTAGCGCAGGATCAGCAGCCGCTCGTCCTGCTCGAGCTTCTCGCGGATGATCAGCGCGAAGTAGAAGAGCACCCGGCTGATCACGAAAAACGCGAGTCCGTAGAAGAACAGCGCCGGGACGAGCTCCACGTGGAGCCCAGGGGCGGCGACGTCCGACAGCCGGACCGTCCCGGCGTACACCCCGTAGGCGGCGACGAGGGCGACGATCTCGCGTCCCACGTTCACGAGCGCCGCACGGAACATCTTCTTCTGCCACAGCCAGTCCGCGCCGAGTACCCCCAGCGCCACCGCGAGCGCGGTGGCCGGCACGCCCACCAGCAAGCTTCCCGTCACCGTCACGAGTCCGGTCTGCGTGAGATAGGAGTACTTGCTGAGGGGCACTTGCGCGCTGCGCAGCAGCAGCGCGGCGCCCAGCATGACCACCGTCTCGGGGAGCTGCCCGATCCACCGCGGGTCGGCGATGAGGGCGGCGACGAGCACCACCGGCCCACCGATGGCGAGGCTGCGGGTGTAGATCGTCACGAGGCGATTGGCGGTCACGTGCGTTCCCCTCCGCCGCCCGCGCCCCCGCCGCCCTCACGGACTGCGGCCGCGAGGTCGCGCACCAGCCGCTCCCCTGCCTCGAGCCCGCCGGACCCGAGCGCCTCGACCAGCGCGCTGCCCACCACCACACCGTCGGCGAGGCGCGCCGTCGCCCGGGCCTGCGCCGGCGTGCTGATGCCGAAGCCGACCGCGAGCGGCAGCTCGCTCACGGCGCGCACGCGGGCGACGTGCTCGGGGAGGTCCGCGGGCACACCGTCGCGCGCTCCGGTGACTCCCAGACGGGAGATCAGATAGAGGAAGCCGCTCGCCCCCTGCACCGCGCGCGCCAGCCGGTCGGGCGTGGTGGTCGGCGCGAGGAGGCGGATCAGCGCCAGCGGGCTCGCCGCGACCACCGCCTCCGCGCCCGGGTCGGCGCCCGCCGGCAAGTCGGTGAGGAGCAGACCGGACGCGCCCGCTGCCGCCGCGTCCGCGACGAAGCGCTCGAGCCCGTACGCCATCACCGGGTTCATGTAGGTCATGACCACCACAGGGATCTTCAGGGCGGCGCGATGGATCTGATCGAGCACCCGCGGGACGGTCATCCCCTGGTCCAGGGCGGCCTGGGTGGAGCGCTGGATGGTTGGCCCGTCGGCGAGGGGGTCGGAGAACGGCACGCCCACCTCCACTAAGTCCGCGCCCGCGTCTTCCATTACGCGCAGCGCGGCGAGCGACTGCTCGGGCGTAGGGAAACCTGCGGTCAGGTACGGGATGAGTGCGGCGCGCTTCCCCGTCCCTGCCTTCCGGATGGCCCGCCACCGCGCGACGATCGCGTGGTCAGACAAAGTAGTCGCTGACGTTGATGCCGTATTTGACGGGATCGGTGACCTTGACGATCGTGCGGGGGAAGGCACCCTGGGCATCGCGCTGGGCGAGATCAGCCAGAAAGCCGGGATGTTGCAGTGCACCGTCGGGCGTGGTCACGATCCGCACGACCGGCCGGTGCACGTGCACCACGTCGGGGTTCGCGCTGTGCACGAGCGCCACCTCTAGGGTATCGAGGATGACGCACGTGCCCACCGGGTAGATGCCGATCAGGTTGATGAACGCCTTCACGACGATGGGATCGTAGCCGCGTCGCGGGTTCTCCCACATCTCCTTCAGCACCTGGTCCGGCTGGATCGGCACGGTCTGATACGCGCGGCGGCTGGTTGCGGCGTCGAAGCCGTCCGCGACGGCCACGATCTTCGAGTAGATGGACAGCTCGCGCGCCCGGACCGACTTCGGGTACCCGGTGAGGTCGGTCTTCATGTGGTGCTCGTAGGCGACGATCATGCCGCGGTAGGGAATCTCCCCGTAGCCGCGCAGCCCGAACAGCGTGAGCACGCCGAGCCAGGGGTGGGCCTGCATGATGCGCCATTCCTCGTCGCTGAGCCCGCCCTGCTTGTTCAGCACCTCCAGCGGCACGCGCGATTTTCCGACGTCGTGGAACAGCGCGGCCATGCCGAGGTCGTAGAGCTGCAGCTTGGTGAGGCCCAGCTTGCGGCCCAGCGCCACGGAGAAGATGGTGACGTTCACCGAGTGCGTGAACGTGTACTCGTCGTAGTCGCGGAGCGTCGTGAGGCCCACCAGCGAGGCTTCGTTGTTCAGCACCTGGTCGACGATGGCCTGCACCGCGCGCTTCACCTTCTTCACGTTCGCGGTCCGGCCCATGCGGATGCTGTTGATGACCTCCTTGGTGACGGCCACGGAGCGGGCGTAGGTGCGCTTCGCCGCCTCCTTCTGCCGCTCCACGTCTTCGACGTCCTCTTCGGTCTCGAGCGGGGGCTCGACGCCCACGTGCGTGACGCCCGCGTCGGAGAGCTTTTGCCCTAGCTCGAGCAGCTTGTTGGCGCTCGCCTCCCGGTCCGCGTAGGACAGGAGCAACGCGACGAACAGCTGGAGCTCCTTGCGCTCTACACCCTCGTCGATCCGGACGGCCCCGATGCCGCACTGCCGGAGCACGCCCAGGATGTGCGAGAACGACGCGTAGTTGTCGAGGTCGAGACGCAGCCGCACGGAGTTGACGAAGATGAACTCGCCCTGCATCCGCAGCTCGAGCTCCTTCTCGACGTCGAGCAGGTGCTTGGTGGTCTGCAAGAGGTCGTCGAGCGCCTTCTGCACCTGGGCGTTCTCGAGCGGGTAGAGCTTGAGCGAGCGGAACGCCGTGTACAGCACGACCAGGAAGTCGCGCCCGGCGTGCCGCAGGAATCCGTCGGTCGTCTGGACGGTCTCGGCGATCGAGTGGGGCGTGCCGGCGCCGGTCACGTGCCCACCTCGCGCAGCGCGCGGCTCACGGCGTTCCGGACCAGCGGCTCCTTGTCCTGCGCCGCCTTCTCCAGGACGGCGCGCGCAGCGGCCGTGCGGATCTTGCCGAGGGCCATCGCCGCGCAGGCGCGCGTCTCGGGGTCGACCTTCCTCGCGAGCAGGCCTTTCGGGACGAGCATCTTCTCGAGCGCGGCGATCCCCTTCGCGCCCCCGAGCGAGCCGAACGCCTCGAAGAACGCCATCTTCTCGGTGAGATCAGCGTCCTTGAGCTTCGAGCCGGTCACCGCGGCTTCCACCCGCGGCGCGGCGTTGCGGTAGCCCCGCGCGGCCAGGAAGCGCACGGCGGCGATCCGCACGTCCCGGTCCGCATCGTCGATCGCCTTCTCCAGGAGCCGCATTGCCGAGGGGCTCGAGATGGCCTGCAACGCTTCGACGACGGCGAGCTTGAGCGTGCGGTCGCTGCCGTCCAGGAGCGGTTCCATCCCGTCCGGGGCGCCGGGCAGCTTGAGGCGGCCGGCCAGCCGCACCATCTCGAGCTGGGCCGCGCTGTCCTCGCTCCCGAGCGCCTTCAGCACCTCCCCGGCGTTCGCCTGCGCCAGCCGCGCCGCCGCGGCGTGCACCAGCTCCTTGACGCGGTCGTTGTGCAGCTTCGGCACCCACCCCATGAGCGTCGGCAGGGCCACCGCCCCCAGCTCCTGGAACACCTCCGTGAGGTCTTCCTCGCTCGGATGGACGGCCGCTTCGTCGAGCGACTGCAGGAGCTGCGACAGCGCGTCGCGTTGCGACAAGCGGGACGCCAAGCCTTCCAACGTCTGGCGGTGCTCGGGGATCACCTCCCGGGCGCGCGGCAACAGCGCGCGTGTCTCGCGCAGGATGAAGGCGACCGAGCGAAAATCGCCCGCGCCCAGGAGATAGGGAATGAAGTTCTCCACGATCGAGATCAGCTCGGCCCGTACCGTCGCGTAGGTCTGCAGCTCGAGCAGGTCGAACAGCATCGACAGCACGTTGCGCCGCAGGTCCTGCGAGTACTCCCGCTCCACGTCCTTCCTGAGGTAGTCGACCTCCTTGTCTTCGAGGAAGTACAGCGTCGTGTCGAAGTCGTCCATCGACACCAGGCCTTCGCGTTTGGGCGGGGCCTCCTCCTCCACGGCCTGGCGCACCTGGTCCGGCGGTGCCGTCGGGATGGGTTCGCCGGCTTCGATGGGGACGGCGTTCTCGGTCGCGAGCTCGCGGAACGTGTAGCTGATGAACTGGAAATCCTCTGCCCACAGCAGCGTGAGGAGGTCGTCCGCGGCGTCGGCCTGCAGGTTGCGCGACTGCTGCAGGACGCCGAGGAAGCGCACGATCTCGGCGTCCTCGACGCCGGGCTTGAACGCGAGCGAACGGACCCCGTCCTTGTACAGCGTCCACGCGATGCTCTCGTTGCGCTGATCCTGAGTGTAGACGACGGCGTCTTCCCAGCGCAGCTCCGTCTCGCCGACGTCGAACTGCAGGTCGTCGGTCGCCTGCCAGATCTGGCGGAACGCCGCGCGGATGTTGTCCACCGCGCGCTGGTACACCGGATTGTTCGGGAGGTAGAGCTGCGTGGCCCTGATGCCCTTCGACAGGACCTGCATCAGCTCCTCGACCTGCTGGGGCGGCAGCGCCACTTCGGGCACCGGCTCGGTGGGCGGAAACCGACTGAGACCGCTCAGAGGGTGGCTCCTGTCAGGTCCGCGACCATGGCGACGTCCTTGTCACCCCGGCCGCTCAAGTTGATCAGGACGATATCGCCCGCCTGCCAATATCCCCGGCGACCCAGTACCCAGGCCACGGCGTGGGCGCTCTCGAGGGCCGGCAGGATTCCCTCCAAGCGAGAAAGCCCGGCAAAGGCCTCCAGGGCCTGCCGGTCGGTCACCGTCTCATACAATACGCGCCCGGTGTCCTTCAAGAAAGCATGTTCCGGCCCGACCCCGGGATAATCGAGCCCCGCCGACACGCTGTGGGCCGGCTGCACCTGGCCGTCCCGGTTCTGCAACAAGTAGCTGAGGCTGCCGTGGAACACCCCTGGCCGACCCCGCGCGAGCGACGCCGCGTGGCGCTCCGTCCCCAATCCTTCCCCCGCCGCTTCCACACCCACCAGCTCCACGTTTCGGTCGTCGAGGAACGCCGTGAAGATGCCCATCGCGTTCGAGCCGCCGCCGACGCACGCCACGACGCTCCGCGGCAGCCGGCTCCAGCGCTCGCTCGCCTGGGCCCGGGCCTCACGACCGATCACGGACTGGAAGTCGCGCACGATGCGTGGGAACGGATCCGGGCCCACCACCGACCCGATGATGTAGTGCGTGGTCGTAACGTTCGTGACCCAGTCGCGCAGCGCCTCGTTGGTCGCGTCCTTCAGCGTCTTCGTCCCCGCGGTCACGGGCACCACCTTGGCGCCCATCAGCTCCATGCGGTACACGTTGAGGCGTTGCCGCCGCGTGTCTTCCTCCCCCATGTAGACGACGCATTCGAGCCCGAAGCGCGCGCACACGGTGGCCGTGGCGACGCCGTGCTGGCCCGCTCCCGTCTCCGCGATGATGCGTCGCTTGCCCATGCGCCGCGCGAGCAGCGCCTGGCCGAGCGTATTGTTGATCTTGTGGGCGCCGGTATGGTTCAAGTCCTCGCGTTTCAAGGCGACGATCACGCCCGAGCCCACCTGAGCGGCGAGTCGCGGAGCTTCGGTGAGCGGCGTGGGGCGGCCCACGTAATCCGTGAGCAGGGCGTTGAGCTCCGCCCAGAAGGCCGGGTCGCGCTGCGCGGCTTCGTACACGCGCTCCAGCTCGTCCAGCGCCGCCATGAGCGTCTCCGGGACGTAGCGTCCGCCGTACGGGCCGAAGCGGCCGGGCGTGGCTGGAGCTCGCAAGTCAGTCATCGGAGCCCGGACCGAGCAGATCCGCAATCCGCAATCCGCCATCTTTCGTCATGACCGCCCCTTCCTCGTCACTCCCACCAGGGCACGTACGGCCGCCGCCGGATCGCTGTCCCGCGCCACCGACGTTCCCACGAGCACGACGTCCGCGCCCGCCGCCGCCATCCGCTCGACGTCCGCGCGCGTCTCGATCCCGCTCTCCGCGACCGCCGGCACACCCGCAGGAACCCGCGTCACGAGCCCCTCGGCGAACGCCAGGTCCACCGCGAACGTCGCGAGGTCCCGACTGTTCACGCCGACCGCCGTCGGGTCGACCGCGAGCGCCCGGTCCAGCTCCGTGTCCGAATGCACCTCGACCAGGATGCCCAACCCGCGGTCGCGGGCGGCCCGCGCGAGCGCCCCGAGAGCGTCGGCGCGGAGCGCCCGGACGATGAGCAACACGGCGCTCGCCCCCGCTGCGCGCGCCTCGTCGAGCTGCAGCTCGTCGAGGATGAAGTCCTTGCGTAACACCGGGAGCGACACCCCCCGCGCAACCCGCGCCAGGTCGTCGAGCGAGCCGCCGAAGTGCAGCGCATCGGTGAGCACCGAGACGGCGACCGCGCCGCCCCGCTCGTACGCCTGCGCGTGACGCACCGGCTCGAGGTCTTCGCGGATCGCCCCGACCGAGGGTGAGCGTCGCTTGACCTCGGCGATCACGCCCACCGCAGCTCCCCTCAGTCCCGGGCCGAACGGGCGCGGTGCCGGGGCCTCCGCCGCAGCGCGCTCGAGCTCCCGGGCCCGCGGCCGCATGGCCGCCACGCGCTCGCGGGTGGCACTCAAAATGGCGTCGAGGGACGTCTGGGTCATCCTTGCATTCGGGGCATTTTCGGGTAAATTACGCTTCGGTTTCTCTTCGGGAGATACGTGTGCCGCTCACCCGCCGTCAGCGCGAGATCCTCGATTTCATCTCCGGCCACATCGCCGAGAAGGGGTACGCGCCCAGCTTCGAGGAGATCGCCGGGCGGTTCGACTTCCGCTCCCTCGCCACGGTCCACGAGCATCTCACGAACCTCGAGCGCAAGGGATACATCCACCGCGCGCACAACGAGAGTCGGGCGATCGAAGTGGTGCCGCCCAAGGGCCAGACAGGCGCGACCGAACTCCCGCTGCTCGGCCTGGTGGCTGCCGGCGCGCCCATCGAAGCGATCAGCGGCCCGGACACCATCGCCGTGCCCGACGAGCTCATCCCGCGCCGCGGGCGCAGCTACGTCCTGAAGGTGCGCGGCCAGTCGATGATCGACGAGCACATCAAGGACGGCGACTTCATCGTCGTGCACGAGCGCAGCCAAGCCGACAACGGCCAGACCGTCGTCGCGTTGGTGCACGGGTCGAGCGCGACGGTCAAGAAGTTCTATCGCGAGCCCGGCGGTTGGATCCGGCTCGAGCCCGCGAACGCCACCATGACCCCGCTGCGGGTCAACGAGCGCGACGTGGTCGTCCAGGGCATCGTCGTCGGCGTCATCCGGAAGTTCTAGGGCTCACGCGGCGCAGCCGCTCGAGCGCCTCGCGACCCTTACCCGCCGCGAGTGCGTCGCGCGCCCGCGTGAGGCCCTCTTCGTAGGACGCTGCGAGCCCCGCCACGTAGACCGCCGCCGCCGCGTTGAGCAGCACGGCGGCGACCCCGGGTGCATCGCCGCGGCTTCCCCCGTCCCCCCAGCCCGCCCCGTCCCCCCCGGCCCCCCCGGCCCCGCCGTCGGCGAGCAGGCGCTCGATGCGCTGCGCGTTGGCGGCCGGATCCTCGCCTCGGAGCGCGCCGACGTCGGAGATCGCGAGCCGGTGTCGCGACGGATCGAGCTCCCACGTCGTGATCCGACCGTCCCGCACTTCCCAGACATCGGTGATTCCCTGGGGGGAGATTTCGTCCATCCCGATCCGGCCGTGGACGACGAGCGCGTGCTCCGCGTCGAGCCGCGCCAAGGCGCCCGCGACGAGCGGCGCGCGATCGCGGTCGGCGACGCCAACCACTTGACGTCGCACGCCCGCCGGGTTGGCCAGCGGTCCGAGCAGGTTCATTACTGAGGGCACGCCGAGCTCGCGCCGCACCGGGCCGGCGTGCTTCATGGCGGGATGGAAGTTCGGCGCGAACAGGAACGTGACGCACGCGTCGCGCAGCACGCGCGCCGCCTCGGCGGCGTCCACGTCGATCCGCACGCCGAGGGCCTCGATCACGTCCGCCGAGCCGCACCTCGAGGTGAACGAGCGGTTCCCGTGCTTGGCCACGGACGCGCCCGCCCCCGCCGCGACGAACGCCGCGGCGGTCGAGATGTTGAACGTGGAGACGGCGCCGCCGCCGGTGCCGCAGGTATCCACGAGGTGCATCTCCCCCGCCCCCTGCGCTCCGTGGCCGCCGTGCGCCTCCACCCGCACCATCGCTTCACGCAACGCGCGCGCCGCGCCCGCCACCTCGTCGGGCGTTTCGCCCTTCACCCGCAACCCCATCAGCAACGCTCCGATCTGCGCGGGGGTGGCTTCGCCCCGCATCACCGCGCCGAAGACCTCGGTGGTCTGGCGCTCGCTCAGGGACTGGCGGTTCGCGAGGGCGACGATCGCTTGCTGGAGCGGCGACGCTGAAGCGGAGGGCTGCGCGGACGCGGACATTGGGGGGTTCCGGACCTAGGAAAGCTACCGCGAAAAATCGGCTTTTGTCAAATACGACAAGGGGTTGCGTGGCTTGATTGACCCCCCGCTTCACCCTATCTTTCGCCCGTGACGAGCCGGCCCTACCTCGCCGTGGTGCAATACGACGGGGCCCAGTTCGTCGGCTGGCAGCGGCAGCGGGAGGGGCGCACGGTGCAGGCGGAGTTCGAGGCCGTGCTCGAGCGTCTCATGGGCCGGCGGACGACGGCGGCGGGTGCCGGACGCACCGACGCGGGTGTGCATGCGCTCGGCCAGGGCGTCGGGTTTCTCGCGAGCGACCGTTGGGCGGTGGATGCGGACGGTCTGCGCCGGGCGTTGAACGCGCTGCTGCCGCGGGACGTATGGGTGGAGCGCGTGCACCCGATGGGAGCCGGTTTCGACGCGCGCCGGAGCGCGCTCGCGCGCCGCTACCGCTACGTGATCGGCACCGACGACACCGCCCAGTCGCCGTTCCGTCGGCCGTACGAATGGGCGTTGGCCCGTCCGCTCGATATCGCGCTGCTGGCCCGCGCGGCCGAGCTGCTGCTTGGGGAGCACGATTTCCGCGGCCTCGCCGCGACCGGCGCGGGGGGCGGGGGGGGCGGGGGGGGCAGGGGGGGCGGGGGGACCAAGCCCCACTACCGCAGCCGCGTGGCGCTCGCCGAGTGGGCGCCGCGGACTGACGGAGCGGGGGTGACGTTCACGATCGAGGCCGACCGGTTCCTGCACCGCATGGTGCGCTTTCTCGTGGGCGCGACGGTGGACGTCGGCCTGGGCAGGCGCCCGCTGTCGGATCTTCCCCGTCTGCTCACCGCCACTGACAACCAAGCGGCCAGCCCACCCGCACCACCTCAGGGCTTGTATCTGGTGGCGGTGCGCTACCCCGCGGACCTCTACGCCGAGGCCTGAGCTATGAAGTTCTTCTTGGATACCGCGAGCCTCAAAGACATCAGCTGGGCGGCGCAGGCCGGCCTCATCGACGGCATCACCACCAATCCATCCTTGCTCGCCAAGCAGGCGGGCGATCTCGATCCCAAGGACGTCCTGAAGGAGATCTGCTCGCTGGTCGAGGGGCCGGTCTCGGCCGAGGTCGTGGCCGTGGACACGGACGGGATGATGAAGGAGGGGCGAGCGCTCGCGAAGATCGCCGACAACATCGTCGTCAAGATCCCGATGATCGAGGCGGGGATGGTCGCCGTGCGGCGGCTCGCGTCTGATGGCATCAAGACGAACGTGACGCTCTGCTTCTCCAGCGTGCAATGTCTGATCGCCGCCAAGGCCGGCGCGAGCTACGTGAGCCCCTTTGTGGGACGGATCGACGACGCCGGTCAGGAGGGCATGGAGGTGATCCGCGAGGCGCGCGTCATCTTCGACAACTACCAGCTCGCGACGGAGATCCTCGCCGCGTCGATCCGGCACCCGCGGCACGTGGTGGAGGCGGCGATGATCGGCGCGGACGTCGCCACCCTGCCCCCCGACGTGCTCAAGAAGCTGCTCCTGCACCCGCTCACCGACCGCGGCCTCGAGCAGTTCCTGGCCGACTGGAACACGCTGGTCGCCCGCGCCAAGGCCGCGGTTTGACGTACGTCTCGCCGCTGGGCCAGCGCTACGCCTCCCCGGCGATGCAGGCCCTGTGGGGCGAGCGGCGGCGCATCGGGCTGTGGCGACGCCTCTGGCTGGCGTTGATGGAGACCGAGAAAGAGCTCGGCCTCGAGATCCCGCCGCAGGCGCTGGACGAATTGCGGTCCCACCTCGACGACGCCGACCTGGAGCGCGCGGCGGAGCACGAGAAGCGGCTGCGCCACGACGTCATGGCGCACATCCATCACCTGGGGGAGCAGGCGCCGGCGGCCCGGCCCTACCTCCACCTCGGGGCGACCAGCGCGTACGTCAGCGACAACACGGACCTGATCTTGATGCGCGAGGGGCTCGAGCTGTTGCTCGGCCGGGTCGCGGCGGTCCTGGTGGCGCTGTCGAAGCTGGCGCGACGCTATCGCGCCCTCCCCTGTCTCGCCTACACCCACTTCCAGCCCGCGCAGCTCACGACCGTGGGGAAGCGGGTGACACTGTGGATGCAGGACTTCCTGCTCGACGCCGAGGAGCTGTTGCACCGGCTCGAGACGCTGCAGTTCCGCGGCGTGAAGGGAACCACGGGCACGCAGGCGAGCTTTCTCGAGCTGCTCGACGGCGACGACGACAAGGTACGCGAGCTCGACGCCCGGGTCGCGCGCAAGATGGGGTTCGGCCGGGTGTTCCTCGTGACGGGACAGACGTACCCGCGGAAGCTCGACGCCCAAGCGCTCGCCGCGCTCTCGGGGCTGGCCGCCTCGGCCGCCAAGTTCGCCACCGACCTGCGCCTGTTGCAGCACGACGGCGAGATGCTCGAACCCTTCGAGAGCGACCAGGTGGGCTCGAGTGCCATGGCGTACAAGCGCAACCCGATGCGCGCCGAGCGCATGACGGGTCTCGCGCGCTTCGTGATCGAGCTCGAAGGGAACGCGTGGCACACCGCCGCCGCCCAGTGGCTCGAGCGGACGCTCGACGACAGCGCCAACCGGCGACTCGTGCTTCCCGAGGCGTTCCTCGCCGCCGACGCGATCCTCGTGCTCGCCACCAACGTCGCTGCCGGCATCGAGGTGCGCGAGGCGGTGATCGCCAGACACGTGGCGAGCCAGCTGCCGTTCCTGGCCACCGAGCCGCTGCTGATGCGGGGCGTGCGGGCGGGGGGCGACCGCCAGCGGTTGCACGAGGTGATCCGCACGCACAGCCTGGCGGTGGCGCGCGCCGTGGCCGAGCAGGGCGCGCCGAACGACCTGCTGGAGCGCCTGGGCCGGGATCCGGCGTTCAAGACCCTCAAGGTCGCGGTGCGGTCCGAGGAGCTCGACCCGGCGGCGTACGTCGGCCGCGCTCCGCGCCAGGTGGACGAGTTCCTCGAGCAGGTGCTGCCGCCCGTGCTCCACCGGATCGAGGCCGTGGCGCCCGCCGCCGCGGCCGCCGAGGTCACCGTATGACCGCGCCGCTCGTCGCCAGCGTGCTGCCCCTTTCCCTGCTCCGCCGCGGCAAGGTCCGCGAGGTGTACGAGGTGGACCGCGAGACGCTGCTGCTCGTGGCGAGCGATCGGGTGAGCGCGTTCGACGTCGTGCTGCGCGAGCCGGTGCCGCACAAGGGGGCGGTGCTCACGCAGCTCAGCGCCTTCTGGTTCGAGCGACTCGCCCACGTGGTTGCGAGCCACTTCCTGTCGGCCGACGTCGAGGAGATCGTGGCGCGGATTCCTTCCCTCGAGCCGTGGCGCGCGGCCCTCACGGGCCGCGCCATGTTGGTGCGCCGCACGACGCCGGTGCCGTTCGAGTGCGTCGTGCGCGGCTACATCACGGGCTCCGCCTGGAGCGAGTACCAGCGGTCCGGCACGCTCGCGGGAGAGCCGCTCCCAGCCGGTCTGGTGGAGAGTGCACGGCTCGAGCCGCCCGTCTTCTCGCCCGCGACGAAGGCCGAAATCGGCCACGACGCGAACGTCACCTTCGGACACGTCGCGCGGGCGATCGGTCGTGCGCTGGCGGAGCAGATCAAGCAGGCGAGCCTGGGCCTGTACGACGCGGGGCGCGCCTACGCGGCGCCGCGCGGCGTCATCATCGCCGACACCAAGTTCGAGTTCGGCACGACGCCCGACGGTCGGTTGCTCGTGATCGACGAGATCCTCACGCCGGACTCGTCGCGGTTCTGGCCCGCAGACCGCTACCAGGCGGGCAGGAGCCAGCCAAGCTTCGACAAGCAGCCGCTGCGCGATTATCTCGCCGCCCTGAAGCAACAGGGGCAGTGGGACGGCGAGCCACCGCCGCCCCCCTTGCCGTCCGAAGTGGTGCAGGCGACGAGCGCGCGGTATCGGGAAGCGTACCGGCGGATCACCGGCCAGGAGTTGGAGCCCGCATGAGCTCTCGGTGCGCCCGCCTGGTCATTGCGGATTGCGGATTGCGGATTGCGGACTGGAACGACGCACATGGAATCCGCAATCGCCAATCCGCAATCCGCAATGGGCGTGGTGCTGGGCGGTGAGGCTGGCTCCCGAAGGTTGGCCGTTCATCCTGCCGGGCTGGACCCTGGTCCTGCTCGGCGCGTGGGTGGCGCGCGGCTCGGCGTGGTTATGGGTACCGGAGGGGATGCTGTTACTGTTGGCCGCGTGGCTGCTCGTGTTCTTCCGCGACCCGGTGCGGGCGGGGCCGCGCGGCGACCAGTACGTGATCGCCCCCGCGGACGGGAAGATCGTGGACGTCGCCGTGGTGGATGAGCCCATGTACCTGAAGACCCGGGCCACACGGGTGTCGATCTTCATGAGTGTGTTCGACGTCCACGTGAACCGCTACCCCGCGACCGGAACGGTAGAGCTGGTGCGCCACCACGCCGGGAGGTTCCTCCACGCGGCGTCCGACAAGGCGAGCTTGGACAACGAGCAGTCGTCCGTGGGCATTCGGACGCGTCGCGGACCGCTGCTGGTGCGCCAGATCGCGGGCCTCATCGCCCGCCGCATCGTGACCGACGGTCAGCCGGGCGCGCGCGCGCAGCAGGGCGCGCGCATGGGGATGATCCGCTTCGGCTCGCGGGTCGATGTGTTCCTTCCCGCCGCCGCAGGCGCCGCCGTGCGGGTGGCCGTCGGCGACCGGGTGCGCGCCGGCGAGACCGTGCTCGCGGAGCTCGGCGCGTGAGGCCGTTCCCCCGCCCCAGCATCCGGCGCGTCGTCGTGGTGGTCCCGAGCTTGTTCACCCTGTTCAACTTGTTCTTCGGCATCTGGGCGATGGTGCTCGCATCGCGCGCCGAGTTCTATCGGGCCGGCTGGTACATTTTCTTCGCCGGCATCCTGGACGCGCTCGACGGCCGCGTGGCGCGCCTGTCGAAGACGGGCAGCCGCTTCGGCGCCGAGCTGGACAGCCTGGTGGACGCCGTGAGCTTCGGAGTCGCGCCCGCGTTTCTGGTGTATCAGCTCGAGTTCGCGAGCGCGGGCCAGGCCGAATGGATCTTCTGCTACTTCTACGTCATGGCGGTGACGATCCGGCTGGCCAGGTTCAACCTCACCCAGGCCGGGCGCTCCAAGCGCTACTTCATCGGCCTGCCGTCCCCGGCCGCGGGGATGACGCTGGCGACGTTCTACCCCTTCACCACGACGGACCTGTACCAGCAGCTCTTCCGCGTCCTGCCCCGGCACCACTTGATGCAGCTCCTGATGATCCTGCTCACCATTCTGATGGTGAGCAACGTGCGCTACGCCACCCTGCCGCGCGCGGGGTTCCGCTCGTGGCGCGGCCTCTTGGGGCTCGCGACTGTCCTGTTTATCCTGATCTTCGGGGTTCTCGAGCACGACGCCTTCTTCTTCCCTCTCGGAATCGTGTACATGGCGTACGGCGTGCTGCGGGCTACGGTGCTGGGTTTCTTCCTCGAGGCCGGCGAGGACGAGGAGGCCGAAATCGCCGGGCCGATCGTCATCACGGACGGCGACCAGGTGGACGAGGCCTACGGCCCTCGGCCCCGCGGCGTCGCGCCGCGCGGGAGCGAGCGATGAGCGCGTTCCGCGTCGAAGTTCGGGTGATGCCGCGGGCCGCGCTGCTTGACCCTCAGGGGCAGGCGGTCGAGCACGCGCTCCAGGCCCTGGGCTTCGGCGAGGTCACCCGGGTCCGGGTCGGCAAGCACCTGCTGCTCGAGCTGGAGGCGGCCAATCGCGACGACGCGCTGGCGCGGGCGCGCTCGATGTGCGACCGGCTGCTGGCGAACCCGGTGACCGAGGACTACGACCTGGCGGTGGAGGAGGGGGCCGTCCGATGACGCGCGTCGCGGTGGTCGTGTTTCCAGGCTCGAACTGCGATGCCGACGCGCTGGCGGCCGCGCGCGACGCCGGCAGCGACGCCTACTACGTGTGGCACCGCGACACCACGCTGCAGCAGGCCGACGTGGTGATTCTGCCCGGCGGGTTCAGCTACGGCGATTACCTGCGCTCCGGCGCGATCGCCCGCTTCTCGCCCATCATGGCGGCCGTCACCGAGCACGCGCGCGCCGGCGGGCCGGTGTTGGGTATCTGCAACGGATTTCAGATCCTGTGCGAGGCGGGGTTGCTCCCCGGCGCTCTGATGCGGAACGCGCGGTTGCGCTTCCTGTCACGGCCCGCCTGGGTGCGGGTCGAGCGAACCGACACGCCGTTCACCTCCCAGTACGCGCCGGGCGAGGTCCTCGAGATCCCGATCGCGCATGGGGACGGGCGGTACGTGACGGACGAGCGCACCGCCGCCGAACTCGAAGCGAGTGGACGGGTCGTGTGGCGCTACGTGCGCGACAACCCCAACGGCTCGGCGCACGACATCGCCGGCGTCACGAACGCCGGCCGGAACGTGGTGGGGATCATGCCGCACCCGGAGCGCCGCAACGCGCCGGCCTTGGGCGGCCAAGACGGAGCCCGCGTCTTTCACTCGATGGAGGCTCGACATGCGACGCAGCACGCTGTGGATGTGCGCGGTGTTGGGGATCGCCACCTCAGGGTGTGAGCAGATCGGCGACCAGTACGCCAAGATCAAGCAGGCGATCGAGGCGAAGATCGCTGAGCGCCGGGGCCTGACTCCCGCGCAGCCCGCGCCGGTGCAGCCCCCGCCGGCTGCGCCCCAGACGCCGGCCCCCGCCACGCCCGAGCCGGCGAAGCCGGCGGCACCCTCCCCACCCCCCAAGCATCGGCCCGTCCAGGCCCCGGAGATCCCCACGGCGACGCGCGACGTGCCGTACGACTCTCCCAATACGGGCACCATCGACCCGGGGATGAGCGAGAAGGAGGTAGTCGCGCTGTGGGGTCCGCCCATCACCGTGCGGCGGCAGGGTGAGGCAACCTTCCTGTATTACCGGAACGGATGCGAGTACAGCTGCGGCACTGAGGATGTGGTGTTCCTGCAGAACGACAAGGTGGTGGACGCGGTGCTACGCTGGCCGGGACATCGCTACAGCGGGCAGTCGTCCTCGCCCGCGGCCACGCAGCCCCACCTCCGTCGCGGTGGCGACACGCTGACCGTCAAGCCGCCCTCGACGCCGTGACGCCCATGCCCGACAAACCGAGCAAGAACGAGGAAGAGTACTTCGCCCGGCGCGACGCCGAGCTGTTACGCCAGCAGCGCCAGACGATGCAGCGGGCCGCCGCCGAGCACGAGCGCACGTCGCATTACATGAAGTGCCCCAAGTGCGGGTACGACCTGATCACCGGCGAATGGCATGGCGTGCAAATCGACCAGTGCACCCACTGCCACGGCATCTGGTTCGACGCCGACGAGGCCCGGACCGTGCTCTCGCACGCCGAGCCGAACCTCATCGCCCGCGTGGTGCGTGCCGTGATGCGCGGCGTGGCCGGAGCCAAGGCGTCCGATTCGTGAGCGGGGCGCGCCCCACGCCCGTGCCGGGCGACCCGCCGATCACGCCGCAGCTGGTCCGCGATCACAATCTCACCGCCGAGGAATACCGGCGCATCGAGGCGATGCTCGGCCGCACCCCCACCTTCGCCGAGCTCGGCGTGTTTTCCGCGTTGTGGAGCGAGCACTGTTCCTACAAGCACTCGAAGCCGGTGCTCCAGACCTTCCCCACCACCGGTCCGCAGGTCGTCCAAGGGCCGGGCGAGAACGCGGGCGTGCTGCGCCTCCCCGACGGCTGGGCGGTCGCGTTCAAGATCGAGTCCCACAACCATCCCTCCGCCGTCGAGCCCTACCAGGGCGCGGCGACGGGCGTCGGCGGCATCCTGCGCGACGTGTTCACCATGGGCGCACGGCCCGTCGCAGTGCTCAACAGTCTTCGCTTCGGACCCCTCGACGACGCGCGCAACCGCTACCTCTTCGCCGGCGTCGTGCGCGGGGTGGGCGACTACGGCAACTGTGTCGGCGTCCCGACGCTGGGCGGTGAAGTGGACTTCGGCGCGAGCTACGGCGGGAACCCGCTCGTGAACGCGATGTGCGTCGGCTTGCTGCGGGAAAAGGACCTGATCCGCGCCGCGGCCCACGGCGTGGGCAACCTGCTCCTCGTGGTGGGCTCGCGCACCGGACGCGACGGCATCCACGGGGCGTCCTTCGCCTCCGAGGAGTTGACCCACGAATCCGAGCGACGCCGCCCGCAGGTGCAGGTGGGAGACCCGTTCACCGAGAAGCTGCTGCTCGAGGCGAGCCTCGAGCTGATCGCGTCGGGCCTCATCGTCGCGATCCAGGACATGGGCGCCGCGGGGCTCACCTCTTCGTCCGCCGAGATGGCCGCGAAGGGCGGCGCGGGCGTGGAGCTCGATCTGTCGCTCGTCCCGACCCGCGAGCCGGGCATGACCCCGTATGAGATCCTGCTCTCCGAGTCGCAGGAGCGGATGCTCATCGTAGCGAGGCCCGATCGCCTCGCGGCGATCCAGGCCGTCGCGGCAAAGTGGGAGCTCAACGCGACCGCGATCGGTCGCGTCACCGACGACGGGATGTACCGGGCGAAATGGAGGGATCAGGTGGTCGTGGAAATCCCCGGCCGCCGTCTGATCGACGACTGCCCCGTGTATCACCCCCAAGCGGCCGAAGACCCTCGCGTCGCGGAGTTGCGCCGCCAGGGCCCGCATCCCGCATCCCCCATCCCGCATCCCGCCGACGTGCTCCTCAAGCTCCTCGATCATCCCCCCGTGGCGTCGAAGCGCTGGGTGTACGAGCAGTACGACTCGACGGTCCAGGCGGGCACCGTGCTCGGGCCGGGAGGAGATGCCGGGGTGATTCGCGTGCGGGTGGGGGGGGCCGGCGCCGACTTCGGCATCGCGGTCACGGTGGACTGCAACAGTCGCTACGTCCTCCTCGACCCCTACGAGGGCGGCAAGGCGGCGGTCGCCGAAGCGGCGCGCAATATCGCGTGCACCGGCGCGCGCCCGCTGGGCGTCACCGACTGCCTCAACTTCGGCAGCCCCGAGCGGCCCGCCGTGTTCCACCAGTTTACCCAGGCCTGCCGCGGCATCGCCGACGCGTGCCGTGCGTTGGACACGCCCGTCACGGGCGGCAACGTGTCCTTCTACAACGAGAATCCGGCGGGGGCCGTGGATCCGACGCCGGTGGTCGGGATGGTCGGACTGCTCGCGCGCGCCGACCGCGCCGTGCCCAGCCACGCGCGCGCCCGTGGGGACGTGGTGTTCGTGCTGGGCGAGACCCGGGCGGAGCTGGGCGCCTCGCAACTGTGGGACGCGCTATACGGCTTCGTGGGGGGCGGGCCGCCGCGCGTGGACCTCGCGGCCGAGCGCCGGCTGGTGGATTACCTCGGCACCGCCGCGGAGCGTGGGTTGTTGCGGTCGGCGCACGATTGCTCGCAGGGCGGCCTGGGCGTCGCGCTCGCGGAAGTGGCGATGGGCGATGCCTATGCGGAGACCGGTTTCGGCCTCGACGTCGACCTTACGTCGTACGCCCTACGTCTCACGCCATACGAAGTGCTGTTTTCGGAGTCGCACGGCCGCGCCGTCGTGACGTGCCCGCCCGAGCGCGCCACGGCGGTGGCGGCGCTGGCGCAGGAGTTGGGCGTGCCAGCGCAGCGCGTCGGGGCGGTGGGCGAGCCGGGCGGCGCGGTACGCGTACGGCTGCGCGACGCCGCGCTCGAGCACCCCGTCGAGCGGTTGCGCGAGGTATATTTCGCCAGCATACCTCGGCGCATGGGAGATTGAGCCACGAATGTGCGGCATCATCGGCGTCACCGGCGTTCCCGACGCGGCCCGCGTCGCCTACCTCGGGCTCTACAGCCTGCAGCACCGCGGGCAAGAGTCGGCGGGGATCGTGGCCGTGGACGGCGAGGGTGTCGCGCGATCGCACCGCGGGATGGGGCTCGTCTCGGACATCTTCAACGAGAAGGTGCTGCACGAGCTGCCGGGCGACGTGGCGATCGGCCATACGCGCTACTCGACCGCCGGCACCTCCGTCCTCGCCAACGCCCAGCCGATGCTCGCCGGATACCGCGAAGGCCCCCTGGCCCTCGCGCACAACGGTAACCTCACCAACGCCGTCCCACTCCGGGCCGACCTGGTGACCAAGGGCTCCATCTTCCAGAGCTCGTCCGACAGTGAAGTCCTGGTGCACCTCGTTGCCCGCTCCGAGGCGCGCGAGCCCGAGGACCAGCTGCTCGACGCGCTGGAGCGGGTGGAGGGCGCATATTCCCTCGTGATCACGATCGGCCGGACGCTGTACGCGATCGTCGACCCGCGCGGCTTCCGGCCGCTCGTCCTGGGGCGATTGGGGCGCGGCTGGGTGGTCGCCTCCGAGACGTGCGCGCTCGACATCACCGGGGCGACCCTGGTCCGCGAGCTCGAGCCCGGCGACTTCCTCCGGATCCATGGGGAGGACGTGGACCAGCTGCCTAAGCTGGCGCCCAAGCCCCACCGCCGCTGCGTGTTCGAGCTGGTGTACTTCTCCCGTCCCGACAGCACCGTGTTCCACCGCTCGGTGGACCGCGTGCGCCGGGCGCTCGGGCACGAGCTGGCGCGCGAGCATCCCGCGCCCGGCGCCGACTGCGTGTTCTCGGTGCCGGACTCGTCGAACGCGATGGCGCTCGGCTTTGCCGACGAGTCCGGGATCAAGCTCGAGCACGCCCTGATCCGCAACCACTATGTCGGCCGCACCTTCATCCATCCGGCCGAGGTGGGTCGCATGGCGAAGGTCAAGATCAAGTTCAACCCGGTACGCGAGGTGCTACAGGGGAAGCGCGTGGTGGTCGTGGACGACTCCATCGTGCGCGGCACCACGAGCCGCGCGCTGGTCCAGCTGATCCGCCAGGCAGGCGCGGCCGAGGTGCACTTCCGCGTCGCTTCCCCGCCGATCACGGGTCCCTGTTACTACGGGATAGATACGCCCAGCAAGAAGGAGCTGATTGCGTCGAGTAACAGCGTCGAACAAATACGCGAGCACTTAGGCGTCGACAGCCTCGGTTACCTCTCGCTCGACGGGATGCTCCGGGCGGCGGCCGGGGAAGGCGACCCGGCCGACTTCTGTCACGCCTGCTTCTCCGGCGATTACCCGACCGAGATCTCGGAGGACCTGGAGCGGGCACGGCACGCCGCGCCGCTGCAAACCGCGCTCGCCGTCTGATCCCTCGTGCCGTCGCTCGAGCGGTGGGTGTACTTCTTCGGGCCGGGTCGGGCCGACGGCTCCGCCGCCATGCGCGACATCCTGGGCGGCAAGGGGGCCGGGCTCGCCGAGATGGCGAATCTGGGTCTCCCGGTCCCGCCCGGGTTCACGATCTCCGCCAAGCTGTGCCTCACCTACCTCGAGCAGGGCATCTTCCCCGATCAGCTGCATGACGAAGTCCAGCGCCACCTGAAACAGCTCGAGCAGGCCACCAAGAAAAAGTTCGGCGACCCCAAGAATCCGTTGCTCGTGTCGGTCCGCTCGGGCGCGGCCGTCTCGATGCCGGGCATGATGGAGACGATTCTCAATCTCGGTCTGAACGACGAGACCGTGCAGGGGCTCATCGCCGGCTCGAACAATCCCCGGTTCGCCTACGACTCCTACCGCCGCTTCGTGCAGATGTACGGCGACGTGGTGTTTGACCTCGGCAAGGAGCCCTTCGAGGAGGTGCTGGACGAGGTCAAGCGGCGCCGCAAGGCGACGCGGGACATCGATCTGCCGCCCGAGGATCTCGAGGCGGTGGTGCGGGAGTTCAAGTCGATCATCCAGGCCAAGTGCGGCGCCCCCTTCCCCGAGACGCCTCTGGCGCAGCTGTGGGGCGCCATCGAGGCCGTGTTCAAGAGCTGGCGCACGCGGCGCGCCGTCGACTACCGCAAGGTGCACGGCATCCCGGACGACCTCGGGACGGCGGTGAACGTCGTCGCGATGGTGTACGGCAACCTGGGCGACGACTCGGGCACCGGCGTCGCCTTCACGCGCGACTGTCGCACGGGAGAGAAGGTCCTGAACGGCGATTTCCTGGCGAACGCGCAGGGTGAGGACGTCGTATCGGGCGCGCGCACCCCGCAACCGCTCGCCAAGCTGGCGCGCGGCAAGCTCGTCAAGGTGCACCGCGAGCTCAAGCGCGTCGCCGAGCGGCTGGAGCGGCACTTCAAGGACGTGCAGGACATCGAGTTCACCTTCGAGCACGGCCGGCTGTATCTGCTGCAGACGCGGCGTGCGCAGCGCACCGGCCTTGCCGCGGTCCGCACCGCGGTCGAACTGGTGGGCGAACGGCTCATCACACCCGACGAGGCCGTGCAGCGCGTGCCGCCCCAGGACCTGGACCAGCTGTTCCATCCGATGGTGGACCCGCGCGCGGCGGTGACGGTGGTGGCGAAGGGCCTGCCCGCGTCCCCCGGCGCCGCCATCGGGGAGGCGGTGTTCGACGCCGACGAGGCGGAGGCCCTCGCCAAGCAGGGTCGCCAGGTCATCCTGGTGCGGCCCGAGACGAGCCCCGAGGACTTCCACGGGATCGTCGCGGCGCGGGCGGTGCTCACGGCGCGCGGAGGTATGACCAGCCACGCCGCCGTCGTGGCGCGCGGCATGGGAAAGACGTGCGTCGTGGGCGCGACGGACATCGAGGTGGACCCGGAAGCCGCCCGGTTCCGCGCCAACGGCCGCGTCGTGAAGCGGGGCCAAGTGATCACCGTGGACGGCACGACCGGCCGGGTGATCCTCGGCGCGGCGAAGCTGGTCGAGCCCACGATCGGCAGGCATTACGCGCAGCTCATGGCCTGGGCCGACCAGCGCCGCCGGCTGCGTGTGCGCGCCAACGCCGACACCCCCGAGGATGCACGGCGCGCCCGCGAGTTCGGCGCCGAGGGGATCGGGCTGTGCCGCACGGAGCACATGTTCTTCCAGGGCGACCGCATCACCGCGATGCGTGAGATGATCGTCGCCCCCGACCAGACGGGCCGGCGTCGCGCGCTCGCGAAGCTGCTGCCGATGCAGCGTGACGACTTCGCGGGGATATTCCAGGCGATGGCGGGATACCCCGTGACGATCCGCCTGCTCGATCCCCCGCTCCACGAGTTTCTCCCGCACACCGGCGAGGAGATCGCGGCGCTCGCCAAGGTGATGAAGCTGCCGGTCGCCAAGCTGCACCGGCTGGTGGACTCGCTGGTCGAGGCGAACCCGATGCTGGGACACCGCGGCTGCCGCCTCGGCATCACCTACCCCGAGATCACGGAGATGCAGGCCCGGGCGATCTTCGAGGCGGCCAACCGCGTCGTGGCGCGCGGCACCAAGGTCGTGGTCGAGGTGATGATCCCCCTGGTCGCCCATGTGGAGGAGCTGCGTCGCCAGGCGCAGATCGTGCGCCGCGTGGCCCAGGAGGTGTTCCAGGCGGAAGGCCGCGCGGTGCCCTACCTCGTCGGCACCATGATCGAGCTACCGCGTGCCGCCCTCACCGCCGACGAGATCGGGAAGGAGGCCGAGTTCTTCTCGTTCGGCACCAACGATCTCACCCAGACGACGTTCGGCTTGTCGCGCGACGACGCCGGGCGCTTCTTGCCGTTCTACGTGGACCGCGGAATCTTCGACGCGGACCCGTTCCAGGTGCTGGACCAGGAGGGAGTCGGGAAGCTCGTCGAGATCGCCGTGCGCCTGGGGCGCGGGGTGCGTAACGACCTGAAGATCGGCATCTGCGGCGAGCACGGCGGCGAGCCCGCTTCCGTGAAGTTCTGCCACCGCGTGGGGCTCAACTATGTGTCGTGCTCGCCGTTCCGCGTGCCGATCGCCCGCCTGGCCGCAGCGCAGGCGGCGCTGGAGGAGCAGGGGGTGATCAACCGCACCCGGGCGACTGTCTAGCGGCCGCCCCCGCCGGGGCCGAGCATCGCCAGTGCGGCACTGACCACCAGCATCACGACGAAGCTCGCGGCGGCGATGGCATAGCCGGTGCTCCGCGGCAGCCGGTGGGTAACCGACACTCCGATCCCCGTCAGCCAGTAGCCCGCGATCGAGAACGGATTCACCCCCTTCAACAGCCCCCCGACGAATCCCTTCGCGTCCGGGGCGAGCAGGTCGAGGCCCAGGGCCGGCTGCAGGTCCGCGGGCGACTGGATGTTCTGCGCGCCCCGCAACACGAGGACCAGCAACGTCACCACGAGCTGGATGATGAACGCGACGGCGCTGTAGGTCAGTACGCTGAGCAGCACGGTGAATTTCCCCTCGCCCCCGAGCAAGGACGTCATCACCCACACCACCGCCGTGCCGAGCAACAGCAGCACGATGAGGATGATGGGCTGCGCGATGACGCCGACGTAGGCGAAGGCGGCGGCGTTCGGCGGCGCGCCGGAGGCGCCCTGCGCCTTCATCGCCTGGGCCATGGCCGCCTCCATCACCGGCCGCGTGTAGGGCAGCATCAGGATCGCGACCACGACTTGTACCGCCGCGAGCGCGAGGAACGGCGCCAGGAATCGCGGCTTCTCGCCGACGCGCCCGAACACCGCCGCCGGCTCGAACAGCACGTTCACCAGATCGAGCACCGCACGCATCCGTCGCCTCCCAAGGAAGGGGTTGAGAACGGACTATGTTAGCGCCGGCGGGGGGGAAAGCGAAACGGGGGAAGAGCGGTGGGGGACCCGTCCCCCTTCCGTCTTCCCCCGTCCCGGTTCCATGGAGGCGCGGGGAATCGAACCCCGGTCCGAGAATGACTCCGATACCACCACTACGTGCGTAGGCGACGCTTCAGCGGTCTCACCACCGCGGCGCCTCGCCGGCCTCGGCAGCGACAAGCCCTTGGAAGCTCTTACGCGACCCGTTCGGGCCCTAGGTCGCGCCAGCCCGATTTTGCGTTACGTGAGCGCCGCCTCAGGCGGGCTGCCACTCACGCAGGTGCGTGAAGCCGAAGCTTACGCAGCCAGTGCCAGGTTTGAATTGGCAGTTATGAAGTTTGCCAGTGGTTTTACCAGGTGACTGACGACCTGGGCACGCAGCGACATCCTCGCCAAACCCGTCGAAGCCTGTCGCCCCCTGAGGCTAAGCTAGCCGGCGCGGGGCGCCTTTTCAACCCGATTGCGTCCTGCCTGCTTCGCGCGGTACAGCGCGGCGTCCGCGGTCCCGCGCAGGTTGGCCACGTCCCGCACGGGGTCGGGGAAGCCGGCGACGCCGCACGACAGGGTGAGCGGGTACGGCGCGCCGTCCCAGCGCCATTGCGCCGTCTCGACCGATTGGCGGATGCGCTCCGCGACCTCGAGACCGGATTCGATCGGCGTGTGCGGCATCCAGATCGCGAACTCCTCCCCGCCGATCCGGGCCACGAGGTCTTTGTCGCGCACCGCCCCCTCGAGAATGCGCGCCACGTGCCGGAGCGCCGAGTCGCCCGCGGCGTGCCCGAGCGTGTCGTTGAGCTTCTTGAAGTGATCGAGGTCCAGGTAGATCAACGTCGCGACCCCGGGGCTCTTGCCTTCGCCGTTCTGGTTCAGGGCCCGGTCGAACTCGCGCCGGTTGCGGAGTCCCGTGAGTGGATCGCGTACGGCGCGCTGCTCGGCCTCGTGCACGGCGCGCGCCGCTGCGAGCCGGGACCCGAGCTCCGCGGCGAGGCGCTCCAGCTGGTCGGCGACCGGGGTGCCGCTCGGGAGTTGCAGCCCGGTTACCACGAGCGCGCCGATCACGAAGTGCCCGTCGCGCAGCGGATAGGCCGTGCCCGCGCGCTCTTGGCGGCGCCGGTCCGGTACGGCGCTTCCGAAGACGTCCTCCGCTCCCCGCGACACTACGGGGACTCCCGCGGAGATGGCTCTGACCACCGGCGCGTCCGGCGGCAGCGTCAGCCCGGCGAGCCGGCTGTCGGCCGCCGTCGAGAGGGCCACCACGCGGTGCTCCCCGGCCGCCGGCCCGCTGCCCGGCAGTACGATCGCCGCGCCGCGCTGGGCGAGCTGTTGCGCCAGCGTGACCCCGGCCTTCGCGATCCCCTCGAGCGTCTGCGCCCCGCCGGCGATCGCGGCGAGCTGCTTGGGGACGAGCTCGGTGGGGCGCTCGCCTTCCTCCTGGACCTGCGCCAGCCGCATGCCCGCCACCAACCGGCGCAGCTCGTCGCCGACGCTCTCGGCGAGCGGAGCGTCCGCGTCCGGCTGCGCCAAGAGCAGCGCGGCGCCGAACGGGAAGTCACCCGCAGCCACGTAGGTCCCATCGGGCTCCCGGGCGACGTGCGCGCGCCCGTCCACCGAGGCGAGCTGCGCCAGCGCCCCTCCGCGCTGGCGCACGTCCCGGGTCACGTCATCCGGCCCCAGTGCCTCGACGTCCCCTTCCGCCAAGCCCACCATCCAGGCCGCGCGCGCGCCATGCGCCCGGCGCAACAGCTCCAGCACGTACTCGAAGTCCGTGGGGCGCGCCAGCGGCCGCTCGGCGAGCCACCCGCGTACTAGCGGGGCGAGCAGCAGTCCGCCGGCGACGAGAAAGCCGCCGAGCGCGGCGAGCAGCGACCAGGGGTTGGCCGCGCGCACCGCGAGGACGACGGCGGCGAGACCGAGCGCGGCGACCCCGCGCCCGACCCAGACGCCGGCATCGTGACGCTTCATGAGTGGTTGATGCGACTCGCGGCGGCGGCGGCGCCGAATCCGTTGTCGATGTTGACGACGGTGACGCCGGCGGCGCAGGAATTGAGCATCCCGAGCAGCGCCGCGACCCCTCCGAACGCCGCGCCGTAGCCGATGCTGGTCGGCACCGCGATCACGGGGACCGGGACGAGCCCGCCCACCACGCTGGGCAGGGCCCCTTCCATTCCGGCGACCACGACGACCACCGCGGCGCTGCGCAGCACGCCCGTCTGGGTGAGGATGCGATGGATGCCCGCGACACCGACGTCGTTCAGTCGCTCAACCCGGTTGCGGAGCGCGCGGGCCGTGACGGCGGCTTCTTCGGCGACGGGCAAATCACTGGTGCCGGCGGTCACGACGAGGATCGTGCCCCGCCCCGTCGGTGCGGGCTCCGGGTCGGGCGGGAGGAAGACGGTCCGGCCGAGCTCGTTCGCTTCGGCTCGGGGAAACCGCGCGGCGAGCGCGACCCGGTGCGCCGGCTCCGCCCGCGTCGCCAGGAAGCTCCCACCTGCCGCCGTGAGGCGCTCGGCGATGGCGACGACCTGATCCGGAGTTTTGCCCTGACACAAGATCACCTCCTGATGCCCCTGCGTGAGCGGCCGGAGGTGATCGATGGTGGCGAACGGCAGGCGCTCGAGGAAGCGCCCCAAGTCCTCGACGTTCACGCCGCCCGCTCCACCGCGCGCTCGCCCAGGTAGCCCGCGAAGATCGCCTCCGCCTGTTGCATCGACTCGATCTGGAACAGCCGCTCCCGAAGCTGCGCGGCCCCCGGCACGCCCTTGGTGTACCAGCCGAAGTGCTTGCGGAACTCGAGCGCCGTCTTGCGGCTGTCGCCTTGCAAGCGGAGGGCGAGCCGGGCGTGCTCCAGCGCGGTCGCGAACCGCTCCTCGGGCGTCGGATCGGGCCGCTTCGCCCGCCCGGCGAGCAGGTCGCGCGCCTGCGCGAAGATCCACGGGTTGCCGAACGAGCCCCGCGCGATCATGGCGCCGGCGCAGCCCGTGTGGCGTCGCATCGCGACGACGTCCTCCGGGCTCGTGATATCGCCGTTCCCGATCACCGGGATGTCGAGCGCCTCCACCACGCGGGCGATCTCGTCCCAGTCGGCCGCGCCCGAGAACATCTGCGTGCGGGTGCGGGCATGTAGCGTGAGCGTCTGGGCTCCCGCCTCGCGGCAGCGCGACGCGATCGCGACCGGATCGCGCTGCGTGTCGTCCCAGCCGCTCCGGATCTTCACGGTGACCGGGAGGTGGGTCGCGCTGCGCACGGCCCGGATGACGCGGTGCACCAGGTCCAGATCCTTCAAACAACCCGACCCACCGTTGTTCTTCACCACCTTTTTCACCGGGCACCCGAAGTTGATGTCGATGAAATCCGGCTTGCACACCTGGGTCACCATCTCTGCCGCGCGGGCCATCACTGTTGCATCGGCGCCATAGAGCTGGATGCCGATCGGTCGCTCGGCGGGCTCGAAGCGCATATCGTGGAACAGGTGTTCGAGCCCTCGGGCGACGCCCACTGCCGAGATGAACTCGGACACGACCACGTCCGCGCCGAAGCGGCGGGCGAGCAGCCGGAACGGCGACTCCGACACGCCTGCCATGGGGGCGAGGAAGAGCGGGAAGTCGTGCCCGACCGAATACGGGAAGTCCATGGAACACAACGTAATGACGCGTTGCGCGGGGAGCAACCAGTCATTACGTTTCGCCGCCGTTACACCCCGGAGATTCGCACGTGCGCTTGCGCGAGTTTTTTGCGGACGATGCCATCAATCTGCAGCTGCAGAGCAGCACGAAAGACGACGTCTTGAAGGAGCTGGTCGGCCTCTTGAAGCTCGACGACAAGGCCGAGCAGACCCTCGTCAAGATGCTCAAGCGCCGCGAGACCCTGGGATCGACCGGCATCGGCCAGAACATCGCGATCCCGCACTGCCGCGCGCTGGCCGTGAACCAGTTGCGTGTCGCGTTCGGGCGCAAGCTCGACGGCATCGATTTCAACGCGATCGACGGCAAGCCCGTCCACTACTTCTTCCTGATCGTCGCCCCGCCGCTGGAAGTGTCGAACCAGTACTTGCCGGTGCTCGGCAAGATCGCGCAGTTTGCGAAAGAAGCCGATGTGCCGGAGAAGCTCGCAAAGATCTCGACCCCTCAAGAATTCTTGAAGCTCCTGGAAGACAAGAACATCTAAACGCGTTGCACGTTCCACGTCACACGTCGCACGACGAGGCACCCCTATTTTCTGTTGCGGCCTCGCAGCACCGATTGGTCCTCCCGATTCCCGAACCCCCATTGACAGCTGCGCAGGAGAACTTGTTACTCTGCTCCTCGGAACTCGAACGCGGTCGCGTCCGCGTGATGGAGGATAGTGCTATGAAGCGCATTGGGGCGGTGCTTCTCCTGTTTGTCTTGACGCGATGCTCGGATCACCCGGTAGAGCCAACCCTGCACGAGCAGCAGACGTCCGGGCAGCGTCTAGTGCTACAGGCCGACGGACTGTATTGCACGGCGGACGGCGCAACTCTGAGCTCGGGCGCTCTGTACCAAGTCTGCGTCCCCAGCAACTGGAACCGTGATCTCGTCGTCTTCATTCCCGGGTATCACGATCCCGCAAATGCCCCGAGCCTGCCCGACATCTTCGGCCAGTCGCCGGCCGTGTGGCTCTTCAGCCAGCTCGGCTATGGCTTCGCGACCACCAGCTTTCGCGGCACCGGCTTGATGGTGCCCGACACCTGGATCGGCGGGGATCTGCTCGAGCTGGTGGGGACGGCCAAAACGCTGCTCTTCAATACCACCGGCCGGACCACGCGCTTCGTGTACCAGACCGGAGGATCGCAGGGCGGGCTCGGCACGGTGAAGGCGGTCGAGCAATACCCCAACACGTTCAGCGGCGGCTTGGCCGGGTGCGGCCCGATCGGCGCTTACGGGAAGCAAATCGCGTACGTCGCCGATTTCCGGGTGGTCTTCGACTATTTCTTCGCGCCCGTCATCTCAGGATGGCCGGTGTGGCGGCAGGCGCTGCCGACGGACCCCGGATCCATCGATCCGAACACCTGGGGCACGGCCGAACCAGAGGCTGGAACCGCGGTCGACGATCCGAGCAACGCCGACCGGATCAATCAAGTGTTGAGCGTGACGCACGCGCCGATCGATGCCGGCGATCCGACGACGATCAAGGCGACGACGCTGGATCTCCTGTGGTACAGCTTCCGTGGCACGAATGACGCCATCACGAAGCTGGCCGGGATGCCGTACAGCAATCTCGACACCCAGTACAGCGGCTCGCTCGTCGATGCGGCATTGAACGCCGGCGCCGCGCGTTTCCAGTTCACGGCCGACCCGACGCAGCTCGCCAAGTTGCAGACCTCGGCCCACCTGCGGCGGCCGTTGGTGACGATCCACACCACGGGCGACCCGATCGTCCCGATCTGGCACGAGCCGCTGTACCGCAACCGGCTGGACTTCCTTGGCAAGCTGCTGGAAACGCGGATTACCATCGACCGCTACGGCCACTGCAACTTCACCAACGCCGAGGTGCTGGCGGCCTTCGCCGTGCTGGTCCTCAAGGTGACCGGCGTCAACCTGCTGGTCTCGAGCGGCGTCCTGCCGCGGGCTGAGCAGCAGGCGGAGTTTTTGCGGATCGCGCGGGCGCATGGGGCGAGTCCGGCGGTGGCGCGGTGATGATGGCCGAAGGGTTCCACGACGCCTGGAGAGGCGTTACCTGTTGCCGGAAAAGGCGTTGCCGGGTACTGCGCGACGAAATGAGGTAGGCCCGCGCGAAAACGACGACGTTCCACCGAGATTTCCTGCCCAGATTCGCTCCATGGGCGACTTCAGGAAGCTCGTCGCGTGGCAGGAAGCCAAGCGCCTCGCAATCCTCTCGCGTGACGCCATCCTGATGCTGCCACATGACGAACGCTATGCGCTCGGGGCTCAATGGCGGCGAGCGGCATAATAGTGTCGCGCTTAACATCGCGGAGGGCGCCAGCCAACGGAGCTCGCGCCAATTCAGCGGCTATCTGGACATTGCGAAGGGGTCCCTCGATGAGCTTCAGGGATCTTCGAGCTTGCGGAATCCCTAGGGTATCTCTCCGAAACGAGGGTCGGAGAGCTTCACCTGAGCCGCACACACTGCGTGCGACTCGTCACAGCGCTCGCCCGAAGCATTGTCGCTTCAGCCGGCAACGCTTCATCCGGGAACCGGCAACGCGCTACTCCCACTCAATCGTCGCCGGCGGCTTCGAACTCACGTCATACACGACTCGATTGACGCCCCGGACCTCATTGATAATCCGGCTGCTGATTTTCCCGAGCACATCCCCCGGAAACGCAAACCAATCCGCCGTCATCCCGTCCCGGCTCGTGACCGCCCGCAACGCCACCACGTGGTCGTAGGTGCGCCCGTCGCCCATTACGCCCACCGACTTGATGGGGAGCAGGACCGCGAACGCCTGCCAGATCCGATCGTACAGCCCCGCGGCGCGGATCTCTTCGATGTAGATCGCATCTACGCGCCGCAGCAGGTCCAGCCGCTCCTCGGTGACCGGGCCGAGCACGCGGATCGCGAGGCCGGGCCCCGGAAACGGATGGCGGCCCACGATCTCCTCCGGCAGCCCCAGCTCGCGTCCCACTTGGCGGACCTCGTCCTTGAACAGCTCGCGCAGCGGCTCGATCAGCTTCCAGGGCAGATTGGGCCGCAGCCCGCCCACGTTATGGTGCGTCTTGATGGTCACCGACGGCCCTCCGCGGGGCGCGCTGGACTCGATCACGTCAGGGTAGAGGGTCCCTTGCACCAGGAATGCCACGTCGCCCCCCCCGCCCCCTCCCGCCACGTGTTGCGCCGCGTCCTCGAACACGTCGATGAACATGTGACCGATGCGGCGCCGCTTTTCCTCCGGATCCTCGATCCCGGCGAGCGCCGCGAGGAACCGGTCGCCCGCGTCCACGACCTGGAGGTCGATGCCCAAGTGCGCGCGGAAGGTGCGCTCCACCTGCTCGCGCTCGTTCAACCGGAGCAGCCCGTGGTCTACGAAGATGCAGCTGAGCCGGTCGCCGATGGCGCGGCGCACCAGCGCGGCGGCTACCGCCGAGTCAACACCGCCCGAGAGGCCGCAGATGGCCCGCCCCGTTCGGCCGACCAGTCCCTGAATCCGCTGCACCTCCTGCTCGATGAAGTGTCCCGGTGTCCAGTCGGGGGTGCAGCCGCAGATATCGAAGAGGAAGTTGTGAAGGATCTCCCCGCCCCGCGGCGTGTGCGCTACTTCCGGATGGAACAGCAGCCCGTACAGCGGCTTCCCCTCATGCTGGAACGCCGCCACCGGCGCGTTGCCGCTCGACGCCGTCACCCGGAAGTGGGGCGGCGGCGCGTCGATGCGATCGCCGTGGCTCGCCCACACGGTGATGCAGGCCTGCGGCTCGAAACCCGCGAATAGTCCGGTGGCGTCGCGCACGGCCACCTCGGCGCGGCCGTACTCGCGCTCGGACGACGGCCGCACCTTCCCGCCTGCGAGATGCGCTATCAGCTGCATCCCGTAGCAGATGCCGAGCACGGGGATGCCGAGCTCCAGGAGGCCGGGGTCGGCCGTGGGAGCCCCGGGATCGAACACCGAGCTCGGGCCCCCGGAGAGGATGATCCCCTTCGGGTCGAACTGGCGGATGAACGCGACGTCGCGACTCGGGGGATGGATCTCGCTGTACACATGCGCCTCACGCACCCGCCGCGCGATCAGCTGCGTGTACTGCGACCCGTAGTCGAGGATCAGGATGCGGTTCATCCGCGGTACCACGTCGTCGGCTCGAGCACTTCGCCGCGCAACAAGTCGTCGAGCGTCTCGCGCTGCCGCGCGATGTAATAGCGGTCCCCCTCCACCAGCACTTCCGGCGGGCGCGGTCGCTGGTTGTAGGTCGAGCTCATCACGAAACCGTAGGCGCCGGTGCCAAGTACCGCCAGGTACTCCCCCGCCTGGACGGCCGGCAGCTTGCGGTCGAGCGCCAGGAAGTCGCCCGACTCGCAGATCGGCCCGACCACGTTCACGAGCTCCTCGGGGCGCTGGCCGTCCTGGAGCGGCACGATCTCGTGATGCGCGTTGTAGTGACTCGGGCGCACGAAATCCGTCATGCCCGCGTCCACGACGACGAACTCCTTGCCGCCCGCGTGCTTGCGGTACAGCACCTTGGTGAGGAGCACGCCCGCGTTCGCCACGAGGTAGCGGCCCGGCTCGCAGATGAGCGCGAGGCCCGCCTGCTTGATCGCCGGCGCCACCGCGTCCGCGAACGCCTGGGGACTCGGCGCCTTCTCGTTGTGGTAGCGCACGCCGAGCCCGCCCCCGACGTCCAACGCCTCGATCGTCGCGATCCCCGACGCCCGCAGCGCCGTCACCAGCTCGAGCAACTTGACCGTGCCGCGATGGTAGGGCTCGACATCCGTGAGCTGCGATCCGAGATGCATCGCTAACCCGCGCAAGGTGAATAGCGGCTCCGCCGCGATGCGCTGCGCCACGCTCACGACCTCGTCGTAGGGGACGCCGAATTTCGCGGTCTTCTCGCCGGTCTTGGTGTACGGGTGCGTCTCGGTCGCCACGTCGGGATTCACGCGGATGCCGAGACTGGCCGGTTTCCTGAGCTTTCGGGCGACGGTGAGCACCAGTTCCAGTTCGGCGGGGGACTCGATATTGAGGAACCCCACCTCGGCACGGATCGCTTCCTCTAGCTCGGAGGCCGTCTTCCCGACGCCGGAGAAGACAATCGATTCGGCGTCGAACCCCGCGGCGAGGGCGCGCCGCAGCTCGCCCACGGAGACGATGTCGGCCCCGGCACCCAGGCCCTTCAGCACCTTGAGCACCCCGACGTTCCCATTGGCCTTCACCGAGTAGCAGATCCGGTGCGGCAGGTCGTTCAGGGCGTCGTGCAGGGCGTGGTACTGTGCCCGGATCAGGTTGGCGCTGTAGACGTACGCGGGCGTCCCCACGCGCTCCGCGATGGAGCGGAGCAGCGCGGGGTCGAACCCTAGTACGCCTGCGCCCACACCGCCTCCGCCACGCTGGGCTTGCCGCACCACATGCATGTCTTGGGCGCCTGGGGCGAGCGGAATTCGAGATCGGGCAGCACGCGCACCGTCGCGCCGGTCTCCTGCTTGATCTCGGCCTCGCATTCGGCCGAGCCGCAGAAACCGCCGTAGGCGAAGCCGCCCCCATCCTTCATGAACTCGATGAACCGCTGCTTCGTGACCCCGCGGATCGAATGCGCCTCACGGCGATCCTTGGCGGCCTGAAACAGCGCGGCCTGAATTTCGTCGAGCGCGGTCGTCACCGTCGCGGCGAGCCCGGCGACCTTCGCCGGCGCCTTGGCGCCCCCGCTGCGCCGCGCCGTCATGACCTGCCCCGCCGCCACGTCGCGTGGGCCGATCTCGAGCCGCAGCGGCACCCCCTTGGCCTCCCACTCGAAATACTTGGCGCCGGGCTTCAGGCTGTCCCGCGTATCCAGTTCCACTCGGACGCCGGCTTGCGCGAGCTCGTCTTTCACCTTGCCCCCGACACCTAACACCTGCTCCTTCTCCTCCTCCGACTTCCAGATCGGCACGATCACCACCTGCACCGGAGCGAGCTTGGGCGGGGCGACGAAGCCGTTATCGTCCGAATGGGTCATCACCAGGCCGCCGATCATCCGCGTCGAGACGCCCCACGAGGTGTTCCAGACGTACTCGAGGCCGCCCCCTGCGGTTTGGTACTGCACGCCGAAGGCCTTGGCGAAGTTCTGGCCGAGGTGGTGTGAGGTGCCCGCCTGGAGCGCCTTGTTGTCCTGCATCAGCGCTTCCAGCGCATAGGTCCGCACCGCGCCCGCGAACTTCTCGCTCTCGGTCTTCTGGCCGGTGATCACCGGCATGGCCATCCAGGCCTCCTGGAACTTCCGGTACACGCCGAGCATCTGCCGCGCCTCGGCCTCCGCCTCGGCCTCCGTCGCGTGCGCGGTATGTCCTTCCTGCCACAGGAACTCGGTGGTGCGGAGGAACAGCCGGGTGCGGAGCTCCCAGCGCACGATGTTGCACCACTGGTTCATGAGCAGGGGCAGGTCGCGGTAGCTGTGGATCCACTTCGCGAACATCGCGTAGATGATGGTCTCGGACGTCGGCCGGATCACCAGCGGCTCCTCGAGCGCCGACGCGGGGTCCGGCATCACCGCCTGCGCGCCCGCCTTGCCGGTGGCCTTGAGCCGCGTGTGGGTCACCAGCGCCACTTCCTTCGCGAACCCCTTGACGTGCTCCGCTTCCTTCGCGAGGAAGCTCATCGGAATGAAAAGCGGGAAGTACGCGTTCTGGTGCCCCGTCGCCTTGAACATGTCGTCCAGAGCGCGCTGCATCAGCTCCCAGACGCCGTAACCGTGCGGACGGATCACCATGCAGCCGCGTACCGGCGAATAATCCGCCAGCTCGGCCTGCATGATGACGTCGTTGTACCACTCGCTGAAGTCCGTGGCGCGTGGCGTGATCTTCTGCGCCTGGGCCATTATCGAAAGGATCCCTCGAGCAGCCTGGCAACGGACACCTTCTCCTCGCGACCCGCCTTTAGGTCACGCACCACCACTTCGCCGGCCGCCCGCTCGTCGGGCCCGACGATCACCGCCCGGGGTGCCCCGCGGGCCGCCGCCAGCTCGAGCTGCTTCCGAATCGCGGCGTGCCGCAGCCCATACTCCACGGCGACGCCCCGATCCCGCAGGTCGTGCGCGAGCTTCAAGACCGGACCGATATCCTCGCCGCTCACAGCAACTAAAAAGGCGTCGAGCTGAGCCGGCGCCTCGAAGGGGCTCTTGCGCTCGCGCAACAGCTCGCCGAGCACGACGTCTCCCATGCCGAACCCGAGCGCGGGGAGATCCGTCCCACCGAGCGCCTTCAGCAGCCCGTCGTACCGGCCGCCGCCGCAGATGGCGCGAAGCGCCTTGCCGCTGTCGAACACCTCGAACACGATGCCCGTGTAATAGGCGAGCCCGCGGACGATCGAAAGGTCGATCTCGACGAACTCAGACAACCCCATCGCGCCGAGGGCGGCGACGCACTCGAACAGGGCCTCGGCCTCGGGCTCGGCACGTGCTTCCCGCAGGTGCGCCCGCAGCGCGGTCTCCCCGCGAACCTCCGCGATCGCGAGCACGCGCTTGGCCACGTCCTGGTCGGCCGTGAGCGCCCACTTGGTGATCAGCTCCTTTTCGAGGTCAGTTCGCGAGATGCGATCGATCTTGTCGATCGCCCAATAGGCCAACCCGAGCTGCTCTTCGCGGAGGCCAACCGCAGTCAGCAGCGCGCGAAGCACTCGCCGATCGGACACGCGGAGCTTGACGTCTCCCGGCCCGAACCCGAACGCGCGCATGATGTCGATCGCCGCGGCGATCAGCTCGGCGTCGGCGAGCGGGCCGGCCTCGCCGAGGATGTCCATGTTGAGCTGGAAGTGCTCCCGCAGCCGGCCCCGCTGCTGGCGCTCGTAGCGGAACAGCTGGGGGATCGAGAACCAGCGGATTGGCTTCTTCAGCGCCTGGGCTCGCGCCCCCACCATGCGGGCCAGGGTGGGCGTCATCTCGGGTCGCAAGGCGACACGACGGTTTCCCTTGTCCTCGAACCAATACAGTTGCTCGACGATTTCCGCGCCGCTCTTCTGCTCGTAGAGCTCGCGCGGCTCGAGGGGCGGACCGTCGTACTCCTGGAACCCGTAGCGCCGCGCCACGTCCCGCCAGGTGGCGAATATGTAGTTGCGGAGAGCTAGTTCTTCAGGATAAAAGTCGCGAAAGCCGGGCAGGCCTTGTCCTTGCATCGCAACAATTTAGCCGACCGGCGCGAAGTGGAGCAATGGGCACGGTGGGTCGCCGACGGCGTGGCCTGCGCGCGTCGTGTAGGAGGGACTGAAGTCCCCACTCGGTAAAGGACGAGCGCGAGACGTCCTTCAGGACGTCCCTGCGCCGAGATGGGACTTCAGTCCGTCATAACCCCGTGGTCGCACAACCCACGTCGTTTTCTACCCCACCGGCGCAAACCCCGGCAACCGGGCGAGCGCGTCGCCGACGGTGTGGAATGACCCGGTGACGACCACGGTCTCCGCGCTCTCCTGCGCGCGCTCCAGCGCGCGCTCGAAGTCGGGCTCGAACTCGTGCGCGACCGCCAGCCCGCCGAGCTCGCGCTCCAACCGGCCCAGGTCCCAGCGCCGGCGCTCAGGCGCGGTGTCGGGCATGGTGAATACGAACCCGTCGACCTCCGGCGCGAGGGCTTCGATCATGCCGAGATAGTCCTTATCGCCCAGCACCCCGACCAGCGCCCAGCGAGGGTGCGGCGGATCGCATTCGCGCAGCGTGTCGGCCAGGACCCGGGCTCCGTCGGGGTTGTGCGCCACGTCGAAGATCCAGCGCCCGCGCACGTCGAATCGACCCGGCACGTACGCCCGGCCGAAGCTCGCGGGAAAGTCATCTCCCACCGGCCCGAAGGGGGGCGGCAGGGTGTTGAGCGCCGCGAGCGCGACCCACGCGTTCGCGTACTGGTGCCGCCCCTGCAAGCCGAGCGGCCGAGCGGGGGGCGGCGCCCGCCCGGTGTCGACGAGAATCACCGGGTTCGCGCCCCGCCGTTCCGCCTCCGCCACGAGCGCCTGGCGGACCGCGGGGTCCCGCTCTCCGGTCACAAACGGGACGTCCGGCTTGGCGATGCCCGCCTTCTCGCGCGCGATCGCCGCGAGGTCCGTGCCGAGGTAGTCGGTGTGCTCGCGCGCGATCTTGGTGACGACGGAGACCAGCGGCGTAATGACGTTGGTCGAATCGAGCCGGCCACCCAACCCGACCTCGATCACCCCGATGTCCACGCCGCGCGCCGCGAGGTCCGCGAACGCGATCGCCGTCGTCGCCTCGAAGAAGCTGGCGTCGACCCGCTCGATGTGGGGTTTGAGAAACGTCGCCCACTCCGCGAACGCCTCCTCGCCGATGGGGACCCCATCCACCGCCACCCGCTCGCGCACCGACACGAGATGCGGCGAGGTGTACACACCCACCCGGAAGCCCCGGGCGGACAGCTCGGCGGCCGTGAAGGCGCAGGTCGAGCCCTTGCCGTTGGTGCCCGCGACGTGGACGGCGGAGAAGTGTCGCTCGGGATGGCCCAGCACGTCGAGCAGCGCCTCAGTCGGCCCGAGGCTCCACTTGATGCGGCTCCCTTGTCGCGCGAAGAGAAAGCGGCAGGCGTCCTCGAAGGACAGCCCCATCCGGGTCAGTCGGCGACCTCCGCCGGCTGCCGGCCGGCCATGTGTCGCAGGAGCTGGGCGGTGGTGTCCCGCAACTCGCTCCGCGGCACGACCGCGTCGATCATGCCGTGCTCGACCAGGAACTCGGCGGTCTGGAAGCCCTCGGGCAGGTCCTGCCCGATCGTCTGCTTGATGACGCGCGGCCCGGCGAACCCCACGACCGCACCGGGCTCGGCGACGATCACGTCGCCTTGCATCGCGTAGGAGGCTGACACACCGCCGGTGGTGGGATTGGTGAGAATCGAGATGAACGGTACGCGCGCCGCCTGCAGCCGCGCGACCTCGACCGACGTCTTGGCCATCTGCATCAGGGAGAGCACGCCCTCCTGCATACGTGCGCCGCCCGACGCCGAGACGATGATCAGAGGGATGCGCCGCTCGACCGAGCGCCGCGTCAGCCGGGCGATCTTCTCGCCCACCACCGAGCCCATCGAGCCGCCCATGAAGTTGAAATCCATGACGGCGAGGTCGATCGGCATACCGTCCAGCCGGCCGTACCCGGTGCGCACGGCCTCGAGCGGCCCGGCCTTCTGCACGGCGGCGGCGAGCCGCTGCTTGTAGTGCTCGAAATGCAGGGGATCCGTGGACGAGAGCTTGGCGTCCAGCTCGTGCCAGGACCCCTCGTCGACCAGCAGGTCGATGTAGTCCTGCGCGCTGATCCGGCGATGGTGCCCGCAATTCGGGCACACGTTGAGCGCACGGACGAAGCGGTCCTTGATGTCGATGTGGCCGCACTCGTCGCATTTCTCCCAGGCATCGGCCGGAATCTCGAGCCGGACCCGTTCGGACGTGCGCGGCTTGCGCTCTTTTTTAAACCAGGCCATTCGGGCCATAGGGGGGATCTGGAAGGCGACAATTTGGGAGGGGGTGGGGGCCGGCGCCAGCCCCGGCTGTGTAACCCATTGTCACAACTCGGCATAGCCGGACTGACGGGACTCCCACGCTACCCGCAGCGAGATCCCGACCGCGAGCGAGCAGGTGAGCAGGAACGACCCGCCGTACGAGAAGAACGGCAAGGGAATCCCGGTTATGGGGAGCAGGCTGACCGTCATCCCCACGTTCTCGACGATGTGGGTGAACAGCAACGCCGCGATCCCGAAGACGTACAGGCTGGAATAGGGGTCCGTGGCGCGCCGCGCCACCCGGAGCAGGATCAGCAGCAGCGCCGTAAACAACGCCAGCGCCGCGAGCACCCCCAGGAACCCCAGCTCCTCGCCCACGACGGGAAAGATGAAGTCGGTGTGCTGGGCCGGCAGGAACGCGAGTCGCTTCTGGGGGCCGTGGGTGAAGCCCTGGCCCAGGAAGCCGCCCGAGCCGATCGCGATCTTCGACTGGATGATGTGCCAGCCGGCGGCGCGCTTGTCGACGACGTCGGGATTCAGAAACGCGAGCAGGCGGTTCTGCTGATACGGCGCCAGGTGGCGCCAGAACGGAAGCGCGATCACACCCATCGCGACATTCACGAGCATGACGGTCAGGCCTTCCCAAACGTACGGGCGCCACCACAGGAGCAAGGCGAACAGGACCACGATCCAGAGGCCCCAGGCGACGGTCGAGAACGCGAGGATCAACCCGATGGCGGGCGACGCGAGCAGCAGCAGCAGCGACGGCTGCGTGCCGGCCCAGAACAGCATCGCGAACAGAAGCGCGATGAAGACGATCGCGCTGCCGAGGTCCGGCTGCTTGGCGACGAGCAGCGTCGGGACGCCGGCGATGAGGCACGGATACCACAGATCCCGCAGCGTGGCCGGCGCCTCGCGTCGCTCGGCGAGCCAGCGCGCCAGCATCAAGATGACCGTGAGCTTCGCCAGCTCGGTCGGCTGCCCCAGGCGCAGGCCTCCGATCGTGATCCACGACCGCTCGCTGGCGGCCGTCCCCGCACCCGTGCCCGCCATCAAGGTGACCACGAGCACCAGGATGCCGATGCCGTACGCGTAGGGTGTAGCCCACTCCAGCAACCGCGGCGACGTGCGGAGCATCAGCACGGCGGCCACGGCGCCGATCGCGAGCCAGAGGACCTGCTTGTGCCAGATGGTCGTCACGAAGGTCGGGACGTCCGTCTGGCCGGCGGAGTACAGCGTCGCCAGCCCGTAGGCGGCGAGCGCGACGACCACCCCGGCGAGCGGCCTATCGATTTCCCGCAGGGGAGGTCGCATGGGTCGTATCCTGGGGCGGGACCGTATCGGGCGGCGGGAGCCCGGTGGGGGGAACGGGCGCCAGGGTCGTGTCCTCACCCGGCACGCCGGGGAGCAGCTGCATCGGGTGCGGCGCCGTGTCGGTCGGGAGCACGATCCGCACGTTGGAGGCGACGGTGGTATCGACACCCAGGTAGCGCCCAATGACGCGGGTCACGAGCGGGGCGACGTATGGACCCTCGCGGGCGAACTCCACGATCGCGCCCACGACGATCTCCGGCTTCTCCGCCGGCGCGAAGCCGATGAACCAGCCGTGGGCGGGCCCGTGCGGGTTCTGCGCCGTGCCGGTCTTTCCCGCGATGGCGATCGCGCCGCCGAAGCGGGCCGCACCGCGCGCCGTGCCGCGCTCCACCACATTGATCATCGCCTGGCGCAGCCCCGCGAGCTGATCCGCCGCGAGCGCGAGGTCCGTCCCGGCATTGTCCGTCGGGTGCACGAGATACGGATCGCGGGCGCGGCCGTCGCTCGCCAGCATCTGGTAGAACCGCACCATGTTCACGAGCGTCTGGGCGTTCTCCCCCTGGCCGATCGCGAGGTTGAGCGTGACGGCGGCGGTCCAGCGGCGGGGACCGTAGTAGCGGTTGTAGTAGTCCGTGCTCCCCGGAAACTCCGAGGCGATCTCGCCGGGCAGATCGATCCCAGTCCGCGAGCGGAAGCCCCACTGGGTCGCGTCCTCCAGCAGCGACGTGAGGCCGAGCTTCAACCCGAGCTGGTAGAAGTACACGTCGCAGCTCTGGGCGATCGCGTCCGCGAGCGTGAGATCGCCGTGGCCCACCGGCGACCAGCACCGGAAAAACCGATTGCCGTACTGCAGGCCGCCGCGACACGGGATCGGCATCCGGCTGTGGAAGGTGACGAGACCGCGCCGCAGCGCCATCGCCGCGATGGCCAGCTTCCAGGTGGACCCGGGCGGATAGCGCGCCTGAATCGTGCGGTCGAACAGCGGATGGGCCTCGTTTTCGTTGAGGTGCCGCCAGTAGTCGGGATCCACGCCGCCCACGAACGCGTTGGGGTCGAACCCTGGAGCGCTGTAGAGCGCGAGCACCTCTCCCGTGTTGGGGTTCATGGCGAGGAGGGCGCCGCGCTTTCCAGCCGGGAAGATCTGCGCGACGTAGCGCTGCAGGTCGAGATCGATCGTCGTATGCAGCTCCCGTCCCGGCGCTGGCGGCAGGATGGACGAGCCGCTCGCCTCGCGTACCACGTGCCCCAGCGCGCTCACCTCCACGAACCGCACCCCGTCCGCGCCCCGCAGCGAGTCGTCGTACTGCCGCTCGAGTCCGTCCTTGCCCACGAGCCCGCCGAGCCGGAGCGCCCGCTGCGACCGCTCGCCCTCCGCGACTTCGCCGACGTACCCCACGAGGTGCGCGACCAGACTCGAGTCGGGATAGTGCCGTTTGGGCTCCGGCTGGATCAGCAGTCCCGGGAAGATCAAGCGCCGCTCCTCGAGCGCCGACACGAGCTCGAACTTGGCATTGGGGAGCACCACCACCGGGAGGTAGGGCAAGCGGCGGTAACGCACCAGCACTCGCTCGACTGCCGCGCTGTCGAGCCTCACGATCGGCGCGATCCGCGCCAGCGTGGCGCGCAGCGAGTCCTCGTCCCCCGGCAGGAGCGAAACGGTGTACCCGGGCACGTTCTCGGCGAGGATCTTCCCGTTGCGGTCGGTGATGATGCCGCGCGGCGCGGGCAGCGGGATCGGGCGCAGGCGATTGGTTTGCGACTGCAGCTGGTACTTCGAGTGCTCGAGGATCTGTGTCCGGAAGAACACCACCACCAGCAGCCCGAGCGCGCCCCACATCACCACGTGCGCCCAGCGCAGCCGGCGATCGAGCAGATGCGGGTGGAAGGTGTTCACGCGTCGCTCAGGCGGATCGCCAGGTGGCGCCCGAACAGCCACAGCACCAGCATCCCCGCCACGGCGGTCGTGAGGCTCTGGATCGGCGACCACACCAGCAGCTCCCAGCCCAGCATGCCGCCTTTGAGCTTTCCCGAGGCGAGCGCCACCACGAGATTGCGGCACCACGTGCCGGCGAAGAACAGGCAGCCGTTCACGAACAGGTTCTCGGCGAAAAACACCGCCTTGCTCCAGGACGCGAGATACCCCACCAGAGTGTGGGCGAGCGCGCCCGCGCCGAACGACGCAGGCGTCAGGGCATCCCGCAGCAGCCCCACCAGGAACCCGGCGCCCGCGCTCGGCCCCGGCGCCGCGCGGATCGTGTAAATCAGCAGCGCGAGCAGCAGAAAGTCCGGACCCACCGACCGATCCCACAGCCGGATCGTGACCGCGAACTGCAGCACCGCGAGCCCGACCAGGACGATGTAGATGCGATACCGGTCGCTCCTCCTCACGGCGTCTGCCCGCTCGACTCGAACACCGACCGCAGGTCAGCCTTCACCGGCGGCGCCGTGAGGATGATGACGTGCGTGACGGCGGCGGGATGCACGGCGGGCCGCACCACGTAGGTCCGCTCCCAACCCTCCGCTTCGCCGGCCGCGCTCACGACCGTCCCGATGGGAATCCCACGCGGCAGCACGCCGCCCAGGCCCGAGGTGAGGATCGTCGCCCCGTTGGGGACGAGCTGCCGGTAGGCCACGCCCTGCAGCTCGAGCAGCCAACTCCGCGGGCCCTCGCTGCCGTGGGGCGCGACGATGCCGTACACGCTCCCATCGGCGGCCATCGCGCTCGCCCGGAACTCGGGGTGCGCCCACGTCACGACCACGCTGGTCTGCGCGTCCACGTTGCTCACGATCCCCACCAGCCCTTCGGGGCTCACCACGGCCGACAGCGGCTTCACGCCCTGCTTCCGGCCGGCGGAGACGAGGAAGGTGAGCGGGCCGGTCGGCTCCGCCCCGCGCAGCACCTCGGCCGGGACGTAGCCCGTGGCGAGCCGCACGCCCAGGCCCAACAGGCCCCGCAGCCGCGCGTTCTCGTTCCGGAGCTCGGGGAGGAACGTGGCCGCGAGGGCCGCGGAGTCGCGCTGACCCACCACCGCGTCGTAGCGCGCGAGCGAGGCCGATAAGAGCTCGGACTGCTGTTGCAGCGCCAGAAACGGGGCCAGCACTGTCTGCCGCAGGGCGCGCGCGAAGGGATCGCGCACGCGCCCCGGAAGGCTCATCGCGGCGAGGGAGAGCAGGACGCACCCGATGAAGACGAGAGTGTCGCCGCGTGACGCGTAGCGATCCGCTCCGAGCGCCATCGCCCTTCCCCGCTAGGTGGTCAGGACGTTGCGGTATTTCTCCGGATCGTCGAGGATCCGTCCCGTCCCGCGCACGACGCAGGTCATGGGATCTTCGTCGAGGTGGATCGGCAGCCCCGTCTCCTGCTGCAGCAGCACGTCGAGACCGCGGATCAACGCGCCCCCGCCGGTCATGACGATGCCCCGATCCACGATGTCGCTGGCGAGCTCGGGCGGGGTGATCTCCAGCGCGCGCCGCACCGCGTCGACGATCTGCTGGATCGGCTCCTGCACCGCCTCGCGGATTTCACTCGAATGCACCCGGACGATCTTCGGGATCCCGGACACGAGATCGCGACCCTTCACCTCCATCTCACGCTCCTCCCCCACGGGTGCGGCCGAGCCGATCTGAATCTTGATCTGCTCGGCCGTCGGCTCGCCGATGAGAAGGTTGTAGTTCTTGCGCATGAACTGCACGATCGCCTGGTCCAGCTCATCGCCGCCCGTACGGATCGAGGTGTCGGAGACGATTCCCGAAAGCGCGATCACCGCGATCTCGGTGGTGCCGCCGCCGATGTCGATCACCATGTTGCCGGTCGGCGTCTCGACCGGGAGGCCCACACCGATCGCCGCCGCCATCGGCTCGGCCACCATGTAGACCTCTTTGGCGCCGGCGGACTGCGCCGAATCGCGCACCGCCCGCTTCTCCACCTCGGTGATGCCACTCGGCACGCAGACGATCACCTTGGGCTTTACGCGGAACAGATGGCGGTCGATGATGGTCTTGAGGAAGAAGCGAAGCATCTTTTCGGTCACGTCGAAGTCGGCGATCACGCCGTCCTTGAGCGGCCGCACGGCGAGGATACCGTCGGGCGTGCGGCCCAGCATCCGCTTCGCCTCGAGCCCGATCCCCTTGATTTTGCCCGTGGCCTTCTCGATCGCGACGACCGAGGGCTCGTTCAGCACGATGCCCTCGCCCTTTACGTAGATCAGCGTGTTCGCCGTGCCGAGATCGATGGCAATCTCGTTCGCCGGGCTCCAGGCACCGAGCTTCCAATTCGGCCAGCGTAGGGGCACGAGGTCGTCGCGTGAAAGTTTGTCAGGCGGGCGCTAGCACGGGCGCCTCAACCTAATGAAAAGCGTAACTTCAATCAAGGCTGATGCTTGACGGCCCTGACGGTGGCGGCTAGCGTACCCCCATGCAACGGGCGCACGCAGCCGAAGTGGCGGTAGTCGATCTGGTGGCGTGCGATCGGTGCGGTCTCTGCCTCCCGCTGTGTCCGCCCGGAGCCATTCATCTCGAACTGACCGACTTGGTCGTCGATCGGAGCACCTGCACCGGCTGCCGCAAATGCATCGCTCCCTGCCCGGTGGGCGCGCTCACGATGGTCCCAGCGTGACCTACGACACCGATGTGCTGGTCATTGGCGCGGGCCCGGCGGGTGCCGTCGCCGCGTGGGAGGCGAAGCGCGCCGCGCCCGAGCTCGACGTCGTCCTGCTGGAGCGCGACCGCGCGGTGGGCGCCCCGGTGCGCTGCGCCGAGGGCGTGGGCGACGCGGGACTGCGCGAGTTCGCCAACCCGGACGACGCGCCCTGGGTCGCGCGCAAGATCACGCGCGTCATCTTCCTGGCCCCAGACGACACTGAGGTAAAGGTGGCCGAGCGCGACGTCGGGTGGATCCTCGACCGCACGCGGTTCGATGCGTTCCTCGCCTGCGAGGCGGCGGCGGCGGGCGCCCAGGTGCTCGCGAGCACCGAGGCGGCGGGGATGGCGCGCGCTCTGGACGGCCGCTGGCACGTCAGGGTGCGGGGAGAGGGACCGCGCGGCGAGGAAACATACCGCGCGAAGGTCGTGATCGGCGCGGACGGCGTGGAGGCGATGGTGGGGCGCTGGGCGGGCCTCGATACGCGCGTGCCGGCGCGCGACATGGAATCGTGTGCGCAGGACGTCCTCGAGGGCATCGAGTTCGATCCGGACGCGATCTACCTTCAGTTCGGGGACGGCATCGCGCCGGGCGGGTATGCCTGGCTCTTCCCGAAAGGCGTCGGGGTCGCGAACGTGGGGCTCGGCATCGTGGCGTTGAAGGCCGACGGCCGGAACGCCCGTCAGTATCTCGACGCCTGGATCGCCCGCCGCTACGGGGCCGCGGCCGCAAAAACCGGGTCCACGGTCGGCGGGGTGATCGTGCACCCGACGATCAGCCAGCCGTACACCGATGGCGTGCTCATCGCAGGCGACGCCGCCCACATGATCAATCCGCTCTCGGGCGGGGGGATCGTGAACGCCATGAAGGCCGGTCGGCTCGCGGGCCGCGCGGCGGCGGCCGCACTCCGCGCAGGCGACACGAGCGCGCGCCGGCTCGCCGCCTATCACCGCGCCTGGATGGCGCTGCTCGGCGACGACCATCTCAAGTACTATCGCCTCAAGCGGGCACTGGAGGACCTGGATGACGGCTGCTTCAACGCGCTCGCCCGCACCGTGAACGCGATCCCCGAGCCGAAGCGGACGCTGGGCCGCGTTTTCGCGCACGCCCTGGTGAAGCATCCGCAATTGATTCCGGTGGCCGCGAGGTTTTTCCTGTGAGTCATCAGTCGTCGGTCATCAGTTATTCAGACTGACAACTGAGAAACTGACAACTGAGGACCGTTCCCATGCTGGGTATCGATCTAAAGGGTAAACGCGCGCTCGTCGCCGGCGTCGCCGACGACGGCGGGTACGGGTTCGCGATCGCGAAGGCGCTCGCCGAGGCCGGGGCCGCGGTCTGCACCGGCACGTGGCCCCCGGCGCTCAACATCTTCCTGAACCTGCTCGAGCGCGGCAAGATCGACGAGGCGCGCCGCCTGGCGGACGGGTCCCTGCTCACCTTCGAGAAGATCTACCCGCTCGACGCGGCCTACGACACGCTCGCCGACGCGCCCGAGGACGTACGGACCAATAAGCGCTACAAGGACGTGGGAGACTTCTCGATTGCCGGGCTCGCCGATCGCCTCGTGCGGGAATTCGGGGAGAAGCCACTCGACATCGTGATCCACTCGCTCGCGAACGGCCCAGAGGTCAAGAAGCCGCTGCTCGAGACGAGCCGCGGGGGGTATCTCACCGCCGTCAGCGTGAGTGCCTACTCGCTGGTCGCCCTGGTCGCCCGGCTCGCGCCGCTGCTGCGCCCCGGCGGGTCGTTCCTGTCGCTCACCTACATGGCCAGCGAGCGCGTGGTGCCTGGCTACGGCGGCGGCATGTCGTCGGCTAAGGCAGCGCTCGAGAGCGACACCCGCACGCTCGCGTTCGAGGCGGGGCGCCAGTACGGGGTGCGTGTCAACACGATCTCGGCTGGCCCGCTCGCGTCACGCGCCGCGAGCGCCATCGGCAAGATCGAGAAGATGGTCGACTACTACACTGCCAACGCGCCCCTGACCGAACCGCTCACCGCCTGGGAAGTCGGCGCTACCGCCGCGTTCCTCGCGAGCCCGCTCGCGAGCGGCATCACGGGGGCGACGATCTACGTGGACAAGGGGTATCATGCGATGGGAGTCGCCGTGGCGGCGGGAGGCGCGCTATAGCGTTATCCGTCAACCGTCATCCGTTGTCCGTAAAGGCCTTACGGATGACGGACGACGGATGACGGATGACAGACGTCCCGACTGCACACCGGTTGGCGACATCCGCGACCAAGCGTCCTAAGGCGCCGATCGCATCCCGCCGCAGGCCGAACGGCACCGTCCCCACATCCCACACGTAGACCGGCACGCGCGGCAGTCTCAACGCGGTCCCATTCCCGCCGACACCGCCGAAGCCGAGGCTGTAGCCTGTCGCACGAGCGACGCGCTCCACGCGCTCGTTCGTCGCGGCAAACGGATACGCGATCGCCCGGCCACCGGACTCCCCCAATCGCGCAACCAACCTGTCGCGCGACCGGCCCAGCTCGTCCTCCGTACGGGCGTCGTCGAGCCACGTGAGGCGGGCGTGCGATGCGGTGTGTGAGCCGAAGCTGAACCCCCGGGCCTGCCAGCGCTCGATCACGGCCCAATCGAGGTGCGGCAGCCGGCGCCACGTGTAGGGCGCGTCCCAGGTGTTGGTCCGGCCGACGAAGTCGGTGATCAGGAAGGTCGTCGCGGTGAAGCCGACGTCGGCGAGGATCGGGTAGGCGTGGTCCGCCAGCGAGGCGTAGCCGTCGTCGAACGTCAGGAGAAACTCGTTGCCCGGCGGCACGACGGCGCGCCGCACGCGGGTCGCGAACTCTGCGAGCGTGAGCGTGCGCCACCCCGCCCGCGCCAGCGCGGTCATCTGGCGCTCGAACACGGAGCGGGCGACCCGCGTGACCCCAAGCTCGAGGAGACCGCCGATGCGGTGGTAACACACGACGGGAGGATGTGTCACGCCTGCTTCGGCGTCTCGCTCATGAGCGCCAAGTGATTGCCGTCGGGGTCTCGGAATTCCGTCAGCCACAGTTCGGCCGTGGGCGTGCGGTGAACCACGTGGGGGCGGGCCGCGAACGTGACGCCCCGTTCCACGAGCGTCTGGAACACCGCGTGGATGTCGGCGACCCGGAAGTAGATCATCGATCCTCGCAGGCGAGGCTGGCCCGCCTCGGGGACGCCGACCAGCAACCGCACGTTCCCCGACTGGAAGAAGCTCATTTGCGGCGGAGCCGAAAAGAGGAAGCGGAGGCCGAGCGTGTCACGATAAAACGCGATGGCCCGATCGAGGTCCTCAACCGGGACGAGGAGTTGTGCTACCGTCGCGTCCGAAAGATCCATGTGGTACCTCCCGCTGCGCCGCTCTATTTCTGTTTGCTCGGCTCCAGGATCCGCGCGGCCACCTCCCGATAGATGCCGATGGCATGGCTGCGAAAATCGAGAGAAAACTGTTGCGTCGGCGTATTGATCTGGAGCGCGTTGGACCGCTGGGTGGGCATGTGGCAGTCGATGCAGGACGTCATCATCCGCGCGCCGATCGCCGCAGCCATCGGATGGCGGCTGGTTTGATGACACGCGAGGCACTGTTTCGCAAACTGCGCTACGTCGCGCTGCGGTCGATGGACGTCGTGGCAAGTCGAACAGGACAGCGTCGTGCTGGAGCGAAAGCACTTGCTGCCCTGCAACAGGCCGACCTGATTGCCGTGCACGTCCGGGATGGCGTCCAGGTCCGACGGAGGCAAGAAGTACTCGTCGAGTCGCTCACCCGGGCGGTACGAGAACGACGGCCTGCTCGGCTCCCGGAGCCCCGAATGACACAGGGCGCAATTGTCCAGCTTTCTCGCTCTGGGGAACCGCGCCGGATTCAGAATGTACTTGCCGCGGCCCTCCGCGGGATAGGACGAATGATACTGGACGTGTCGGCGCCCGTCGCCATGGCACTTCGCACACGAGACGCCCAGCTCGTACGCGCCCGAGTACGTTACCGCGCCGCGATCGCGTGTGAGCGTGAAGGATGTGCTATGACATTCCAGACATCGCGGGAGGATGACTCGTCCAAAGTCGATCGCGCCATCCGCGTAACCGGGACTGTTGATCCACTGCTTCGGTCCGGCCAGATAGGAAACCGGCAGTTCGAACAGCAGCCCGTTCTTCCAGTAGAGATATGTTTGCCCTCGTCTCCCGGACCCGACCACCAGATCGATGCGCTCGGTCCTCGCCCTCGCCTGGAGCGAGTCGACGCCGGTTTGATAGAAGGCGCCATTCCGCCGGTCCATCGTGAAATAGACGCCCGCCGACCGCGTGCGCAACCGGTTGTGTCCCCTGGTATAGTCGCCCTGAACGGACTGGGCGCTGGCCCGGGCGGAGGTGTGAAAGTGAGCGGTGCGAACGAAGCTGTTGACGATCGCCTCGTGGCACGGCTTGCACGAGGCGGGCTCCTGGACGAGCGAATCTGCCTGAGGATTCGGCGGTCTGCCGGCGGACGCGACGATCCCTGCGAGCAGGCCGAGAACGAGTGGAGGCATCGTGCGGGACTTCATACGGACCGGACTGAAGCTGTGGCCTGACGCGGCGGGGCGCCACTGCTCACGAACCGCCCCCCCCGGGCCGACTGTCCTCCCGCAGCGAGAGCGCAAGCGCGCCCGCGACGAGCAGGGCGGCGGCGAGGACGAGCAGGCCGCTCTCGAACCGATGCGTGCGCTCGCGGAGCAGGCCTACGACGGTCGGCCCCACGAAGCCGCCGATGTTCCCGACGGAGTTGATGAGCGCGATGCCGCCGGCCGCGGCCGTGCCAGTCAGGAAGGTGGTTGGCAGACTCCAGAACGGCCCCAGCGTGCTCCAAATGCCGGTGGCGCTGAGGCAGAGCGCCAGGAACGCCGCGACGGGGTACCGCTGCACCAGGGCGCCGAGCACCAGTCCCGCTGCTGCGGCGAACGCAGGGAACGCCACATGGCGACGCTTTTCCCCGGTACGGTCCGCATGCCGCGCGATGAGCACCATGCCGACGGAGGCGGCGAGGTACGGAAGGGCGGAGATCAAGGAGGTCTCGGCGTTGCTCAAGCCGGAGAAGCTCTGGACGATCTGGGGCAGCCAGAACGCCACGCCGTAGAAGCCGATGATCGTCGAGAAGTACAGGAGGCAGAGCCGCCACACCCGCCCGTGCGTGAGCGCCTGCCACAACGTGAGGCGGTGCGTCTGCTCCAAAGCCCGTCGCTCCGCCCGCAACGTATCCTCGAGCCACGCCTGCTCCGGCTCGCTGAGCCAGCGGGCCTCGGCCGGGTGGTCGGGGAGGTAGAACAAGGTGGTCACGCCGAGCAAGACAGCCGGGAGCCCCTCGACCAGGAAGAGCCACTGCCAGCCGGCCAGCCCGCCGAGTCCGCGCAGCGTCAAGAGCGCCGCGGATACGGGTCCGCCGACCACGCCGGCGAGCGCGGTCGAGGTGAGGAACAGAGCGAACACGCCGGCCCGGTCTCGGGCGGGAATCCAGTGAGTGAGATAGAAGATCATGCCCGGGAGAAAGCCCGCCTCCGCGAGCCCGAGGAGGAAGCGCAGCACGTAGAAGCTGACCGGTGTCCTGACGAACATCATGCAGCACGAGAGCGCCCCCCAAGTCACCATGATGCGGGCGAGCCACCAGCGGGCCCCCAGCCGCTGCAGGATCAGGTTGCTCGGGATCTCGAACGTCACGTACCCTACGAAGAACATGCCGGCGCCCAGCCCGTAGACCGCGTCGCCGAGGCCGAGATCGGCCTTCATCTCGAGCGCCGCAAACGAGATGTTGAAGCGGTCCAGGTAGTTCACGATGTAGCACAGGAACAGGTAGGGGATGAGCCGGCGGGTGATCTTGGCCGTGACGGCGGTCAGAACAGTCTCCGCTTGAGCTGGTCCACCGAGACCTTGGCGGTGTCGGCGGTGGCCATCACCGTGTCCGCAAGCGGCTGCTCGCCGACCAGCGGAATGGTGGAGCAGGCCCGGGCCGGAATCGGCTCGCACGATCACTCCGATTTTCTCTGCCATTTCCCTCGAGCCCCCTCGAGCCTCCTCTGAGAAGGGCTAGGTAGATCGTCACGGCTCCGCGTTGGCCAGGTCCATAACCGCCGCAGCGAGCGTCCGGACCTTCGCCTGATCCGCAGCTCCCTGCGCATCACCGTTCAGCTGGTTCGCCAGCTGTGTCAGAGCCGCTCGTCGCTGCTGCGCCGACAGCCGTTCGGCGCGGGCGAGCGCGTTCCTCGTCGCAGACACTTTCTCGGGCGCCAAACCGTTCGAGCGTGCCAGCTGGTCCAGGTAGGCGCGCGCCACCACGAAGCTCGCGGGCCAGACCAGCTTAGGCTGGTCCTGAACGTTCAGGTAGTCGAAGTGTACGAGCCTCGCCGCGTCGATCTCGTTCTGCGACAGGAACCCGCTCGGCAGCAGCTCGAACACGTCGAGGCCGCGGGCGATTTCGGAGCTGACGATATAGCCGTTGTACCAGTACGCGGACCAGGACCCCGCGCCCACGAGCTTGGTCGAGTCCATCGGGCCGCGGTCGAAATAGGCGATCTCCCGCGGGTGCGCCGGATCGGTCCAGTCGAACACGGAGATGCCCCCCTGATACCAGCCCTGGACCATGATGTCGCGCCCGGGGATCGGGATCAGCGAGCCGTTGTGGGCCACGCAGTTTTCGTTCGACGTCTGCGGGGCCGGCAGCTTGTAATAGCTCCGGAACGTCATCGTGTCGTGCGCCAGCGTGAAGATCGCATCCGCCCCCCACTCGGGCTTGTCGGTCGGGCGGCACTTGGGCTGCAGGCCCCCACCCCACTCGTCGGTGAACAGGAGCTTGGTGCCGTCGTTGTTGAACGTCGCCGAGTGCCAGAAGGCGAAGTTCGAGTCGGCCGCCGCGGCGATCCGCCGCGGGTGGGCCGGGTCGCGAATGTCCAGCACGACCCCGTACCCCGCGCACGCGCCGCCCGCCAGTCCGATCGCGGGGTAGACGGTGATGTCGTGGCACTGGACGGGGCCAGGCCGGGGGCCGTTCCCGGCAGTGGGCGGGTTGTCGATCCGATCCACGATGCCCTGCAGCCCGCCCCGCAGGGCGGCGCTGTCGGCGCCCGTCGGCGCGCCGGATCCGCCACGCGCCTTCACGATGCTGTCGAGCTGCGCGTTGATGAATCGCTGCGGCAGGACTCTCTCCAGGCCGAACCTCGTGGCGGTGAACCCACCCTTGGCGCGCGCGTCCGCGGCCGCCTTGGCCGCAGCGGCGATGTCTTCCGGTGCCTCGCGGTGCGATGCCGGCGCGGTCAGGTCGGCGAGGATCGCCGGCTTGCTCACCACGCGCGCCTGCTCGGGATGGGCCAGGGGCACCTGGATCACCTCGATGCGGAACAGCTCGCTGTTCGCGTCCTTGTCGGGCGTCAGCCCCGAGCACCCCGCAAGCTCGTTCGGCGAGCGGACCGGGGCCGTGCCCGACACGTAGATGTAGACGTTCTCCGGCCCCTGGTTCGTCACGGGTACTCCATTCACAACGAGGACGGGCCCATTGCGCGTCTCGCTCGGAGACGTCACCAGCGTATGCGTGTGCGAGCCGCGGCAGGTCTGCACGTTGGCGACGGGCTTCGGGTGCGCGATGTCACTGATGTCGAAGATGCGGATGCCGCGCAGCCGGTCCGTGCTCACCGAATCGGGCACGCCCTGGGTCCCGCAATCGAGACGGCCGCTAAAGTCCTCGCCGGACACGACCAGAAGGTTGCGGTACACCGAGACGTCATTCTGCGCATCGGGGCAGACGTAGGTCGTGACCAGCGCGGGGTGGCTCGGCTGCGAGATGTCCCACACCTGCAGACCATGGAAGTTGCCCTGAATGACGTAGTGCCCGCTGAAGGCAAGATCCGAGTTGATGAACGGGAAGTCGCCCGGGTTGCTTTGATTCACGAACTGCGTCGGACGTGGCGTCGTGGACACGAGCCGGAGGTTCCAGCTCGCCACGGCGGCGTTCATCCACCCCGCGCGGAGTCCGACGCGCCGGTCCGGGCTGGGCGCCGTGGTGGACATGTCGAGCTTCGCGGTCGTGGCGCAGGCCGCGACCGCGAGTAGGCCGATCGCGAGCAGCACGGACTTGGATCTCACTGGGGGCTCCGTTGAGGGGTGTGAGACAGGGCATCGAGCATGCGGGTCATCCGCTCAATCTCGGTGATCTGGTCGGCGTTCACGTCGGAGGCGAACTGGAACACGAGCCCGTCTCGGGCCGCGTCCGGCGTGTCGAGCAGCGCGCGCACCATGGTGAGCGCGCCCCGGTGGTGCTGAATCATGAACTTGAGGAACAGCCCGTCGAACTCGGGGCCTCGCGCGCTGTCCAACTGCGCCAGCTCCTCGGGCGTCAGCATGCCGGGCATGAGCATCGGGTCCTCCATGCCGGGCATCGTGTGGCTGCCCCCGCTCGAGTCGGCGTCCCGCACGGTCTCGTGCCGTTCCCGGAGCCAGCGCTGCATGAACGCGATCTCGTCGCGTTGACCCACGACGATGCGCTCGCACAGCGCGCGGACACCTGCACTCGCGCCGTGTGAGGGCGCCCAGCCGGCCATCAGCACCGCCTGCGCGTGGTGGCGGATCATGCCGGCCAGGAAGTGCACGTCCGCCGCGGTGTAGCGGAGCGAACCGCTGTCGGCCTTGGCCGGGGCCGCGGGGGAGAGGCTGGCCTGATGGGCGGTGGCGGTGGCGCAGGCTGCCGTCGCGACGACCGCCAGAAAACTTGTCTTCATGCGGCTCCTCCCAAACCCGGCGTCGTCACCTTCACGCGCTTGTTAAACGGCTGTCTCCGCATGACCACGTATCCTCAGAGACTGGAAGAGCACGCGTGCCACCGCGGCCACGTCCCGCACGGCCGTGTTGAACGCAGGTTCATTGGCCTGCGACGGCGCGTGGAAGCCGCTGATCTTGCGGACGAACTGCAGCGCGGCGTCGTGGAGCTCGTGGTCGGTTGGTGGGTGATCCGGATGCCGCAGGCGTTTGATGTTTCGGCACATTGAAATTCTGCCCTCGAGGGGTTCGCGGTGCAGCCGTCTGGCGGACCGCGCTTAAGCTGCAGGCAACTTGCTGGTCGGCGCAAGAGAGTTCGGCGGTTACCTATCACCTGAACTGTTCAGCCCTGGCTGCTCGACCTCCCACAAGTCCGGCTAGTGGCGCGCCGCTTCGTGACCGGGCCCGTCGACGCGACGCCAGAGGATGGCTTCGGACGTGAGCGCGCTTAGTGCCCGACGATCCGGGCGGCTCGCGCGGCCAGCGAGTCCAGCGCAGCGTACGGCTCCGCGCGGCCGGTCTGCACGTCGTAGACGAACGCGCGCTCCGGTGCCTCATCGAGCGATCGGCGATCTCCGGGCTTGGCCGACCGGAGTGCGAGAACGACGATGTGACGGCCGTCGAGCGGCTCGTGGGTCAGGACGCTCCAGCCTTCGGGAAGCACCCGGCGAAACGAGCCCCCGTGGAGGTCGCTCACGTAGAGGCTTGCCGCGTCATCCTCGTCGAGCCCACCGTCGCCGTCGGTGTCCTCGAAGGCGATTTCGTATGTGATCCACGCCTGCAGGGAATCGTCCTTGGAGCGGGGAAAGTTCACCGACCGGATGAGGGCCGGCCGGTCGAGCAGGAGACGTCCGGAGCCACCGCCCGGCTCGAGGAAGATCGCGTTGACGTACGGTGTGTAGCGCTCGCCGGAGGACTTACTGGATGCGAACTCCGCCGCTGGACGCTCGAACGCCTCACCGTACCGGATCAGGACGATACTCGCCGTGCTCTTCCATATCGATTGGGGCGGCTCGTACCGGACCGCACGGGAGGTCCGTCCTGCCGGCGCGCCGTGCGTCGCTGTGATCACTGCCGACTGGCGGTGGAACCAGCTTGAGCCCAGCTCCACGACGAGCCAGATCCCCAGAACGCAGAACAACGCCACCAGGAGCAGACCGTTGATCAGCCACACCCGCTTGAGTAGTCGCTCTTGATCCACGCTCAGTGCTTCCTCCCCGTTTCCTCCTCCAACATCGCCGTCATGCACACGTGCACATTAGCCCCGCTTCGTCGAATTCGAGTGCATCTTGGTGCCATCTGGGTGATCACGGGTGAGTCACGAGCATGCGCCTCGCCGCCTAACGAATCGCGCTTCAGCTGCGGCGCCGACACCCGCCGGCGCCACATGATTGAGACTAGCACAGAGCCCGCTAGGGCACAAACGCAATTCCTCCCACAACGGGGCGCCGGCAGGTTCAAACGTTTCTCAGGCCCCTGCGTCCGACCTGGCAACGCCGTGAACTCAGCAGGGCCTATGGCTTGCAGAGATTGGGAGCCAGCCTGACTCGGGCCACTTCGGCACTGTCGTTGGTCACGTATACGAACACAAGGGTGACGCCCGCGCTGAGGAACTTCAGGTAATTCGGATTGTGGCAGGCACTCGCTTTTAGAGATCTTTCCATCTCCCGAGAGAACCGGGCTCCGTTCAAGCTCGCCTTCGTGTGAGTGACGACCGTCATGAAGTAGGCGAGCTCGTGCTTGCTGAGGGCCCGGATATCGTCGAGTCGGGTGTCGGCATCGATCGCCACCGGCAGCTTCATCCGAGCTTTCATCCCGGCGGCGATCGCGCTGAGGTCCGGGCCTTGTTGGGCGTGACCGCTCGACAATGGTGTCAGGCAGAGAGATACCACAAGGAGCACGCAGGCCCGGCCGAGGCCGCAAAGAAACCACCTCATCTTATCCTCCTTCTGGAACCCGACGCAGATCAATGAGTCCACCGGGGAGCGATATTCGCGCTTTCGTTTTCAGCTGATTGGCTTGCCTCTCACCTCGGTCGCTTGGGAACCCAACGGTTCACGAGCGCGAGGTACGCGACGTAGGGCAGACCGAAGCGGCGGCGTAGGGTGGTCTCTTCGTAGAAGACCACGAACAGGTGAGCCAAGACTGCGGCAGGAACCGCCAGGAGAATCATGGACACAGAGTGGTGCCACAAGCCGAAGGAAACAAGGACTAACAGCGCGCCGAGATACATGGGGTTGCGAACCCAGCGGTATGGCCCTTGAGCTACGAATGTCCGCGGCGCGTCAAACGGAGCTGGCGTGCCCCGACCAACCGCGACGAACCAAGCGGCGCAACAGAGAACCAGAATGCCGCCGAAGATCATGAGCGCAGTCCTAGGACTCCGGTTCCGGAAGGGCCGTATCACTTGCCCGCAGATAGTGCCGGTACACCTCGCCCATCCGACGGCGCGTGAGATCAAGCAGGCACCGCAGGACCGCTGGCGCTGGCGTCGAGCCGCGACGTTCCTGGCTGCCCGCCGCGCGACAGGCGAGATCCCGATACCGGCGCCAAGCAACCTCCGCACTGTCGAGCAGAGTGCGATTGGCAGCGCGGCGGCGCGCCTCGTCAACGTAGCGTTGTAGGTCCCGTTCAGCCGTTTGCAGAGCGTGTTCGAAGCAGCGTCGCACGTTCACCGCGGTGGCAGCGCTGTCGCAAGACGCGCGAGAGGCATCCTGCGCCTTCAGGACGGAAGGAAGCACGAGCCAAAGAATGAGCGGGACGAAGCGAGTCATGCTGTTCGGGCGCTGCTGTCTAACGGATCGCGCTTAAGCTGCGGGCGCAAACTCCGCAGGCGCGCCGCAGTCTGGTCCAGTCACCAAGGTTCCTCACGCTCACAAATGCAATTCTACCCTACTTGGAGGCGCCCGTCAGCTTCAAGCGCTTGTTAGGCAGCGCGCCCAAGGGACCGAGGGCTCTTCTGTCGCCGAGCGCGCTCCACCTTGCCAAGATACTCCCGCGCGGCCCGCAGGGCGCGACGCTTCCCGCCGTAGGTGACGTCGCCGAAGAACTTCCGGTGGCGCGCCACGTACTTGCCGTCCCGCCGCTTGTAGAAGCCGGTACGTACAAACCAACCATGGGTGCGGGTGGAGGGTTGGTCGATACGGCTGATGCCGCGCCGTCGGACTGGCTGGGAACGTGTCCTCTTCATTGTGTGCTCGATGGGAGATAGTGACTCGGGTTATGCGCGCTGCCTAACGGATCGCGCTTAAGCTGCGGGCGACCCGCCCGCCGGCGCAAGGGTGTGGGACGACGTCCGTGCCCCGCCAGGGGCACAACACTCCGCTTCCCTTAAAGCGATCACCGCCCGCCAGCTTCAAGCGCTTGTTAGACGGCGGCGAGAACAGCTCTGCGGAGCGTCCTTGGGAG
>WNGG01000155.1_pt1 | contig 113139 bp, 95 predicted proteins | sample 5400661 | NCBI WGS metagenome assembly WNGG01 (sample SAMN13153372, study PRJNA577476) | soil metagenome | isolation source: 100 cm soil or saprolite under Garry oak tree replicate 1 | place: USA:California | collected 2016-06-15
GGCCCAGCCCGGGGCCGTCCCTCCCCAGGCTGGCACCGCGTCCTGACCGCAGCGCAACCATCAGCACCTAGCCCCGACAACAGATCGCGGCGCGCCCCACGGCGACCAGCACCCACGCCGCCACCGGGGGGCTCCGGGGGGTCGCCCCCCGGACTAGCACCGAGGCTGAGGCCCCGGCGAAGCTGCCAAAGGCAGCGAGCAGGGGCAACCACCTCAGCCGTGCGTCGCGTCGTACCTGCTGACAACGTCCGCAGGAATCCGCCCGCGCTCGCTGACCGTGAGCCCATTCGCCTTGGCCCAAGCACGGACCTGTGCGCTGTGCTTACGGTGCGCAGCCGTTCTCCGCTTTGTCCGCGCCACTCGGCCCGATGCCTTACGGGCGTGTGACGCAAAGCGGCTGACGGCCTCGTCGAACCTTTCGCTGTGCTTCAGGCAAAGGTCGATCTCATAGTCCCGGCCGTCGATGCTGAACCTGCGCAGCCTGTGCTGGCCCTGCGGAATCTCTTTTGAGTCGTAGTCACACGCGTATGTAACCGAAACCTTCTGTGCCACTCCTGGCCCCCCCTTCCCCTTGTGCCAAATATATCCCCCCTGCGGCAGCTCAACCGTAACGACACCCAGGTCAACACTGCTGAGGGAACGGTGGAAGCCACGGTTGGCACACTCTGCGTGATGCTTTGAACGCCATTCGCGGCCGCCGACGGCCGCCGGCAGCAGCCGGCGAACTCTCCGGCGCACCGGGGAGCTGCCCGGCTGGCCTTCAACCCGTGCGATGGCCAATACGGCTGGGGTTTATCTCCCGCGCCCGCGTACTTCGGGCTCCTCGGCCGGCCGACCATAAGGGAAGGAATCGGGAGAAGGGTCGCTTTCCTCTCGGCCGGCGGGCCGGCGGCGCTGGCGCCGGCGACCTTCAGCGGCGCCTCCCGGACCACCGGGAAGTGGCGCGACGTAAGGCCGCGCGGGCGAATAGCCGGTATTGCCGGCCGGGGCGGCGTAGTCACCGCTGTCAATAGCCGGATCCCGCGGCCCGGTCGGGTAGTCGCCGGTGCCCGGGTCCGCACGATAGCGGTCCGTCATCGCCCCGCCGCTGTAGCCGCCGGTGCCCTGGTCCTCCGGGTAGGCACCGGTGAGCGGGTCGTCCGCGTAGTCTCCGCCGCCGTGCCGGTCCGCCCGGCGGCCGCCACGCGAGTCTTCCCGGTAACCGCCGCTAGGTGAGTCTGCCCGGTAACCGCCGCTGCGCGGGTCCTCCTGGTAGCCGCCGCCGAGCGGGTCTTCCTGGTAGCCGCCGCCCGGGCCCTCCCGGTAGCCGCCGCCCGGGCCCTCCCGGTAGCCGCCGCCCGGGCCCTCCCGGAAGCCGCCGCTAGGTGCGTCTTCGCGGTAGCCGCCGCTGCGCGGGTCCTCCTGGTAGCCGCCGCTGCGCGGGTCTTCCTGGTAATCGCCGCTGAGCGGGTCTTCCTGGTAGCCGCCGCCCGGGCCGTCCCGGTAGCCGCCGCTGCGGGAGTCCTCCCGGAAGCCGCCGCTAGGTGCGTCTTCGCGGTAGCCGCCGCTAGGTGAGTCTGCCCGGTAACCGCCGCTGGGCGAGTCCTCCCGGTAACCGCCGAGCGGGTCTTCGCGGTAGCCGCCGCTGCGCGAGTCCTCCTGGTAATCGCCGCTGCGCGGGTCGCCTTGGTAATCGCCGCTGCGCGGGTCGTCCTGGTAGCCGCCGCCGGGCGGATCCTCCCGGTAGCCGCTGGTGCGCCGGTCGCCCGGGTGCCCGCCCAGCGGGTCTTCCCGGTACCGGCCGCTGAGCGGGTCTTCCCGGTACCCGCCGCTGAGCGGGTCGTCCTGGTGCCCGCCGCCGCGCGGGTCGCCCTGGTGCCCGCTGCCGCGGCGGTCGGGCCGCTGGCCGCCGTCGCGGTAGCCGGCGCCGGGGTCCTCGCGGTAGTCCTCGCCCGGCAGGTCGCCGCGGTACACCCCGGTGGGCTCGTCCGCATAGGAGTCCGCGCGCTCCCCCCGGTAACCGCCCTGGCCGCCGGGCACGCTGTCGCCGGAGTAGGCCGCGGTGGCCTCCGGCTCGTATCTCCCGTGGGCACCGGTGCGCCCGTACTCCCCGGAGTCGGCCTCCCGGTGGGCCCCGGTCGCCGGGAGACCCGGGTCGGCGTACCCGGTGCCGGGCCCGGAGTCGGCGCCAGGCCCGTAGTCCTCGGGGCCATGACCTGGCCGCTCATGCGGGCCCGTTCTGCCTCGCTGAGCCGGTCTGTCATGCGGCTCCGTGGCGCCCCGCGGTGCGTCCGGCGGGCCCGCCGGGTCCGCGGCATCACCCTGGGGACCGCGCTGCAGCGCGTCGATCATCCGGGGCAGGTCGGCGATCGGCAGCCGGAATGTCCCGGTGCAGGTGCCGCCCTGCCAGATGCTGAACACGGCCACTCCCGTGTCCGCGTACCAGCTCAGCCGCATACTGCGGGACTCGCCCCTGACGTCAAAGTACACCTCGCCAAGCCGGGGCAAAGGTGCTGCGTCCGACGCTGACATGTTGCCCATGGTGACCCTCGACCCTCGGCTTTGTCCAGTTGATGATCGTTTATCGGCAACCAGTAACCCTGCGCTCGCAGTTGGGCCTGCGTTGATTCTCTCGCCTGGCTGCGGAACGGTCATAGGGGATGGCACAATTGAGCGTCGGTTCGGCTGAACCGGCTGGCTTCGTCGGGACGGCTGGCGTGCAACCGCCCGCTCCCGTCCGGCGCCTTGATTGGCCCCCGAACTTCCTGGCGCGCGTAGCGCTGCGTAGGTGTCCGCATGTGCGGGAACACGAGGGCGGCATGGCGCGTTGGATGGGTAGACGGGGTATATGCCGCAACACGTGAGACCGCGTGTCCGCCTACCACGGCGCTCGCTTGGCCGAGGAACACACGGAAACTGAGGAGACCGATTCATGTCTGAGGTACGTCGGCAGGTGGCCATGCCTCCACGGCCGAGCTGGGCCTGGCAAGACGCAGGCGCGTGCCGAGGCAAGGACATCGTGCTCTTCTTCGGGCCGGACGGGGAGCGGCAGCCCGAGCGTGAAGTGCGGGAACGCAAGGCCAAGGCGGTATGTGCCGCATGCCCGGTGCGCGCGGAATGCCTCACCTACGCCGTTTCCCGGCCAGAAAAGTACGGCACCTGGGGTGGCCTGAATGAGGAGGAGAGGGCCTCCGAGAGGCGCCGCAGGATGCGCCGCGCCAACGCCGCGTAACTAACGTCGCGGCATTCGGCGGCCATTCTTGCTCGTGGCGGCCAATGCTGCTTGCTGCTTGCAGCAGCTTCGCCCGGGCCCGTAGTGCTGGCCCGGGGGGACGACCCCCCGGACCCCCCGGTGGCGGCCAATGCTGCTTGCTGCTTGCAGCAGCTTCGCCCGGGCCCGTAGTGCTGGCCCGGGGGGACGACCCCCCGGACCCCCGGTGGCGGCGCAGGCTCCCAGTGCTGTCGGCTGCGCCGCTGGCCGGGCTCGGCCCAGGGGATCCCTGGCCCCCGGGGATGCCGTCCGGAAACCTGTCGGAACCTTGATAATGGCACCATGGTCTGCTCTGCCTGCCGGGCCGCGCATCACGAACAGTGCCCGGGCGGTAACTGGTGTGACTGCCAGCACAAGCCGCCGCGCGAGCCGCCCCAGCCCTCGGTGGCCTGGATCCGGCAAGGCTAGTGGCGCGGGCCAGCGCGGCAAGCCGCCCTGGAACCCGCGGTGCTAGCCCAGGGGGCGACCCCCTGAAACCCCCGCTGGCCTGCGGCTCCGTTGCTTTATCACGCGGCCTTGGCCGATGTGGTTGAGGCTGGGGGCTCCGGGGACGGCGAGTGGTGTGTGATCGGGACTATTTCGGGAAACGCCCGATGAGCGGCAAGCGGCGCGGGCGGGCAGGGGTTCGTGGGAACATTTCCTGCGAGACATGTGGTTGCAGGGGCTGTACAGGTGTGACCGGCTACGCTTAACCGGATGGGAGCCTTCCTGTGAGATTGAGCGCGACCAGGCCGACCTTCCCTGAGGAGGCTACGGCGGGGGACGCCAAGGAGGAGGCGCGGCAGCAGGCACTCGCCGCGCTGGCCGCGAAGGCCGCGAAGGACCTGGCCGATGCCCCGGCACGCGAGGTCATCGCATGGGCGGTGGAGACCTTCGCCGAGCGCATCTGTATCACCTCCTCGATGACCGACGCGGTCATCATCCACCTGGCCGCTGACGTCAAGCCCGGCATCGACGTGGTCTTCCTGGACACCGGCTACCACTTCCCCGAGACCATCGGGACCCGGGACGCGGTGTCGCAGATCTATCCGATCAACCTGATCAACGTCACCCCGTCCCGCACCGTGGCCGAGCAGGACGCCGAACTCGGCCCGCGGCTGTACGGCCGTAACCCGGACCTGTGCTGTTACCTGCGCAAGGTCGTCCCGCTGGAGCGGGCCCTGGATCCCTATGACGCGTGGATCACCGGGGTCCGCCGCGAGGAGACCGACGCGCGCAGCGACACCCGGGTGGTCGAGTGGGATCCCAAGCGCGCGATGGTGAAGGTCAACCCGATCGCCGGGTGGACCCAGGAGCAGGTGGATGCCTACATCGCCGAGCACGGGGTAGTGCTGAACCCGCTGGTCGACGAGGGCTACCCGTCCATCGGCTGCGCCACGTGCACGCTGCCGGTGAAGGCCGGCGCCGACCCGCGCAGCGGCCGCTGGGCGGGCACCGGAAAGACCGAATGCGGTCTGCATATTTAGGGGGCTGGTGGGAGTGGTGACCCAGGGCCCGCGGGTCACCCACGAGGTCCGCAACCAGGTCCCGCCGCTGACAGGTCACGATGTGGCGGCCGACCCCGCGCTGCTGGAGGCCGTGGACCGGGAGGGCGCCGGCTGGGCCGCCGAGAGCCTGCACGAGCTGGGACTGCTGGCTGGCCGCGCCGAGACCGCCGAGGCGGCCAGGCTGGCCAACGAGCACCCGCCGGTGCTGCGCACCCACGACCGGTACGGGAACCGCATCGACGAGGTCGAGTTCCACCCCGCCTGGCACGCCCTGATGGACACCGCGGTCAGCCGCGGCCTGCACGCCACGCCATGGGCGGAGCCGCGGCCCGGCGCGCACGTGGCCCGGGCGGCGAAGTTCTACGTGTGGTCCCAGGCCGAGGCCGGGCACGGCTGCCCCATCTCGATGACCTACGCGGTGGTGCCCGCGCTGCGGCACGCCCCGGCCCTGGCGGCCAGGCTCGAGCCGCTGCTCACCGCCTGTGCCTACGATCCCGGGTTGCGCCCGCCCGAGGGCAAGCGCGGCCTGCTGTCCGGCATGGCCATGACCGAGAAGCAGGGCGGCTCCGACGTCCGGGCGAACACCACCCGCGCGGAGCCCGTCCCGGCCGCCGGCGAAGGCGCCCACCTGCTCACCGGGCACAAGTGGTTCTGCTCCGCGCCGATGTGCGACCTGTTCCTCACCCTCGCCCAGGGCCCATCCGGGCTGACCTGCTTCCTGCTCCCCCGGGTGCTGCCCGATGGCGAGCGCAACGGGATGCGCCTGCAGCGGCTCAAGGACAAGCTCGGCAACAGGTCCAACGCCTCGGCCGAGGTGGAGTTCGACGCCGCCCTGGCCTACCAGGTCGGCGAGCCGGGCCGGGGCGTGGCCACGATCATCGCGATGGTCAGCGCGACCAGGCTGGACTGCGTCATTGGCAGCGCGGCGGGCATCCGCGCCGCCACGGTCGCCGCGGTGCACCACGCCACCCACCGGCAGGCGTTCGGTAAAGAACTCGCGGCCCAGCCGCTGATGGCGAACGTCCTCGCCGACCTCACGCTGGAATCCCAGGCGGCGACCGCGCTGGCCGTGCGTCTGGCCGGCGCGGCGGACCGGGCGGCGCGCGGCGACGCGGCCGAGGCCGCGCTGCTGCGCCTGGCGCTGCCCGCGGTCAAGTACTGGGTGTGCAAGCGGTTCCCGGCGCACGCGGTCGAGGCGCTGGAATGCCTCGGCGGCAACGGCTACGTGGAGGAGTCCGGCCTGCCCCGGATCTACCGGGAGGCGCCGCTGAACTCGATCTGGGAGGGCTCGGGCAACGTGACCTCGCTCGACGTGCTGCGGGCGCTGGCCAGGACCGAGGGCGCCGCCGGCGCGCTGCTGGCCGAGCTGGGCGCCGCCGCGGGCGCGGACGCGGCGCTGGACGCCGCCGTGGCCGAGCTGAAGACGCAGGTGGCCGGCCTGGAGACGGCGACCGGCCTGGAGGCGCAGCACGAGGCCAGGCTGCTGGCCGGGCGGATCGCGGTCGCTCTCGCGGCGGCGCTGTTGGTGCGGCACGCTCCCGCCGCCGTCGCCGACGGGTACTGCGCGTCCCGGCTCGGGCCGCAGGCGCCCGGCGGCCCCGCGGCCCCGTTCGGCACGCTGCCCGCCCGGCTCGACCTGACCGCCATCGTCGACCGGGCCCGCGCCGAGCCCGCGGGCGGGACCCGGTGATGCGGCACTGGCCCGGCACCCCCTACCCGCTCGGCGCCACCTGGGACGGGGGCGGCACCAACTTCGCGGTGTTCTCCGAGGCCGCCGAGGCGGTGGAGCTGTGCCTGTTCGACGACGGTGACGACGGGCCGCGCACCGAGACCAGGGTCGCGCTGACCGAGGTGGACGGGTTCGTCTGGCACGGCTACCTCCCCGACGTGGCCCCGGGGCAGCGCTACGGGTTCCGGGTGCACGGGCTGTACGAGCCGGGCAGGGGGCACCGGTGCAACCCGGCGAAGCTGCTGCTCGACCCGTACGGCAAGGCCGTGGACGGCGAGGTCATCTGGAACGAGGCCGTGTTCGGCTACCGGTTCGACGACCCGGCCTCGCCCAACACCACCGACAGCGCCCCGTACATGCCGGTCAACGTGGTGATCAACCCGTTCTTCGACTGGGGCGACGACAGGCCGCCGCGGACCCCCTACCACGAGACGGTGATCTACGAGGCGCACGTCCGCGGCCTGACCATGCGCCATCCCGACCTGATCCCCGAGGAGCGCGGCACCTACGCGGGGCTGGCCCATCCCGCGGTGATCGAGCACCTGACCGCGCTCGGGGTGACCGCGGTGGAACTTATGCCGGTGCACCAGTTCGTCTCCGAGCACGCGCTGCAGCAGCGCGGCCTGGCCAACTACTGGGGTTACAACACCATCGCGTTCCTCGCCCCGCACAACGGCTACGCCGCCGCCCGCCAGCCCGGCGGGCAGATCGCCGAGTTCAAGGCGATGGTGAGAGCCCTGCATGAAGCGGGGATCGAGGTCATACTCGACGTGGTCTACAACCACACCGCCGAGGGCGACCACCGCGGCCCCACGCTGTCGTTCCGCGGCATCGACAACGCCGCCTACTACCGGCTCAACGACGACGACAAGACCTACTACCTGGACTACACCGGGTGCGGCAACAGCTTCAACGTGCGCTCGCCGCACGCCCTGCAGCTCATCATGGACTCGCTGCGCTACTGGATCGTCGAAGCCCACGTGGACGGGTTCCGGTTCGACCTCGCGGCGGCGCTGGCCAGGGAACTGCACGACGTGGACCGGCTGTCCACGTTCTTCGACCTGGTGCAGCAGGACCCCGTGGTGTCCCAGGTCAAGCTGATCGCCGAGCCCTGGGACGTCGGGGAGGGCGGCTACCAGGTGGGCAACTTCCCGCCGCTGTGGAGCGAGTGGAACGGCAAGTACCGGGACACCGTGCGCGACTTCTGGCGGGGCGAGTCCGCGGCGCTGCCGGAGTTCGCCTCCCGGCTGTCGGGCTCCAGCGACCTGTACGAGACCAGCGGCCGCCGCCCGGTGGCCTCGGTCAACTTCGCCACCTGCCACGACGGCTTCACGCTCACCGACCTGGTGTCCTACAACGCCAAGCACAACGAGGCCAACGGCGAGGGCGGCCGGGACGGCAGCGACGACAACCGGTCCTGGAACTGCGGTGCCGAGGGGCCGACGGAGGACCCGGGGGTGAATGCGCTGCGGGCCAGGCAGCGGCGCAACTTCCTGGCCACGCTGTTCTGCTCGCAGGGCGTCCCGATGATGCTGAGCGGCGACGAGCTGGGCCGGACCCAGCAAGGCAACAACAACGCCTACTGCCAGGACAACGAGCTGTCCTGGGTGGACTGGGCCACGGCAAAGAACGAGCCCGGCCTGCTCCGCTTCACCCGCGCAATGGCCGACCTGCGCCGCGAGCATCCTGTGTTCCGGCGCCGCCGGTTCTTCCGCGGCGCGCCGGCCGGCGACGGGCACCTGGCGGACATCGCCTGGCTCACCCCGTCCGGCCAGGAGATGGCCGACGAGGACTGGGGCGCGTACGGGCGCGCCATGACGGTGTTCCTGAACGGGGACGCGATCACCGAGCCCGGCCCGCACGGCGAACGGGTCCGCGGCGACTCGTTCCTGATCATGTTCTCCGCGGAGCACCAGACCCTGGACTTCACGGTGCCCGGCATCAAGTACGGCGAGCGCTGGGCGGTGGTGGCGGACACCGCGGCCGACGGTGCGGCGGACCCGGCGGACCGGCCCGACGTCGCGGCCGGTGACCACGTGGCGCTCACCGGCCGCTCGATGGTGGTGCTGCGCCGCCGCACCAGCGACGAGGAAGGCCGGTAACGGTGCGCCAGGTCTACCCGGGCGATGCCGAGCTCACCGACGCCGCCCTGGCCGGCCTGTACGCCTACCCGGAGCTGGGCGCGCCCCCGGCCCGCTGGCTGCGGGCGAACATGGTGGAGAGCATGGACGGCGCCGCCACCCTGGACGGGCGGTCGGGCGGCCTGTCCGGCGAAGCGGACGAGCGGGTGTTCGCCATGCTCCGGGCGCTCGCCGACGTAATCCTGGTGGGCGCCGGCACGGCCCGCGCGGAGGGCTACGGGCCGGTGCGGCCCGAGACCGAGGGGCTGCGCTGGGCCTGGCTGCGCGACGGGCGCCCGCCCTCCCCGCCGATCGCCGTGGTCACCCGGGCCCTTGACCTGGACCCCGGCGGCCCGCTGCTCACCGAAGCTCCCCCGCACGCCCGGACGATCGTCATCACCACCGGGTCCGCCCCGGCGCAGCGGCGGGCCGCTGTGGCGCGTACCGCGGAGGTGATCGTGGCCGGCGAGACCAGCGTCGACCTGAAGGCCGCGGTCGGCGCGCTGGCCGGGCGCGGGCACCAGCGGATTTCCTGCGAGGGCGGGCCGCACCTGCTGGCCCAGCTCGCCGGGGCGGGCCTGCTCGACGAGCTGTGCCTCACCGTCAGCCCGGTGCTGGCCGGGCCGGGCGCCGGCCGGATCCTGACCGGCGGCCCGCCCATGCCCGGCGGCGGCCCCCAGCGGTTCACGCTCGCGCACGCGGTGGCGGACGAGGGTTACCTGCTCTGCCGGTACGTGCGGCCGAGCGCGGGCTGATCGCCGGCCGGCCGCGGGCGCGGCGCGCGCCGCCCAGGGCGGCTACCCCAGGATGTCGCCCAGATCGAAGCTGACCGGCTCCTCGAGCTGCGCATAGGTGCACGAGTGCGGGTCCCGGTCGTCGCGCCAGCGGACGAACTGGGTGGTGTGCCGGAACCGGCGGCCCTCCATGTGGTCGTAGCGCACCTCGACCACCCGTTCCGGGCGCAGCGGGACGAACGACAGGTCCTTGCCCGAGTTCCACCGGCTGACCTCGGCCTCCCGGGGGGTGCCCACGACGCCTTCCGGCCTGGCCCAGTTCCACGGATGGCCCTCGAACGTGGTGACCAGGGGCTGCATCTCGGTGAACAGCTCACGGCGCCGGGCCATCGGGAACGCGCCCACCACCCCGACGCTGGCCAGCTTGCCATCGGCGTACAGGCCGAGCAGCAGCGAGCCGATCGCCTCCTCGCTGGTCTTGTGCGTCCGGTAGCCGGCCACCACGCAATCGGCGGTCCGCTCGTGCTTGACCTTGAACATGACCCGCTTGTCCGGCTCGTACCCGCCGTCCAGCCGCTTGGCGATCAGGCCGTCCAGCCCGGCGCCCTCGAACTGGGAGAACCACCGCCCGGCCAGCGCCCGGTCGGTGGTGGCCGGGGTGACGTGCAGCGGCGCGCGCACCCCGGCGAGGGCGTCCGCCAGCACCGCCCGGCGCTCGCTGAACGGCCGCTCGGTGTAGTCGGTGTCCCCGAGCGCGAGCAGGTCGAAGGCCACGAATCGGGCGGGAGTCTGGGTGGCCAGCAGGTTCACCCGGCTGGCCGCCGGGTGGATCCGCTGCAGCAGCGCCTCGAAGTCGAGCCGGGCGCCCCCGCCGTCGGGGATCACGATCTCCCCGTCGATCACGCACTTCTCCGGTAGCTGCTCGATGACCTGCGTGACCAGCTCGGGGAAGTACCGCGTCATCGGCCGCTCGTTACGGCTGCCGATCTCCACCTCGTCACCGTCACGGAAGATGATCGACCGGAACCCGTCCCACTTCGGCTCGTAACTGTACGGGCCGTCGGGTATCTCCTTGACCGCCTTGGCGAGCATCGGCGCGACCGGCGGGCTGACCGGAAGTCTCATGGTCTCATCCTCCCCTTCCGCTGGAGGACATGCTCTCATCCGGCACCCCCCGGCCCCCGGAGCGGCTGCCCCGGCGGCCGGCGGTCTCTTGACATCTCGGTGCCAGGCGAGAGGATGTGTTTGATTTAGTTCATTTCCCTGGTGGCTAGTGAGCGAATACGTTCGACAAAGGGCAAGGTGACGGCCGTGGACCGTGATCAGAGCAACCACCTCCCAGCGGCGCCGGGCGACGCGCCGGCCCAGCCATCGCGCCGGCAGCTGCTCTACGGCGCCGGGGCCGGCTTGGGGCTGGCGGCGCTTGCCCCGGTGCTGCGGCCGGGCAGCCTGCGGGCCCGGGTGGCCGCCCGTGCCGCGGCGGACCGGTGCCTGGACTTCGGCCAGGACTGGAAGTTCGTCCTGGTCAACCCGAACGGGACCAACGACCCGACGGGTGCGTATGCCAACGCCTACCAGCCGGGCTTCGACGACTCGAACTGGCAGGCCGTCGACGTGCCGCACGACTGGGCCATCTACCTCACCCCGGTGGACCTGCCCGGCACCAGCAGCGGCACCGGGTTCCTGCAGACCGGCCTGGCCTGGTACCGCAAGCACTTCACGCTGCCGCCGTCGCTGGCCGGCCAGCGGATCTCGATCGAGTTCGACGGCGTCTACATGAACTCCACCGTCTGGCTCAACGGCCGGCTGCTGGGGAACCACCCCTACGCCTACACCGGCTACAACTTCGACGTCACCAGCCTGGTGCACACCGACGGGGTGACCGAGAACGTGCTCGCCGTCCAGGTGCCGAGCGCGCAGCCGAGCAGCCGGTGGTACTCCGGCAGCGGCATCTTCCGCAACGTCTACCTGGTCGTCACCGGCCCGGTGCACGTGGCGCGGCACGGCACCTTCGTCACCACGCCGGACCTGGAGAGCAGCCTCCGGTCCGGGCATGCGGCCGTGCAGGTCCAGACGGACATCGCAAACGACGGCAGCGCGGCGGCCACCGTGGACCTGGCGCTCACGATCACCGACCCGCGCGGCCGGCCCGCCGGGCAGGGCACGGCAACGGTGAGCGTGCCGGCCGGCCAGGCCCAGTCCGCCACCGTCACGGTGAAGGTGAGCAGCCCCGCGCTGTGGTCCATCGAAAGCCCCAGCATGTACGCGCTGCGGACCGAGCTGTCCGTCGGCGGCACGGTGGTGGACGCCACCACGACCCCGTTCGGCATCAGGTACTTCAGCTTCGACCCCGGCGCGGGCTTCTCGCTCAACGGCCAGCCGGTGAAGCTGCAGGGAGTGGACCTGCACGCCACCGAGGGCGCGATCGGCTCCGCCGTGCGCTACGACGCGCTGGTGCACCAGATGGAGCTGATGCGGAGCATGGGGGCCAACGCGCTGCGCACCGCGCACAACCCGCCCGCCCCCGAGCTGGTCCAGGCCTGCGAGCGGCTCGGCATCCTGATGATGGTCGAGGCGTTCGACTGCTGGCACACCGGGAAGCTCCCGTTCGACTATCACCTGTACTTCGACCAGTGGAGCGACTACGACATCACCGAGATGGTGCACGCGGCGAAGAACTCGCCCGCGGTGGTGCTCTGGTCGATCGGGAACGAGACCCCCGACACCGGCCTGCCGGGCGGCCCGGCCATCGCGCAGCGGCTGATCGCCGGCATCAGGGCCGTGGACACCACCCGGCCGGTGGTCATGGGCTCGGACAAGTACCGCGGCCTGCCGTCCGCGGGCTCGCCGCCGGACCAGATCGTCCGGATGCTCGACGGGCTCGGCGTCAACTACAACACGGCGATGTCGATGGACGCCCTGCACGGGGCCTACCCGGGCACGTTCCTCTTCTGCTCGGAGACCTCCTCGGAGGAGTCCAGCCGCGGCGTGTACCAGGACCCGCAACTGCTCAACACCGGCGAGAACTACACCCCGGGCAAGCGCGCCACCTCCTCCTACGACAACAACCTGGCGTCGTGGACCATGAGCGGCGAGTACGAGCTGAAGAAGGACCGCGACCGCGAGTTCTGGCAGGGCGGGTTCCTGTGGTCCGGCCAGGACTACATCGGCGAGCCGACCCCGTACGACGTGTTCCCGGTGAAGGCGTCGTTCTTCGGCGCGATCGACACCGCGGGCTTCCCGAAGGACGCCTACTACCTGTTCAAGAGCCAGTGGACCAGCGCCCCGATGGTGCACATCGTGCCGATGGACTGGACCAGTTACCGGCCGGGGCAGCCGGTGCCGGTGTGGGTATACGCCAACGTCGCGACCGTGGAGCTGTTCCTCAACGGGCGGTCTCTGGGCGCGAAATCCTTCGACCAGAAGGTGACCACGTTCGGCCGCCGGTACCTGGAGACCACCGAGCCGACCGGGGACGACTACAACTACCCGTCGGGCAGCTACACCAGCCCGAACGGCAGCACCGGCAAGCTGCACCTCACCTGGACCGTGCCGTTCCAGCCGGGCCGGCTGACCGCGGTCGCCACCCAGAACGGCCGGACCGTGGCCACCGACTCGATCGTCACCGCCGGCCCGGCGCAGGCGATCACGCTCACGCCCAGCACCCAGGCGATCCCCGCGGACGGGACCTCGCTGGCCTTCATCGCCGTCGGGATCACCGACCGGGCCGGGGTGCTGGTGCCCGGCGCCGCCAACCTGATCCAGTTCCGCGTCGCGGGGCCCGCCATGCTCGCCGGGGTGGACAACGGCCGCCAGGAGAACCCGCAGAGCTACCAGGCATCCTCGGTTCCCGCGTTCAACGGGCGCGCACTCGTGATCGTCGGCTCGGCGCCCCGGGGCGGCCGCGCGGCGGCCGGGCACGGCGACCGCATCACGGTCACCGCCAGCTCGCCCGGGCTGCGCGGCGCCCAGGTCACCCTCGGCTCGGTGGCGGCGCGCGGCGGCCGGGCCGTCGCGGCCCGCACCGCGGCACCTGCCCTGGCGGCGCCGCACGCCGCCGGGCGCCCGCATGCCGGGTCCGGCCGGGCACCGGCGGCCGACGCGAGCTACTCCGGCGCGCCCGGCACGGTGCCCGCGGCGATGCTGGACGGAGACCTGTCCACCGGGTGGTCGAACTACTACGACAAGGCGCAGACCGCCAACCTGCGCGCGGTGAGCGTGTCCAACCCGGCCGACTGGGTCGCGCTGGCGTGGCCGCAGCCGCAGTCCATCGACTCGGCCGTCGCCTACTTCACCACCGGCGGGCCGCTCGCGCTGCCCGCCACGATCGCCGTGTCGTACTGGGACGGCCGGGAGTTCACGCCCGTGCGGAACCTGGCCATCGACTGGGCCACCGGGTCCAACCAGCCGACCACGCTCACCTTCGACCCGGTCCGCAGCAGCCAGCTCCGGCTGGACATGACCAGCGCGGCACCGGGCACCGGCGGTGGCTTCCTGATGATCGCCGAGCTTCAGGCACGCAGCGGCGGGGTGAAGATCGGATAGCGGTGCTGGCCCGGGCGGCGCCGGTCGGCACCTCAATGCCGGCCGGCGCGCCGGGACCCTGCAACAATCCATGCTTATGCCCTTGCACACCGACGCCCGGCAGTCGGGCGAGCCCGCCGAGTTCGACATCAACCCCGTGTACGTCCGGCTCGCCCAGGAGCCGGTCCCGCGGCACGCGCTGCCCCGGCACCAGATGCTGCCCGATACCGCGCTGCAGGTGGTGCAGGACGAGCTGATGCTGGACGGGAACGCGCGGCTGAACCTCGCCACGTTCGTCACCACCTGGATGGAACCGCAGGCACGGCAGCTGATGACCGGGTGCCTGGAAAAGAACATGATCGACAAGGATGAGTACCCGCAGACCGCGGAACTGGAGGCGCGCTGCGTCAACATCCTCGCCGACCTCTGGCACGCCCCGGAGTGCGTGAACGCGACCGGCTGTTCCACCACCGGGTCCAGCGAGGCCTGCATGCTGGCCGGGATGGCGCTGCTGTGGCGCTGGCGCGAGCGGCGCCGCGCGGTGACGGCGGCGACCGACCGGCGCAGTGCTAGCTCTGACCCCGCCACCCCGCGCAGTGCTAGCTCTGACCCCACCACCCCGCGCAGTGCTAGCTCTGACCCCACCACCCCGCCCAACCTGGTCATGGGCGCGAACGTGCAGGTCTGCTGGGAGAAGTTCTGCCGCTACTGGCAGGTGGAGCCGCGGCTGGTGCCGATGGCGCCCGGCCGCTACCACCTGACCGGGCCGGAGGCGGCGGCCCGGTGCGACGAGAACACCATCGGCGTGGTGGCGGTGCTTGGCTCCACCATGGACGGCAGCTACGAGCCGGTGCACGAGATCAACGCGGAACTGGACCGGCTGGCCGCGGGCGGCGGCCCGGACGTGCCGGTCCACGTGGACGGCGCGTCCGGCGGGTTCGTCGCGCCGTTCCTCCAGCCGGACCTGGACTGGGATTTCCGGGTGCCCCGGGTGGCCTCGATCAACGCCTCCGGGCACAAGTACGGCCTGGTGTACCCGGGGGTCGGCTGGGTGGTGTGGCGCGAGGCCGATGCCCTGCCCCAGGACCTGGTGTTCAACGTCAACTACCTCGGCGGCCAGATGCCGACGTTCGCGCTGAACTTCTCCCGGCCCGGCGCACACGTGGCCGCGCAGTACTACAACTTCCTGCGACTCGGGTTCCCCGGGTATCAGCGGGTGCACCAGGCATGCCAGGACGTCGCCGTGCGCATGTCCGGGCGCATCGCCAAGATGGGCCCGTTCGAGCTGATCACCGAGGGGCGCGAACTGCCGGTGTTCGCGTTCAAGATCGCGGATCCGGGGTCCAGCTACACGGTGTTCGACCTCAGCGAGCGACTGCGCACCCGGGGCTGGCTGGTGCCCGCCTACACCTTCCCCGAGGACCTCACCGACACGGCGGTCATCCGGCTGGTGATCCGCAACGGCTTCACCCGAGACCTGGCCGACCTGTTCCTGTCCGACCTGGACCATCACTGGCGCGCACTGGCGGCACACCCGCACGACCGCGCCCCCCTGGTCCCAGAAGGCAAGCGCCAGGGCTTCGCCCACTAAGTGCCCGGCCCCGCCGCTTCACCGCCTGATGCGGCCCAGGGCCTCGGCGAGGATGGCGGCGCCGTCGGAGTCGGTGCGGCGCTCCTTCACGTAGGCCAGGTGCGTCTTGTAGGGCTCGCTGCGCGGCGGGGCAGGAGGGCTGGCCTCGTCGCGGCCGGCCGGGAAGCCGCACCGGGGGCAGTCCCAGGTCTCCGGGACCGCCGCGTCCGTCGCGAAGCTCGGCCGTGTCTCATGGTTGTTAGCGCACCAGAACGACACCCGTATCCGCGGTGCCGCCTCGCCACGTTCCGCCTCACCCATGGGGCCCGCGCCGACGCGGCTCCCCCGGATGGCATTGCCACTACCCACTGATCACCCCTTGCTTAATCCGCTCACCCGGCCCGAGTGGGCCACGACCCTCAGTGATTGATCAACAGGTTCAGGGCCACGATGCAGAGGAACCAGAGCACTCCGGTGAAGATCGTGAGCCGGTCCAGGTTCCGTTCCACTACCGAGGACGAGCCGAGCGAGGAGGAGACCCCGCCGCCGAACAGGTCCGACAGGCCGCCGCCCTTGCCCTTGTGCAGCAGCACAAGCAGGATCATCAGCAGGCTCGTGATGATCAGGACGATGGAGATTGCGATGACCACTGCCGACCTCGTCCTTCCGGGTACCGTGCTCAGGCACCCACGGCCAGCTCCCGGTACCGGCATATTCTCACGAACGCACCGGCGTCGAGGCTGGCCCCACCGACCAGGGCGCCATCGATGGCCGTCTGGGCCATCATGACCGCGATGTTGTCGGCCTTAACCGACCCGCCATACAGGATACGCACATTCGCGGCTGCATCGCGTCCGTGAACCGCGGAAACCCGGTCCCGAATGGCCGCCGCGGCCTCCTGCGCGTCCTCCGGGCTGGCCACCTCGCCCGTGCCGATCGCCCATACCGGCTCGTAGGCGACCACCAGGCCGGCCACCTTCTCGGCGGGCAGGCCGGCCAGCGCCCCGTCCAGTTGCGCCTGGCAGTGGCTGAGATGCTGGCCGGCCTGGCGCACCTCCAGGGTCTCGCCGACGCACACGATCGGCGCCAGGCCCCACTTCAGCGCCGCCTTGACCTTCGCGTTCACCAGGGCGTCGTCCTCGCCGTGGTGCTGGCGCCGCTCGGAGTGCCCGGCGAGCACGTAACTGCAGCCCAGCTTGGCCAGCATGGACCCGGACACGTCGCCGGTGTAGGCGCCCTCGTCGTGCGGGGAGATGTCCTGGGCGCCGTAACGGATGTCCAGCTTGTCCCCCATCACCAGGGTCTGCACGCTGCGCAGCGCGGTGAACGGGGGCAGCACCACCACCTCGGCGGCCGCGTAGTCCTTGGCGTTCAGCGTGAACGCCAGCTTCTGCACCAGGGCCAGCGCTTCCAGGTGGTTGTTGTGCATCTTCCAGTTGCCGGCGATCAGCGGCACCCGGCCGCTGGCGGCGCTCACGTCTTGTCCCCGAGCGCCGCGAGGCCCGGCAGGTCGCGGCCCTCCAGGTATTCCAGGCTCGCGCCGCCTCCGGTCGAGATATGCGTGAACGCGCCAGTCGGCAAATTAAGGTGCCGAACGGCGGCCGCGGAGTCACCGCCGCCCACCACGGTCAGCCCGGTCACATGGCTGATCGCCTCGGCGACCGCCAGCGTGCCGGCGGCGAACGCGGGGAACTCGAACACCCCCGGCGGCCCGTTCCAGAACACGGTCTTCGCATCGGCCAGCTTGGCCGCGAACAGCTCACGGGTGGCGGGCCCGATGTCGAGCCCCATCTTGCCGTCCGGGATGTCCGGGCCGCCGGTGACCTCGGGCCTGGCATCCGCGGCGAACCGGTCCGCCACCACGTGATCCACCGGCAGCACCACCTCGACGCCGGCCTTGTCGGCGTCGGCGAGCGCCGCGGTGACCTGCGGGATCTGCTCGGCCTGGAGCATCGAGTCCCCGATCTGGTGGCCCTGGGCGGCCAGGAACGTGTACGCCATCCCGCCCGCGATAAGCAGCCGGTCGGCCGCCTTGGGCGGGGTGGTGGGGTCAGAGCTAGCACCGACCAGGTTCCCGATGACGGCCAGCTTGTCGGAAACCTTGGCGCCGCCGAGCACGACCACATAGGGCCGGGCCGGGCTGGTGGTCAGCTGCCGGAGCACCGCGACCTCGGCGAGGACCAGTTGGCCGGCCGCGTGCGGCAGCAGCAGGGGCGTGTCGTAGACGCTGGCGTGCTTGCGGTGCATGGCGCCGAATCCGTCGCCCACGTACCGCTCGGCGAGCGCGGCGAGGCGGCCCGCGAGCTCACCGCGCACCCCGTCGCCCTTGCTGGTCTCGGCGGGCTCGAAGCGGACGTTCTCCAGCATCGCGACCTGGCCGCCGGCGAGGCCGGCGGCGCTGGCGCGGGCCGATTCACCGGCCACGTCGGCGGCCAGCGGAACCGGCCGGCCGAGCAGTTCCGCGAGCCGGGCCGCCACCGGCGCCAGCGAGGGCCCGCCGGCCGCCCGCTCGGCGTAGCCGTCCCCCTTCGGGCGGCCCAGGTGCGCGCAGACGACCACCTTGGCGCCGCGGCTCACCAGATTCCGCAGCGTCGGCAGGCTGGCCCGGATCCGCCCGTCGTCGGTGATCGCCGCGCCATCCATGGGCACGTTCAGGTCGGCGCGAACCAGGACGGTCCGGCCCGCGACATCGAGATCGTCAGCGCGCTTCATCGGCCACGACGGTCCGTAACGCAGCGAAACCGGGCCGGGCGGCGGCGGTCAGCGCTCACCGCAGGCCCGAGCCGACCAGGACGGCGAGGTCGGCCAGCCGGTTCGAGTAGCCGAACTCGTTGTCGTACCAGCCGACGATCTTGACCTGGTCACCGTTGGCCATGGTGAGCGGCGCGTCGAACGTGCACGACCACGGCGTGCCGACGATGTCGGAGGACACGATCGGGTCGGTGGAGTAGCACAGGTAGTTCTTCAGCGGCCCGTCGGCCGCGGCCTGGAACGCCGCGTTGACCTCCGCCACGGTGACCTCGCGCTCCAGTTGCGCCACCAGGTCGGTGACCGAACCGTCGATCACCGGCACCCGCATCGAGATCCCGTCCATCTTGCCCTTGAGCCCGGGCAGCACCAGCGAGGTCGCCTTCGCGGCGCCGGTGGTGGTCGGGATGATGTTCTGCGCGGCCGCCCGGGCCCGGCGCAGGTCCCGGTGCTGGAAGTCCTGCAGCACCTGGTCGGAGGTGTAGGCGTGGATCGTCGTCATCAGGCCCTTGACCATGCCGAAGCTGTCGGCCAGCACCTTGGCCATCGGCGCGACGCAGTTGGTCGTGCACGAGGCGCCCGAGATGACGTGGTGCCGCGCGGGGTCGTACTTGTCGTCGTTGACGCCCATCACGATCGTGATGTCCTCGCCCTTGGCCGGGGCGGAGATGATCACCTTCCGCGCGCCCGCGGTCAGGTGCGCCGCCGCGGCGTCCCGCGAGGTGAACCTGCCGGTGGACTCGATGACCACGTCGACGCCCAGGTCTCCCCAGGGCAGGGCGGCCGGATCCCGCTCGGCGATGATCCGGATCTCCTGGTCGCCGGCCCGGATGAGGTTGCCGTCGGCGGCCACCTCCACGTCCAGCTTGCCCAGTACCGTGTCGTACTTCAGCAGGTGCGCGTTGGTGGCCGGGTCGGTCAGGTCGTTGGCCGCGACGATCTCGATGCCGCTGCCCTGCCCGCTCGCCTGCGCGGCATGGACGGCGCGCCAGAAGTTCCGGCCGATCCGGCCAAACCCGTTGATGCCCACGCGGATAGTCACGGCGTTCTTCTCCTCATTGCTGTGCGGCGGACTTGGGCGGCACGTCGAGCCTATCGAACGGCCTCCCCCGGGCCGAACGGCCCACACGTGGCCGTCCGGTCGTGTCGCCGGTGTTACGGCAGCAGCATGTCCGGGGGAAGCTGTGCCTCGGTGCCGGGGATGCCGAGGTCACGGGCGCGCTTGTCGGCCATGGCGAGCAGGCGGCGGATCCGGCCGGCGATCGCGTCCTTGGTGAGCTGCGGGTCGGCGAGCTGGCCGAGTTCCTCCAGGCTGGCCTGGCGGTGCTGGATGCGCAGCATCCCGGCCACGGTCAGGTGCTCGGGCGCGTCGCCGCCCAGGATCTCCAGCGCCCGCTCCACCCTGGCCCCGGCCGCGACCGCGGCGCGGGCGCTGCGGCGCAGGTTGGCGTCGTCGAAGTTGGCCAGCCGGTTCGCCGCGGCCCGGACCTCGCGCCGCATCCGGCGCTCCTCCCAGGCGAGCATGCTGTCGTGCGCGCCGAGGCGGGTCAGCAGCGCGCTGATCGCGTCCCCGTCCCGTACCACGACCCGGTCCACGCCGCGCACCTCACGGGCCTTGGCGTGGATCTTCAGCCGCCGGGCGGCCCCGGCCAGGGCCAGCGCCGCCTCCGGGCCCGGGCAGGTCACCTCGAGGGCCATCGACCGGCCCGGGCCGGTGAGGCTGCCGTGCGCCAGGAAGGCACCGCGCCAGGCCGCCTCACAGTCGCACGCCGGGCCGGACACCACATGCCGGGGCAGGCCGCGGACCGGCCGCCCGTGGCTGTCCACCAGGCCGGTCTGGCGGGCCAGGCTGTCCCCGTCCTTGCGCACCCGCACCACGTACCTGTTCCCCTTGCGCAGGCCGCCCGGCGCGACCACGATCAGGTCGCTGGAGTGGCCGAACACCTCCGCGATGTCCTTGCGCAGCCGCCGGGCCGCGGCGCCGGTGTCAAGCTCGGCCTCGACGACGATGCGCCCGCCGGCGATGTGCAGGCCACCGGCGAAGCGCAGCAGGGTGGACACCTCCGCCTTGCGGCAGCACGGCTTCAGGACCTCAACGCGGCTCACTTCGTCCTTGACCAGGCCGGTCATGGCCATTGCTTCACTCCCCCTCGAAGATTTCCGCGAACGCCCCCGCCAGCCGCCGCGGATCATGGTGCGGCGAACCGTCGCGCATCGCCAGGTCGGTCATCACCAGCCTGCCACCGAGCAGCCCGGCGGCCTTCTCCAATTCGGCGGCGTACCCCCCGGCCGCCCGGCGGTCGGCGAGCACCACGTCGACCGTCAGGCCGGGCGCGTGCTCGGCGAGCACCTGCAGGTGGGCATGCGGCGAGAACCCGTCGGTCTCCCCGGCCTGCGGCACCAGGTTCAGCGCGACCACCCGCCGCGCCGGGGTGGTGATCAGAGCCTCCGCCAGCTCGGGCACCAGCAGGTGGGGCAGGATGCTGGTGAACCAGGAACCGGGGCCGAGCACCACCCAGTCGGCGGTGGCGACCGCGGCGATCGCCTGCGGGCAGGCGGGCGGGTCCGCGGGGATCAGCGACACCGAGCGCACCCGGCCGGTGGTGGACGCGCAGGCGACCTGCCCGCGGACCAGGGTGATCTCCCCCGGCCGGTCCGGGTCGGCGCCCTCCACCTCGGCGACCAGGTCAAGCGGCACCGACGCCATCGGGAGCACCCGCCCGTGCGCGCCGAGCAGCCTGCCCACCCAGTCCAGGCCCTGCACGGTGTCCCCGAGCAGCTCCCACAGCGCGACGATCAGCACGTTGCCGACGGCGTGGCCGCCCAGGCCGCCGCGCCCCTCGAACCGGTGCTGCACCACCCGGCTCCAGGTGGTGCCCCAGGCGTCGTCGCCGCACAGCGCGGCCAGCGCCATGCGCAGGTCGCCCGGCGGCAGCACGCCGAAGTCCCGGCGCAGCACGCCGGAGGAGCCGCCGTCGTCGGAGACCGTGACGATCGCGGTGAGCTGCCGGGTGACCCGGCGCAGCGCGGACAGCGAGGCGAACAGGCCGTGGCCGCCGCCGAGGGCCACGACCTTCGGGTTCAGTGGCCGGACGGCAGGGACGACCGGGACGAGGCCGGCCGTCATTCACGCCCCAGATCGCGGTGCACCACCTGGGTGCCCAGGCCGGCTTCCTCCAGGCGGAGGCCGATCTCCTCGGCCATGGTCACGCTGCGGTGCTTGCCGCCGGTACAGCCGATCGCCAGCGTCACGTACTGCTTGCCCTGCCGGCCGTAGCCGTCGAAGGTGATCCGCAGCGTGTCGGTGTAGGACTTCAGGAACTCCTCGGCGCCGGGCTGCTTCAGCACGTAGTCACGGACCCGCTCGTCCTGCCCGGTGAGCGGCGCCAGCGAGTCGACCCAGCGCGGGTTGGGCAGGAACCGGCAGTCGGCGACCAGGTCGGCGTCCACCGGCAGGCCGTACTTGTAGCCGAACGAGACCACGCTCACCCGCAGCGCGGCGGCCGTGCCGGTGCCGAAGAAGTCGCGCATCCTGGCCCGCAGTTCGTGCACGTTCAGCGCGGAGGTGTCCAGCACCAGGTCGGCCTCTTCCCGGATCCCCCTGAGCAACTGCCGCTCCGCGGCGATCCCGTCCACCACCCGCCCGTCCTCCTGCAGCGGGTGCGGACGGCGCACGTTCTCGAAGCGCCGCACCAGCGTCTCGTCGCTGGCCTCGAGGAACAGCACCCGCGGCCGGATGCCGCGGGTGCCGAGCTCGCGGATGCTGGAGGCCAGGTCGGTGGAGAACGCCCGGCTGCGCACGTCCATCACCGCGGCGATCCGGGACAGCGCCCGGTCGGCCCGCATCGCCAGGTCGGCCATGGTGGGCAGCAGGCCGGGCGGCAGGTTGTCGATGACGTACCAGTCCAGGTCCTCCAGGGACTTGGCGGTCGTGCTCCGCCCCGCGCCCGACATTCCGGTGATGATCACGATGTCGGTCGGCGGCCCGGTCATGTCCGCCTTCTCCTGCCTGGTCACCTGGCCCGTCCCGGCCGATGCGCGTGTGTCACGACGCCCCCCTGTCGTTGGTTTCGCCATTCCCCCGCCCGGGTGACAGCGCAGCCAGCACCGCGCTGGCCAGGCGAGGGCCAATCCCGGGCAGTTCCGCGATCTCCCCCTCGGTCGCGCCGGCGATCTTGCGCACCGAGCCGAAGTGCCGTAGCAGCGTAGCCCGCCGGGCCGGGCCGAGTCCCGGTACCGCGTCAAGCTCGCTCATCGCCATCGCCTTTGACCGCTTTGCCCGGTGGTAGGTGATGGCGAACCGGTGCGCCTCGTCCCGCACCCGCTGCAGCAGGTACAGGCCCTCGCTGCTGCGCGGCAGGATGACCGGGGAGTCCTCGCCGGGCAGCCACACCTCTTCCAGCCGCTTCGCCAGCCCGCAGACGGCGATGTCGTCGATGCCCAGCTCGTCCAGGGCCCGGACGGCCGCCTCGACCTGAGCCGGCCCGCCGTCGACGACCACCAGGTTCGGCGGGTAGGCGAACTTGCGCGGCCGGCCGTCCTCGTCGAGCGGCCCGGGCCGCCCGGCCGCCGGGTCGCCGCCGGCCGGGTCGCGGGCGGCGAACTGGCCGGCCGGATCGCCCAGCGTGTCCAGTTCGCCGGTGCTCTCCCGTTCTTCCAGGTACCGCCGGAACCGCCGGGTGATGACCTCGTGGATCGACGCGACATCGCCCTCGCCGCCGGTCCCCCTGATGCTGAACCGGCGGTACTCGCTCTTGCGGGCCAGCCCGTCCTCGAACACCACGGCGGACGCGACGACGTTGGTCCCCTGCAGGTTGGACACGTCGTAACACTCGATCCGCAGCGGCGCCTGCTCCAGGCCCAGCGCCTCCTGGATCTCGTGCAGGGCGCGGCTGCGGGTGGTGAGGTCGCTGGCCCGGCGCATCTTGTGCTGCGCCAGCGACTCCCCGGCGTTGCGGGCCACGGTCTCGAGCAGCGCCTTCTTGTCCCCGCGCCGGGGCACCCGCAGGCTCACCCGGCTGCCGCGGCGGCGGCACAGCCATTCCTCTACGGCGGTCGCGGCCGGCGGCAGCACCGGGACAAGCACCTCGCGCGGGATGCTGCCCCGGACCGCCCGCTGGCCGGCCTCGCCGTCGCCGTGCTGGCCGCCGCCCGGCGCCGCGACGGCGTCCTCGCCGTAGACCTGGCCGAGGAACTGCTCCACCAGCTCGCCCGCGGTCACGTCCTCGACCTTGTCCACCACCCAGCCGCGCTGGCCGCGGACCCGCCCGCCGCGGACGTAGAACACCTGCACCGCGGCCTCGAGCTGGTCCTCGGCCAGCGCGATCACGTCGCAGTCGGTGCCGTCGCCGAGCACCACGGCCTGCCGTTCCAGCGCCCGCGCCAGCGCCTGGATGTCGTCCCGCAGCCGCGCGGCGCGCTCGTACTCCTCGGCCCGCGCCGCCTCGCGCATCTGCGCCTCGAGCCGCCTGGTGAACCGGGCGGTCTGCCCGGCCATGAAGTCGCAGAACTCCTCGGCCAGGTTGCGGTGCTCCGCCTCGCTGATCCGCCCCACGCACGGCGCCGAGCACTTGCCGATGTACCCGAGCAGGCACGGCCGGCCGATCTGGCCGGCCCGCTTGAACACCCCGGCCGAGCAGGTGCGCACCGGGAACACCCGCAGCAGCGTGTCCACGGTCTCCCGGATCGCCCACGCGTGCGAGTACGGCCCGAAGTAGCGGGTGCCGCGCCGCTTGGCCCCCCGGGTCACCATCACCCGCGGGAACTTCTCCTCCAGCGTGACCGCCAGGTAGGGGTAGCTCTTGTCGTCCCGGTACCTGATGTTGAACCTGGGGCTGAACTCCTTGATCCAGGAGTACTCGAGCTGCAGGGACTCCACCTCGGTGCCGACCACGGTCCAGTCCACGCCCGCGGCGGTGGACAGCATCGCCTGGGTGCGCGGGTGCAGGCTGGCGAAGTCGGCGAAGTAGGAGTTCAGCCGGGACCGCAGGTTCTTGGCCTTGCCCACGTAGATGACCCGGCCATGCTTGTCACGGAACCGGTACACGCCGGGCGACTCCGGGATCGAGCCCGGGGCCGGCCGGTAGCCGTGCGGATCAGCCACGGCAGCAACTCTATGCGCGCCCGGCGCCCTCGGGCGTCACCCAGAACCCGTTGCCACAAGGTCGGTCGGCACGATCGTGACCGGGAACGGCCGGGCCGCGTGGAACGCCTCGTCCCCGGCCACCCGCGCCGTCTCGGTGTACTTGCCCCGCCGCAGGTCAAGGGCTGTCAGGCTCGGTTTCTCCTGGCCCACGTCGATGATCCAGTACGAGGGGATGCCGAACCCCTCATAGACATCTCGTTTCCTGCCCCGGTCATATACGCGTGTCCGGGGCGAGGCGACCTCTACCGCCAGGACCGGTGGCTCGGCCAAGAACATCGGTGTCACTGATTCGGTGCGGATGACCGCGATGTCAGGCACACGGTGCTGGAACTTGTTGATGTTGACCCCCGGTCCCGGCACCACCAGCAGGCCCGGCGGGCAGGCGGCGTTCAGGATGACGGCGAGTCGCATGACGGCGATCTGATGCGGCAAGGACGGGGCGGGAGACACGATCAGCATCCCGTCATCGAGTTCGTAACGAAACTCGTCGTCGGGCATGTCTTCCAGGTCCTCGACGGTGAATATCCGGTCCTGTGCCCAGATCTCCGGGACCTCGGGCGCGCGCATGACACTCATCGTGCCTCCTGTCGGTCATGGCCGCCACCTTGCCAGGCGGGACCGACAGTGCTGGCCTGGGGAGCGACCCCCTGGAACCCCCGCTGGCCCCAGGCCGCGTTCCTTCGTCACGCGGCCTGGGCCGCCCGCGCAGGGGCAGGTCAGTCCTGGAACGCTGCCACGGGCGGGCAGGCGCAGACGAGGTTGCGGTCGCCGTAGGCCTGGTCGATGCGGCGCACCGGGGGCCAGTACTTGCCCCGGCGGTCGCCGGCCAGCGGGTAGGCCGCCTCCTCCCGCGAGTACGGGTGCTTCCAGTCGGCGGCGACCAGCATCGGCGCGGTGTGCGGCGCGTTGGCCAGCGGGTTGTCCTCGCGGTCGTAGTCGCCGGCGGCGACCCGGGCGATCTCCTGCCGGATCGCGATCATCGCCGCGCAGAACCGGTCGATCTCGGCCAGGTCCTCGCTCTCGGTCGGCTCGATCATCAGCGTCCCGGCCACGGGGAACGACATGGTGGGCGCGTGGAGCCCGTAGTCGATGAGCCGCTTGGCGACGTCGTCCACGGTGACCCCGGCCTGCTTGGCGAGCGGCCGCAGGTCCACGATGCACTCGTGCGCCACCAGGCCGTTCCGGCCGGTGTAGAGCACCGGGTAGTGCCCGTCCAGCCGCCGGGCGATGTAGTTGGCCGCGAGGATCGCCACCTGGCTGGCCCGGCGCAGCCCGTCGCCGCCCATCATGGCGATGTAGGCCCAGGAGATCGGCAGGATCCCGGCGGACCCGAACGGCGCCGCGGCGACCGGTCCCACGCTGCCCGGCGGGCCCGCCTGCCCGCCGGGGACGGGGCTGCCGGGCAGGTACGGGGCCAGGTGGGCGCCGACCGCGACCGGGCCGACGCCGGGGCCGCCGCCGCCGTGCGGGATGCAGAACGTCTTGTGCAGGTTCAGGTGCGAGACGTCGGCGCCGAACCGTCCCGGCTTGGCCAGGCCCATCAGGGCGTTCAGGTTGGCGCCGTCCACGTAGACCTGGCCGCCGGCGTCGTGCACCGCGGCGCAGACCTCGGTCACGGTCTCCTCGAACACCCCGTTGGTGGACGGGTAGGTCAGCATGATCGCCGCGATCCTGCCCTGGTGCGCGGCCAGTTTCCCGTGCAGGTCCGGGACGTCGATGGCGCCGTCATCGCCGCACTTGACCACCACGACCCGCAGCCCGGCCAGCACCGCGCTGGCCGCGTTGGTGCCGTGCGCGGACTCCGGGATCAGGCAGACGTCCCGCTCCGGCTCGCCACCGGCCGCGTGATAGGCCCGGATGGCCAGCAGCCCGGCCAGTTCGCCCTGCGAGCCCGCGTTCGGCTGCAGCGACACCGCCGCGTACCCGGTGATCTCGGCCAGCCACGAGCCGAGTTCCCCGATCAGCCGGGCATAGCCGCGGGCCTGGTCGGCCGGGGCGAACGGGTGCAGGTCCGCGAACTGCGGCCAGGTGATGGGCTCCATCTCGGCGGCCGCGTTCAGCTTCATCGTGCAGGACCCGAGCGGGATCATCGACCGGTCCAGTGCCAGGTCGAAGTCGGCCAGCCGGCGCAGGTACCGCAGCAGTGAGGTCTCGCTGTGGTGCTCGTGGAACACCGGGTGGGCCAGGAACCCGGTGGTGCGCCGCAGCCCGGCCGGGAGCGCGCCGTCCGCCGCGGCCAGGGTCACACCGGCCGGGTCCACATCAGCCAGAGCCGCCACCAGGTCCCGCAGATGCTCCTCGGTGGTCGTCTCGTCGCAGGCGGCCTGCACGGTGTCCGGCCCGGCCAGGTAGAGGTTGTAGCCCAGGCGGCGGGCCCGGGCCACGCCGGCCGCGGCGCCGCCGGGGATGCCGGTCACGGCGACCGTGTCGAAGAACGCGCCGTGCGCGGTGCCGCAGCCCGCGGCGCGCAGCGACGCGGCCAGCACGGCGGCCTTGCGGTGCACGGCGCCGGCGATCGCGGCCAGCCCGTCCGGCCCGTGGTAGACCGCGTACATCCCGGCGATCACCGCGAGCAGCACCTGGGCCGTGCAGATGTTGCTCGTCGCCTTCTCCCGGCGGATGTGCTGCTCCCTGGCCTGCAGCGCGAGCCGGTAGGCGGGCTGGCCCGCGGCGTCCAGCGACACCCCGACGAGCCGCCCGGGCAACTGGCGGGCCAAGCCGTCACGGACCGCGATGTAGGCGGCGTGCGGGCCGCCGTAGCCCATCGGGACGCCGAACCGCTGGGTGCTGCCCACCGCGATGTCCGCGCCCAGTTCGCCGGGGGGCGTCAGCAGGGTGAGGGCCAGCAGGTCGGCGGTGACCGCGGTGAGCACGCCCCGCTCGCTGGCGGCGGCGATCACCGGCCGCGGGTCGCGGATCTCCCCGGTCGCGTCGGGATAGGGCAGCAGCACCCCGAACAGTTCCCCCTCGGGCTGGGCCGCGACCTCCTGCTCGGTCACCTCGGTGACCACCAGGTCGATGCCCAGCGGCGCCGCCCGGGTGGCCAGCACCGTGAGCGTCTGCGGCAGGCACCGGGCGTCGGCCAGGAAGATGCTGCCCTTGCGCGCGGCCCGGCGGGCCAGCGTCATCGCCTCCGCGGCCGCGGTGGCCTCGTCGAGCAGGGACGCGCCGGCCACCGCCAGCCCGGTCAGGTCCTCGACCATGGTCTGGAAGTTCAGCAGCGCCTCCAGCCGGCCCTGGGAGATCTCCGGCTGGTAGGGGGTGTAGGCCGTGTACCAGCCGGGGTTTTCCAGCACGTTGCGGCGGATCACGGCGGGCGTCACGGTGCCGTAGTAGCCCAGCCCGATCATCGAGGTCAGCACCTGGTTCTGGTCCGCCAGGGCGCGCAGCCGCTGCAACGCCTCCTCCTCGGACGCCGCGGCGGGCAGGCCCGCCAGGCCGCCGCCGGCCAGCCCGGGCGGCAGGGCGGCCGCGGTCAGCTCGTCCAGCGAGGCGTAGCCGAGCGTGCCGAGCATGTGCTCCTGCTCGGCCGGGGTCGGCCCGATGTGCCGTGCCGCGAAATCCATTGCGAGCCTCCGGGGGGTGAGAGCCACCTGTCGCGGTCTCCCCCTCTGTCGTCGCTCCCCTGAGGAGACTCCAGAGACGCCTGTCCCGTCCGGTCCCTTTGCCTGAGAGGTTCCGGGGAGGTTGCCCCTTCGGCGCCCCGGGCGTTGCCCGCGGTCTCTCCCGGACGGTGTCGCCAGCACTGCGAGCTTACCCGAGCCGACCTTGGGCCGGCGGGGGTCCCGGGGTCGCGCTCCCCCGGGCTGGCGGGGCCAAGGCCCGGTGACGAAGGAACGGGGCCTTGAGCCGGCGGGGGGTTCCGGGGGGTCGCTCCCCCGGGCTAGCGGGGCCAAGGCCCGGTGACGAAGGAACGGGGCCTTGAGCCAGCGGGGGGTTCCGGGGGGTCGCTCCCCCGGGCTAGCGGGGCCAAGGCCCGGTGACGAAGGAACGGGGCCTTGAGCCAGCGGGGGGTTCCGGGGGGTCGCTCCCCCGGGCTAGCAGAGTCAGATCTCGTCCCAGCGGAACACCCGGACGGCGATGAACGTGAGCACGGCGGTCAGCGCGGCCAGGATGCCGATCGCGGGCAGCGCGGCGCCGGGGCCCTCGCCGCGGGCCATGACGTCCTGCGTCCCGGTGACCAGGTAGCGCAGCGGCATCGCATAGGAGGCGTCCCGTACCCAGGCCGGCGCGAAGTCGAGCGGGATGAAGGCCCCGCCGAGAAACGCCATCGGCAGGATGACCAGGTTCGCGACCGCGGTGGCCGCCTGCTGGGTCTTGGCGAACGCGCCGACAAGCAGGCCGATGGACATGAAGGCCAGGGTGCCGCAGAGCACCACGGGGATCGCCATCCACCACGCCGCGGTGAGCTTCAGGCCGAAGTAGGGCGTGGTGGCGATCAGCAGGAACAGGGCGGTCTGGACCAGCGCCACGAGCAGGCTCACCCCGACCCGGGCCAGCACCACCGAGCCGGTGCTCACCGGGGCCAGCCGCAGCCGCCGCAGCAGCTTGTTGTGCCGCCAGTTCACCAGGGTGATGGCCGCGCCGAAGGTGGCCCCGGAGGCGACGGCCCAGCCCAGCAGGCCGGGCGCCAGGAACTGGATGGGCTTGAGCGTGGTGCTCTCGACCTGGTGGGTGCGCAGCTGGTAGCTGCCGGACGGGCCGGCCCGCACCTGGTCCGCCCGCTGCACGATCGAGGAGAAGACCGTCTGGACGATGCCCGCCGTGGTCGGGTCGGCGATCGAGTAGTGCACGACCAGCCGGTTGCCGATCTGCTGGACCGCCGCGTCGGCGTCGCCCCGGCGCACCTCGCGGACCGCGGCCTTCTTGTCGCTGGAGTGGGTCACGGTGAGCACCCCGGACAGGCCCGGCTGGCCCGCGGTGTTGCCGAGCAGGCTGACGCTGCCGATCTCCACGACGCTCAGCTTGGGCGTGGCGCTGCTGCGGTAGAGCGAGCCGAGCAGCGCCAGGAACAGCACGGGCAGCAGGATCGAGAAGGCCAGGGCCGTCCGGTCCCTGACGTATCCGCGCAGCATGGCCCGCGACAGGCTGCGGAACGCCGCGAAGTTCATCCCGGCCGAAGAGAAACCCATGCGCCGAGAGCCTAGCCGCCAGCCAGGAATGGCCGATTCAGCGGGTTCCGGGGACGTGGCGTGAGCCGCATCGGGGGGTTCCGGGGGGTCGTCCCCCCGGGTCAGCACTGAGGGGCTGGCCCCGGCGAAGCCGCCGAATGGCGGCGAGCAGCCTTAGCCCCTAGCCCCGGGGCTTATCCCCCGCTTCTCAGGGCCCGGCGGAGGGACAGTTCGTCGCTGGCGCTGCTGCCCGCCTGGCCGTCGGCGCTGCCGGCCTTCTCGGCCCGCTCGGCGGGCAGTTCGGCGAGCGTGCCGTCGACTTCCTTCCAGATGCGCCCGAGCGCGATGCCGAAGACGCCCTGGCCGCCGGCCAGCAGGTCCACCACCTCGTCGGTGGAGGTGCACTCGTACACGGTGACCCCGTCGCTCATCAGGGTGAGCCGGGCGAGGTCCTCGGTGCCGCGGTCCCGCAGGTGGGTCACCGCGGCCCGGATCTGCTGCAGTGAGATGCCGGTGTCGAGCAGCCGCTTGACCACCTTGAGCACGCAGATGTCGCGGAAGCTGTAGAGGCGCTGCGACCCGGATCCGTGCGCCGCGCGGACGCTCGGCGCCACCAGTTCGGTCCTGGCCCAGTAGTCGAGCTGGCGATAGGTGATCCCGGCGGCGGCGCAGGCCGTGGGGCCCCGGTAGCCGACATCGTCGGAATGGACGGTGAGGGTTTCGTCACCGAACAGCAGGCCCTGCTCACCGGCGTGCTGCATGGCGGCGCCGCGTGCGTGCGATTCGCCGTCGTTACTACTGGTTACCGCCACACCTGCCTCCGACCCGGGAAGTCTCCACCCTGGGTACCCGATTTGCACGCTAGGCGTACCGAGTGTGTGCGTCAACGACCGTGTACGGCGCGTCGCACCCTGTCCGGCAAGCCGGCCGGATCAGGTGGCCCTTCCGCAGCTAGTCCGGGGGGCGACCCCGGGCCCCCGCTGGCCTCCCCCGTGACTTCGTCACGTGGCTCGGCCGAAGTCCTCTGGGCTGATCGTGTCCAGGAACTCGCGGAACTTCTCGACCTCGTCTTCCTGCTCGTCCGGGATCGCGACCCCGGCCTCGTCCAGGATCTCCTCGGCCGCGAAGATCGAGGCGCCGGTGCGCAGCGCCAGCGCGATCGAGTCTGACGGCCGGGCGCTCACTTCCTTGCCGTTGGAGAAGATGAGGTCCGCGAAGAAGATCCCGTCCCGCAGCGCGGTGATGTTCACGGTGGTGAGCTGGACGCTCAGCGCTTCGAGCACATCCCGGAAGAGGTCATGGGTGAGCGGCCGGGCGGGGACCATGCCCTGCTGGGCGAACGCGATAGCGGTAGCCTCCACCGGGCCGATCCAGATCGGCAGATACCTGTCCCCCTCGGTCTCCTTGAGCAGGACGATGGGCTGGTTCGTGGGCATCTCGACCCGGACGCCGACGACCTCCATCTTCCTCACGGCGGCTCCGTCCTCGCCTCGCGTCAGGCACTGTCCGTCCTGAACCTTGCTGAAGGGATTCCCCTGTCAAAGTACACCCGCACGGGCAGCGAGCACGCCCGCGCCCTGCGGTCAGCGGCCGGTACCTCCTTGTTCGCGCCCCGCGAAACCGGCGTCGGCCAGCGTCATCTCGATGAGCGCCGCGTGCACGGTCAGCACGAGTGAGGCGATGTCACGTGCGGATGTGGCGGCCCGGTCCCTGGCCCCGGGGCTGCGCTGGCGCAGGACCGGCGCCACAACCTGCTCGATCAGCGCGGTCTCCCGTTCCACGGAAGCCCGCAGCACCCGCAGGTGCCGGGCCTGGACCCCGTACCGGCCGAGCGCGATGATCGCGCGGACGGCCTCGGCCGCCTCCGGCGCGTAGTGCCCGCCGGACCTGCGCACCAGGCCGAACTCCTCGAGCTCGGCCAGGCTCCGCTCGTCGATCCCCGCCGCGTCGAGCAGTTCCCGCCTGGTCAGCGGCCCGGCCGCGGGCCGGTCGGCGTCGAGCTGGTCCTTGATCACCCGCAGCGGCAGGTACCGGTCCCGCTGGGCGGTGAGGATGTACCTGAGCCGGTCCACGTCCGCCGGCCCGAACTTCCGGTAGCCGGAGGGCGAGCGCGCGGGCTGGATCAGCCCTTCCGCCTCCAGGAACCGGATCTTGGAGACGCTGATGTCCGGGAATTCGGCGCGAAGCTGGGCAATCACCTCGCCGATGCCGAAGTAGGCCCGGGCTGGCTCAGCACTCATGCCCCGACCTGTGCGCCCCCGCCACGGTCTGCCTGCGAGCGCCGGGCCCCGAGGAAGGTCAGCCGGAACTTGCCCACCTGGACCTCGTCCCCGTCGTTCAGGGCGGTCTCCTCGATCCGTTCGCGGTTCACGTAGGTGCCGTTCAGGCTGCCCACGTCGCGCACGATGAACCCGGCCCCGTGGCGGTAGAACTCCGCGTGCCGCCGGGACACCGTGACGTCGTCAAGGAAGATGTCGCTGCCCGGGTGGCGGCCCACCGTGGTGAGCTCGCTGTCCAGCAGGAACCGGCTGCCCGCGTTCGGGCCGCGCTTCACCAGCAGCAGGGCGGTGCCGGCCGGCAGCGCCTCGGTGGCGGCCGACTCGGCCGGCGGCTCCTCGTACTCGGCGTCGGCCAGGTCGGTGCCGGCCAGCGAGATCGTCGAGGTGCTCTCGCCGGGCCGCTCTCCCCCGCCGCGCACAAGCGGCGCGCCGCAGTGCGAGCAGAAGCGGGCCCCTTCCGGGCTCGCCCGCCCGCAGCGGGCACAGTAGACGCTCGGCATCACTTGGTCCAGCCTCTCCTCCGCGGGCCAAGGGCTCGGCGCGGGTGCCACTTCCGCCGGGGCGGCTCGTGGCGTCAACTCCGGTACGTGCGCCCACGCTACCTGCGACACCGGTGCTTGGTCCATGCGCCACGCGTTTCTTCCGCGGCGGGTGCGGCGGTGCCGCCAGCCCCGTCTTAGCCACATGGGCAACCTCCGACGTCGAACTCCCGGCGCCCCCTGGATCTGCCCGGCGAGCAATCAGGCAAGGTGCGATTGTCTCATGGCCGCGCAGATCCGTCCCGGCTTGGGCGGGGTGGTGGGGCCGGAACTAACTCAGTCAAACTCCGCGAGGGCACCGGACTGTTCCCGTGGCTAGGTGCCCGCCCGCTCGGCGATGGCCGCCCAGCGGTCCAGCAGGTCCTGGGCGGCGTCCGCGTCGGCGCCCTCGGCCCACAGGTGGGTGACGGCTTCCGCGGGGTCGGGCAGTACCAGCACCCAGCCGCCGTCCGGCTCGACGATCCGGACTCCGTCGGTGGTGTCCACCGTGCGGTCCCCGGCCGCCTCCAGCACCGTGCGCATGACGCTGCCCTTCGCCACCCAGGGAGTGGGCATGGAGCGCTTGAGCAGGTGCGCCCTGGGGATGCGGGCGTCGATCTGGCTGAGCGTCAGCCTGGTGCGGGCGACCAGGCCGAGCAGCCGGATGAACGCCGCGATGCCGTCGAGGTGCCGGCCGAACTCCGGGACCACGAACCCGCCGTGCCCGTCGGCGCCGAAGATCACGTCATCCGCGGCGGTGGCCTCGGTGATCCCGCGCAGCGAGGTGGGGGTCCAGCTCACCTGGACGCCGTGGAACTTGCTCACCTGCTCGGCCACCCGGGTCGTGGTGACCGGCAGCGCGACCCGGCCGGTGCGCCGCTCGGCCGCGATGAGATCGAGCACCACCAGCAGCGCCCGGTCCTCGCTGACCATCGCGCCCTTGTCGTCCACGAGCTGGATGCGCTCCCCGACCTGGTCGAACCGGACGCCGAAGGCGGCACGTGACGACGCGACCTGCTCGGCCAGGCGCTGCATGCCGGCCCGCAGCTCGGCCAGGGTCTGGGTCGGCGACTCCTCGTTGAGCCGGTTGTTCAGCGTGAGGACCTCCACGCCGATCGGCCCGAGCAGCGAGGGCAGCACCAGGGCGGCGGTCCCGTCCGCGCAGTCAAGTACCACCTTGAGCCCGGCGTCCGGCACGCCCGACATGTCCACGCAGCGCAGCAGCTCGGCCGCGTAGGACTCGACCACCCGCGGCGGGTAGACCAGCCCGGCGATCTCGCCGGGGAAGGCCCGCCGGTACTCCTGCCGGGAGTACACCCGTTCGAGCTTGCGGCAGGCCGCCTGGGACAGGTCGGCGCCCCGTTCGTCGAAGAAGACGATGTCGATCGACTGGGGGTCGCCGGCGGTGGTGCGCAGCGCGATGCCGCCGCTGGCGTCGCTGCGCGCGGTGTGGAACCGGGCCAGCGGCAGCGGTATGGCCTCCAGGTCCACCACGTTGATCGCGCTGGCGTTCAGCGCGCCGTGGATGGCCCGCTTCAGCGCGCGGGCCGCCCTGGACACGTCCCGCGAGGTGGTGACGGTCGCGCCCTTGCGCAGCGTGCTGGCGTAGGCGCTGGCCAGGCGCACGCACAGCTCCGGGGTGATCTCCACGTTGACCAGGCCGGACACGCCACGGGGGCGGAACAGGGTGCGCTGCGCGGAGGATTCCCAGATGACGCTGGTGTTGACGACCGCGCCCGCCTCGATGGTCTTGAACGGGTACACCTTCACCCCGGCGGACAGGTACGCCTCCGGCTCGATCAGGCACTCGTCCCCGACGATCGCCCCCTCCTCGATCCGGGCGGACCCCATCACGTCGGTCTTCTTGCAGATCACGCAGCCCCGGAGGGTGGCGCCCTGGCCGATGTACACGTTGTTGTGCACCACGGCGCGGTGCAGGAAGGCGCCCTCCTTCACCACGACGTTGCTGCCCACCACGGTGAACTCGCGCAGTTCCGCGCCCGCCTCGACCTTGGAATACTCCCCGACGCACAGCGGCCCGGTGAGCACCGCCTCCGAGTCCACCTCGGCGCCCTCGGCGACCCAGATCCCCGGGGAGATCTCGAAGCCGTCGATCTCCGCTTCCACCTGGCCGGACAGCACGTCCGCCTGGGCCTTCAGGTAGCTCTCGTGCGTGCCGACGTCCTGCCAGTACCCGTCGGCGACCCAGCCGTGCAGCGGCGCGCCGGCCTTGACCAGCCGGGGGAACACGTCGCCGGCCCAGTCCACCGGCTCCCCGGCGGGCACCTCGGCGAGCACCTCGGGCTCCATCACGTAGATGCCGGTGTTGACGGTGTCCGAGAACACCTGGCCCCAGGTGGGCTTCTCCAGGAAGCGCTGGATGCGGCCGTCGTCGTCCATGATGGTGATGCCGAACTCCAGCGGGTTCGGCACCCGGGCCAGGCCCACCGTGACCAGCGCGCCCTGTTTCTTGTGGAAGTCGACCATGGCCGACAAGTCGATGTCGGTCAGCGCGTCCCCCGAGATCACCAGGAACGGACCGGACCGCAGCGCGTCCTCGGCGTTCTTCACGCTCCCGGCGGTCCCGAGCGGTATCTCCTCGGTCGCGTACTGCAGGTTCATCCCGACTTCTTCGCCGTCACCGAAGTAGTTGCGGACCAGCGGCGCGAAGAACTGGACCGTGACCACGGTCTCGGTGAAGCCGTGCCGCTTCAGCAGGCGCAGCACGTGCTCCATGATCGGCTTGTTGGCCACGGGAAGCAGCGGCTTGGGCTGATTGGCGGTCATGGGCCGCAGCCGCGTTCCCTCCCCGCCGGCCATCACCAGAGCCTTCACAGCCTGCATTTCTCCCTTCGCTGTCCGCTATGCCCCATCATCGCCGGGCTGCCGCTGCTGGGCCAGCGGCACATCCTGCCGGCCGGCCGCCTCGTCGCGGCCGGCGGCGGCGATGACCTGCCGCGCTTGCGTGAGGTAGAGCGCGGCCGCCCACCAGTAGAGGGCACTTCCCCAGATCGCGAAGGCCCAACCGGTGACCCGTGCGGCCAGCGCCGCGGCACCGGCGTGGGAGCCGAGGAACAGCAGCGGGAACGCGTAGAGCAGGCACAGGGTGGCCGCCTTGCCCAGGAAACTGACCTGGAGCGGGCCGAAGGAGTGCCTGCGCAGCACGAGCAGCGCCACGCCGAGCACCAGTTCCCTGGCCGCCAGCACGGCGACCAGCCACCAGCCGATGATGCCCCGCACCGCCAGGCCGGCCAGGGTCGCCGCGATGTACAGCCGGTCGGCGGCCGGGTCAAGTACCTGGCCGAGGCGGCTCTGCTGGTTCCAGGCCCGGGCGAGCTTGCCGTCCAGCCAGTCGGACAGCCCGGCCGCGATGAGCAGGCCCACGGCCCACCAGTCCGCCCGCGGGCCCAGCACCAGCCACAGGAACACCGGGACGCCGGCCAGCCGCGCCATGCTAATGATGTTCGGCACGGTGAGGACGCGGTCACCGGGATCGGCCTTGACCACGGCGCCAGCGCCTGGGCGGTGCCCGGCTGGCTCCACTGGGTGCCTCAGCCGCTTTCCCAGAGGGTGGCGACGCCCTGGCCGACACCGATGCACATGGCGGCCGCCCCCCGGCTGCCGCCGCGGCGGCGCAGCTCGTGCAGCAGCGTAGTGGTGATGCGGGCGCCGGAGCAGCCGAGCGGGTGGCCGATGGCGATCGCGCCGCCGTTGACGTTCAGCCGGTAGGGGTCCAGCTTGAGCTCGTCGGCCACGGCCACCGCCTGGGCCGCGAACGCCTCGTTGACCTCGATCAGGTCCAGCGCGTCCGTCTGCCAGCCGGCCCGGGCCAGCACCTTGCCCATCGCCGGTACCGGGCCGATGCCCATGTAGTCCGGATGCACGCCCGCCGCCGCGGTGCCTGCGTACCGGGCCAGTGGGGCCGGGGCGTCACCAGGCAGCGCGCGCTCGGCGGCCAGCAGCAGCACCGCCGCCCCGTCGTTCAGCGGGGAGGAGTTGCCCCCGGTCACGGTGCCGTCGCGGCGGAAGGCGGGCCGCTTGGCAGCCAGCTCGGCCAGGATGAGGTCGGCCCGGATGCCCTCGTCGGCGGTCACCTCCCCGGCGGGAGTGGCCACCGGGACGATCTCGCCGGCGAACCGGCCCGCGTCGCGTGCCGCGGCCGCCCGCTGGTGGCTGCGCAGCGCGAACTCGTCCTGGCGCTCCCTGGTCACGTGGTAGCGCTCGGCCACGTTCTCCGCGGTCTCCCCCAGGCTGACCGGCGGGTACATCTCGGCCATCCGGGGGCTGACCAGCCGCCAGCCGAGGCGGGTGTCGGCGAGGCCCGCCTCCCTCGGGAACGGGCCCTCGGCCCGCGGCAGCACGAACGGCGCGCGGGTCATCGACTCCGCCCCGCCCGCCAGGCACACGTCGGCCTCTCCCGCGGCGATGGCCCGGGCGGCGCAGGCGATCGCCTCCATCCCCGAGCCGCACAGCCGGTTCACCGTGGCACCGGGGATCTCCACCGGGAGGCCGGCCAGCAGCGCGGCCATCCTGGCGGCGTTCCTGTTGTCCTCCCCGGCCTGGTTGGCGGCCCCCCAGTACACGTCGTCGATCCGGGCCGGGTCCAGCCATGGGTTACGGGCCAGCAGCGCGGCTATCACATCGGCGGCCAGGTGATCGGGGCGGACGGCGGCGAGCGCCCCCTTGATCTTCCCCACCGGGGTGCGGCAGGCGTCCACCGCATAGACCGCGGTCATGGCTCACCACCTCCGTACAGGTGCGAGACTACCGGGCGCGGGCGCCGTGCGAGGGCCCGGGGACGGGCCGGTCACCGGCCGCCGGATCCCTGCCGGTACCGGATCGGCCGCGGCCCGGGCAGGGCCAGCGCCGCCTGATAGCCCTCGGGCGCGGGCAGGGCCGTGAGCGAGCACCCGGCCGCGGTGGCCCAGCCGGCGGCATCGGGCCCGGCGGGCGGCTGCGGCACGGGCGGTACCCGGCCCGGCGCCGGGGTGCCGAGCACCGGGAACGCGTCCATGCCGTGCGCGATGCCGGTGCCCGCGCACTTGAGCACCGCCTCGGCCCGCACCCACCAGCGGATCACCGCGAGGTGCCGGTCCGGCTCCGGCAGGGCCTGCACCAGCGCGGCGTCGTCGGGGTGCATGGCCGACGCCAGCGAGCACACGCACCCGCTGGCCTGCCGCTCCACGTCGATGCCGACGGGCGCGGCGGCCACCGCGATGGCCACGGCCTCGCCGGAGCGGGCGAGGGAGAAGGAGGGGCCGGGCCCGCCGCGGTCGCCGGGCCCGCCGCCTTCCCCGGCCAGCGTGCGCGATGGGGCCTGCCGGCTTGCCGGCCAGGCGCCATCGGCGCCCCGGGGGGTTCCAGGGCCATCGGGGTCCGGGGTGTCCCCGGAGAATTGAGTGTCCCCCCGGGCCAGCGTGCGCGATGGGGCCTGCCGGCTTGCCGGCCAGGCGCCATCGGCGCCCCGGGGGGTTCCAGGGGGGTCGTCCCCCCAGGCCAGCACGGGCCTGCCGGACGGGCCGCCGCAGGCCGGGCAGGGCTGGCGGCCGAAGGTGAGGCGGCCGGGCTCGGTGCCCAGGTGGCCGGCCAGCACCCGGCGCAGCATCACGTGCGCGACCTGGTAGCGGTGCCGGTCGGCGGGAAACACGAACGCGGCCGCCCGCGCGGTCTCTCTGGCGTCCAGGCCGGCCAGGTCCGCCGGGCCCAGGGTGACCTCCCTGATGTCGAACCAGGACACCTCGGCCGGCCCGGCCGCCCGGGCCGCGCCGGCCGTCACCCGGTAACCTGGTGCGCCGCTCACGAGCCCCCCTGCCCGGCGATGAACGCGGCCAGCGTGCCCAGGGTGGCCAGCGCGTCCAGGTTCAGGTCGGTGCCGGCCACGTCCACCCCGAAGCGGCGCTGGACCTCCCGCAACAGCAGCGTGCCGGTCAGCGAGTCCAGGGCCACCGCGTCGCCGAACAGCGGTGCCCCGGCGGGCAGGCCGGCCAGTTCGTCCCGGCCGGTGATGCGCGCCAGGTACTGCCGCAGCTCGGCGGCGATCGCGTCCGCGGGCCCGCCCGGCCCCGGGCCCGCCGCGCCCGGCGGCGGGGCGCCCGTGCCCGTCCCCGCGGGCTCGCCCGGGGCCCGCACCCAGGCCGGGAGCACCGGCAGCGGGGCGCCGGTGCCCCTGCGGAACACCGGGCCGGCCACCTCGCCCGGCCCCGGGCCGGGCGGCTCGCCCGCCCCGGTTCCGGCGGGCGGCGCGGCGCGGAAGCCCGCCCCGGCCAGCGCGAGCCGCAGCGGCACGTTGCGGTCGTTCAGCACGCACCGGACGGCCACCTCCGCGGCGCCCGCCCGGGCCGCCGACCGGGTGACCCAGGCCAGCAGGCCGTCGATGACACCCCGCCCCATCGCGCGGCAGGACATCATCAGCAGCCGCACCGTCCAGGTGGCGTCGGCGTCGTGGCTGGTCACGCAGGCTCCCACGATGCCGTCGTCGCCGAAGGCGTCGCGGAGCCGCACCGTGACCACGTCGGTGTCCGGCGCGGCGGCCAGGGCCGCGAGTTCCGCCTCGGCCACGGCCCGGCCGGCCGAGTTGAACTGCCTGGTCCGCGCGGCCAGCTCGTGCAGCCGCGGCAGGTCCGCCGCCGTGGCGGCGGCGATGGTCGCCTCGGTGCCCGCCGCGGCCAGGAACTCCTCCCGGCTCCCGCCGAAGACGTGCGCCGCGGCCTGGCGGCGGCGCCGGGCCGCGTACATCTCCCCCCGTCTGCGGGCCTCGTCGGTCACCGCCGCCGCGCCGAACTCCGGCCAGCCGGCCGCGCCGGCGACCTCGTCCGGCGCGAGCACGAGCACCTCGGGAAGGGCGGCGCCGACCTCGGCGCGCTCGTACGGGTCGTCGTCCACGAACGCGAGCGCGTCGGTGCCGATCGCCAGGTCCGCGGCGATGCGGGCCAGCGCGCCGGACTTCGGGCCCCAGCCGCACTCCACGGCCGCGAAGGCGGCGCCGGTCACCGCGGCGGCGTGCTCGGCCGCCTGCGGCGGGTTCTTGCTCGCGATCGCGTGCAGGATGCCGCGGGAGCCGAGGTCGGCCAGGGCTCCGGCCATGGCCTGGTTCGCGCCCGGCGGAGTGGCTCCCGACTCCAGGTAGACCCCGTCGAGCAGGGTGTTGTCGATGTCCCAGACCACGCACTTGACCAGCGGCGGCGCCGTGGCGGCGGTCACCGCCCCGCCCCGTCCGGGCCGGGGCGCCGTTCCATGGTGAGGTGGGTGGCCTCGAAGCCGAACTTCCGGTACAGCGCCCGCATGCCCAGGTTGCTGGCATGCGTCTTGCCGGTGAGGTGGGTGTAGCCGGCCTCGTCCGCCGCCCGCAGCACCGCGGCCATGAGCAGCTCGGCGACGGCGCCACGGCCCGGGATGTCGGCGGTGGCCAGCGACCGGAAATTGCCGTACCTGGCGCCGGTCAGCGAGTTGGTGCGCCCGGACAGCCAGGCCCAGCCGACCGGCTCGCCGCCGGCGTGCGCCGCGACCGCGACCAGGGTGACCTCGCCGGGCTTGCCGAGCGCGCCGGCTACCCGCTTGCGGTGCAGCGCCGCGTCCTCGATCGCCTCGGCGCCGAACGAGGCCCGGGCGATGTCGATCTCGAATCCGGCGATGACGTCCAGGTCGTCGTCGCGGGCTGGGCGGATCCGGAACTCGCCGGTGCCCTCGGTCATGGCCGTCCCGCCCCCGGCCCGGCACGCAGTGGCTGCGGGCGCAGCACGGTGCCGCCGCAGGCGGGGCAGCCGGCCGCCTTCAGCTCAGCGATCCGCGTCCAGCGGGCACCCGGGCCCACCTCGTGCACCGCCCCGCAGGCCGCGCACCGGTACGGCCGGGTGACGGCGGCCCTGGTCTGCGCCGAGTACAGCGGGCCGTCGAACCGCCCGGTGACGGCGGGCCGGCTGTCCTGCGTCGTGCGCAGGTGGTAGAGGTGGCTGGTGCCCGCCAGGATGCCCGCTCCCGTGTAGGAGTTGAACCCCGGCGTCAGCGAGCGGACCGCGAGCCCCATGTCGGCCATCAGGCGCTGGGTGGCCACGGTCTCGGCGGGCCGGCGCGGCCCGAACGAGAAGAACACGTGCCCGCCGGCGCCCGGGGCCAGGGCGGCGACCGCGCGGGACAGGAACAGCTCCGCCCCGGCCACCGTGTACGGCGGGTCGGTGCAGGCCACGTCGAACGCGCCGGTCAGCGCGGCGGGCAGCGGATCACGCAGGTCGTGCTCGATGACCTCGGCGGCCAGGGCACGCGCGCCAAGCTCCCCGCGCAGGTAGCCCACCAGGTCGGGATCGCAGTCGAGCACCGTGACGGCGCGCGGCCGCCCGGCGGGCCCGGCGTGCCCGGCGAAGACCGCCAGGGCCACGCTGACCAGGTCATCGTCACCCAGTAGCAGGATCCGCTGCCCGGCCAGCGCGCCCGCCTCGTGCATCGCCAGCACCCGGCGCAGCTTGGTGTCCGCGGTGCAGTGGGTCTGGTCCAGGTCCAGCTTGGCCCCGGGGGCGGCGAGCGCCGCGCGCTCCAGCGGCCCGGTCAGCGCGGCGGCCGCGTCCGGGACGACCATGCCGAGGCCACCGCAGCACGGGCACCGGCCGCTGATCCCGGTCCCGGGTGCCGCCTGCCCGGTCAGGCTGGCCCGCCCCGCCGGGGTCAGCCGCACCGGGCGGGACCGGTCCACCACGCCGCGCTTGCGCAACTCGTTGCAGACGGCGGCGATGATCGGGACCGGCAGCTCGGCCCGCCGGCTGATCTCGCGCGCCGCGACCGGCTCATGACGGGCGATCACCCGGAGGACGTCGGCAACTCCGGCCGGCCCCTCCGCCAGCCCGACCGCGGCGGCGACCTCCGCGGCTACTGCGTCAACGTCCATGCGTCAAGGGTTCTTGTGGGTGCTGGGTTCGGTGTGGATGCTGTGCTCGGTGTTGCCTGGATCGGGATGCTAGGTGCCCGTGACCGCTGAGGTTTGCTGAGATCTCAGCGCTCCCGGCCTGGGCGGCGCGGTCCGGCGCGCACGGCCGGCCGCGGGTCATCGGGTATCCTCCCCCATCATGCCAGGAAAGCTCGCGCCGGGCCGCCCCGCGGATCCGCGGCCCGCGGCCGCTCCCGTGCCCAAGCAGCTCTGGACGGTGGACGCCGCGCTGACCCCCGGCTCCCCGGTGTCGGACATCGCGGAGCTGTCCGTGGCCGCGAGCGCCGCGGTGCGGGCCGGCGGCGGCACCGTGCTCGACTCCAGCCACGTGGTCTTCCCCAACGGGGCGGTCACCCTGGTGCTGATCCTGGCCGAGTCGCACCTGGCCATCCACACCTGGCCGGAGGAGAACCTGATCGCGGTGGACCTGTTCAGCTGCGGGGCGATCGCCGCCGAGCGGGTCGCCAGCGAGCTGATCACCGCGCTGCGCCTGGCCGACCCGCAGATACGGCGGATGGAGCGCGGCGTACCCCGCCGCTGACCGCGGCGCACCCGGCGCCGGGCTAGCAGCGCTTAGCTGGGCACCGACAGCGACAGGCCGAACCTGCCCTGCTCGTCGGTCCACCAGCCGGCCATGGCGAAGCCGGCCGCCGCCAGTTCCGCGGCCACCCGTTCCCGGCGGAACTTCGCCGACACCTCGGTCCGCATCTCCTCGCCCTCGCCGAACGCCACCTCCAGGCCGATGGCCGGCACGGTCACCGTCTGCGGCTGCAGCGAGCGGAGCCGCATCTCGATCCACTCCTCGCGGGCATCCCACAGCGCGACATGCTCGAACGCGTCCGGGTCGAAGTCCGCGCCCAGGGCCGCGTTCAGCACCGACAGGATGTTCTTGTTGAACGCGGCGGTCACCCCGGCCGCGTCGTCGTAGGCGGCGACCAGCACCGCGGGGTCCTTGACCAGGTCGGTGCCGAGCAGGAACGCGTCCCCCGGGCGCAGCCGGGCCCGCAGCGAGGCGAGGAACGCCGCCCGCTGGCCGGGCAGCAGGTTGCCGATGGTCCCGCCGAGAAACGCCACCAGCCGTGGCCCGCTGCCCTCGGGCAGGCCCAGGTGCTCCTCGAAGTCGGACACCACGGCGGTGACGGCGAGCCCGGGGTACTCCCCGTCCACCCGGCGCGCGGCCTCGATCAGCGCCGTCTCGCTCACGTCCACCGGGACGAAGCTGGCCAGCGTGCCCGCCCCGGCCAGCGCGTCGAGCAGCAGCCTGGTCTTGTCCGCCGCGCCGGCCCCGAGTTCCACCAGGGTGCGGGCGCGGGTGGCGGCGGCGATCTGCCCGGCGGCGGCGCGCAGGATGGACCGCTCGGCCCGGGTCGGGTAGTACTCGTCCAGGCGGGTGATCTTCTCGAACAGTTCGCTGCCCCGCTCGTCGTAGAACCACTTCGGCGGGAGCACCTTCGGGGTGGCCGACAGGCCCGCCCGGGCGTCCGCCCGCAACGCCTGGGCCAGGAAGCCGTCCGGCAGGCAGCGCTCGACGCGGAGTGCGGTCATCGGATGATCGTCCCTTCCAGTTACTGGGTGATCGGTTCTTGCGCGGCCGGCGCTGGGGCCGGCGGCACGGGCAGCGGGCGGACATCCACCCCGCCGGGGGTCGCGGTGAGCACGCTGTGGCCGGGCACCGTCGTCCAGCCGGGCTCGTCGTCGGCCGGCTCCGAGGCGACGAGCACCGCGCCGCCGCCGAGCCGGTAGCTGAGGGTGTCGCCCGCCGCGGTGGCGGCGATCACCTGGCCGTCGCTGAGCAGGAAGTTGAACCGGCCGCCGATCTGGTGCCGGGCCAGGGCCCCGATCGTCCCGGCGAGCGCGTCCGCCGGCCCGGCGCCCGCGCGGAGCCGGTGCGCCACCAGCGCCCAGGCCAGTGCCGAGTCACACCGTGCCTCCAGCGCGAGCAGGTCGGCCGCGGGCAGCTCCGCGGCGAGCGGCTCGGTCGCCGCGGGCCATCCCTGGAGGACCCCGTTGTGGCTGAACAGCCAGCGGCCCGAGGCGTACGGCGCGGCGGCCGCGGCGGCGGGCTCGGTCCCCGCCGTGGCGGAGCGGACCGCGGCAAGCACCGCCCGGGTCCGGGTGACCCGGGCCAGGTCGGCGAAGCCGGGGTCGGCCCAGATCGGGCCGGCCCTCCGGTACCGGGCCGGGACCGGGTCTCCGTCGGCGTACCAGCCGACGCCGAACCCATCCACGTTCATGGTCCCGTGGCACTGCCGGCGCGGCGCCCAGGCCTGGGTCCCCAGCCCGTGCGGCGGATCCAGGAGCAGCGCGCGAAGCGTCGCGGGCGGGCCGAGGTAGGCCAGGTGACGGCACATGGGCTAGCGGGTCGCCCCGGTGCCCGATGCAGGGGGAAGTGGAGAGGGACGGGGAGGCGGGTGGGGGGCGGGGGGCTCGGCGTCACGGGCGGTGCGGAAGCCCGCGAAGATCTGCCGCCGGATCGGGTAGTCCCAGTTGCGGAACGTGCCTCGGCAGGCGACCGGGGCGACGCCGAACGCGCCGCCGCGGAGCATCCTGTACTCGCTGCCGAAGAACACCTCGGAGTACTCCCGGTACGGCCAGGCGGTGAAGCCCGGGTAGGGCAGGAAGTCGCTGGCCGTCCACTCCCACACGTCGCCGATGAGCTGCCGCACGCCGGCCGGGCTCGCACCGCGCGGGTAGCTGCCCGCCGGGGCCGGCTGGAGGTAGCGCTGCCCCAGGTTCGCCCGCTCGGGCGCCGGGTCCTCGTCGCCCCAGGGAAACCGGCGCGACCGCCCGGTGGCCGGGTCGTGCCGGGCCGCCTTTTCCCATTCGGCCTCGGTCGGCAGCCGGCGGCCGGCCCACGCGGCGTACGCCTGCGCCTCGTACCAGCACACGTGCATCACCGGCTCGGCGGGCGGCACCGGCTCGGTGACCCCGAACCTGGTCCGCACCCAGCCGCTGCCCTCCCGGCGCCAGTACAGCGGGGCGGCCAGGCCGGCCCGCTGCCGGTGGTCCCAGCCCGCCGCGCTCCACCAGCGCGGGTCGTCGTAGCCGCCATCGGCGATGAACTCGGCGTAGGCGGCGTTGGTCACCGGGGTGGTGTCCAGGTAGAAGGCGGGCACCGTGACGGTGTGCGCGGGACGCTCGTTGTCCAGCGCCCAGGCCTCGGTGGAGGTGCCCATGGTGAACGGCCCGCCGGGGATGAGCACCTCGCGCGGCAGCGACAGCGCGTCCGCTGGCGCGGCGGGCGGCGGCGGGGCGGTCAGCGCGGCCGCGCCCTTGCGGAGCTGATGGGTGATCAGCATGGTCTCGTCGTGCTGCTGCTCGTGCTGGGCGATCATGCCGAACGCGAAGGCCCCGGTGAGCAGCCGCGTGCCGCCGAAGCTGGCCTTCTCCACCAGGTCGAGCACCCGGCCGCGGACCTCGTGGGCGTAGGCGCGCGCCTCGGCCGGGGGCAGCAGCGGCAGCGCCGGCCGCTCCGTCCGGGGATGCTCGAACGCGTCGTAGAGCGGGTCGATCTCCGGGTGCAGCGGCTCCCGGCCGCCCACCTCCCGCAGCAGCCAGAGTTCTTCCTGGTTGGCGACGTGCGCGAGGTCCCACACCAGCGGTGACATCAGCGGGGAGTGCTGGCGCACCAGGTCGCCGTCGTGCACGCAGCCGGTCAGCAGCTCGGTGCGCTCCCGGGCGGTCACCAGGTTGCCGGCGACCAGGTCCCGCAGTGCCTCGGCCTCGGTACCGGTCGGTGTCATGTGTCAATGCCTCCCGCGAGAAGTGGGCTCGGGTCACAGCCGCTTGCCGCCGCGCGTGCCTCGTCGAGGCGGTCGTCGGCGGGACATCGGTACCGGGCGACGTAGCGCTCGGCGAACGTGCTGACGGCCCCCCTGACCGGCGCCGGGGCGCCCAGCCGGGCCAGCGCCGACTCGGCGGCCTCGAAGCACTTCACGCTGATGTCCCCGATGATCGGATCGGTCGGGCCGTGCCGCGCCGCCCATTCCCACGGGCTGCCGCAGTCCCAGCCCGCCCCGCCGCCCGCGCCCGGCTCGTCGCCGAAGTCGCCCCCGCACGCCGTGCTCGCCGTGTGCCACAGAGTTTCCGCGGCGGCCATCGCCGCCTGCGAGGCGGCCTCGTCGTCGAGCAGCGCCGTGACCACGGCGGCGGGCACGATCCACCCGTCGCCGGCCTGGGCGTCGATGACCCGGTACTCCAGGTGCCCGCGCGGCCGGACCGGCGGGAACAGCGTGGACAGGTGGTAGGAGAGGTCTTCGAGGGTGGGCGGCCGCTCGCCCGCGCCACGCAGCCAGCCGCGGAACGTCAGCCCCGGGGGTGCCGTCCACGGCTGGTCACCCGGCCTGCGCACGCACATGACCTCGGCGGACAGCGCGTAGTCGATCCAGGCGGCACGGGGGTCGGGATCCGGTGGCCGCCGCCGGCCGTTGCCCGCAATCGGCACGGGCACCGCGTTCCGCGGGGGCCGGGTGCGGCACGGGTCGAGCCGGGCCCAGATGGCCTGGCGGGTCGATTTCCACCCGGTGGGGCGGCCTTCGCGCAGCGGGGAGTTGGCGAACGCGGCGACGAACACCGGGCCGAGCGCGTGCAGCAGGCGCCACCGCCAGCCGACGCTGGCCGGGCCCTCGCCTCGCCCGCCCGCGTCCAGGCAGACCTGCACCGACGCGGTGCTGCACATCATCAGCCTGCCCCACGGGCCGGCCCGGTTGAAGAACTCCTCCATCGCCGCGTACCGGGGCACTTCGAGCACCCGGTGCGGGGACCGCCTCGGGTCGAGGCCCTCCCCGGCCAGGCACAGGCCGGCCGGGATTACTGCCTGATGGAGGGCGGTGACATCGCGGCAGGTGACGTCCACGCAGGAGCCGAGGCCATCCGCTGGCGCGGAACTGATCTCCACCTGCCCGCCGGGCTCTGTGGTGAGGCGGCCGCCACCAGGGAGCGCGCCAGGCGCGCCCAGCCCGGCGAGGGCGGCGGCCACTCGCCGCTGGTCCACGCGCAGGCCGGGGTCACGGCCATCGCGGACCAGCCATTCCAGTTCGACCCCGACCTTGCCGGGCGGGCCGGTCTTGAAGCAGATCCCGTGGATGTGCTCCTCGGCGTCGCGCTCGGTCAGCGGCTCCGCGGTCAGCTCATCGGCCAGGTCTGGCGGGTGCACGGCGTCGGGGCGACTGCTCATCATGAGGTGGGCCCCGTCCGTCGGTCGATCACCGGGTAGTCATTAAAAACCTACTTGCCGCCGCCGACATTCCCCGCTGGCTTACCCTGAGGCGCCGGATCGATGCCCAGGGGAGGAGAAATGACCGACCGTGAGCGAGATGTCGATGTTGTCGTCATCGGCATGGGACCAGGGGGCGAGCACGCAGCGGGCAGCCTCGCCGAGGCGGGGCTGGCGGTGGCCGGGGTGGAGAGCCGGCTGGTCGGCGGCGAGTGCCCGTACTGGGGCTGCGTCCCGTCGAAGATGATGATCAGGGCCGGGGACCTGCTCGCCGAGGGGCGCCGGATCGAAGGGCTGGCGGGCCGGTCGGAGGTGCACGCCGACTGGGCGCCGGTCGCCCGCCGGATCCGGGACGAGGCCACCGACAACTGGGACGACACGGTCGCGGCCGAGCGCTTCACCGGCATGGGCGGGATCCTGGTGCGCGGGCACGGGCGGATCACCGCGCCCGGGGTGGTCACCGTGGCCCCCGCCGCCGGGCAGGCGCTGGTGCTGCGGGCGCGCCGGGGCATCGTCATCGCCACCGGCACCACGGCCGCGGTGCCGCCGGTCCCCGGCCTGGCCGGTACCCCGTTCTGGACCAACCATGAGGCGATCGAAGCGGAGCGGGTACCTGAGTCACTGGTGGTGCTCGGCGGCGGCGCCGTCGGCGCCGAGCTGGCACAGGTCTTCGCGCGGTTCGGCAGCCGGGTGACGGTCGCCGAGGGCGCGGACCGGCTGCTCCCGCTGGAAGAGCCCGAAGCCGGGGACCTGCTCGCCGGGGTGTTCGGCCGGGACGGCATCACGGTCCGGACCGGGCACCAGGCCGCCGCGGTGGCCTACTCGCCGGCCGGCGGCTTCACCGTCACCCTGGGCGGCGGGGATGAGCTGACCGGCGCGGCTCTGCTGGTGGCCACCGGCCGCCGGGCCGACCTCGCCTCGGTCGGCGCAGGCGCCGCGGGGATCGACGAGCGGCTGCGGGCCATCCCGGTGGACGAGCACATGCGGGCCGCGCCCGGCGTGTGGGCGCTGGGCGACATCACCGGCAAGGGCGCCTTCACCCACATGTCGATGTACCAGGCGGACATCGTCATCAGCGACATCCTGGGCACCGGCGACCGGTGCGCCGAGTACCACGCGGTGCCCCGGGTCACCTTCACCGACCCGGAGATCGGCGCGGTGGGGCTGACCGAGCGGCAGGCGCGGGAGGCGGGGCTGACCGTGCGCACCAGCATCACCCAGGTGCCCGAGTCGGCCCGCGGCTGGATACACAAGGCCGGCAACGACGGGTTCATCAAGCTCGTCGAGGACTGCGACCGGGGGGTGCTGGCCGGCGCCACCTCGGCGGGCCCGTGGGGCGGCGAGGTGCTGGGCGCGCTGGCGGTGGCGGTGCACGCCGCGGTGCCCGTCCAGCGCCTCCGCGAGATGATCTACGCCTACCCGACGTTCCACCGCGCGATCGAGGCTGCCCTCGCCGGCCTGGGGCCGCAGGCCAGGGGCTGGTCCCCGTGTGACGAGCCACGGGTGCCCCAGGCCCTGGCGTAGCAGACGGCCCGGCGGCCGGGCCCGTGCGGGCCCGGCCGCCGGAACGCCGGTGCGCGGCTAGGAAGCCGGCATCGTCCTCGTGTAGATCTGCTGATCGTTGGCGAGCAGCCCGTTCGGCTCCGCGGCCGTGCACAGTGCCGGCGGCACGCCGGGTGCGGCCGTGCCCGGGCAGAGGAACGCGTCGGCGTTCCTGGTGTCGGCCCACAGCGGGTGTGCTCCGGATACCGCGGTGAGGCCCGTGTAGTCGCCGATGAACACGCTGTTGCCCTGGGTGTCGGGGAACTGCGTCGGCAGCGGCATGGACGACGAGGTGGCCCGCGCCGTCGTGAAGCTGGACAGGTTCTTCGAGGTGGACACGCTGAAGTCCATGTCCCCGGTGAACTCGTCGGAACCGTACTGGCGGTCGTAGTAGGAGTTCGCCAGCGTCCCGCTGGGCGTGAACGTGGTCCACTGCCACCACTGGTCCGTGGTGGCCTGCCGGCTCGCCGTGTTGACGACGGGCAGCAGCCGCGGGTCGGTGGTGCTCCCGGTGAACGTGGCCCCGGCGTCGTTGGAGACGCTGAGCAGGATCTTGTTGTTGCACGCCCCGGCCGTCTTGGTGCCGGTGTAGAGGTTGCCGCCGGTGGCCGGGTTGAAGCCGTTTGGCGCGCAGCCGTTGGACTCGTTCGAGTCACGGTTGATGTAGGAGCCGACGGTGACCACGACCTGGCTGGGGTTGCGCGGGTTCACCGCTCCGGAGGCGTAGTTGCTCGCCCGGAACACCGAGTTCTGTGCGGTGCCCTTCTCCGGCACGCAGGCACGGAACGGGTCCTGGCCGCCCTGGACGGCGGCGCAGTCGGGCAGTTCGTAGTAGTCGGCCGCCTTGACCGGCGCGCTGAACGTCTGCCCGCCGTCGGTGGACTTGGTCAGCAGCACCTGGTTGCGGTTGTCGCTGCCGGTGACGGTGTTGTTGAAGTTGGAGTAAGCGATGTACAGCGTGCCGTCGGGGCCGGTGAACGGGTCGGCCCCCTGGTTGAAGTTGCAGGTTCCCTGCGGGGTCGGCAGGCCCAGGGTGTTGGTGCACAGCGACGCGCTGGTCGTGCTCACCAGCACCGGGCTGCTGAAGGTCTGCCCGTAGTCGTCGGAGTGCGCGTCGAAGATATAGGCGGTGCCGTCCGCCGCGAAGATCGTCCACGCCACGTAGACCCGGTCACGGAACGGGCTGGTCGGGCTGTTGTCGACGGCGATGTACTCCTTGTCGTTCAGCGGCAGGCCGGTGGTCTGGCTGGACGCGAACGTCTCGATCGCCGGGTGCCCGGTGAAGTTCCAGGACGCGCCGCCGTCACCGGTGGACCGGAACACGTACATGGCGCTGGAGGTGTCCGGGTTGTTGGTGACGAAACCCGGCCGCATGAACACCTGGCACGCCATATAGACGTTGCCCCGGGTGTCCCAGGCCACCGAGGTGTCGCCGCTCGCCTGCCAGTACTGCCGGGGCACGCCGCCGAAGGCGGTGCCCCGGGTGAACCCGTTGGGCATGGTGCTGTCGGTCCAGCTTGTGCCGCCGTTGCCGCTGAACGCGGTGCCGCAGGTCCCGTCACCGCGCCGGTAGTCGTTGAAACTGGCCACCACCTGGCGGGGGTTGAACGGGTTCTGCGCGATGGCGGTCTCGTTCTGGGCCTGGGCGCGGCCCTGCAGGTCCGGGTCGGTGACGTTCAGGCAATTCTGGTTGACCAGGACGTTGGACCCGAAGTTATGCGGGCACAGGCTCACTCCGGCATTGCTCATCCGGGCCTGCGTGCGGGCCCGGGGCGCCTTGGCTGACACCCCGATGCCGGCCTCGAACGAGGCGAACCCGGACAGGTGATTCTTCTGCAGCTTGCTCAGCCCGTGCAGCGAGAGGCCGTGCACGGCGGCGCCCGCGTGCTGTGTTCTCAATGCGGCGGGTGCGATGGCAAGGGCGATGGCGCACACCGCCGCCACCGCCAGGATCAGTCGGGATTTCACGTAGCCGTCCTCTCGTGATCAGTGCCTGTTGTGCTGGGGCAGTGGCTCACGGCGACGACACGCGGCAGGCCCGGGGCCGCCGCCGCAGCACCATTGCTGGCGGCGTGCCTCCTTCTCGTCGACTGCGGGCGCCCATGCGGGCGCCAGGCCCGCACCGGCCTTGCGTGCGCCCCGAACGGTACGCCTCCGGGCCGCCGTGGGCAAATAGCGCGACGCCCGTCGCGTTACTGGGCGCCGCCCCCGGCCGGGGCGCTGACCTGGGCGCGGTACCGGGTGAAGCCGGGCAGCAGCAGGCAGACCAGGCCGACCGCCCCGGCGCAGCACAGCCCGCCCGAGGCGAGCGAGAACCTGGCGCTGGTGACGCTGGCCACCGCGCCGGCCCTGATCTGCCCGGCCGACGGCCCGGCGCCGTAGCTGAGCAGCTCAAGCCCGGCCATCCGGCCGCGGAGCCGGTCCGGGATGGTCTGGTTCCACAGCGTGTCCCTGAAGATCCCGCTCACCATGTCGGCGGCCCCGGCCAGCACCAGGCAGCCGAGCGCCACCGCGATGTCCGGGGCCAGGCCGAAACAGGTGACCAGCAGCCCCCAGACGACGGCCGCGATCGCGATGGCCAGCCCGTGCCTGCGTACCCGGCCCATCCAGCCGCTCACCACGGTGATGGCCAGGGCACCCGCGAACGGCGCCGCGAACATCAGCCCCACCGCCCACTGCGCGTGCAGGTCGGCGGCCACGAACGGGAACAGGGCGTTCGGGTAGGCGAGCGTCATCGCGGACAGGTCGGCCAGGTAGGAGCCGAGCAGGTCCTGGCGCTTGCGCGCGTAGCCGAATCCGGCCGCGATGCTCCGCAGGCCGGTCACCGGCTGGCCCTCGGCGTCCGGCGCGGGCAGCGGTCCCACCAGCCACAGGAAGCCGAACGATATGACGGCGCTGACGGTGTCCAGCCCGTACACGTACTCCGGGCCCGGACCGGCGGCGAGGACGCCGCCCAGGGTTGTCCCGGCGAGGTAGGACACGTTCTGGGACATGGACATCAGCGCGGCGGCGGCGGTGAGCTGGTCCCGGGGCACCACGCGCGGCATCGACGCCTCGAGTGACGGCCGCTGGAGCGCCGCTATCGCCATCATCAGCGCCGTGACCACATACAGCGGCCAGACGGCGGGGTGCGGCGCCAGGGCGTTCAGCATGAGAAGCGCCGCACAGCAGGCGAGGCCCGCCTCGCACGCGACGATCAGCCGGCGCCGGTCGAACCGGTCCGCGAGCACCCCGCCGTACAGGCCGAACACCACCAGCGGCACAAGTTCCACCGCGCCGAGCAGGCCGACCGCGAAGGCGGACCCGGTGAGCTGCTTGGCCTGCACGAGCAGGGCGACCTCGGTGGCCTGCGTGCCCAGCGCGACGACGGTACGGCTGGCGTACAGCAGCCGGAAGTCGCGTGAGGTCCGCAGCGGGGTCAGGTCGGCACTGAGCCTGCGCTTACCCCCAGACGTCTTGGGCGACCTTGACGATCAGCTCCAGCTTGGCGACTTCCTGCTCGTAGCTCAGCACGTTGCCCTCCACCGTGGAGGAGAAGCCGCACTGCGGCGACAGGCAGAGCTGGTCGAGCGGCACGAACTTGGCCGCCTCGTCGATCCGGCGCTTGAGCACGTCCGGGTTCTCCAGCTCGCCGCGCTTGGTGGTGACCAGGCCGAGCACGACCATCTTGCCCCGCGGCACGAAGCGCAGCGGTTCGAAGCCGCCGGAGCGCTCGTCGTCCCACTCGCAGAAGAACCCGTCCACCTTCAGCTCGCTGAACAGCGCCTCTGCGACGAAGTCGTAGCCGCCGGACGCGGCCCACGAGGACCGGAAGTTGCCCCGGCACATGTGCGTGGTGACCGCCATGCCCTCCGGCTTGGCCACGAGCGCGTCGTTGACCTGGCGGATGTAGCGCAGGTGCAGGTGGTCGGCGTCCTCGCCGCGCCCGGCGATCTCGGCCCGCTGCGCCGGGTCGTTGAGGTAGGCCAGGCTGGTGTCGTCGAACTGCAGGTAGGTGCAGCCCAGGGCGGCCAGCCGGGCGACCTCGTCGGCGTAGGCGGCGGACAGGTCGCTCCAGAACTCCTCGATGTCCGGGTAGACCTCCGGGTCGATCGCGGCGGGCCCGCCGCGGTAGTGGACCATGTTCGGCGAGGGGATGGTCAGCTTCGCGGTGGAGCTGCCCGCCAGCGACTTCAGGTAGGCGAAGTCTTCCGCGAAGATGGTCTTGGCCATGTGGAGCTTGCTGCCCACGTGCAGTGCGGCCGGGGTGAACTCGATGTCGCCGGACGGGTTGTGGAACTTGACCGCCAGGTTGCCCGGCGCCTTGGTGATCCCGCCGATCTGGTAGATGAAGTCCATATGCCAGGAGGCCCGGCGGAACTCACCGTCGGTGGCCGACTGCAGGCCGGCGCTGCGCTGCATGGCCACGACGCCGGCGATGGCCTCGTCCTCGACGGCCCGCAGTTGCTGGGCGGTGATCCGGCCGGCCGCGAAGTCGTCGCGGGCCGCGCGCACGCTGGCGGGGCGGAGCAGGCTGCCGACGTGGTCGGCGCGGAAGGGCGGAGTGGTTCGCATGGGCAACATCGTTGCGCCCTCCGCACGCGACGGTCAATCCGCCCCGGTATCGCCCGCGGTGTCCGGCGCCCCGTGGCCCGCGCCCCCGGGCTAGCACGCGCGATGGGGCCTGCCGGCTTGCCGGCCAGACGCCATCGGCGCCCCGGGGGGTTCCGGGGGGTCGCTCCCCCGGGCTAGCAGGGCCCGTGGCGTGGCGGGATGCCGGGCAGGCTGTGCCCGGCCAGGCCCTGGTCCCGGGCGAGCCGCCGGAGCAGGGTGGTGAGCTGTTCCCGCTCCGCGCCGGTCAGGCCGGCGGTGATGGCGTCCCCGTGGGCCCGGGTGACCTCCCTGACCCGGGCCAGCATCGCGGTACCCGCCTCGGTCAGGTAGAGGGCGTGCGAGCGCCGGTCGGCCGGGTTGCGCCTGCGCTCGACCAGCCCCAGCTTTTCCAGTTCGTCGGTGAGGAACACCATCCGGGTGGGGTTGATCCCCATCAGCTCGGCGATGGCCTGCTGTGACCGTCCGTCGTTCTCGGCCAGGCGGAGCAGCATCCCGGCCTGGCGCTGTTCCAGCCCCAGCGGCTTGAGCCGTTCGCCGAACCGTCCCGCGATGTGGAACCCCAGCTGTACCAGCAGGAACGCGACACCGCTCGCTGGCTGCGCCGCCGGTGCCGGATCAGGGGTTCCCATAGCCGAAGACTATCACCGGCAGATATATTTGCGTCGATGGATCATTGCGAGTAGAAACTACCCGGGGGGCAACACTCAGTCCAGGCACTGGAGGCGGCGATGCTCGACTCGGGTTCCACTGAAGTGCGCAGCGATACCGGGGCTGCCCACCTGGAGATACTGCGGCGGACAAACCTGGGCATGGGGATTGGCGTGGTTGTCCAGTACGCCCTGGGCATCTGGGTGAACCTCTATGTCACGGTGCCAGCGCGCGATCAGGGCGGTGGCTTCCTGGCCGCGATCGGCCGGGCGCTGGCGAACGGCCCGGTGGCGCTTGGCATCCACGCGGGGCTGGGCCTGCTGCTCGTCCTCGGGTCCATCAGCCTGGTCGTCAGGTCGGTCCTGTCCCGCAACCGCGCCCTGATCGCGGCATCGGTGGTGTTCCTCCTCGCGTTGCTCGGCGCGGCCTCCTCCGGCGCGTCGTTCGTCGACTCCGGCCAGGACAGCGCGTCGGCGTCGATGGCGATGCTGACCGGCGTGGCACTGATCTGCTCGCTGATCTCCCTCTACCTGGCGGGTTCCCCGGGCCGACAGGGCCCAGGGCGCGGTGACGGAGTCACCGGGCCTTGAGGCCATCGGGGGGTTGCGGGGGGTCGCTCCCCCCGGCCAGCAGAGTCACGAGCCGATGATGCACGGGGTGTTCCACGGGTCGTAGCTCGCGCAGATGTCCGCGGGGTTGCCGAAGATCCCGATGGACGGCAGCGCGGCTCCCTGGAAGTCGAACAGCGTCAGGTTGACGTTGGGCGACCCCACGCCGGCCCCGGGTTCCCAGCCCACGCCGGGAATCCAGTCCGGTGACCAGTAGAACAGCCCCGCGCCGAGCCCGTTGGGCACCTGCGCCAGGATCGACAGTTCGTCGTTGACGAAGGAGAGCTGGCCGCCCGGGGTCGCCGGGTAACCGGCGGAGATCTGGCTCGGCTGCCAGACGAAGTCCCCGGTGCTGTCCCCGGCCAGCTCGTTGCCGTTGGCCAGGGTCCACGCGTACTGGGTCTCGGCGATGATGATCGGCTTGCCGAACTGGGTCGCCAGCGCGTCCACGTTTGCCTTCATCTGCGAGATGGTGCCGTGGAAGAACGAGTAGTAGGACAGCCCGATCACGTCGAACGGCACGCCCCGTGAGATCAGGTTCTGGTAGAACTCCTGGCTCACCTGGTTGTTGCCGCCCTGGTCGAAATGCATCATGATCAGCAGCTTGTGACCGCGCGGGTTGCCCGCCTGGGCGCCCGCGACCCCGGCCTTGAGCAGGGTGGCCAGGTTGTCCCAGCCGGTATTCGCGGTCCAGTCGACCTGGCCGACCGGCCACAGCATCCCGTTGCGGATCTCGTTGCCGATGGATACCAGGTCCACCGGCGTGCCCTGCTGGGCGAACGCCGAGATCACCTGCCGGGTGTAGGACTGCACGGTCGCGGCGAGCTGGGTGAGGTCCTGGCCCTGCCAGGCCGCCGGGATGTTCTCGTGCTGCGGGTCCGCCCAGAAGTCGGAGTACATGATGTCCAGGTAGATCCTCATGCCGGCCTGGTGCACCTGCTGGGCCAGCGCGAGGTCGCTGGCCAGGTTGCTGTAGCCGGGCGGCGGGTTGACCCACAGCCGCATCCGGACGTAGTTGGCGCCGTTCGCGCGCATGATCGAGATTGGGGTGCCCGGGGCGCCGCGGTCGGTGAAGTGGGCCCCGGCCGCGAGTTCCTGCGGGGTGAAGGACAGGTCCGCGCCGAGCGCCATCCGCGCCGCGGCCGGGTCGGGCCCGAACATCCGGAACTCGCCCACGCACACCGGCGCGCCGGTCCCGCTCTTCACGTTGATCTGCGCGTACCGCGCCTGCGTGCCCCGTGGCAGCAGGAGGTACATGGGGCTCCCCGGATCCAGGGCGACGTTCTGGCCGGTGGGCAGCGTGGTCCACTGTCCCGAGGTGGTCGCCAGCTGGATGGTCGCGTCGGCGGACGGGCTCGACGCGTCCAGGGTGATGCCGAGGCCATTGAGGGACCGCGCCTGGCCCAGGTCGATGGTGAGGGTGCCCTCCCACGAGTTCGGGCACCAGTCCGTGCCCGCGTCGCCGTCGGCCGCGTTCGACGCCGGGTTCCCGGACTGGGACGAGTCCGCGCTCGCCTGGCCGGACAGCGCCCAGTTGATGCCCGGCCCCTGCGCCGACGGCCAGTCGCTGTGCGAGCCCGTCCGGGTGGCGGCGGCCGTCCCGGCCAGGCTGGGGGCCCGCGCCGGTCCGGCGGCCGCGGCGTGACCGGGGAACGGGGAGGTGCCGACCGCGCTCCCGGCGGGCCCGGCGACCGCCGCGCCCGCCCCGGCGACCAGGATCAGCGCGGCGGGCACGGCCGCGATGGCGGCCCCCCGCACCAGCCTGTGGCGGAGCGTCTTCTGGTGGCCCGCGGGCAGCCTCAAGAGCACGCGACGAGACAGGTTCGGCATGGCAAACCTCCTATATCGCACAAAAATCAAAACTTGAGCGCACAATAACGCGCATCCAACCGGCCCGGCAATGGAACAGCGTGCACGTTTCGAAACAGCGCCCGCCGCGGTGCCCAGGTGACGGCCGGCTGCCCCGAGCGCAGCCGCGCCGGGCGGCCGGCGCCGTCACCCGAAGCCGAGCCGCGCGGCGCGGCGCGCCGCGAAACCCGTTGGGCCGCAGGCCGCGGCGCGCGGGGCGGGCATAGTGTGGTCGCACAGCCTTTGGCCGGCCCAGCTCGTGACCGGCCCAGCTTTGGCCGGCACCGCGTGGGCCGCGCCGGGTCCGGGAGGTAGCGCATGAGCGGCGGGGTCGGCCACCTGATCCTGTCCGGGCCGCTGCTGTTCGCCATCCCGGTGGCGGCCGCCGCGGGCGCGGTGACCTTCCTCTCCCCGTGCGTGCTCCCCCTGGTCCCCGGCTACCTCTCCTATGTGACCGGCATGTCCGGGGTCGACGCGCAGGACGGGGACGGCCCGGGCGGCCCGGCTTCCGGCGGCGCCGGGCCCGGCGGGGATGCGGTTCCCGGGGACGGCGGGGCGGTGCGGGCCCCGGCCGCGGTCGCGGTGACCACGGTCGCGCCCAGCGGGCCGGCCCCGGCCCGGCGACGGCCGCCCCGGCACCGCGCGGTCCTCGGCACCCTGTTGTTCGTGCTCGGCTTCACGGCGGTGTTCGCCAGCGTGGGCGTCGCGTTCGGCGGGCTCGGCGCCGTGCTACAGCGGCACAGCGCGGGGCTGACCCAGGTGCTCGGCGTGCTGACGATCGTGCTGGGACTGCTGTTCGCCGGGGTGTTCGACCGCATCCCGGTCACCGGGCGGATCCTCCGGCCCTCGTTCCGCCCCCGCGCGGGACTGGCCGGCGCGCCGGTGCTTGGCGTGCTGTTCGGCCTGAGCTGGACGCCGTGCGTGGGCCCGACGCTCACCTTCGTCCTGACGCTGTCCATGACCTCGGGCACCGCGGTGCGCGGGGCGATCCTGACCTTCGCCTACGGCCTCGGTCTTGGCATCCCGTTCATGATCGTGGCGCTGGCGTTCGAGCGCGGCGTGACCGCGTTCAGCTTCGCCCGGCGGCACGCGCGCGCGTTCAGCCTCGCGGGCGGCGCGATGCTCGTAGCGGTCGGCGTGCTAGAGGTAACCGGCGCCTGGTCCAGCGCCCTGCTCTGGATGAAGACCCACTGGATCTCGAGCTATCAGTCGCCCCTCTAGCCAGGGCTGCGCCAGCGGGGCCGGTGGCCGACGCGGCCGCCGCCCATCTCCCGCCCGGGACCGGGGACGTCGTCATCAGCGGCCCGGCCGGGATGATGGCCCGGGCCGCCGCGCTCCTCGCCGCCGCCCCCGCGGCGCGCCTTCACGCGGACACCCTGCCCGGTGGCCCACGGCCGCTATGATCGGCCCCGTGAAACAGGGTGCGCCGGCCGGCGAACAGACACCCGTGGCCCGGGGGAACGGGTCCGGCCCGGGTGCCGCGAACGGGTCGCTCGCCCTGGTCAACAGCGGCCTGTTCGCCGATGCGTCCAACTTCGGCCTGCGCTACGTGCCGGACTACGAGCGGATCCACGCCATCGTGGGCGCGCTGCGCACCCTGGGCCTGAAGGTCGTCCTGACCAGCGGCTCCTTCGACATCCTGCACGAGGGCCACTCCATGTACCTGGAGGCCGCCCGGGGGTACGGCGACTTCCTCATCGTGGGCCTGGACAGCGACGAGAAGATCCGCGCCCGCAAGGGCCCGCACCGGCCCGCGGTGCCCGAGATGGAACGGCTGCGCATGGTGACGCACCAGCGCGGGGTCGGGCTGGTCACGCTGAAGCACCTGCGCGACGAGCGGTGGCGGCTGATCAAGACCATCCGCCCGGACGTGCTGGTGGCCACCGCGGACACCTACACCCGCGCCGAGATCACCGATCTCGAGGAGCACTACTGCGGGCGGGTGGAGGTGCTGGAGCGGATGGCAATGGTGAGCACCTCGGCCCGGCTGCGCCGGATCCAGCTCGGCCTCCCCGAGCCGGCACCGGATGAGCCGGCCGCGGGCTCCGGGCCGCCCGGGGACGGCGGCGAGCCGGGCAGGTCACCGGGCGGAACGTGAAGCAGGTACTGCTCTACCTCCCGGTGATCCATGCCGGGTATGAGGCGTTCCTGCGGCGGCACGCCGACGCCGCCGAGATCCTGCTCCTCGGTCCCGGTTTCATCGCCGGGTATCCCAGCCTGGCCAAGGACATCCGCGCCCTGCCCCCGGCGCGGGCCGCCGAATACCTCCGCCTCGCCCCGGCCGCCCAGGGCACCGCGGGCACCCCGGCCAGCGGCGAACGGCCCCGGGTCCGCGTGGTCGAGCCGGACGGCCTGGCCGCCGCCGTCACCGGCGACCCCCTGGTGCTGCCCGACGAGGAGGTCATGCGGGACATCGCGGACCGCTACCGGCTGGGCGCCGGCCGGCGCCTGGTGTTCGACCGGACCTTCCTGCGCTGGGACCGGGACTGGGCGACCGCGAAGGCCCCGGTGCACTTCGACGGCGAGATCACCGCCGCCGACCTGCCCCGCGAGCTGCTTGGCCGGGCGCAGGACCTGGCCCGGCGCAGCTCGGACTGGTGGCGGCAGGTGGGCGCGGTCGCCGCCAGGGACGGCCAGGTGCTCGGCTGTGCCTGGAACCGCCATCACCCGACCGAGTACGCCCCCTACCTCGACGGCGATCCCAGGGACGCGTTCGAGCGCGGCATCCGCGCGGACCTGTCCACGGCCATCCACGCCGAGGCGGCCCTGATCGCCGCCGCGGCGCGGGACGGGACCAGCCTGGCCGGCGCCGACCTCTACACCACGACGTTCCCGTGCCCGGCCTGCGCCCGGCTCATCGCCGGGGCAGGGTTCGTCCGGTGCTTCTTCGCCGGCCAGTACTCGGTGCTCGACGGCGAGGAGACGCTGCGCGCCCGGGGAATCAGCCTGATCTGGGTTGATACCCGTGCCGGGAGCTGAACCTCATCCGCACCGGCGGCGCGTCCGGGTCCTCCGAGCCCACCAGCACGTGCGCATGAACGTGGGCGATGGTCGCGCCCGTGAAGTGGCAGTCGCCGTTGCGGACACCCAGGCCGTAGTGCCGCACCCCATGGGCCTTCGCGGTGGCGGCGAGCGCCACCCAGAAGTCGCTCCGCACCTCATCACTGAGTTCTAGCAGGTCTCCGGCGTGCTGGTGGGGCACTAGCAGCAGATGGAGGCTCGTTCCCTGGTACGGGAACTTGTTCGGGGTGACGCTCCAGTGCTCGGTGGCCAGCAGGATCCGCTGCTGCGGGTGGCTGGCCAGGTGCTCCGGGCAGAACAGGCAGATGCCCGCGGCGTCGAGCCGGGCCATCTCGGCCCGCTGCTCGGGGGTGCGCACGTTCTCGAAGCAGTACAGGCTCACCGCGCCGCCCGGTGGTAGTCGAGGTGGGAGTACCGCAGCGGGCCCTGCGCGCCGGCCTCGTCGTCGCGGGCGGCCAGCTCGAACCCGGCCAGCCAGCCGTCGGGCATGGACCGGTCCCCTGCCACCTGGCCGTGTACCCGGGTCAGGTACACCCGATCGGCGCGCGGCAGCGCGTCCCGGTAGACCGACTCCCCGCCGATGACGAAGAACTCGGTGTCCCCCGCCTGTTCCGCGAGCCGCTCGGCGAGGGCCAGCGCGTCAGCGACCGACCTGGCCACGAGCACCCCCGGGTGCCCGGTCTCGCCGAGGGTCCGGCTCACCACGACGGAGGTCCGGCCGGTCAGCGGGTGCCCGAGCCGGTCCAGGATCGACTGGTAGGTGAGCCGGCCCATGACCACCACGTGACCGGTGGTCAGGTCGCGGAACCGGCGCAGGTCCCCGGGCAGGTGCCAGGGCAGCGCGCCGTCCGCCCCGATGATCTCGTTGGCGGACGCGGCCACGACCAGCGACACGATCATGGGGAGACCGGGATGGACGGGATCGGCGGGTGCGGCACGTAGTCGCTGACCTCGAAGTGCTCGGCGCGGAACTCGTGGATGTCGGTGACCTTCCGGCCGACCTCGGTGAGCCGGACCGTGGGCAGCGGCCGCGGCTCCCGCGCCAGCATGGCCACGACCGCGTCCCGCTGGTTCTCGTACACGTGCGCGTCGGAGATCGTGTGGTAGTACGCCACGGCCGGGATGCCGGTGAGGTGCTCCAGCATGAGCAGCAGCGCGGCGTACTGGATCATGTTGGCCGGCACGCCGACCGGCACGTCCCCCGAGCGCTGGAACATGTGCAGGTGCAGGCCGCCCGCCAGCACCCGGACGTGCACCCAGCCGTGGCACGGCGCGATCGTGGTCTTCGGGGTCTTGCCCCGGCCGCGGACCTGGTACTGCGGGATCCACGGGGAGACGAAGTGGGTCCGGTCCCCGGGCAGCTCGGTGAGCTGCTCCACCAGGTGCCGGAACTGGTCGAAGCCGCCCCCCTCGGCGGTGGGGAAGTCACGGAACGCGCCGCCGTAGGACCCCGGGCCCAGGCTGCCCGGCGCCAGGCCCCGCGAGCCGGTCTTCTCCGGCGTGGCCCAGGGCCCCCACCAGTCACAGCCGAACTCGGCCAGTTCCGCGAGCGTCGTGGCGCCGTTGATGAACGCGCACAGCTCGCCGATGGACTTGCGCCAGAACGACTTGAGGCTGCGCTCGGTGATCATCGGGAAGCCGTTGGCCAGGTCGAAGCGCATGGCCTGCTGCATGAGCGTCAGCGCCGCGGGCCCCTGCCGGGTGGGCACGCTCACCCCGGCGGACACGATCCGCTCCAGCAGTTGCCGGTACTGGGAATCGGGCTCCCGCTCCCCCGGCGGTCGGTACTCCACGGCCGGCCTCCTGCCCGTCGACGCTGCCTCACATCCTCGCCGATCGGCGGACCCGCCGTCCCGCCGGCACGCCAGCCGCCCGCCGGCACGCCAGCAGGGCCTTCGGCGCGGCGCGCCAGCCGCCCGCCGCCGGCGGATCTGCCGCTAATTGGGATGCGGCCCGCCCGGCCGGCCGCCCATGATGGGCCATGGCCTGGCAGCTCACCGAGGACCTGGGAACCTATCTCGCCGCCGCGGGCGGCTTCCTGCGGGCGCATCCCGCGCAGAACACCATCATGCTCACCGCCGCGGAGGCGATCCGGGTGCGCGGCCCGGGCGCGTTCGGCGGCCCCGCCCCGCTGTTCGGCTGGCAGGCGGAACCGGACGGCGCCCTGGCCGCGGCGTTCCTGCACACCCCGCCCTACCCGGTGGTGCTGACCGCCATGACCGCGGCGCGGGCCGCCAGCCTGGCCGCGGAACTGGCCGGCCGGGGCCGCGAGGTCCCGGGGGTCAACGCCACCGGCGAGCCCGGCTCGGCCTTCGCCGCCGCCTGGCAGGAGCACACCGGCCAGCCCGCCCGCACCGCCATGCGGATGCGGCTGTACGCGCTGGCGGAGTTGCTGCCGCCGGACCCGCCGCCGCCCGGCCAGCCGAGGATCGCGTCGGCGGCCGACCGGGACCTGCTCCTGGCCTGGCTCAACGCGTTCCACGCCGAGGCGGGCCCGGAGGGGCCGAGCGAGTCGGAGCGGGTGGTCGACGACCGGGTCGGCAACGGCGGGCTGATCCTCTGGGAACACGAGGGCAGGCCGGTGTCGGTGGCCGGGCGGAACCGGCCCGCCGCCGGGCAGGCCCGGGTCGGCCCGGTGTACACGCCCCCGGACCTGCGCGGCCGCGGCTTCGGCGGCGCGGCGACCGCCGCGATCACCCAGGCCGCCCTGGATGACGGCGCCGAGGGCGTGGTGCTGTTCACCGACCTCGCCAACCCCACCAGCAACACCCTCTACCAGCGCCTGGGCTACCGCCCGGTCAGCGACTGGGCCGTGCTCCGCTTCGGCCGGCCCGAGCGCTGACGCCGCAGCGGCCGTGCCCATGGGCTTGGTGCCCCCCTGATCGCGGCCGCGGGCGGAAGCACCTGCCGCGTGACTGTGCGACCGGTTCAGCCGTACATGAACACCGGGTCGTAATTCGCCACGCTGGCCTCGTACGCGGTCTCGGCGTCGGCAGCGGAACACCCGGTGACGTTCACGTTGTAGGTGAACACGATGTCGCCGTTCGACTCGAAGGCCGGCTGTTCCTTTGCGCCGTACGTGGTGAGCGTGCAGGGCGAACCCGCGTCGTTTGCCGGCTTGCTCCCGTAGACGCCGTCGGTCTGGGTGTTGTCGATGGTGCCGGCAAAGGTCCACGGCCCGGACGGGTCCGCGGTGGCGGTGTATTCATCGATCTTCGGCCCCAGTCCGATGTCGGTCGCGATCATGCGGTAGACGCCGCGGTTCGGGTCGTAGACGACGCTGTATTCGCTTCCGGCGTGGATGAGCGGGCTCCCGGCGGAGGTCATCGCGGCGACGCCATACTCACCGCCGGCCGACCGGGACGTCCAGCCCGGGCCGCCCCCGTCCCAGTACTGCCACGATCCGGTCTGGGAAAGGTCGTTGCCGGACACCCGGGCGACGTAGGCGTGGACGGTGTTCGGGCAGTGCTGTACGCCGTAGATGTAGGTGGTGCCGAACAGCTGCATGATCGACTGGCCGAAGTCGACCTGGGAGTTGCCCGTGTCGGGGTAGCAGGTCGGTGTCTGCACCCGGGCGGCGGAATCGAAATTGGCCGTGTCAATGCTGACCGTCCAGCCGGTCAGCCCGGAGTTGATGGTCAGCGTGGCCAGGTCCAGTCGCACGACATTGCCGCTGGAGTCGACGCACCGCAGTACCACCTGCACCGTGTTGAGCGTGGACTGGATCGACGCGGCCGGCCATTCCGCGGCGCATCCGCTCGCGGCGAATGAATTGGTACCCCATCCGTTCGGCCAGACGTTGTGGAAGTTCGACGCGCCGGACGCCGTCGGGCTGTCCTGGACAACGATCTGGTTGTGCAGCATGCCGGACGGCCCGCGGCTGCCGCCAGAGCCGACCGCTCCCAGGAAGGAATCGGAGAAGAACCAGATCACGCGCCCGTCCAGCAGGTGCTGCGTGTAGGTCCCGTCCCCCTCGGTAAAGGTGTAGCCGGTCCCGCTGTAGACATAGGCCTTGAGGCCGGCCGCCGCGGGCAGGTTCGCGGCCGAGGTCGCCGCTCGCGCCGGTACCGTCAGCGGGACCGTCACGATCACCGCCGCCGCGAGCGTGGCCGTGACGGCCATTGTGGTCCTGGCCCGGCCTGTTAAGATGCGCCCCATTCTCACCCGCCGCCCCTGGTTGCCGTCCGCATGGGACCAGCATCCCAGCCAATGTCACAGGTTGTCATCGCGCCCATGTGACAAATTGCCGCCAGCCGTCTTCGCGGGCCGCCGTGACAACTTCCGGCAGCCGTTTCGCTATTACGGCGTGATTCCGTTCGCGCGGGCGGCGAACGGGATCACGTGATCATGGAACCCGGGCGGCAGGGCTGTTTCTGGCTTGTTGTGCCAATGCCGCATGGCATAGCCGGAGCACGTTGGCGATCACGAGGCGGCCGGTGCCGCCCGCGGCGGTCAGGATCGACTCGGGGTGGAACTGCACCCCCCACCGGCCAGCGCCCGCGTCCTCGATCGCCATCACCGCGCCGTCCGGGGTCACCGCGGTCACCGTGAACCCGCCCTTCACCTGGCCGGGCACCGCGTGCAGCGAGTGATACCTGGCGGCCACGAAATCCGCGGGCAGCCCGGCCAGCAGCCCCTTGTCGTCGCCGGTGAGCCGCAGCACCCTGCCCGGCTTCCCGTGCGCCGGCTCGGGCAGCAGCGCCAGCTCGCCGCCGGCGTGCTCCACCATGGCCTGCAGCCCCAGGCACACCCCGAACGCGCGCAGCCCCCGCGCGTCCAGTTCGGTGAGCAGGCGGTCGCAGTCGAAGTCCGACGGGCGCCCGGGCCCGGGTGACAGCACCACGAGGTCGGGCCGGTAGTCGTCGAGCGCCGCGGCCGGGAACCCGGCGCGCAGGGTGGTCACCCGGGCCCCCTGTTCGGCGAAATACCCGGCCAGCGTGTGCACGAACGAGTCCTGGTGATCGACGAGCAGCACCCGCATGCCATCGCCGGGGAATCCGTCCGCCGGTGGGCCGCCAGGTTCCGGGCCCTCTGGGCGTTTTTCCGCGGAAGAAGCGGAGGCGGCGGCCGCGGCCAGCGTTTCCAGCAGGGCCCGGGCCTTCAGCTCGGTCTCCTTCTCCTCGGCCGCCGGATCGGAGTCGAACAGCAGCGTCGCGCCGGCCCGCACCGTGGCCACGCCGTCCTCGATGTGCGCGGTGCGCAGCGTCAGGCCGGTGTTCATGGCGCCGTCGAAGCCGATCATCCCGACCGCCCCGCCGTACCAGCGGCGCGGCGCCTTCTCGTGGTCCTCGATGAACTGCATCGCCCAGGTCTTCGGCGCGCCGGTGACGGTGACCGCCCACATGTGGGTGAGGAACGCGTCCAGCGCGTCGAGGCCGGGCCGCAGCCGGCCCTCGATGTGGTCGACGGTGTGGATGAGCCGGCTGTACATCTCGATCTGCCGCCGCCCGATCACCCGCACGCTGCCCGGCACGCACACCCGCGACTTGTCGTTGCGGTCCACGTCGGTGCACATGGTCAGCTCGGACTCTTCCTTGGCCGAGTTGAGCAGGGCGCGGATGTTCTCCGCGTCCTCCAGCGGGTCGGCGCCGCGCCGGATGGTGCCGGAGATCGGGCAGGTCTCCACCCGGTCCCCGGTCACCCGCACGTACATCTCCGGGGACGCGCCGACCAGGCACTCCCCCTCGCCCAGGTTGAAGAAGAACTCATAGGGCGCCGGGTTGCGCCGGCGCAGCAGCTGGTAGAACGCCGCGGCCGAGGCGCACGGCGCGCGGAACGCCTGGCTCGGCACCACCTCGAACAGGTCGCCGCGGACGAAACGCTCCTTGGCCTGCCGCACCACACGCGCGTAGCTTCCCGGCTCCGGCCGGTTTTCCTGAGTTACGCTCGCCGCGCCCGGCCCGGTTCCGGCCGCTGGCGTGTCCCGGGGCAGGCCATGGGTGGACACGCCGTCCACGGTGAACTCGTAGGAGTAGCGCATCGCCGTCTCCCGCTTGCGGTCCACCACGTACAGCTCGTCGGGCAGGTGCAGCACCAGGTCACGCTGGCCGGCGGGCCGGTCGATGCGCGGCGTGACCGGCTCGAACTGGAACGCCAGGTCGTAGCCGAACGCGCCGTACAGGCCCAGGTGCGGGTCGTCGCCGGCGAAGGCGGTGCTGACCTGGGGGGCCGACCCCCCTGGAACCCCCCGCGGGCCAAAGGCGGCGATGACCTCGCGCACCGCGGAGAACACCGTCGGGCGCCTGCTGCGGTCTTCCTCGGCGACCAGCCCGGCGGGCTCGGGGATGTACACGCTCACCTCGCCGGGGCCGGTCACCGGGGCGGGCCGCCCGGCCCGGGCCAGCGCGGCGCCGAGTACCGGGAGCAGCACCGCGCCGCGCGGGTTGAGCGCCCGGGCGGTGATCACCCGGCCCCGGGCGACGAGTTCCGCGCACGGGTTCACGTAGGCCATGTGCCAGCGGCTGTACCGGCCGGGGTACTCCATGCCGGAGCTGAGCACCCCCCCGCGCCGGTCGTCCACCCGCGCGCACACCTGGTCGATGTCGTCGGCGGGAAGTGGTTGTTCGGTCCGGATCACCCGCACCCCGCCACGGGTGACCGATTCAACCCGCCGCTGGCTTGCCTGTCCTGCCGGGTCCACGTGAGCTCCCCTGTCGCTGTAATTCGATCTGGGGCCCGGTGCCCGGACGCGAGAAGCGACCGCCGCTGCCGGGCGATCGCCTCTGGTCGTTATGCGCGCGAACCAGTCACCGCCTCGGGCGGCGCCACCACTGGCTCTCGCGGATTCGCATGGGGGGAGCCTACCGGGCGCCCGGTGCCCGCGCCACTACCCGGGGTGGCCGGCCGCCACCGGCCGCCGTGCTCAGCCGAGCGCGAAGACCGCGGTGACGGTGACGCTGAGCTGCTGGGTGCCGGGGTGCACCGGGACCGGCGAGGGGGCCCGGCCCGTGCCGGCGGCTTGCGCCAGCGGTAGCGGCCGGAACGGCACGGCCGGCGGCGTCTCCGACATGCTGACCACCGCGCCCAGCGGGCGGCCGAGGGCGCGGGCGTAGGCGGTCGCCTTGGCCTTGGCGTCCGCCACCGCCCTGGCCCGCGCGGCGGCCAGCAGGGTGCTGGTGTCGGACAGGTTGAGCGACACCCCGTCGACCACGGTGGCGTTCCCGCCGGCCCGCGCCGCCGCGCTGATCTGGTTGCCCGCCGTGGACAGCTGGCGCAGCGTGACCGTGAGCTGCTCGCTGACCTGGTATCCGCTGGGCACCCCGGAGCTGCCGGAGTAGCTGGGATAGATGGACAGGCCCGAGGTCTGGATGTCGGACGCGCCGACCCCGCTCCGGCGCAGCACGGACGTGACCGCGCGCACCGCCGAGTTCGCCTCCCGCAGCGCGGCGGCCACCGAGCCGGCGTTGGTCTGCACGCCCATCGACAGGGACAGCTGGTTCGGGACGCCGGACACGTTCCCGGTGCCGGTGACCGTGATCCGGGCACCGGCCGGGGCGGGCGCCGCGGCGGCGGTCAGCGCGGCCGTGCCGGCCGTGGCGCTGGCCGCCGTGGCGGGCGAGGCGCTGCCCTGACCGAGGGTGAACGCTCCGATGAGCAGCCCGGCGGAGGCCACGCCGATCGCGACCGCGCGCTGGGCAGAAGAGAGTTGGACCGCCATGGTGCCACTCCGGCGTCACTGGGGAATGAGACACCGGTTGGACGCGGGCGCCGCCCGGCTGGTTCCCCGGGACGCGCCGGGCCCGGCGGGCCGCTTCCCGGCGGCGCGCCCGGGGGCCGGTCAGCCGGCCGCCGGCTCCGCCCCGATCTTCGCCAGGATCTGCTTGACGTCCGTCATGATCTCCGTCTGCCTGCCCGGCATGTCCCTGCTGGCGAAGTTGTCCAGGATGGCCAGCACCTGATCCTGGCCGTGCAGGATGTCCAGTTGCTGCCTGCCCATCTCGTGCAGCGCGATGAGCGTCTCGTGGTCGGCGATCGCGCGCTTGTCGCTGGCGGTCTGCGCCCGGTTCGCGCTCACCTGCAGCGAGATCATGATGGACAGCTGCGGCAGGTTCAGGATCGTCAGCAGCAGCGGCACGGCGTCTTGTCGAACCCCACGACGTTGCCCGCGAACAGCCAGAACACGATGCCGCAGGTGATGCCGATGAACACCCACATCGAGCCGCAGAACTTGTTCACCGCGTCGGCGATCCTGTCGAGGATGCTCTCGCCGCGGACGTGCCGGGACAGCACCAGCTTGGGCTTGTGCTCCTCCGGCGCGGCGCGGATCTCCGCGGCGCGCTGCGCCAGCCTGGCCGCGTACAGGGCGTTCTCCCGCACCGCGTCGGCGGCGGTGCGGGGCAGTTGCGGTGCCGGAGCATGCACCCCGGGCCTGGTGGCGGTGCCGGTCATGGGTCCTCCCCTGTCGCTGGATGCCCGGCCCGGCGGCGGGGCGGCCGGCGGACGGTTCCGCACAAGTTAGCGCGAGATCACCCCGGCCGCACGGACCCCAGCCCAGCGGCAAGGGGCGGCTTGCCGCCCGGGCATCAGATGTGCATCCCGCCGTCCACCGCCACCGTGGCGCCGGTCATGAACGAGCTGTCCGCGCAGGCCAGGAACAGTACGCACTGGGCGATCTCCGCCGCGCACGCGTGCCGGGACAGCGGGATCCTGGCCTCGAACAGCCGTGCCGCCACGTCCGGCGGCGCGCCGGTCGCCGACACCTCGATCTCGCGCTGGAACTCGGTGTCGGTCGGCCCCGGGTGCAGCGAGTTCACCCGGATGCCGCGGGCGGCGGCCTCCTTCGCCGCGGTGCGCATCAGGCCGACCTGGGCGTGCTTGGCGGTGGCGTAACCGCTGATGCCGGCGTCCGAGGTGAGCCCGACCACGCTGGAGTTGATGATCACGCTCGCACCGTCGCGCAGCCGCGGCAGGCCGTGCTTGAGCAGGTAGAACGCGCCCATCACGTGCACGTCCACGACCCGGCGGAACACGTCGGCCGGGTACTCGGTGATGGGCGCGATGACCCCGCTGATGCCGGCGTTGCTGAACAGCACGTCCAGGCCGCCGAACCGGCCGGCCGCCTGGGCCAGCGCCGCGATCACCTGGGCCTCGTCGGTGACATCGGTGACGCTCCACTCCGCCACGTCAGGCCCGAGCTCCGCCGCGGCCGCCGCGAGCAGGTCGGCACGGAGCCCGGCCAGGTGCACCCGGGCGCCCTCGGCGGCGAACAGCCGGGCGGTGGCCAGGCCAATGCCGCTCTCGCCGCCGGTGATCAGCGCGACCTTGTCCGCTAGCCGAGCCATGGCGGCCCCTCCTTTGCCGATATCGATCGCGCCGTCATACCGGCGGCACCCGGGCGCTCACCACGGCGGACCGGCCGCGGCGGACCTGGCCGAGCGCCCGGCGCAGCGTGGCAGGCAGTGCGCTGGCGGCGGCCACCGTGGCCGCGTACGCGCCGCCCGCCGCGGCGGCCAGCCCCGGCAGGTCGGCCGGCGGGCCGAAGCTCGTGCTGAATCCGCCGCCCGCCGTGGCCCCGCCCGGGTGCACCGAGCGGGTGGACAGCAGCGGCGCCTTCCAGCCCTGGTTGTCGAAGATGACGGTGAGCGACGGGGCGCGGTACCGGCGCGCCATCCACTGCGCGGCGGACGGCACCCCGAACAGGTAGGAGCCATCCCCCACCAGGGACACCACGGTCCGCTCCGGCGCGGCCAGCTTGGCCCCCACCGCGGCCCCGCCGGACCAGCCCAGCGAGCTGGCACCGCTGCCGATCAGCGTCCCCGGCACGTCGCGCCGCAGGTGCTCGGACACGGTCTGGAAGTTGGTGATCGCCTCGGTGAGCACAAGCGTGTCCGGGCCGATCGCGTCCCGCACGCAGGCGACCAGGTACTCCGGGGTGATCGTGTCGCCGTCGCCCGGGCGCTCCCGGGCCGCCCGTTCCGCGCGCTGCGCCTCGTGCACGGCCGCGGCCCGACGCGCCCTGGCCACGGCCACGTCCTCGGCGACGCCGCCGAGCTCGCCCAGCCGCTCGGAGATCTGGCCCAGCGCGAGTGCCAGGTCGGCCCGGGCGTAGCAGCAGGCGGGGATGTGCCACAGCGGCATGTGCTCCTTCACCGGGTCCACGTCGAGCATGAAGATCCGCGCGCCCGGCGCGGGCCGGTTCACGGCGGGCATCCACGGCACGTCGCTGCCGGCCACCAGGATCACGTCCGCCTCGGCCAGCACCCGGTTCTGGGCCTGGGCGTTCCACTGGTAGCCGCAGTGCAGCGGGTGGCTGGACGGGAAGTTCATCCGCATCGGCACCGACTCGAGCACCGGGATGGCGGCCTGCTCGCACAGTTCCACGAGCGCGGCCACGGCGGCCGGGTCCCGGCCCAGGTAGGAGGTGACCACCAGCGGCGCGGCCGCGCTGCGCAGTGCCGCCGCGATCACGCTGGCGACCTGCGGCGCGAGGGCGGCCGGGGCCACCGGTGACCACCACTGCCGCTGGGCAGGCCGCAGCGGAGCAGGCGCCTCAAGCACCTCGCGGGCGGCGGCCAGGTACACCGGCCCGGCCGGCTCGCTGCGGGCAATCTGCAGCGCCCGGTGCACCAGTTGCCCGGCGTTGGCCCCGGTGCGGATCTCGCTGGAGTACTTGACGTAGCCGCGGACCAGCCCCTGCTGGTCCGGCGTGTCCTGGAGCCACTGGATGAACTCGTTGCGGCTGCCCGGCAGCTCCCCCTCGGCGGTCATCGGTGACAGGCCCGCCAGGATCAGCACGGGCACCCGGCCGCGTGCCGCGTTGTGCACCGCGCCGCCGAGGTTCTGCGTGCCGCAGTCGGTATGCACGAGCACCGCCTGCGCGTCCCCGCTGACCTGGGCGTAGCCCTGCGCCGCGGACAGCGCCACCCCCTCGTGCGGGCAGAGCACCAGCTCGGGGAAGGCCGCGGCCGGCCCGTCGCGGCCCTCCCGCGCGTAAGCCTCGATGATCCCGGTGTGGTCGCTGCCCAGGTTGGCGAACAGGTACCGGACCCCGGCCTCGCGCATCGTTTCCAGCAGCACCCGGCTCGTGCTACCCGAACCCTCATTCATCGGTACCACCCCTCGTGGCTGGCGGCGGCCCCTGGCCCCGTGACGAAGGAACGGGGCCAGGGGCATCGGGGGGTTCCGGGGGGTCGTCCCCCCGGGCCAGCACTGGGGGTTCCGGGGGGCGGCTTGCCGCCCCGGGCAATACCGTGTATCCCACCGGCAGCAGCGACCAGCCGCGGCGGGCCGCCAGCCCCCACAGGCCCCCGGGCGCGGTGAGCACCACGGTGACCGCCACCGCCCCGATCGCGACCAGGTACCAGGCCCCGTAGGAGGCGAACTCCTGCTGCACGGCGAAGAAGATGACCGCCCCGATGACCGGCCCCTCCATGGTGCCCAGGCCACCGATGACGACCATGAACAGCATGTCCGCGCTGTAGTTGACGCTGAACACCGTGCCGGGGTCGGTGTAGAGCGTGCTGACGATGAGGACGCCGCCGACCGCGCCGGCCCCGGCGGCCGCGAGCACGTAGCCGATCCACCGGGTGCGGCCCACCTCGACGCCCATGGCGGCGGCCGCCGCGGGCTCGTCGTGCACCGCCCGGCTGTCCAGCCCGAACCTGCTGCGCACCAGCAGGTACACCCCGGCCACGCACCCCGCCATCACGGCCAGCGCGGCCCAGTAGGTGTACGCCTGGCGGAGCACCGGCGACATCGACGAGAGCTGCTGCAGGCCGACCCCGGTGGCGCCGCCGATCCACTGCTGGTTGGTGACGTACAGGAACAGGCACTCGGCGATCACCCAGGTGGCCACGGCGAAGTACCCGCCGGTCAGCCGCCGCAGCAGGGCGAAGATGGGCACGGCGGCCACGGCGCAGGCCACCGCGCCGCCCCCGATCGCGGCGAACGGGCTCACCCCGCCCTTGCTCACCAGGTACACGGCGTAGGCGCCGATGCCGAGGTAGGCCTGCTGCCCGAACGACAGCATCCCCGCGTACCCGGCCAGCAGGTTCCACAGCACGGCCATGCTGACCAGCAGGAACAGCGTGACCAGCGGCTGGGTGACGCCGGCGCCGACCAGGTAGGGCGCGGCGGCGAGCAGCACCAGGGCGGCACCCGCCGCGGCCGTGGTCACCGTGGCGGCCCGGCTCCACCTGGTGACGGGCACCCCGGCCGCGGCCGGCCGTGGCGGCGCGGCCACGCTGGCCAGCGGCTTGCCCGGGCGGTCGGTGGCCATGCCTCAGCCCGCCTGCGCCGCGCCGAGCAGCCCGGTGGGCCGCACCGCCAGCACCGCCAGGAACAGCAACTGCGAGGCGAGGGTCGCGTAGGGGACGCTCACCTGCGCGACGACCACCTGGGTGACGCCGAGCAGCATCCCGCCGAGCAGCGTGCCCCACAGCGATCCGAGGCCGCCGATGATCACCGCCTCGAACGCGAAGATCAGGGTCAGCGCGCCGAGCGCAGGATCGACGCCGGTGGTCACCGAGTTCAGCGTGCCGGCCAGCGCGGCGGCGCCGATCGCGATGCCGGTCACCGACGCGAACAGCGGCCGGACCCGGATGCCCTGCAGCCGGGCGACCGCCACGTCGTCCGAGGTGGCCCGGACCCGCCGGCCCCAGGCGGTCAGCCGCAGCAGCGCGCTCAGCCCGCCGATCACCACCAGCGCGAGGATCAGCTTCAGCGCCGACAGCCAGGGCACCACCAGGCCGCCGGCGTGCAGCGCGGCGACGTCCAGGCTGCCCGCCGGCACGCCCCGGGTGTTCGCGGAGTAGACCTGTTGCAGCAGGTTCTCGATCATGACCGACAGGCCGAACGTGACCAGCAGCGGCGCGACCGGCCCGGCCCGCAGCGCCCGGTCGAACAGCAGCAGCTGGAGCAGCGCGCCGGCGCAGAAGGCGAGCGGGAGCATGACGAGCAGCGCGGCCCACAGCGGCACGCCCAGCGCCGCCATCACCGTGGTGACCAGGTAGGTGCCGCACACCGCCAGGTCACCGTGGGCCAGGTTGACCAGGCGCATCACGCCGAACATGAGGGACAGGCCGACCGCGGTCAGCGCGTAGGCACCGCCGAGGAAGATCCCCTGCAGCACATCGTTCACCCAGGTCATGCCCGGACCACCGGATCCGCGCCGGGCCCGGCCGCCGAGCCGAAGTAGGCCGCGATGAGCGCGCCCGGGTCCAGCGACGCGCTGTCGCCGGCCAGCGCCACCCGGCCCTCCAGCAGGCAGACGACCCGGGAACTGGCCGCCAGGGCCCGGTCGATGTCCTGCTCGACCAGCAGGATCGACACCCCGGAGGCCTGGATCCGCGGCAGCACCCCGTAGAACGTGTCCACCACGGCCGGTGCCAGGCCCAGTGACACCTCGTCGAGCAGCAGCACCGCCGGGTTCGCCGCCAGCGCCCGCGCGATCGCCACCGCCTGCTGCTCGCCGCCGGACAGCAGCGCGGCGCGGTGCGACCGGCGGGCGGCCACGATCGGGAACAGCTCGTACAGGGCCTCCAGCGGCCACGGGCCCGCGCCGCGGCCGGTCACTGGAATGAGGATGTTCTCCTCGACGGTCAGGCTGCCGAACAGCCGCCGCCCCTCCGGCACCAGCACCACGCCCGCCCTGGCCCGCTGGTAGTCGGGCAGCGCGGTGATGTCGGTGCCGTCCACGGTGATGGCGCCGGCCCACGGCCGCAGCGCGCCGGCGATCGCCGACAGCAGCGTGGTCTTGCCCGCCCCGTTCGCGCCGACCAGGGCGACCGTCTCCCCCGAGGCCAGGTCCAGGCCGGCCCCGAACAGCGCCTGGAAGTCGCCGTACCCGGCGTCCAGCCCGCGGACCGACAGCGTGCTCATGCCACCGCGCCGCCGAGGTAGGCGCGGCGGACATGGGTGTCGGCGAGCATCTGCGCGGGCGTGCCGTCGAACAGGATGCCGCCGTCGGCCAGGCACACGGCCCGCTGCACCACCCGGGTGAGCGCGCGCATGATGTGCTCGACCCAGATGATCGTGGTGCCCGCCGCGTGCACCTGCCCGATGGTCCCGATCAGCGCGTCGGTCTCCGGCTCGCTGAGCCCGCCCGCGATCTCGTCGAGCAGCAGCACCGACGGCTGCGTGGCGAGCGCGCGGGCCAGCTCGAGCCGCTTGCGCTCCAGCAGGGTCAGCCGGTGCGCCGGCACGTTCGCCCGGGCGGCCAGGCCGGTGCGCTCCAGCGCCTGGTAGGCGGCGTCGCAGGCGGCCTGGCGCCGCAGGCTGGCCCCGCGCGCGGCGCCGACCAGGGCGTTCTCGAACACGGTCATCGAGGAGAACGGCCGGGGCACCTGGTAGGTGCGCCCGAGCCCGAGCCGGGTGCGGCGGCCCGGCGAGGCGGTGGTCACGTCCTGCCCGCCCAGGGTGATCCGCCCCTGGTCGGGACGGCGGCCGCCCGCGACGATGTCCAGCAGCGTGGTCTTCCCCGCGCCGTTGGGCCCCACGATCCCCAGTGCCTGCCCGGCCGGGACCGCCACGCTGATTCCGTTCAGCACCTGCAGCGCGCCGAAGCGCTGGTGCACGTTGTCGACCCGCAGCAGCGTCACAGCGGCAGCAGCTTGGCGGTGACCGGCACGGTCGGGTCCGCCGCGTTGTTGACGATGACCAGGTCGTAGGAGTACTTCGGGTCCTTGCTCACCTGCCACTGCGCCATGTAGTCGGGGTGGGTGGCCACGTTCTTCACCGGCCCGCTGGTGAAGTCGAACTTGCCGGTCATCACCTCGCCCTGGGACTGGCCGATCGCGTGCGCCACGGCGGCCTTGTCGTGCGGGTCGCCCGCGGCCTTCATCGCCTGCGCGGCGATCTCGAACACCGCGTAGTTGAACGACATCGGCTGCTGCCACTGCTGCCCGGTGGCCGTCTGGAACTCGGCGGCGTACTGCGCGGCGGTCATGTCGGTGAGCGACGACTTGAACGGGACGGTGGGGGTCCACCAGGCGTCGGTGGCCAGGTTCTTGCCCAGCGGCCCGAGCGCGTTCACCACGCTGGGGAACAGCAGCGCCTTGGCGATGGCCGCGATTCTCGGCTTGAAGCCGAGCTGGTTGCACTGCTTCCAGAAGGTCAGGAAGTCCGGCGGCAGCGGGCAGCCGAAGACGATCTCGCAGTTCTGCGCCTTGAACTTGTTGATGATCGTGCTGAAGTCGGCCGTCCCGTCCGGGTAGGGGCCCGGGTCGAACAGGGTGAAGCCCTCCTTGGGCAGGGACTTGGTGAACGCGCCGCGGAACGCCTGGCCGTCCGCGTCGCTGGGCCACAGCGAGCCCACCTTGTGGTTGTTCTTGATCAGCTTCCAGCCGGGGCCCTGCGCGGCGAGTTCGTTCTCCAGCCCGATGAAGTACAGGTAGGTGTACTTGAACGAGGTGGATGTCGCCGCGGTCGCCCCGATCTTGCCGCCGCGGCCCAGGAACCAGGACTGCCACGGCACGATCGTGCCGATGCACGGCACGTGCGCCGCCTCGCACTGGTCAGAGACCGGGTTCACCGTCTCCGGGGCGGAGGTGGTGAGCATGATGTCGATGTTGCCGGCGGTGATGAGCTGCTGGGCGACCTGCGCGGCGCGCGAGTCGCTGGACTGGCTGTCGCCGGTGACGATCTCGACCTGATACTTCTTGCCGCCGATGGTCAGGCCCTTGGCGAACGCCTCGCGCACCTTGGTCAGCACGAACGGGTTCGCGGTGGCGAAGGCGGCGTCGGGGCCGGTCATCGGGCTGACGAAGCCGATCTTGATGGTTTTGGTGGCCGTGGTGGCGCCGCCCTTGAGGCCGCTGCTGCAGGCGGTGAGGCCAAGGCCCGCCGCCCCGGCCAGGCCGGCCAGCCCGCCGACGAACGCGCGCCGGCTCAGCCCGGCACCGGTGCCGGATCCTGCCGCGGGCACGGGCCCGGCCGCGGCCCCTGCTCCGTCATCGGTGTGACTCACGTCGCTACCTCCTGTGCGCTCGCTGCGTCACTGGTGGTAAGCAGCATCGGCGCACCCGGCGGCCGGTGGGTTGTCCGCCAGTGCCCACCGGTTGCGTCACAGCGCACGGGCCGGTTGCGGCGGTCACGGCGCGGGCCTGGCCCGCCGGTCACGGCGCGCGGGCGCCGTGGCGTGCCGGTCCCCGGCGGCACGTCACGGGGCGCGGGCGCCGACGGCCTCGCCGCGGCGGCGGTACAGCCCGGGCGGCTCGCCGTAGCTGGCCTTGAAGATCTTGCTGAAGTGCGCCGGGTCCTCGAAGCCCCAGCGGCGCGCGATGGCCTGGACCCCGCGCTGGCCGAGCGCCGGGTCTTCCAGGTCGCGCCGGCAGTTCTCCAGGCGCCGCTCGCGCACCCAGCGGGCCACCGAGGTGCCCTGGTCGTGGAACAGCTTGTGCAGGTAGCGGACCGAGACGTGGTTCGCCGCCGCGATGGTGACCGGGTCGAGTTCCGGGTCGCCGAGATGCGCGTCGATCCAGCCGCACAGGGCCAGCAGCAGCGAGCGGCGGATCGCGGCCGGGTCGGTCGGCGGGGCGCCGGTCTGCTCCCCGAACATGGTGGCGAGCAGGTCGAGGACGTTGTCGGCGAGCCGGAAGTTCACCGGGCCGCGGGATTGCTCCAGGTTGGCGACCAGCCGCCCGAGGAACGGGGCGACCAGGGATCCGGTGCTGCCCTCGCTCGACACCGGGGTCACCAGCACCTGGTCGACCGCTGCCGGGGGCAGCCGGAGCCGGTCGCACGGGAACATCAGGAAGGACATCTCGTGGCGCTCGCCGAAGGCCATGGTGTACGGGCGGCGGCAGTCGTAGATGGCCAGGTCACCGGGGCGCAGCAGGGCCTCCCTGCCCTCCTGGGACAGGCGGCAGGAGCCCTTGGTGAGCAGGCCGACCTTGTAGTAGGCGACGTCGCGCATGGCGATCGTGCGCCGCGTCCTGGCCGCGAGGTGCGGGTCGGCGGCCACCCGGGACACCAGCATCTCGCCCAGCTCCCAGTGGCCCACCTCGCCACGGAACGGCGCCCGGTTCACCTGGGCGCATTCCAGCGGGACGAACGTCACGGAGATCCAGTGACGCCACTGGTCGAACCGTTCCTTCTCGGCGACATCGTCGGTCCGGAGGAAATCGGCCATCGCGCCCTCCTTCCTGGCCCAAGGGGACGGCTGCGCGGGCGTGGCCGCCGCCGGGACGGCGGCCAGGTTCCGCGCCCGATGCCTAATGTTCGCGCAAAGAACCCTTGTTCGTAAAGCGCACTGAGCAGGACGTAACCGAACCGGGCAGGCCGAGCGGTAACCGGGACGTCCGGTCGCCTCAGCCCGCCACCATCCGCACCCGCCCGCTGCCGGTGTCGGCGATCAGCAGCCCGCCGGTGCCGTCGGGCACCACGCCGTCCGGGCCGTCGACTTCGGCGCCGGTGGCGGGGCCGCCGTCGCCGGAGAACCCGCGGTTGCCGTCGCCGGCCACGGTGTAAATGTGGTCGGCGGTCATGGCCTGGCCGTAGAAGGTGCCGGTCGTGACCGGCACCACCCGGATCCGCTCGAAGCTGCTGTCCGCGATCAGCAGACTGCCCGAGCCGTCGATGGCCACGCCCGAGGGGAAGGAGATCTGGGCGCTGGTGGCCGGGCCGCCGTCGCCCAGCCCGCCGGTGCCACCCCCGGCGACGGTGTAGATGTCGCCGACGGTCATGGCCTGGCCGTAGAACGTGCCGGTGCCGGCGGCCACCACCCGGATCCGCTGGTTGGCGGTGTCGGCGATCACGATGTTGCCCGTGCCGTCCACCGACAACTGCGCCGGGGCGTTGAGCTCGGCGCTGGTGGCCGGGCCCCCGTCACCGAAGAATCCCTGGGTGCCGTCACCGGCGACGGTGTAGATGTCGCCGGCGGTCATCGCCTGGCCGTAGAACGTGCCGGTCGTGACCGCGACCACCCGGACCCGCTCGTTGAAGCTGTCGCCGATCACCAGGTTGCCCGCGTGGTCCGCCGTCACGCCCCCGGGGTGGCTCAATTCGGCGCTGGTGGCCGGGCCGCCGTCGCCCAGGCCGGTGGTGCCGCCGCCGGCCACGGTGTAGATGTCGCCGGCGGTCATGGCCTGGCCGTAGAAGATGCCGGTGCTGGCGGCCACCACCTTGATCCGGTCGAAGCCCGAGTCGGCGATCAGCAGGTTGCCGGCCGCGTCGAGGCTGACGTCCTCCGGGAGGCCGAGGCGGGCGCTGGTGGCCGGGCCACCATCGCCCAGGGCGGTGCCGCCCCCGGCGACATTGTAGATGTTCCCTGCGGTCACCGGCCGCCCGTAGAAGGTGCCGGTGCGCGCGGCCGCAAGCAGTACGTCGTTTCTGGCGGTGACCAGCACGTTGCCGGCCCCATCAAGGGCGACGCTGTTCGGGCCGAAGATCTGTGCCTTGGTGGCCGGGCCGCCCAGGCCGGTAAGAAGAATCACGTTCTTGCCGCCGGCGACGGTGTAGATGTCCCCGGCGGTCATCGGCCGCCCGTAGAAGGTGCCGGTGCGGTCCGCCACCATGCGTACCTCGTGACTGTTGAGGTCGGCGATCAGCAGGTCGCCGGAACCGTCCACGGCCGCCCACCAGGGGGCCAGCCCGGCGGCGGTGGCGGGGCCGCCGTCGCCGGAGGGCCCAGGTGTGCCGTTGCCGGCCACGGTGTAGATGTGGTGGGCGGTCATGGCCTGACCGTAGAAGGTGCCGGTCTTGGCCGCGACCACCCGGACCCGGTCGTGGCCGAGGTCGGCGAGGACCAGGTTGCCACCGCCGTCCACCGCGACGGACTGCGGGGCGGACAGTTCGGCGCTGGTGGCGGGGCCGCCGTCGCCCAAGCCGGTAGTGCCGCCCCCGGCGACCGTGTAGATGTGGTGGGCGGTCATGGCCTGGCCGTAGAACGTTCCGGTCTTGGCCGCGACCACCCGGATCCGCCCGTTGTTGAAGTCGGTGATCACCAGGTTTCCCGCCGCGTCAACGGCGACGTCCCAGGGGTTTGCGAACTCAGCGGCGGTGGCCGGGCCGCCGTCACCGGAGAACCCGAAGGAGCCGTCGCCGGCCACGGTGTAGATGTCGCCGGCGGTCATGGCCCTGCCGTAGAAGGTACCGGTCTTGACCGCGACCACCCGGACGCGGTTGGTGCCGGTGGCCGCGATCACCAGGTTGCCCGCGTGGTCCACCGCCACCCCCTCCGGGCTGCCCACCCTGGCGCTGGTGGCCGGGCCGCCGTCACCGGAGGACCCGAAGGAGCCGTTGCCGGCCACCGTGTAGATGTGCCCGCCGGTCATCGCCTGCCCGTAAAACGTGCCGGTCCGGGCGGCCACGACCCGCACCCGCTCGTGGCTCTGATCCACGATCACCAGGTTGCCCGCACTATCCAGCGCCATCCCGCAGCCGCCGGATATCCCGGCCCGGATGGCCGGGGCGCCGTCGCCCAGCGGATCTTCCACGCCGGTGCCCGCGGGCGTGGTCAGCCAGTCCGTGCCCGGGTTCACCTTGCGTACCGAGGTGAAGTCGCCTATATAAAGGCTGCCGCCGCCGAAGGTTACGCCACACGCCGCCAGCCACAGTTTCGTGGCCTTGGCCGGGCCGCCGACGCCGCCCGCCACCGTGGCGATGGTCCCGGCCACCGCGCCGGCCCTGGGCACTGCGCGATGGGCCTGCGCGGCCGCCGGGCCGCCCGCCCCGGCCAGCGTCGTGGCCACCGCCAGCGCGGCCGCCAGCGCGGCCGCGCCCGGGCTTAACCCGCGCATCCCCGTCACTTGCCCAGCGCCCATGTGGTCTCCGCCCCACGCCCAGCCGCCCGGCGCACCCGGGCATCTGCCCTAAAGACGCCCGAGGGACATCACCGGTTCACACATCCGGCGGCACCGTAACCGGCGCGGGGCCTCGCCGAGATTCTTGGACAACTGCGCGATGCGCTCCATCAGGGCCGCGTCCTCGCGCATCTCCTCGGCCGTGGGGGCCATGGTGACGATCGCCGTGACCAGGAATGTCAGGATGCTGATGCCAAGGATCAGCGGCAGCAGGAACGAGGTCGCGCCGGCCCCGGCGCCCATGGACAGCATCCCGCCGGCGGGCGCGTGGAACACGCGCAGCGCGGCCATGCCGGTGTAGTGCATGCCGCTGACGGCGACGCCCATGATCAGCGAGGCGACGAGCGTGGCGGTCAGGCCATTGAGCCGGAGCGCGGCCCACAGGGCGGCTGTTCCCGCGACCATTGCGATGATCACCGAGAGGATCAGGAGCCCGGGGCTGTAGCTCATCGTGTCCGGCATCCGCATCGCCCACATGCCCATGTAGTGCATGCCCGCGACGCCGATCCCGATGACCGAGCCGCCGAGCAGCAGGCGGGGCCAGTCGTCGCCGCTGCCGAAGCCGACGATGAACAGGCCCACGGCCACCACGGCGACCGCGATCAGCATGCTCAGGATGGTGACCGGCACGTTGTAGCTGATCACCTGTCCGGTGATGGTGTAGCCGAGCATCGCGATGAAGTGCATGACCCAGATGCCGGTGGTCCCGATCGACACCGCCGCCAGCAGTAGCCATCGGGCCCTGGCCGCGCCCTGCAGGGCCCGCGCCCTGGCCGTGCACTGCAGCCCGAGGAAACAGCCCAGGCTGGAGATCAGGTAGGCCAGCACCGGGTTGACCAGGCCGTACGAAAAGTTGTGAGCTTGTGCCAACGGAAACTCCCGCCCCTGATAGCGCACCGCCGGATTACCCGCCCCACTGCGGCCTTCGTGCTGTTCCCTGGTAAATGCCGTGCTCATCATGGCATGTCGGGTATGTCCGCATCCTGCAATTGGCCGTTCTTGACCTGCGTGTCTGTGACGGAACCGCTGGTAGTCGACTCGTCACGGGAGCCGGTACACCCGGTGCGCGTTCCGGGCCGCGATCATCCCGGCCACCCGGATGGCGTCGGCGGCGCTCCAGTCCCCGGATTCGACCCATCCGCCCAGGGTGGCGGCGGTGGCCCGGCGCCACAGCAGCGTGCCCAGGTAGTGCAGCTCGGCCGGGCCCGCCGCGTCGGAGGAGAACAGCACCTTGCCGAACGGCGCGAGTTCCAGCGTCTCGGCCAGCACCGCGGCGGCGCGGGCCCCGACGTAGTGCAGGGTCATGCCGACGTCCAGGTACACGTGCGGGTAGGCCTGGGCGAGGGCGGCGGCGCCGCGGTGGAACGGGTAACAGTGCAGCAGCATCACCGGCACCCCGCGCGGCTCGCAGCGCTCCAGGAAGCCGCGCAGCCACAGTGGGTCGCTCCGGCGCAGGTCGCAGTCCGGGTCCCCGAAGCCGGTGTGGAACTGCACCGGCAGCCCGCGGTCGATGCCGGCCCACAGCAGGTGGCGCAGCAGCACCGGGTCGGTGACCCGGACGGCGCCGCCCGCCTCGATCCCGCGCAGCCAGCGGCCCGCGGCCTCGGTCACCGCCGCGGGCTCCGGCGGGTCCGGGTCGAAGTCCAGCCCGTGCCGGTAGGCCATGATGCTCTTCACCCCGAGCGCACCGGCGGTGCGCCCGGCCAGCGCGTCCCGGTAGCGCGCGGCGAACCCGGCCGCGGTCCCGTCCCCGGCCGCGATCACCTGCTCGGCCACCTGCTCCAGGCGGACGATCTCGCGTGCCTGCGCGCCGGCCGCCGTCGCCATCTCCGGCAGGCTCAGCATGCCGTCGAGCACGTAGCCGGTGTCGATCAGGAGGCAGCCGAAGCCCGCCGCGCGCAGCAGCATTTCCGTGGCCTGCCGCGGGCCCAGTTCCGCCCGCCGGGCCAGGTACTCCTCCGCGGGCGCGGCGGGTGCCAGGCCGAGCACGGGCGCGCACCACCGCCGGATCGCGAAGCCGAGCTGGGAGTCGAACTGCGTGGTGCCCGGCGGCGCCGGGCGGTCCGACTCGGTGATCTGCTGCTCGAATCCGGCGCGCGGGATGTCCCCGCCCAGCGCCTGGTGGACGTGGTGGTCCACCAGGGCGAGGGTGGCGACGGCCGCGCCGACCGCGCCGGCCTCAGCCATCCGCGCCCGATGCCCGGTGCCGCCCGGCGCTCGCCCGGAGCGGTGCCGCGCCGGTCCCGCTGATCCGGCCGACCAGGTACAGCAGCGTGGCCACGGCGAGCGAGGCCAGCGTGATGCCGCCGATCCACCAGAACCAGGTGCCGTAGGTGATCGTGGCGCCGAGCACGGTGACCGAGCCCGCGCTGTTGCTGATCAGCGGGGTCCACGACCCGGACAGCGTGGCGATGACCCCGATCAGCGAGCCGAGGCCGCCGATGATCGAACAGGCCCAGAACACCGCCGGGTGGGCGATCCTGCGCGCCTGGAACTGCGCCTGGAAGCGGCGCAGGATGATCAGGATGTCCACGAACAGGATCACGATCGAGATGCACCAGATGACGGTGACCGCCGCCTGCAGCACGTCGTAGATCTTGGTCTCGGCGTCCGCCGAGCTGCCGCTGGTGACGCTCGGGATCACCACGAAGGCCAGCAGCGTGAACAGGGCGGCGATGATGGTCTGCACCCACACCGCGGTGTCCGGCACCCGGGCCTTGTTCACGTGTGACATCGCCTTCGGCAGCCGCTGGTCGAGCCCGGACACGAAGATCAGCCGGGCGAAGGAGTAGTTGTACACCACGGTGATGAACAGGAAGAACAGCGCGAGGATGATCGCGGTGATCTTACCGGCCACGCTGCCGAGCCCGATGGTGACCACGCCGGCCACCGCGGTGATGCCCGCCGAACTCGACGTCGGCACGGTCACCATGACACCCCAGGTGGCGAGCAGGTAGGCGACCACCACGACGAGCGAGCCCCACAGCAGGTACCTGGTCACCGACCGCTGCTCGCGGATCTCCACGCCCATGTTCAGCGGCACCTCCACGCCGAGCAGGGCGAGCACGACCAGGCCGAAGAAGGTCCAGTTGGTGAAGTTGATGCCGTGCGCGGCGCCGGACTTCCAGGCGGAGAAGTCCCACGGGTTGACCACGGCGTGGTTCCCCTTGGCCAGGTACACGATCCCGGACACGAACATGGCCAGGATGGCCAGCCCGTACAGCGCGAACACGATGTTGACCAGGTTCTGGGTGACCCGGAAGCGCAGGATGGCGAGGAGCGCGGACAGCACGATCAGCCCGATGATCAGCACGCCCTGCCACTGGATCGGCCAGCCGTTCACCGCCGGGAAGGCGTAGCCGAGGAACGCCACCATCGACGTCCCGGTGGCCACCATCACCAGCACCCCGGGCCACCAGGCGCAGAAGCCGGCGAAGAACCCCCAGAACGGGCCGAATGCCTTATGTGTCCACAGGTAGATGGATCCCTCGCCGGGGAACATCGCGCCAAGCTGGCCGGTGGCGATCGCGCACGGGATCAGGAACACGACGAACCCGATGATCCACCAGCCGAACGCCGACGGGCCGGCGGACTGGACCACGGCCGCGTTGGTGATGAACAAGACGATCGCGACGAAGATCGCGACCATGTCGAACGTGGTAAGCACCTTGGGCAGGATGCCCCCGGCCACCCGCTCGGAGATCAGTGAGCCAGAGTCGGTGTCAGCAGCGGTCACGGCCCCTCCTCAACGCGGCGAGTCACGCTGAAGATCTACCCACTTGGGACATCCCGGGCACGTCGGACGGCGCCGCCGCGACGCGACTCCAGCCCTCGTTTCCGGCCAGAACTTCAGTCCTCGTTTCCGGCCAGAGCCGGGTGCCGCACCCAGTGGCTGCCCGCTGCCCCGGCCCCCAGGGACGCAGATACCCAGGCTCCTGGTCATAGCCGGGAGCCCCCAGGGGCACGCGCGGCCAACTGGGCAGGGTCCGCGCGGAATTGAGTAATCGCTATCGGGCAATCGCTATGGCGGTTGCTTTATCTGCACTTTACAGTCGCTTTAGATCATGTCGGCGGGCCGGCCTACGGCCCGCGCACCCCACGGAAAGTGAGGACATGTGACACGACTGCGGCAGATGGCGACCGGGGCCTTGTGCGCCACGGCGGTCATCCTTCCCATCCTCGGTGCCGGTGCGGCACAGGCGACCAACGTCAACGCGCTCACCCCGCTCACCCTCAAGAACGGCTGGACCAACGCCCCCTTCGGCACCTCCAACGCCGCCGTGACCAACGTCTCCGGGATCGTCCACTTCAAGGGCGCGATCGCGACCAGCGGCACCAACGCGGTCCCGTTCACCCTGCCGCTGGCCTTCCGTCCCGCCAAGAACGTCTTCATCCCGGTGGACCTGTGCAACGCCACCAACGGGCGCCTGTTCATCGCGCCCAACGGCGTGGTGACCGTGCAGGCGGGGAACTTCTCCAACGCCCAGTGCTTCACCTCGCTCGACGGGGCCCAGTTCGCCAAGGCGGCTACGTCGTTCACCAGCCTCACCCTGAAGAACGGGTGGACCAACGCGCCCTTCGCCACCTCCAACGCCGCGGTGCGCAACATCAACGGGGTCATCTACTTCAAGGGCGCGATCGCGACCTCCGGCACCAACGCGGTCCCGTTCACCCTGCCGAAGGCATTCCGCCCTGCGACTGCTGTCTACGTCAAGGTGGACCTGTGCAACGCCACCAACGGGCGCCTGTTCATCGCGCCCAACGGCGTGGTGACCGTGCAGGCCGAGGGCGATAATTTCTCCAACGCCCAGTGCTTCACCTCGCTGGATGGTGCCTCGTTCGCCAAGTCGGCGCAGTTCTTTACCAACCTCACGCTCAAGAACGGCTGGACCAACGCGCCCTTCGGCACTTCCAAGGCCGCGGTGCACGGCAGTTCCGGGATCGTCACCTTCAAGGGGGCCATCGCGACCGCCGGCACCAACGCGGTTCCGTTCACCCTGCCGGCGGCCTTCCGTCCCGCCAAGAACGTCTTCGTCCCGGTGGACCTGTGCAACGCCACCAACGGGCGCCTCGACATCACGCACAGCGGCCTGGTGACCGTGGAGGCGGAGGGCGGGACCTTCTCCAACGCCCAGTGCTTCACCTCGCTCGACGGGGTCTCGTTCCTGCCCTGATCCAGCACGGATAACGGCCCGGTGATCCGGAGCGGTCCGGCCGGGCGCAGTGAACCTCCCGCACGCCGCGGGAGGTTCACTGCGTCGACGGGCGGGATAACCGCGCCCTGCTGCCACCCTCAACGATCGGGTGCCTCCGGCTCGCGATCGCGGGCTGGGCCGCCTGGATTGACGCGGCAGCCCCGGGCGCCGGGAGCGGGGCGGGACGGGGGCTGCCGCTGGAACAGGCGGGCGCGGGTGCGCGGGACACCGGCGGCGGCCAGTATCAGCCGGGCAGCCGTGAACATGATGATCATCGCCAGGAACCACCAGCCGCTGGCGGTCCACGCCTGTCCCCGCAGCGGCCACAGCAGCCGCACCCCCGGCGGGCCCTCGGCGATGTCCCGCGCGAAATGAAGCAGCAGCCCTGTTACCACGCCGGCCAGCACGGCCGGGTGCCGGCGGCTGGCCACAGCCGCGCCGGCGAACACCACCACCGTCGCCAGGGAATGCGTGACCGGGCGCTGGCCGTCGTCCGGCAGCAGCCCGAGGTAGAGCGGAATGTGATCAAGGTCGATGGCCACCGAGGCGACCAGCGCCGCGGCATAGAACCGGCGGGGCGCGTCAACGAGGCACGCCAGCACCAACAGGCCCAGGGCCGCGGTGGCCAGATGGGCAACCTCATCGAGCAGGCCGGTGCTCAGCAGGCCGAAGGGGACCCTGCGGTCCACCGCGTCGAAGCCCAGCGCGACCCCGGCCAGCAGTACCGGACCGCCCCACAGCCTGACCGCACCCCGCTCACCTGGCCACATTCCGACGAGGCTACCCACCTCACCCGGCCCGGCCACCCGCGCATCATGACGGGGACATGCGGTATGGGCAGGGGCGCATATCCGCCCGTCTCCTGCTGCTGTAACAGCTACTGTCAAGGCAGGCCGGCCACGAGGAGGATCTGTGTCACACGTCGCGATCGTCGCCCGCGTCACCGTCAAGGCGGGTAAGGCCGGCGAGTACGTCGCCGCGTTCGCGCCGTTGCTCGAACAAGCGGAGAAAGAGCCTGGCACTCTCCTGTATGCCGTCCACCGCTCCAAAGACGATCCGCACGTGTTCTGGACCACCGAGGTCTACGCCGACGACGCTGCCTTCGCGGCCCACCGCGCGAGCGGGGTGCATGCTGCCGCTTCATCGGTGTTCACTGGGCTGATCGCCGCGTCCGACGTCATAATCGGCGAGACGCTGATGGCCAAGGGCCTTGACGGTTAACTTCACCTCATGATCAGAATCAGCCCGGTGCCGCCATCAAAACTTGGTGAAGTGCTCGAAGCACTCCCGGGCGGTGTTCATGTCGGCGAACGCGGCCGCCTCGGACCGCTTGACCGCCAGGTAGGCACGGCCGCGCAGGTCACCGAGGGAGCCCATGAGCACGGTGTCGGCCTCCAGGGCGTCCAGCGCCGCGCCCAGTGAGTCCGGCAGGCGGTGGGCACCACGCGCCAATCGTTCTTCATCGGAAAGAACAGCGGGGTCGACGTTCACGGCCTCGCCCGGGTCCAGCTTGCGCCGGATCCCGTCCAGGCCCGCGTGAATCACCGCGCCCAGGGCCAGGTAGGGGTTGGCGGTGGAGTCGGACGGCTTCAGTTCCAGGTTGACCGACTTGGCCAGGTTGTCGCTCATCGGCGAGCAGATCCGGACCGCCGCCTCCCGGTTGTCCATGCCGTACACGGTGTAGGCACTGCTCCACATCTGCGGCGCGAGCCGCCGGTAGCTGTTCACCGACCCGCAGGTCAGGGCGAGCAGCGCGGGCAGGTGCGCGAGCAGGCCGCCGATGAAGTGGTAGCCGGTCCTGGACAGGCTGTACTGGTCCCCCGCGTCGTAGAACACCGGGGTGTCCCCCAGCTCGCCGGACGGGCCCAGGTCGCGCAGCGAGATGTGCAGGTGGGCACCGTTACCGGCCTGGTCGGGGATGGGCTTGGGCGCCAGGCTCGCCCACAGCCCGCGGCGGAACGCGGTGCCCCGCACCGTCTCCCGGTACAGCACGTGGTTGTCGGCGGCGCGCAGGGCGGGCGCGTACCGGACCGTCATCTCCTGCTGGCCATGGCCGAGCTCGGGGTAGTAGTGCTCGGGCCGCAGCCCCTGGGCATTGAGCGCGCCGAGCAGGTCCATCGCGTAGTCGTGCGCCAGGTGGAAGCCCGTGGCCGAGTAGCACAGGCTGTCGTCGTTGGGCACCAGCCGGTCCGGGCCGCCGCCCGGGTCGTGCTCGCGGTGGCCGAGGGTGAACTCCGGCTCGAACGCCGCGGTGACCGCGTAGCCCTCGCTGGCCGCCTCGGCGATGGCGCGCTTGAGGTAGGTGCGCGCGCAGCCGTCCCAGGGCTCGCCGGAGGGCAGCACCTGGTCGGCCAGCATCGCGCCCGCGCCCGGGGCGTACGGCAGCGGCACGAACGTGGCCGGGTCGGGCATGATCCGGACCTCGCCCACCGGCCCCATGCCGTCCACCGGCTGCAGGTGATCCAGCATGGACATGGCCATCATGGCGACCGTGTGGCCGATCCCGGTCACCATGCGGGCCGGCAGCATCGCCGACGTGGCCGCCTTGCCCCGGATGATCCCGCCGTGATCGGCGTAGAGGAACCAGACGAGCGAGATGCTCTCCTCATGCGCGCGGGCGGTGACCCGGGCGGTGGCCTCGCGGCCGGCCGCCGGGAGCAGCGGGGTGTGGTCTCGGTGATCACTCATGACACAGGGGTAGCACGGCTACCCGCGCCAGCGAAAGTGCCCCCAGCCGGCCCGCCACGGGCACCCGCCGCCGGGCCGCCCGGTTGCCCCGCCACGACCGGCCCCAGGTGCACGGACGCCCGCCGCCGAGGCGCGCCGAACGCCCCCGCCGGAGCCGTGCCGGCACCCCGGCCCGGGCGCGTTGACACCCGTGGACCGATCACTTAGATTCGCCCATGTTCGTGCTCAGGACGTCTGTTCGCGACTCGCACAACCGGCCCGGTAGCGGGCGGCCCACCTAAGGAGACACGCCACGGCAGGCAAGCGCACCCAGGTCGGCATCGTGGGGACCGGCCCGGCCGGCCTGCTGCTGTCCCATCTGCTTGCGCTGCGCGGCATCGACTCGGTGGTGGTGGAGATCCGCAGCCGGGCCTACTGCGAGGCACGGCAGCGGGCCGGGGTGCTCGAGGACGGCACCGTCAAGCTGCTGCGCGAGTCCGGGCTGGCCGGCCGCCTGGACCGCGAAGGGCTTGAGCACGGCGGCATCTACCTGCAGTTCGCCGGGGAACGGCACCATCTGGACTTCCGCGATCTGGCCGGCGGCCGTACGGTCACCGTCTACGCCCAGACCGAGGTGGTCAAGGACCTGATCGGCAGGCGCCTTGCCGACGGCGGTGCGCTGGAGTTCGAGGTGTCCGATACCGCGGTGACCGGCCTGGACACCGACGAGCCCGTGCTGTCCTACACCGCGTCCGGCGGCCAGCGGCACGAGATCACCTGCGACGTGATCGCCGGCTGCGACGGTTTCCACGGCATCTGCCGGCCCGCCATCCCGGACCGGCTGCGCACCGTCTGGGAGCGCGAGTACCCGTACGCCTGGCTGGGCATCCTGGCCGAGGCGCCGCCCGCCACCGACGAGCTGATCTACGCCCACCACCCCGGCGGCTTCGCCCTGCACAGCATGCGCAGCATGCAGGTGAGCAAGCTGTACCTGCAGGTGGACCACGACGCGCGGGCCGAGGACTGGCCCGAGGCCCGGATCTGGGCGGCACTGCAGGACCGGTTCGCGCTGCCCGGCTGGGCGGTGAAGGAGGGCGCGGCGCTGGACATCGCCATCACCCCGATGCGCAGCTTCGTCAGCGCGCCGATGCGGTACGGGCGGCTGTTCCTGGCCGGCGACGCCGCGCACATCGTGCCGCCGACCGGCGCCAAGGGACTGAACTTGGCCATCGCCGACGTGGCGGTGCTCGCCGACGCGCTGACCGACCTGCTGCTGCGCGGGGACCACCGGCTCGCCGACGCCTACTCAGACACCTGCCTGAGCCGGGTCTGGCGGTCCACGCACTTCTCCTGGTGGATGACCACGATGCTGCACCGCACCCCGGGCGCCGGCCCGATGGAGGCGGCGCTGCAGCTGTCCCAGTTGCGGTACGTGACCACCTCCCGCGCGGCGGCGGTCACGCTGGCCGAGAACTACGTCGGCTATCCCCCGCTGCGCTGATTTCGCTGAGTTACGATCCGCCCGCCAGCCCCGGCCTGCCCGGGCGCGCCGCCGCCCGGGCGGGACGGCCGGCTGCGCCGGCAGAACAGCACCAGCCACGGCTCGACGAGGACCGTGTGCGCGGCCGCCACGCTGTCCGGGTACACCGCCAGGGTCCCGCAGGCCAGCAGCGCGGCCAGCGCGCCACGGTGGCGGCGCGTGCCGTGCTGGCTAGCGGACGTCCAGGCCGGTGAGCGCGCGGCCGATGATCATGCGCTGGATCTCCGAGGTGCCCTCGAAGATCGTGAAGATCTTCGCGTCGCGGTGCCAGCGCTCCACGGGGAACTCCCTGGTGTACCCGTTGCCGCCGAGGATCTGCATGGCCTGGTCGGTGACCCGGACCGCGGTCTCCCCCGCGACCAGCTTGCACATGGATCCCTCGGCGTGGTCGAACGACCTGCCGTTGCGGGCCATCCACGCGGCGCGCCAGGTGAGCAGCCGGGCCGCGTCCACCGAGGCCTGCATGTCGGCCAGCATGAACGCGATCGCCTGGTTCTGCCCGATCGGACGGCCGAACTGCACCCGGTTCCGCGCGTACTCGGTGGCGTACTCGACCGCGGCCCGGCCGATGCCCACGGCCATGGCCGCGACGCTGGGCCGGGACCGCTCGAAGGTCTTCATCGCCGCCTGCTCGCCGGAACTGCCGCCCTCCCGGACCCGCGCCAGCCGCTCGTCCAGCCGTTCCCTGCCGCCGATCAGGCACCGGCCGGGGACCCGCACGCCGTCGAGCACGACCTCGGCCGTGTGCGAGGCCCGGATTCCGTACTTGCGGAACTTCTGCCCCTGCGACAGGCCCGGCGTGCCCGGCGGCACGACGAAGCTCGCCTGCCCGCGGCTGCCCAGCGCCGGGTCGACCGACGCCACCACCACGTGCACGTCGGCGATGCCGCCGTTGGTCGCCCAGGTCTTGGTCCCGTTCAGCACCCACTCATCGGCGGCCTCGTGGTAGACGGCCTTGGTGCGGATGGCGGCGACGTCGCTGCCCGCGTCCGGCTCGGAGGAGCAGAACGCGGCGAGCTTGACATCGCCGGGCCCGCCGAACATCTGCGGCAGCCACTCGCCCATCTGCTCGTTGGTCCCGTTGGACGACAGCGCGACCGCGGCCAGCGAGCTGCCGACCAGGGACAGGGCGATGCCCGCGTCCCCCCAGAACAGCTCCTCGAAGGCGATCGGGATGCCGAGGCCGGTGGGCCCGAGCCACTGCTCGCTGAAGAACTCCAGCGAGTACAGGCCGATCTTGGCCGCCTCCTCCAGGATCGGCCACGGGGTCTGTTCCCGCTCGTCCCATTCGGCGGCCGCGGGCCTGATAACGTTTGCGGCGAAGCCGTGCACCCAGTCCTGCATCTCGCGCAGGCCGGGCCCGGGGTCCAGGCTGAACGCGGGAGTGTCGGCGGCACTGCTCATGGTGCTCCTCAAGGTCCGGTCGCACCCCTATGTTACCGGTGAGTAGCTTCCAGGCCAACCGGTACCGGCCGGCTGCGTCTCTTTAACTGCGTCAGCCCTGGTCGTGGCGGTCCAGGAACTCGTAGACCTCGGTCTCGTCCACGCCGGGGAAGATGCCGGTCGGCAGCGCCGACAGGATGTGCGAGTGCGCCCGGGCCGACGGCCAGGCCATTCCCTCCCAGCGCCCGGCCAGCGCGCTGGGCGGGCGGCGGCAGCAGTCGGCGTCCGGGCACCGGGAGACCCGGCGCAGCGCCGTGTCCCGGCCGCGGAACCACCGGGAGTGCTCGTAGGTGAACCCCAGCGTGATGGCGAACCCGCGCTCGCGGCCCGGGTCGATGTGGGACACGCACCAGTACGTCCCCGACGGCGTGTCGGTGTACTGGTAGCACGGCGAGAACCGGTCGGCGGCGAAGAAGACCTGGCGGCCGCACCACTGCCGGCACATGCGCTGCCCCTCGATGGCGCCCGAGTCGTCGGCGGGCAGCATCAGCCCGTCGTTCTCATACGCCTTGTAGATGACGCCCGCCTCGTCGTTCTTCACGAAGTGGCAGGTCAGCCCGAGGTGATGGGTGGCCAGGTTGGTGAACCGGTGCGCGGCCATCTCATAGGACACCGAGAACACGTCCCGCAGGTCCTCCACCGACAGCTCGCGCGCCTGCATCGCCTCGGTCAGGAAGCGGGCCGCGAACCGCTCGGGGACCAGGACGGCCGCGGCGAAGTAGTTGGCCTCGACCCGCTGGCGGAGGAAGTCGGCGAAGTCCCGTGGCGGGTCGTGGTCGAGCACGAAGTGGCCGAGGGTCTGCAGCAGGATGGTCCGCGGTGAGTGCACGCCGACCGATTCCTGCTTGAGGTAGATCCGCCGGTGCCGCAGGTCTGTCACCGAACGCACCGACCGGGGCAGGTCGTCGGCGTAGGACACGGCGAAGCCGTGGTGGGCGACGATCGCCATCAGGGTGCTCTGGGACAGCGCGCCGCCGCGGTAGCCCACCGCGTCCAGCGCCTCGGCCGCCTGCCGCTCGATCTCCGGGAAGTAGTTCCCCCGGGCGCGCATGGCGTCCCGCAGCTCGGCGTTGGCGATCCGCGCCTCCTCGGGCGTGGCCGTCGGGCGGGTGCGCTGGCGGCGCAGTTCCCCGTACAGCGCCACCACGTGCTCCAGCACGTCACCGGGCACCCGGGCACCGACCTTCAGGTAGGGCAGGCCGAGATCGCGGAACAGCGGATCCTGCTGTGCCTCCTCCAGCGCGATCTCCAGTTGCGCGCGGCGGCTCGGCGGCTGTGGCCGCAGCAGCTCCTCCGGCGCCACCGACAGCGCCTTGGCCAGCGAGTCAATCAGGGACAGCTTCGGCTCGCGGCGCCCGTTCTCCAGCAGGGACAGCGCCGACGGGGCCCGGCCCACCCGGGAACCCAGCTCGGCGAGGGTCATGTTCCTGGCCCGGCGCAGGTGCCGCAGCCGCTGCCCGAACGTCGCAAGGTCTAGACCACTAGAACGAAATGAGTCAGATTCTTCTCTTAGAAACTGCGGCATATCTTCATATTAGAGAAAAAACTCTAGATATTCACTACGGATTGCCCTGCCCGCCGGGCTCCGCGTGGCGCAAGCTGGGCCCATCAACCCAGGGGACGACACGGATCGGGAGGAATAACACAGTGAACGATCGTCGCCTCGAGGGCACCGCGTACGCGGCAGGCAGCAACGGGAAGCATGACGCCAGCCCCGTCGGCCAGGCGGCCCGCCTGGCCGGGGAATGGGCGACGAGCCCGCGCTGGCGTGGCACCAAGCGCAGCTACTCAGCCGAGGACGTGATCCGGCTGCGGGGCTCGGTGCAGGAAGAGCACACGCTGGCCCGGCTCGGCGCCGAGCGGCTGTGGACGCTGCTGCACACCGAGGACTACGTGAACTCGCTGGGCGCGTTGACCGGCAACCAGGCGGTACAGCAGGTCCGGGCCGGCCTCCCGGCGATCTACCTGTCCGGCTGGCAGGTCGCCGCGGACGCCAACCTGGCCGGGCAGACCTACCCGGACCAGAGCCTCTACCCGGTCAACTCGGTACCGCAGGTGGTCCGCCGGATCAACAACGCCCTGATGCGCGCCGACCAGATCGCCTGGGCCGAGGGCAACGGCAACGGGACCCACTGGCTGGCGCCGATCATGGCCGACGCCGAGGCCGGGTTCGGCGGCGTGCTCAACGCGTTCGAGCTGATGAAGGCCATGATCGTGGCGGGCGCGGCGGCCGTGCACTGGGAAGACCAGCTGGCGTCGGAGAAGAAGTGCGGCCACCTCGGCGGGAAGGTGCTCATCCCGACCGGGCAGCACATCAAGACGCTCAACGCCGCCCGGCTGGCCGCCGACGTGTGCGGCGTGCCGACCCTGGTGGTGGCCAGGACCGACGCGCACGCGGCAACGCTGATCACCAGCGACGTGGACGAGCGCGACAAGCCCTTCGTCACCGGCGACCGCACCGCCGAGGGTTTCTTCCGGATCCGCAACGGCATGACCGCCTCGGTCGCCCGCGGGCTCGCCTACGCCCCCTACTCCGACCTGCTCTGGATGGAGACCTCCACGCCGGACCTGGCGGAGGCGCGCGAGTTCGCCGAGGCGATCAAGGCCGAGTTCCCCGACCAGATGCTGGCCTACAACTGCTCGCCCTCGTTCAACTGGCGCAAGCACCTGGACGACGGCACCATCGAGAAGTTCCAGCGCGAGCTGGGCGAGATGGGGTACAAGTTCCAGTTCATCACGCTGGCCGGCTTCCACGCGCTGAACTACTCGATGTTCGAGCTGGCCCGCGGCTACGCCGAGGAGGGCATGCCGGCCTACGTGCGGCTGCAGGAGGCCGAGTTCGGCGCAGAGCCCACCGGCTACACCGCCACGCGTCATCAGCACGAGGTGGGCACCGGTTACTTCGACATGGTGACCTCGGCCATCACGCCGAACGCCGCCACCGTGGCGCTGGCCGGATCCACCGAGGCCGAGCAGTTCGCGGGAACCCACTGACCAACCCTGTCCGTGGCTGGCCGCCGCCATCGGGCCAGCCCCCGTGCGGACCTCCGGGGAGGTGCGATCGGGGCTGCCCTGGTCCGAGGGCAGCCCTGGTTAGGAGAGCAGGCCGGTGGTGGCGGGTATCTCCAGAATGTCGGAGTCGTCGGCGTAGCGGGTGCCGTGCCAGCGCGACGGCAGGAACATCGGGACGATCATCGCCATGCCCGCCAGCGCCAGCGTGCCGTTCAGCAGCAGGACGCGGAACCCGGCGCCGAACGTGTGCCCCTGGAGCGGGATCCACGCCAGCGCGCGGTGCGCGCTCACCGCCAGCAGCGCCGTCCAGCCCAGCAGAACGAGCCCTGGCAGGCCGGTGGCCAGCGGCGACACAGCCGGCACCACGAGCAGGATGCCCAGGAACAGGCCGGTCCCGGCCGCGGCGGCCAAGCCGATCAAGCCGGTCCGGCTGGGCAGCCCGACGCTGTGGCCCGCGAGCGCGGCGATGTGCTCCGCTCCCCAGCCGCCGCCGAAGAACACGGTCGCCGCTAGCGCTATCGCCAGAATGAGCCCGATGAGGTGTCGCATTGTCCCATGAGTCCTTCATCCCCGCTCTGCTCCGTTACCGCAGAAAGACTACGTGACCTGCGCGTGTTTTGCGGTGAGATGGCGACGTCCGCCCCCGGCCGCCGGGACCGCCAGGGCCCGGCGGGCGGCCGCTGCCGGTCAGCCCGCGCCGGCCAGCGCCCGGCGGGCCAGCACCCTGGCACCGTTCACCGGCGCCAGCAGCGCGTAGGCGCGGTACGCGTCGTGGCAGATCAGGGCCACCTTCAGGCCGCGTAGGCCGGGCGGGCGGCGATACCCCGGCGGCCGGTAACGGCGGAAGTCGGCCGCCATCCGGCCGAAGAACCGGCGCCGCGCGGCGCGCGGTACCAGGCCACTGGCCAGGATCGAGCTGTAGTGCTCCAGCATCCGGCCGAACAGCGCCGCCCGGATGTTAGGCCCCGCGGCCGCGCCGTCGTCCAGCGCGGCGAAAACCCGTGCATAAGACGTGAAGATGTCGAAATGGTCCAGGCTCGCCGTGCCAAGGAACGAGCCGGGCCGCCGCCGGTACAGGTAGCAGACCTGGTCGAGCAGCGCGATCCGCCCCGCCGTCAGCAGCGCCGTGGCGGACAGCGGCACATCCTCGTGGATGCCCGGCGGCATTGGCACGCCGAGCCCGGTGACGAAGCCCCGGCGGAACACCTTGCTCCACAGCGTCATCGTGCGGTCGAGCAGCGCGGGCCGGTCGGCGAGCGTGACCACGCCAGGATCGCCGGCCAGCAGCACGGCGCCGTGGCTGGGCTCCGTGCCGCCGCCCGGCCGCAGGATGCGGTAGTCGATGAGCAGGATGTCGGGACGGTCCCGCGCCAGCCGGTCCGCGACCGCGGCCAGGCTGCCCTCGGCGAGCCGGTCGTCGGGGTCGGCGAACCACACGTGCGCGCCGCTGGCCTCGGCCAGGCCCCGCATCCGGGCCGGCCCCGGGCCGGCCTGCCCGGGCAGGTGGATCACCCGCAGCCGGGGGTCCGCGGCGGCCCGGGCGTCCAGGATGGCCCCGCAGGCGTCCGGGGAGGCGTCGTCCACCGCGATCACCTCGATCCCGGCGGGCAGGCGCGGCTGGCCGAGGATCGAGTCCAGGCAGCCGGGCAGGTACTCCGCCACCTCCCGGACGGCGAGGATCACGCTGATCAGCGGCCCCCCGGAGCGCGTGGAACCGGTCACCGGCGACGCCGGTTCGTGATCGGATGACTTCTCTGGGTAATCATGGCGAGCCGATCCTATGGCAGACCCTTAACAGCGTCCTGTCAGGATCGCCCCGTAAGCTCGACCCCGTGCACATTGACACCATCTTCAGAACTATTGGTTCCCTGGCCGTCAAGTTCCGCTGGCTGGTGCTGGTCGCGTGGGTAGGGGGGGCGTACCTCGCGGTAATGTTGCTTCCCTCGCTGAACAGCGTGACCCAGAACAACAACACCAAGTTCCTTCCGTCCAGCGCGCCGAGCTCGCACGCGCAGCAGCTCGCCGCGCCGTTCGGCACCGCCAGCCTGATCCCGATCCCGGTCATCGCGGCCCAGCCCAGCGCGCCGCTGTCGCAGGCCGACCTCGGCGCGATCGCCGCGCTGCCCGCCCGGCTGAAGACGGTCAGCGGGGTCGCCAAGGTGCAGGACGCCGGCGTGTCCGCCAATGGCCGCGCGGTGCAACTGATCGTGCTCGCACAGCAAGGCGGCGGTAACCAGAACTACGCCACCGACCTGATCGACGGCCTGCGCGCCAAGATCGCCCAGGCGCACCTGCCCGCCGGGCTGCAGGCGCACGTGGCCGGTGACGTCGCCGCGCAGGTGGACCAGCAGAAGGCATCGGGTAACACCGGCAGCAAGATCCAGTTGCTGTCGCTGCTGTTCATCCTCGTGCTGCTGGTCCTGATCTTCCGGTCGTTCACCCTCGCCCTGGTGACGGTCATACCGGCGCTGCTGTCGTTCACCATCGCCGGGCCGCTGGTCGCGGAGGCCGCCCAGCACGGGCTCCAGGTCTCCCCCATCGCCGAGTTCCTGATGATCGTGCTGGTGCTGGGCGCGGGCACCGACTACGGGCTGTTCCTGGTCTTCCGGGTCCGCGAGGCGCTGCGGGCCGGGCAGCACGCCACCGCGGGCGAGTACTACCCCGGCGCGCGCGGCCTGGGCGGCAGCCTGCTCGGCGACTTCCTCCACACCAGGGGCCCGGCCCGGGACGCGATCGTCAGCTCGGTGACCAAGGTCGGCGAGTCCATCACGTTCTCCGCGGCCACGGTGATCGCGGCGATGCTGACGCTGCTGCTCGCCTCCTTCTCCTTCTACGCCGACCTCGGCGGCCCGTTCGCGATCGCCATCGGCGTCACCCTGATCGCGGCGCTGACGCTGCTGCCGGCGCTGCTGTCCATCCGGCTGTCGCTGCTGGCCATGAAGCGCTCGCTGTTCCGCAAGGTCTTCGGGCGGCCGAAGCTGCTGCCGTGGAACATCCAGGGCAGCGGCAAGGCAGGCGCCTGGGGCCGCGTGGCCGGCCGCATCGTGACGCACCCGATCCCGACCCTGGTGTCCGGGATCGTGGTGTTCGGCGGGCTAGCGTTCGCGGTGTTCGGCTACGCGGCGGCCGGTTTCGGCGGGAGCACCGCCCCGCCCGCCGGCACCGACTCTGCCGCCGGGCAGGCGCAGCTCACCAGGTATTTCCCGCAGTCCGCGGCCAACCCGACCACGGTGATCCTCCGCTTCGGCACCCCGGTATGGCAGGACCCGGCACCGCTGGCCGCGGCGACCGGCAAGCTCCAGGCGAGCGGGCTGTTCACCCAGGTCAGCGGGCCGCTGAACCCGACCGGCGCCCAGCTCACCCCGGCCCAGTTCACCGCGCTGCACGCCAAGCTCGGGCCGGCTAAGGCGCTGCCGCCAGCACCTCCCCCGGGCTCGGGCGTGTCGGTCGGCGCGTACCAGGCCTACCGCGCCACCGCCAACTTCGTCAGCCCGGATGGCCGGACCGTGCTGTACGAAACGGGCCTGAAGGCCGGCGATCCGGGCAGCACAAGCGCGATGAACGCGACGCCGTCCCTGCGTGCGGAGACCACCGCGGTCGCCAAGTCGATCGGTGCGTCCGACTCGGCGCTCGGCGGCGAGGCGCCGGCCCTCTATGACATCAGCAGCATCTCCAACAGCGACCTCAAGCGCATCATCCCCATCGCGATCCTGGCGATCGGGATCCTGCTCGCGCTGGTGCTGCGCAGCCTGGTGGCACCGCTATACCTGATCGTCTCGGTGGGGATCTCCTACCTGGCGGCGCTAGGCCTGTCGGTGCTTGTCTTCATCAAGATCGGCAACAGCGGCGGCCTGGTGTTCTTCATGCCGTTCCTGATGTTCATCTTCCTGCTCGCCCTCGGCGAGGATTACAACATCCTCATGATGACCCGGATCCGGGAGGAGGCGCGGCGCCTGCCGCTGCGCGAGGCGGTGATCCGGGCGCTGAGCGCGACCGGGTCGACGATCACCTCGGCCGGGCTCGTGCTGGCCGGCACCTTCATCGTGCTGACGGTGGTCGCCGGCAGCGGCTCGGGCGGCAGCCAGGTCCGTGACATCGGCCTCGGCCTGGCCCTGGGCATCCTGATGGACACGTTCCTGGTGCGTACCCTGCTGGTGCCCTCGACAGTGGTACTGCTCGGCCGGTGGAACTGGTGGCCGTCCCGGATGAGCAGGCCACAGCCGGCCCTGCCCGGGCCGGACGGCGTCGCGGCCGTCGCGGACGACCGGGACGTCAGGCGGGCGGAGGCCCGTTAGGGCGTGCCCTGGGGCTCCGCGGGCGGGGCGTCGGCCAGCGTGTCGATCAGCCCCGCCAGGTCCCGCAGCGCGGGCAGCGCGGATTCCACCACGTCGCGGCTGGCGGGCGGCAGCTCGGTGATCGCGGACCGCAGCAGCCGCTCGTTGATCTCCTGCCAGCGGGTCACCGCGGCCTGGCCGGCCACGGTCAGTGACAGTGACGCCGTGCGCCGGTCCTCCTCGCCGCCGGACCGGGTGATCAGCCCGGCCCGGCGCAGGCCGCTGGCCAGAGTCGCTTCCGAACTGGGGGCGATCCGCAGCATCCGGGCGAGCTGGCCGGGGCGGGCGCCGGGGTTCTCCGCCAGGCAGGACAGCAGTTCCAGCTGGGCGACCGACAGGTTGGCGCCAGGGTCGGCCGCGCGGGCCGCCCGGCGCATGGCCCGGCGGAGCCGGGAGATCACGTCGGCGAGTTCCGCTCCCCTGGAATCGCCCTCGCCGCGCGGCGGCGAGACCCCGTTAGCCGCCTGCACCAGGTGCGGTCCCCTCTGCCTGCCCCAAGATCTTGCTCCCTGTCACCGTTCCCCATCATGGCGCAGCCTGCCTGGCCTGACCGGCAATCCGTGCATATCCGGCTAGCCGGGCACTCCCGGCCATCACGGAACCTGGGCACCTGGCCGGCCTGGAACGGGGATACTTGGCGCGGATCTCGCGGACTCACCGGTCGCGGTGCTGGCCTCCGGCGCACTGACCCGTCAGACTCGCCTGAGGGAGGTCCGAGCTACGCCGCCGCGCGGCACCATGTGCACCGGGTCACCCGGCGGCGCAGGAGGGACGCCAATGCAAGAACTGCGCCTCGTCGCGGTCAGTGAGGACGGCAGCTACGCCGTTCTCACGGCGCCGGGGAGCGGTGGCCGCTTCACGCTCCGGATCGACGACCGGCTGCGGGTCGTGGCCCGCGGGCAGTTCTCGCGGCTTGCGCAGTATGAGATCGAAGTGGAGAGTCCCTTGCGACCCAAGGAGATCCAGGACCGGATTCGCGCCGGGGAGACGGCCGACGAGATCGCCGACGCGGCGGGCGTGCCGATCGAGCGCGTGCGCCGGTTCGAGGGCCCGGTGCTGGCCGAGCGTGCCTACCGTGCCCAGGAGGCCCAGCGCGCGACCGTGCGCCAGCCCGGGGACTCCGGACCTGGGCGCGCTCTCGGGGACCTGGTGGCGGAGGGCCTGCGTGCCTCCGGGGTCGATCCGGCGGACGCCGAGTGGGATTCCCGGAAGCGCGCCGACGGCGGGTGGCAGGTCACGCTCGCGTTCAGCTCCGGCAGCCGCCCGCACCTGGCGGAGTGGGTCTACGACCCGCACCGCAGGCACGTCGCCCCGGCCGACGACACCGCCACCCTGCTGTGCCAGCCCGACGCGGAACTGCCGGTGCCAGCGCCCGGCCCCCGGCCCGCCGCGCGGGCAACGGTCACCCCGATCGGCAGCAGGCTGGGCCCGGCCGCCGACGCGGACCAGGGCCGTCAGCCTGAACGGGCGCGGGTGCCCGCGCCGGGCCGCGCCCGCACGGCAGCGGAGAAGGAAGAGAGCGCGCCGGCTGCCGCCACCCAGCGCGAGCGCCCGGTCAGGAAGGCCGCGGGCGGCCGGTCACGGCGCTCCTCGGTCCCGTCCTGGGACGAGATCATGTTCGGGACTACGCGGCCGACGGAATAAGTCTGCTCATCGGCCTTCGGCCGCTTTCGCCGTGGTCGGCCGCTCCGGTGCTAGCCGGGGGGACGACCCCCCGAACCCCCCGCATGGGGCGCCGGTACCCGATGCGCTACATAGGCCCAAGCGTCGCCCGGCGCCATCCACGGCAGCCGCGGCGCTTTCGCGAGGGTGGCCACGGGAGGGTTCGCGTGCGCATACGATCGCTGCGGATGGTGCGTGCGGGCTCGGGACAGAGGGGACAGGTGCGGCGGTTGGCGGGTAGGTCCGGCCGATCGATTCCGGCCGCCGCCGCCGCTGCCGCGGCGCTCATTTCCATCAGTGGCTGCGGCCTGATTGGCGGCCCCAGCACGGTCCTGGTGGCTGTTCCTGACACCATCACGGTGACCAGCCCGGACTTCAACGGGAAGGCGATGGGGCCGGAGTTCAGTTGCCACGGCGCGGGCCGGCATCCGGCGATTCACTGGTCGGGCGCGCCGGCCGGAACAAAGTCACTCGCGCTGGTCATGGATGACGCCGCCGCGCCGATCACGCCGTATATCTACTGGATCGTCTTCGACATAGGGCCGCAATCCTCCGATATTCCGGCCGGGCGACTTCCGCCTGGGGCGCGTCGAGCGGACAACAGCAAAGGCACGATCGGCTATGATCCGCCCTGCCCAGCGAATCCCGGGCACTTTTACAGGTTTACCGTTTACGCCCTTGGCAGAAGGCTCTCGCTGGCCGCGAGGTCTAGTGCGAAAACGGCCTGGATGGCCATAGCCAACGCTGCTATAGCCCGTGGCAGGCTCGTTACTGCTATCAATCCGTAATTGCTAGGTTGCAGTGAGTAAACGACACAAGTAAAAGTTCTCTAAACGCGTGACACGGGCCATACCGGTCCGCCAGAATCACAGCCCAAGGAGTTCCCTCCGTAGTGACCCAAGTCGCTAGCGATACTGGGGAAGGCCCGCGCCGTGGCCGCGTGCGCCTCGCTAGCGCTGCCCAGATGGCCATGGCTAGTTGGGTGGTGCGATGATCCTGCTCGTGATCGGCCTGGTGGCCGTAATCGTGGTAGTCCTCATTGCGGTCTTTCTGAGCATTCGGCTCGGGCGCGGTGATGAGGACGACGAGCCGGAGATGCGGCCCAGTGGCCGCGACCGGCGCCGCGACCAGGACGAGCGGTGGCGGGAGCGGGATACCGGGCGGGTGCCCGCGACCGCGCGGGGCAGCGCCTCCCGCGGCCGTGGCGAGCATGACGGTCACGGCTCGCGCGGCCCGGCCAGGGAGCGGGACTCCCGCGGCCGCGGTTACGACGGCGCGCCGCGCAGGCCGTCCCGGCCCGACGCGCCCGGCTACCGCAAGCAGGCGGCCCGCCCGGCCGTCGCCGCGTCCGCACCGGCGCGCGGGCGCTATGACGCCGGCCCCTCGCGGCGCCATGCCGACGACTTCCCCTCGGCCGACTACCCGTCCATGGACCTCGGCCCGGCCGGGGCCTACCCGGCGGGCGACCACCCGTCGGTGGAGTTCCCCGCGGCCGGCTACGACGCCACGGACGGCCCCAGGGACCGGCAGGATTCGCGGCGCAAGGCGGCGCCCGCGCCGGCCGCGGCCAAGGGCCGGTCCCGGCAGCGGGGCAAGCGCGACGATGACGACGACTGGCCGAGCACCGAATGGGACCAGCTCTCCGACGAGCAGTACTGGGCCGAGGTTTCCGCCGACAAGCCGTTGTCGGCCATGGCCCGCCCGAGCAAGCCCGCACGGGATCCGGTGGCCACGGCCCCGGCGAACGGCGGCGCCAAGGCCAAGCCCGCCGCGCGGGACTCCCGGCCTGCCAGGCCGCCCGCGCCAGAGCGCGACCTGCCGGTCCGCAAGGAGCGCACGCCGGCGCGCGAGCCCGTGACCGAGCGCCTCCCGGTCCGTGCCGCCGCCCGGCAGGCCCCTCCGCCTCCCCCGCCCCCGCCGCCCGCGCGGCTGGAGACGGACGCCGCCGCCGGCCGCTCGTTCCCCGAGCCGCACGCGCCGCTCGACAGCGGGCCCATGGCCTCGCGCGACACCGGACCTCATGCGGCCCGGAACACCGGGCCCCAGCCCCGGCCCGACCACCGGCGGCGGGACACGACCGGGCCGCACGCCACCAGGGACCGTGACCTGGCCGCGCTCGCCAGCGCGCCGCCGCCCATCCCGGGCGCACTCGAAGACGACCCGCTGACCAGCCCGTCGTTCTCCCTCAAGTCGGTACCGGCCAACGACAGCCGCTCCTACAGCAACGCCAGGAAGCACGCGAAGCCGGACGTCAACGGAACCGCCCACCCGAACGGTAACGGGCACGGTAGCGGCAGCTACCCCACGGCCGACTATGCCAGCCCTGATGGCTACGCCTACCAGTCCGCGCCCCCGGCCGCCGCGCCGGTCCCCGCGCCCACGGCGGAGTGGTACAGCGCGCCGCCCGCACCCGCCGCGCCGCCCGCCGAGGCGCAGACGCCCGCGTACGGGAACCCCTACCAGTACACCGGCGGTGGCAACGGCGGCTCCGCCGCGGGGTTCGCGGACAACCAGGCCACCGCGGGCTACCCCGGTTACCTCGCGGACCCGCTGCGCGTCTACTCGCCGCCCGGCTACGACGCGCCGGCGCCGTATGCCGAGCCCGCCGCAGGGACCGTGCCCTACGCCGACGGCTACTCCGGGCACCCCTACGCGGAGCAAGCCGGGTATCAGGACGGGTACCACACCGCCGGGCATGCCCCAGGTTACGAGGAGGGCTACCGCGCGGACCCGTACACGGCCGGCGGATACGGGCCATACCCGCCCCAGGGTTGACAAGCAGGTATACCCGGCGCGGACAATATGGCGACCCCGAGAACCGCTATGCACAGCAGAGGAGACGGTGGACCGCGCACGGGATCACGCTCGCACCTACCACTTGCACCGGCTAGCGACCGCCCTTGACACGCAGGGCCTGCAAGCCACGGTGAAGACCACCTACCCGGCCGCCCTGCACATCTTCGCACCGGGCGCGACGATGCTCACGGAAAACATCGGCTGCACCCCCGGCACCGATGACCGGGGCCACCTTCGCTGGTACTACCGCTGGTCCTGGGGAGAAGTGCTGCACGACACCGATGACCCCTCGGCCGCCGCCGCGAAGATAGCCGAGGTCCTCTCCTCCCGATAGCGCCTGGTCAGCGATCGCCGTCAGGCCCGTCCCCGGAGCCGGGAAGCGGGACCAGGGTCAGGGCTCAGTGCCCCGCGACGGAGTCGCGGGGCACTGAGGCCGTCGGGGGGTTCCAGGGGGGTCGCTCCCCCGGGCCAGCAGGGCTCAGTGCCCCGCGACGGAGTCGCGGGGCACTGAGGTCATCGGGGGGTTCCAGGGGGGTCGCTCCCCCAGGCCAGTACAGTGGCCCGCATGCCAGCGACGATCTCGGTGCGTGACCTGCGCAAGTCCTACGGCCGGGTAGCCGCCGTGGACGGCGTGACATTCGAGGTGGATCAGGGCGAGTTCTTCGGGATCCTGGGCCCGAACGGGGCGGGCAAGACCACCACACTGGAGATCATCGAGGGCCTGCGCGAGCCCGATGGCGGCGACGTCACCGTGCTCGGCGTCCGGCCGTGGCCACGGGATTCCGCGCTGCTGCCGCGGATCGGCGTGCAGTTGCAGGCGTCGTCGTTCTTTGAGCAGCTCACCGCGCGGGAGCAGTTGCGCACGTTCGCCTCGCTGTACGGGGTCAGCGCCCAGCGCGCGGACAGCATGCTGGGCGTGGTCGGGCTGGAGGACCAGGCCGGCACCCGCACCGAGAAACTGTCCGGCGGCCAGGCCCAGCGCCTGTCCATCGCCTGCGCGCTGGTGCACGATCCCGAGCTTCTTTTCCTGGACGAGCCGACCGGTGCCCTGGATCCGCAGGCCCGGCGGAACCTGTGGGACCTGCTGCGGAAGATCAGTGCGGAGGGCCGCACCGTGGTGCTCACCACCCACCACATGGACGAGGCGGAATCCCTCTGCCACCGCGTCGCGATCATGGATCATGGGAAGATCCTCAAGATCGGGCCGCCCGCCGCCCTGATCCGCGAGCTGGACCAGCCGCTGCGGATCAGCGTGGCGTCGGGGTGCCTGTCGGTGGCGCAGGCGCGGGCCCTGCTGCCCGGGCCAGGCGCGGCCGGCAGCGTGACCGACGACGGCGTGTCGCTGACCATCGCCACCAGGGAGCCCGCGATGGTCCTGGCCGGGCTGGCCGGCCAGGACGCGCTGACCGGGCTGCGGGTGTCCGGCGCCACGCTGGAGGACGTGTTCCTGGAACTCACCGGGCGCGAGTACCGCGCCTGACCGCGTCGCTGGCCGCCCTCGCCGGCGGCAGCGGGCCGCTCAGCCGAGGACCAGCCGGGCCGCGTCCTTGGGGGCGCTGTGCTCGGCCAGCCGGACGTGGTACATCGACCGCCAGTTCTTGCCCGTGAGCAGGAATTCCCCGGTGCCGGGCAGTGCCGCGACACCGTTGAGCACCGCCTCCGGGTCACCCCAGTGGCGTTCCATCACCGCCTTGGCGTCCACGATGTCGGTGACCTCGCCGCTGCCCGGGTTGATGCCGGCCAGGTACCGCTTGCCCAGCAGGTTCGCCCATATCCGCCCCCCGGCCCATTCGAGGTCGTTGAGGTCCGACACCCGCCCGCCGTCGGCGCGGACCATGACCACGCCGAGCGGTTCCAGCGTGGCCGGATCCCGCCGGACCAGCTCGCTGGTGCCATCGCTGGTCACGACGGCGCCGTCCGCGGCGCAGATCCCCCAGCCCTCGCGGTTGAAGGGGACCTTGTCCAGCAGCTCCAGGCTGCCCGCGTCCCAGCGCAGGGCGACCCGCTCCCGCCAGGTGAGCTGCCACAGGTGCGCCCCGGCGCGGCAGATGCCCTCGGCGAACAGCTCGGGCGGCAGCGGCGCCTGCCGCTCCGGCCGCTGCGCGCCGAACGGGTACCGGCGCAGCGCCGACCGCCCGTACCCGCCGTGGCTCTCCCACACCGTGTCCCCGCCGACGATCAGGCCCTGGGTGAAGCCGCGCCCGGGATGCGGCATGCGGCGCAGCACTCGCAGCCGGTGAAATCTCAGCGTGCCACCTCGCTCGCTAAGCCATCAGGGCCCAGCTTCACGCGACGGAGTCGCGCGAGGCTGAGGCCACCCGGGGGGTCCGGGGGGTCGCCCCCCCGGGCCAACACCTGGGGGGTTCCGGGGCGGCTTGCCGCCCGGGTCAACACCGCCACGCAGACATCCTGCCAGCCCCGGACGGCCGTCACCGGCCGTGGTGCACTAGGTTTCGCCCATGCACAGTGTGGATCCGACCACCGAGCAGATGATCCGCTCGGTCCTGGCGTACGCCGAGAACCGGTTGCGGCTGGATCCGGTTCCCCTGGACGGAAGCCGCCGGGACCCGGCGGAGTTCGACGCCCTGCTGCGCGGGCTGCCCGGCGAGGAGCCGCACAACGCGGATCAGGTGCTTGGCGCGTACGCCTCGGTCCTGGCCCCGGCGGTGATCTCCGCGGACAGCCCCCGGTTCCTCGGTTTCATCCCCGCCGCGCCGACCAAGGCCGCGCTGCTGTTCGACATGCTCGTCTCCTGTGCCTCGATCCAGGGCATCTCCTGGCTGGAGGCCTCGGGGGCGATCCACGCGGAGAACCTCGTGCTGCGGCTGATCGCCGACCGCGCCGGGCTGCCCGGCTCCGCGGGCGGGTGCTTCGTCTCCGGCGGGTCCGCGGGGAACCTGTCCGCGCTGATGGTCGCCAGGGAGATGGCCAAGCGCCGGGCCGGACCGGGCGGCCAGGGCCGCCGGCTGCGCGCCGTGGTCAGCGGCGACGCCCACTCCTCGATCGGCAATACGCTGCGCATCCTGGAGATGGGCCCGCTGACCGTGACCACGCCGGACCACCGGCTGACCGGCGACGCGCTGCGGGCCGCCATCGCGGCCGACGGCGACCCGTCCTCGCTGGCCGCGGTGGTCGCCACGGCGGGCACCACGAACGCCGGGATCATCGACGACCTGGCCGGCGCGGCCGGGGTCGCTCGCGACCACGGCCTGTGGTTCCACGTGGACGGCGCCTATGGCGGTGCCGGGCTTTTCGCCCCGAGCGTCCGGTCTGCCTATGACGGCATCGAGCACGCCGACTCCTTCGTCCTGGATCCGCACAAGTGGCTGTTCGCGCCGTTCGACTGTGCCGCGTTGCTGTACCGCGACCCGGCGCTGGCCCGCTCGGTGCACAAGCAGGACGCGTCCTACCTCGACGTGATCCACGAGGAGCCCGCGGACTGGAACCCGACCGACTACGCCTACCACCTCACCCGGCGGGCCCGCGGCCTGCCGCTGTGGTTCTCACTGTCGGTGCACGGGGCCCGCGCCTACGCCGAGGCCATCGAGGCGGCGATCCGGCAGGCCAGGGACACCGCCGCGGAGATCTCCAAGCGCGGCTACCTGGACCTGATCCGCGAGCCCGACCTCGGCATCGTGCTGTTCCGCCGCCGCGGCTGGGCGCCGGAACAGTACACCGAGTGGGCGGACCGGCTGCTGGCCGACCAGGTGGCCTTCATCCCGCCGTCGGCCTGGGAGGGTGAGACGGTCGCCAGGTTCGCGTTCCTGCACCCGCACACCCCGATGGACCTGGTGCGGCAGATCCTCGACCGGATGGAGTGAGCGCGGCGCTAAGCCACCGCCTCGCGCCCGGCCGGGCCGGCCAGCGCGGCCGCCGAGGTGGTCAGCGAGGTCTCGAACACCTGCCGGCGGCGGCGCGGATCCATCAGGTTCACCCCCATGACGGCCAGGTCCTCCGGCCCGGGGGTGAGCACGGTGACCGTGATGCCCGCCGCGCGCAGCGCCCGGACCTCGCGCAGCAGCGCCATGGTGAGCAGCGCCCGCAGTTGCCGCTCCAGCCGCTCGTGCGGCATCCGCGGCCGGTCCGCGACCACGCTGGCCATCGGGGCGAGCACGAACACCTCGTCGACGCCGGCCCGGGCCAGCATGCCCAGCGACGTCGGCGAGCGAACGCCGCCGTCCACGTACCGGCGGCCGCCGATCACGGCGGGCTGATACCAGCCGGGGATCGAGCACGAGGCGACCACGGCGTCGGGCAGCCGGGCGGGCGGCGCACCGGGCCGGCCGAAGACGGCCCGCCGGCCGGAATGATAGTCGACGGCCACGATCCAGGTCTCGCGGTGGACCCAGGCCGGCGGCTCGGCGGATACGGGCACGCCGTGAGCGTGGCAGTGCAGGGCGTGCACCATGTCGCGGAGCGGGTGGTGGTGCGCCCGGCCTCGCGGCAGCCAGGCGCTGGCCAGCACGCCGGGATGCACCCGGTGCGGGGATAGCACCAGGGCCAGCATCAGCCTGGCCGAGCCGAGGCGCAAGCGGGGCGCGGGCGGCCAGGGGCCACCGGTGAGACCGTCCACGGCGGCGGCTTCCAGCGGCCCCACTGGCTCGCCCCGCTGGTGGGCGATCAACTCGTCGATACTGATCCCGCAGCGCAGCGCCGCGGCCAGGACGCTGCCCGCGCTGGTACCGACGATCAGGTCCAGTTCACCGAGCGGGCGTGGCAACCGCTCCTGCAGGGCGGGCAGCGCGCCAGCCATCCAGGCCGCGCCCAGCACGCCGCCCGCGCCGAGGACCAGGCCCACCCGGGGCCGGGAACGCTCAGGCACCGCTTTCAGACCCACGTGCACCTCCAGGGCCCAAACGACTGCACTGCCCGCTCAGCCCCGCCGGGCGGTTAGGCGCAGGTCTTATACATATATTCCCCCGGCAGCGGCCCGTGATGCACCTCGGCTACCTGGGGTGTCATCCACCGGGCCGGGCTACCGCATGCTCGCGCCGTCCGCGGCGGGCCCGGGCGTGCGCGCCGCGCGGGCGGCCCGCGCCGCCCGCTGGCCCGCCGAGCCGAGCCATCCCAGCACCGCGTCCGCGGTGTCCCGCGGGACTTCCAGTTGCGGCACATGTCCCACGCCGGCGAACTCGCGCAGCGACCATGAGGGGTTGGCCCGGGCCGCCGCGCGCGCCGCCGCGACCGGCACCAGGCGGTCGGCGGTGCCGTGGATCAGCAGCACCGGGCAGGTGACCGAGCGGATCCGCCGGCCGTAGGCACGGCCGTGGGGGTAGCCGACGGTGCGCACGACCGACCGCACCGCGGCGGCGAAATCGGCCTCGATGCCGGGGAACCCGGCCCGCTGCGCCGCGACCTCGACATGCCGTGCGATCGCCTCCGGGTCCACCCGCGAGATGTCCGCGCAGCAGATCCGCAGGATGCTGGCGACCAGGTCGGCCGGGGCCTGACGGTATCGCCTGGCCTGCGCCGCCCGGCGCAGCCCGGGGGTGAGGTACAGCGCGAACATCGCGGTCACCAGGGGGTCGGGCCGCGCGGCCACGAACGGCAGGGCAGGGTCCACCAGGACCAGGCCGGCCACGGTGGCCGGGGCGGCGCTCGCCTCGAGCAGCGAGATCATGCCGCCCATCGAGTTGCCCATGAGGATCACCGGGCCGCCGGTCACCGAGGTGACGAACCGGTGCAGCAGCGCCCGGTTCGAGGCCACGTCGGTGCCGCGCCCGAGCGACTGGGTCAGGCCGTGCCCGGCCAGGTCGGGGGCCAGCACCCGGCAGGCGCCGGTCAGCAGCGGCGCGACCGAGACCCAGTTGACCGCCGAGCCGCCGAGCCCGTGCACGCACACGATCACCGGGCCGTCGGCGGGGCCGCCGAAGTCCAGGTAGCGAACGGGCCCGTTCAGGTCGGCCCACCGGGAAATCCCGGCGTCCGGTCCCCCGAGCCCTTCGGTGCGGTCAGTGATCTGGCCAGCGGTCATCGCTCCAGGGTCGGGCAAGCCACAGCCGCTGTCAACCGGTGAGTAACTTACGGTTCAGCCTGCGGTGCTCCGTTCGGCGAGGCGGCGAGGCAGCAGAACGTCGGTGTCTCCTGGCTACCCACGCCGAACAGGACATGCGGCGGCACACCGGCGATGGCGTCGAAGGTGCTGTCCGGCGCGTCGCCGAGTTCCCCCGGATCCAGGCTCGGCACCACCGACCAGGACTGCCCGTTGAAGTGCTCGGCGAACGTCAGCAGGGCACCGTCGGACTCCCCGGTCTGCCCGGCCGCCCAGACATCGGCCGGCGACAGCGCGGTCACTCCCGCCAGCAGGCTGCCCTCGGTGCCGGCGTTCGGCGTCTCGGTCAGCGACCAGGCGGTCCCGTTCCAGTGCAGCACGTAGGGCAGGTTGAAGTTCTGCTGGTTGACGTTGCCCTCGTAGCCGCTGGCCCAGACGTTGCCGGGGCCGGTTGCGGTGCCCCCGGTGAGGAAGTTCTGCGGGTCGGCCCCGTCCTGCGGGAACGGGGTCTTCACGAACGACCAGGCGTGCCCGTCCCAGTGCGCGGACAGCGTGGCGGACTGGAAGCCGTTCTCGCCCACCGCCCAGGCGTCGGTGGGCGACAGCACGGTCACGGCATTGCCGAAGGCGCTGGCATGCAGGGCCGCCGGCTCCTTCACGAAGCTCCACGCCGTGCCGTTCCAGTGCGCGAACAGCATCGCGTTGAAGTTCTGGCCGTCGGAGTATTCACCCACCGCCCAGAGGTCGCCCGCCGAGGTCCCGCCGATCCCCCTCAGCTCGTCGAAGGCACCGAAGCCGGTCCGCGGTTTAGGGCTCGGGACCACGGACCATGCCGTGCCGTCCCAGTGCTCGATCAGCGTCCGTTCCGCACCAGCGCTGGTGGTCAGGTTGCCGACCGCCCACACGTTGCCACCGCTCACCTCGTCTACGCCGTCGACCTGGGCGTCGGCCGCGCCGGCCGGCATCGGCACCGCCGCCGTGGTCCATGCGTGGCCGTCCCAGTGCTCGGCCAGGGGCTGGCTGCTGGCCGAGAGGGCGTCGGACGCGCCCACCGCCCAGGCGTCGCTCGCGCTCCCGGCGGCGACCGAGCCGAAGAACACGTCCTTCAGGCCGTCGACGCCCCCCGGGTTCGGCGGGTTGCCCGCGATCCGCCAGGGGCTGGAGACCGGGCCCGCCGCAGTGGCCGCCGGGCCCGTCGTGGCGGCCGGGCCGAACGCGAGCGCGGTCACGCCCCCGGCCACGACCCGGGCGGCGCCGGACAGGCCGGTGACCGTGACCAGGGCCGGGCCGGTCTGGGCGCCGCCGTTGCCGAGCTGCCCGAACGCGTTGTCCCCCCAGCCCCTGACCCGGCCGCCGGCCAGCACGGCCAGGGAGAACGAGCCACCGGCGGCGATGGCCTTGGCCTTACCGAGCCCGGGCACCCGCAGCGGCACGTTGCTCTGCCCGATCCCGCCGGGGAACCCGTTCCGCCGGGCGAGCTGGAACTCGCCGTTGCCGCCCCAGACCCAGACCGACCCGTCCGAGAGCAGGGCCACCGAGTGCTCCTCCCCCGCTGCGATCGCCGTGATCCCGGTGATCTTGGCGACCGCCGTCGGGACCACCCGCAGGCTGACCCGGCGGCCGACGCCGAGCTGCCCGGATTCGTTATCACCCCAGGCCATCGCGGTGCCGTTGCCGAGCACGGCCAGCGAGTGCAGCGCACCGGCCGCGATCGAGGTCACCCCGGACAGGCCCGTCACCGGCACCGGCACCGTGCTGTTGCGCAGCGTCCCGTCGCCGAGCTGGCCTTCGCGGTTGTCGCCCCAGGCCACCACCGTGCCGTTGCTCATCAGGGCCAGGCTGAACAGCGACCCGGCCGCGATCGCGGTCACCCCGGACAGGCCCTTCACCGGCACCGGCACCGCTGAGGTCTTGGTGGTCCCGGTGCCGAGCTGGCCCTCGTGGTTGTCGCCCAGGCCATCACCGTGCCGTTGGCCAGCAGCGCCAGGCTGTGCTCCTCCCCCGCGGCCACCGCCGTCACGGTGCTGAGCCCGGGCACCACGACCGGCACCTCGCTGTCCCGGCCCTCGGCCCACAATGGAACCGTTTTGGGCGTTAGCGGCCCGCTGCACCGGCAACCCATTCCGCAGGCGCTGACCACCCCTACCGCGACCCCCCAGCGGAGCATCATTGTTCAGGAACCTGGCCGTCGTAGCGGCGCTGACGGCTCGGTTGTTACTGGCCCCCTCCGTCGGGTAGTCCCCGGCATGCTCGCGGCCGGCTCTGCCGCGGCGAGAGTGGTTAGGGGGTCTGGTTGGCCAGGCCGAGGTATTCGCCCAGCTGGTACTCGACGTCGAGGCCCTTGTCGGCGGCCAGTGCGCCGAGCGCGGCCGCGCGAGTGAGGAATCCCGGCTGTGTCAGCGAGTCCGCGAACTCGCCGTAGGCGGTGACCAGGTCCGCGTCTGGCGGCAGTGTCGCCCGGTTGACCATCGCCTTCGCGGTCGCCAGGGCTTGCCGGTCGAAGGAGGCGAGGCGGGCAGCCGTCGCGTCGACGAAGGCGTCGAGTTCCGCGTCGGGCAGGGCCCGGGTGACCCATCCCCAGCGCTCGGCGGTGTCGGCGTCGTAGTCGGCGCTGCTGAGGATGGCCTCGAGCGCCCGGTCGCGGCCGATGGCGCGGGGCAGTCGCTCGGTTCCGCCTCCGCCGGGCACGATGCCGATGCCGGCCTCGGGCTGGCCGAAGATCGCCTTCTCGCGGCTGGCGTAGCGCAGGTCGCAGGCCAGCGCCAGTTCGTTGCCGGCCCCGCGGGTGCGGCCGCGGATGGCCGCGATGCTGACGTACGGGGCCTTGCTCAGCCGCAGGACCATGTCGGTCCAGACCGGGTCGTCGTCCTCGTGCTCGGGCACGGGGAGGTCGCCGGCGGCGGCGCCGTCGAAGTGGTTGATGAAGAAGTCGGGGACCTCGCTGGAGAAGACGACGACCTGGATGTCGGGGTCCGCCTCGAGCCCCGCGACGATGTCGTGCAACGTCACGATGGTCTCGGGGATCACCAGGTTCGCGGGAGGGTTCGCGAACGTGATCCTGGCAGTTCGCGGGGTCGTCCGCTCGAGGCTGATGGTGCTGGGCTGGCTCATCGGATGGCTCTGTTTCGCTGGTGGGCTTGGCCGGGGTCGAGTCTGACGACCGCGGAGTTGTCGTGTCTGGCGGTGATGCGGCTGGCGCTGCGCTGAGGGTGTACGGCAGCCGCCTGGGTCGATGCACCGTCGCGGCTAGCAGCTCCGGCAGGTCATCGGTGATCTCCCGGGTAACTGCTCGCGCGCCGCTGGTTAGTGGTCCTCACAGTGATCGGCGGAGTTCACCCTCCGGCTGTTTGCGCCGGCTGCGCTTCGGGGCCTCCCGTGCCGGCTCTACCGTCCGAGGAACTCGAGGGCCTTCTGGGCGAACTGGGCGTGGAACTGGAAGATGCCGCCGTGGCCGGCGTCGGGGTAGATCACCAGCTCGCTGCCGGGCAGGCGGCGGGCCAGGTCGGCTGAGTTCTTGGTCGGGACCATCTTGTCGCTGTCGCCGTTGGCGACGAGGACGGGCTGGTGGATGACGGACAGGTCGGAGGGCTGCTGCAGGCCCCAGCGGTGGATGGCCTTGAGCTGGGCGGCGTAGGACCTGAGCGAGATCTTTTTGTCCCGGTCGCGGGTGCGTTCCTTCAGGCGGGCCAGGAACTCCTGGCCGGCGCGACGCCCGTTGGGTGTCCTGGTGAAGAACAGGAACTGTTTGGGGTCGGTGAAGGTGAGCAGTGCCCGGATGGTGTCGAGGTTCGAGATCCTGGTCACGTTCTTGATGCCCTCGCCTCCGGCGGGCCCGGTGCCGGCGAGGATCAGCTTGCGGACCAGCTGCGGTTCGTCCTGGGCGATTACCTGGGCGATCATGCCGCCCATGGAGAAGCCGAGGAGGTCGACCTGGTTCAGGCCCAGCGCCCGGATGAACGTGACGGCGTCCGCGGCCATCGCCTGGATGGTGTCCGGCGTCGTACCGGTGGTAGCGCCGACGCCCCGGTTGTCGAAGGTGATGACGTGGTGTCTGGCGGCGATGCCGTCGACGACCCGGGGGTCCCAGTTGTCCAGGACCGCGGCCAGGTGGGTGAGGAAGATCACCGGGACCCCGGTCGTGGGGCCGAGCTCGCGGTAGGCGAAAGTCACCCCGCCGGCGGCGATGGTGCGGGTCGGTGCGTCCTGGTACGACGTCCCCACGTCGTCTGGTGCTTCTTGCTGGTTATTCACGGCCGTACCTTTCTGCGGGTGGGATTTGCGTGAGCGGTGTCCGCGCATTGGCGGCTGGCGGCGTGACCGGGCGGATCAGCGGCCAGGTCAGCCATCGTGACGACGACCTTGCCCTTGGCCCGCCCGCTCTCGACGTAGGCCATGGCGTCCTTGGCCGAGCCGAAGGGGAAGACCCGGTCGATGACCGGCCTGATGGTGCCGGCGTCGGCGAGGGCGGCGATCGCGCGGAGCTGCTCGCCGCTGGCCTTCATGAACAGGAACGAGTACCGCACATGGCGTCGCCGGGCCCGCAGCCTGGTCCGGGCGCTGAGCAGCACGGTCGCGAGGCGGACGACGGGATTGGCGCCGATCTGTCTGGCGAAGGCGGGGTCGGGCGGGCCGGCGAGGCCGATGGCGATGCCGCCTGGTCTGAGCACGCGGAGGGATTTTTCCAGCGTCTGCCCGCCGAGGCTGTCCAGGACCACGTCGTAGCCGCGCACGATGGTCTCGAAGTCCTCGCGTTTGTAGTCGATGACCACGTCGGCGCCGAGGTTCTTGACCCATCCGGTGTTGGCCGTGCCCGTGGTCGTCGCGACGTGCGCGCCGAGGTGCTTAGCGAGCTGGATCGCGATCGTCCCGACACCACCGGACCCGGCGTGGATGAGGATCTTCTGGCCGGGGCGCAGGTCCGCCCGCTCGACCAGCGCCTGCCACGCGGTCAGCGCCACCAGCGGCAGAGCGGCGGATTCCTCCATGGTCAGGGTGGCCGGCTTGCGGGCGAGATCGTCCTGGTGGACGGCGGCCAGCTCGGCGAAGGTGCCGATGTTGTCCTTGCCGGGCCGGGCGTAGACCTCATCGCCGGGCCTGAACGACCGCACCGCCGGGCCCGCCCGCACGACCACGCCGGCCACGTCGTGACCGAGCACGAACGGCACCCGGTAGGGCAGGATCTGCTTGAACTCGCCGTCCCTGATCTTGGCGTCCAGCAGGTTGACGCTCGCCGCCCGCACCTCCACCAGCACGTCATGGGCACCGACACCGGGCTCGGGCACCTCGCGCATCTGCACGCCGTCTGAGCTGCCGTACCGGCCCACTACGAACGCTTTCATTACGTCTCATCTCTGTCCTCGCGCCGCCCGGCGCGCGAGCACGTGTGGCTGGGCAGGCACCTTGCCGGGCTTGCGGTCGTCGTGGGCGCGGCCCTCGGCCGGCGAGCCGGCCAGACTTCTGACGTGCCCGTGACGATTGAAGTACGATTATAATACAATAACGTCAGGGGGCGCATATGGCAAGCTCCCGGGGCGAGCGGGAAGGAGCGCGGCGTGGCCAGATACGGCAAGCAGCACAAGGAGGCGACCCGGCGCCGCATCGTCGAGATGGCCGGCCGCCGGCTGAAGGCAGACGGCATCGACGGCTCGGGAGTCGCGACCCTGATGGCGGACGCCGGGCTGACCAACGGCGCCTTCTACGCCCACTTCGCGTCCAAGGAGGACCTGGTCGCCGCCGCGGTCGCCGGCCAGCTGCGCGCCCAGCGCGTGCAGTACAGCACCCAGCCGCCGGGCCGCGACGGCGTGGAGCTGATGGTGCGTGAGTACCTGTCGGCCGCGCACCGCGACAGTCCCCAGGACGGCTGCCCGTCCGCTGCCCTGCTCGCCGAGATCGGGCGCTGCGGCGATGCCACCAGGCGCGCCTACACCGAGGGCGTGCTGGCCATCGTCGGCGAAATCGCCGGCCGCCTCGCCCCGGACGATCCGCCCTCAGCCCGCGGCACGACACTGGGCTTGTTCGCCCTGCTGATCGGGACGATGCAGCTCTCCCGTGCTCTGGCGGACCGGGAGCTGGCGGACGAGGTGCTGGAGCAGGGCCTCAGGAACGCCCTTGTGCTGATGGACGCCGGCGAGCGCGCCTGACGCATGGTGTTACGC